>CEWH01020760.1_pt1 | contig 16820 bp, 16 predicted proteins | sample 531231 | NCBI WGS metagenome assembly CEWH01 (sample SAMEA2622316, study PRJEB7988) | marine metagenome | biome: marine biome (ENVO:00000447); feature: surface water layer (ENVO:00002042); material: "saline water (ENVO:00002010), including plankton (ENVO:xxxxxxxx)" | depth 5 m | reverse complement strand
GGTAAACGAGTTGCAAGGTGACTTTGTGAAAAATTTCACAAAGTCCTCCTCCCATGAATACGTTATAATTAAGAAACCGGATTATAGTCGCGATTTTAAGTATGAATCCGAATGATAGAACTCATGGAAAAAGAACAAAAACCTCAACCTGAAGATGGGGGTAAGAAGAACCCCCTGACCTCCTTGATGGTCTCTGGAGTCGGCGCGTTTAGCGTGCTCGTTCTTCTCTTTCCGTCTGTTCTCCCGGACATTATCCCCATTATTGGTGCGCTAGATGAAGCCGTCGCTACCGGGTTGCTGATCAGTTGCCTCGCTTATTTTGGCGTAGACATTGGTGCCGTTTTCGGACGTTCAAAGAAAAAAAGGGACGAGAGCGACGTTATTGACGTTGAATTCAATGAGCATGAATGAATTCCGATCCGACTGGTTTAGGTAAGCATCTCAATCCTGTTGAGTGATTAAACCACGATTCCCGACCAGCATGGGCTTCGGTCAGTCGGAGCCTCTAGGGAAGCTTGTGTCCAGAGGCAGCAACGATGTAGCCGATGAAGGCCTCGGGATAGTGATCAAAGGCTCTTACGCAGGGAGTGCAGCAGAATAGCACCTCTTGACCTTTGAAGACCCGCCGATGTTTGACCGGGCGTCTACTGAACGGTGTCCGGTTCACAGCGCAGTAGTCAAATGGATACTTGGTGTAAGGTGTTTTGGCCTTGTCGGCCGCTCTGGTGGCCTTGAGAGAGGAGATAGAGTCGCCCGGTGCCGCGTTGTCAGTGGTCGTGCAGGCCGAGAAAGCAAAGGCGTAGGCGACAAGAGAAAGAACGCGGAGGAGAGTTTTCATGTCGCTCCCTAATTTGCTGCCGTTTCTGCCCGACTTCAAGTTGATTCGTCTTGCGGGAGACACCATTTTTGTTTGCAGATGAGGGGGAATCTGCTTTGACTAGACTTCACTGAGGCGGGATACGCATCAAGTGACGCCCAAATTAAGTAACCATGGCAAACATCAAAGTGGCATGCCCTAAGTGCGGGCAGAAAGTATCTGGCGACGAGTCTTTTTTTGGCACGACTGTTGAATGTCCGGTCTGCTCCGCGACGATTCAGTTTCCTGATTCTGCAGTTGAGCAACATCCGGGAGCGGGCCCTGTCGCCTCGGTTCCTGAAGTGGAGGTGATTAAGTCGGAGGGCGAAGGTGATGGGCTTCCTCCGGCCTCCAATGAGGAGGTTATACAAATGGAGCAGATTGCCGCCGAAACTAGGTCGGAGGTTTCGGAATTAGAGTCAGAATCGGATGAAGTCGGGGAGGTTCCTTCACCAATGTTCGGCGCAATTTCGATGGTTTCCGCCGTTTTGGGGATCGTGACTTGCTTCGGTGGCCCCTTGTTCGCCCCCATTGCAATCATATTTGGCCACATGGCTGGAGCCAGAGCGAGACGAAGCCCAGTTCAGCCGGCTCCGGGTCAGACTCTCGGAGCCGTAGGCATGATGATCGGTTATGTGAATCTTGTTTTCACCATTATCGGGCTGATCGTTCTCGTTTTCCTCAGCGAAACGGAAGTTATTCCGGACGGGTTTATTCGTGGCATGATTCCAGGTGTGGAGTCGGCGGAATAGCCCGTTTCATTGTTGTTGCTTGCAATTCCAGTAGTTTCGCTTACCGCTGCGCGCACCTTGAGGCTCGAATTCCCATAATTCTAGCTTTTTTAATATTGAACATTTCTTAAATAATAGGAAACTTAACGAGATATAGTCATGCTTGAAACGACAATCATTAACGTTCACGGACGCGAAATCGTTGATTCCCGCGGAAACCCTACGGTTGAAGTGGATGTGGAACTGGAAGGCGGCGCCATTGGCCGGGCGGCTGTGCCAAGCGGCGCCAGCACCGGTGAACACGAAGCCTGGGAGCTTCGCGATGGTGATAAGAACCGCTACCTCGGGAAAGGAGTTTTAAAAGCGGTCGCCGCTGTCAACGAGAAGATCAGTGAGGAGTTGCTCGGGATCGACGCGACAGAGCAGACCGTCGTTGACAAAGTGATGTTCGATCTCGACGCCACCGCCAACAAAAAGGAACTCGGTGCCAATGCCGTCCTTGGGGTGTCTCTGGCCACGGCTCATGCTGCTGCTAACCAGCTTGGGCTGCCCCTGTATAAATATCTCGGTGGACCAAACGCCAAAGTACTCCCTGTCCCGATGATGAACATCATCAACGGTGGATCTCACTCAGATGCTCCGATTGATTTTCAGGAGTTCATGATTGTGCCCAAGGGCGCTCCGACGTTTCGTGAGGCGCTTCGCCAAGGGGCTGAAATTTTTCACGCACTCAAGAGCGTCCTTCACGACCGGGGACTTTCTACCGCCGTCGGTGATGAAGGTGGGTTTGCTCCGAAACTGGAGTCCGCCGACGACGCTCTCGGTGTGATCGGTCAGGCAGTTGAGAAAGCCGGCTACAAGTTCGGCGAAGAAATCTTTATCGCCCTTGATGTGGCTTCTTCGGAATTCTTCGACAAAGAGAAGGGTAAATACGTTTTCCATAAGTCGGACAATTCCGAAAAGACAGCGGAAGAACTGGTTGATTACTATCTCAAGCTTCAGGAAAAATTTCCGATCATCTCAATCGAGGATGGTTGTGATGAGAACGATTGGGACGGCTGGAAAGTTTTGACCGATAAGCTCGGCGAGAAAACCCAGTTGGTGGGCGACGATCTTTTTGTGACCAACTCCTCTTTCCTCCAGAAAGGTATCGACCTCGGGGTGGCTAACTCCATTCTCGTTAAAGTGAACCAGATCGGTTCGCTAACCGAGACACTCGACGCGGTTGAGTTGGCTAAGGAAAATCGTTACACCTCAGTCATCAGCCACCGTTCCGGTGAGACTGAAGACAGCACTATCGCGGACATTGCCGTGGCAACTAACGCCGGTCAAATTAAGACTGGTTCTCTAAGCCGCTCCGATCGTATCGCCAAATATAACCAGCTTCTCCGTATTGAGGAAGAACTGGGTGATGACGCCATCTACGGCGGCAAAATGCGCGTCTAAGCCAAGCCGCCGGGATAGCATCCAAAATATGCGTGACCCGGAATTTCAAGACAACATCGACCTCCCTCTTCAAATTAAAGGAGAGGGAGGCTCTCCGCACCCCCACTTTTGGCGCAAGTCATCGCGGATCATGGAGGTCGTCATTTACTTGCTTCTTGCCTTCGCGGTCTTCAAGTTGTTCGGACCTGAGCTCGATCGTCGGGCTGAATTGGATTCGGAAATCAACCGTCTCACTCAGATCCGCGACGACAAGAACGAGTTCGCGGCAAACCTTCGTCAGGAGTATCGCCTCCTGAAAACCGATCACGAATATCTCGAAAACGTCGCCCGCGATCGCCTCTCTCTTCAACGCGAAGGGGAATACATTATCCGGATCGATCGTGAATTGGAGGATTAAACAAGGGGGTTTACTCTTCGACTTTTTAGCTCCCTGAGCCCCCTGAAACCTTGGGGGCATCTTCCCAAGGCTTGGGAAGATGCTATTTACGCTGGATAGCTTCCCAGAACTTTAACGAACGAGCAGTGCTTTTCGAGCTGCTTTATGACATCCGCGAGGGCTTCATCTTCGCAATGACCACCCACGTCGACGAAGAAAAAGTATTCCCAGGCACGTCGCTTGGATGGACGGCTTTCAATCTTTGACATATTAATCTCGAACTCTTCAAATGGTTCGAGAGCGCGATGGAGCGAGCCGGGTTCGTCTCGAACAGAGAACATGACTGAAGTGCGATCTTTACCCGTTGGTGGGCAGGTTTTGTGACTGATAACGAGGAAGCGGGTCGTATTTGATGCGATATCCTGAACCGAGGTTTCCAGCACTTTTAGGCCATAGAGCTCTGCGAGAAGGGTGCCGCCTAAGACGGCCGCACCTTTTTCCTCAGCCGCTAGTTCGGCTGCTGCTGCTGAACTCGACATCTCGATGGCCTGAATATCGCCAAAGTTCTTTCCGAGCCAGTTACGGCACTGGGCAATAACTTGGGAATGGCTGTAGATGTTCTTGATCTCCTCGCGAGGGCAGTTGGCCATTAGATTATTCTCGATCGGCATCATGAGCTGGCCGTAAATCTTGAGCGGTGAATCCGCGAAAAGGTCGAGTGTGTGGGTTACGGCACCCTCAGTGGAGTTCTCAATAGGAACGACTCCGTAGTCGGCGACGCGTCGCTCGACATGATTGAAGACGTCAGCAAAGCTTGGCTGTGGAATGAGTTCGACACTGTGGCCAAATTTACCAAGCGCGGCCTGATGAGTCCACGTGCCGGCGGGCCCGAGGTAAGCGATCTTGAGATCCTCTTCCAGTGCTAAAGCGGCCGACATGATCTCGCGGTAGATGGCACGAATGGCAGTATCGGGCAAGCGGCCTCCCTTGCCTTTTTCACAGAGCTTACGCAGCAGCTTTTCTTCGCGTTCGGGGGCGTAAATTTCAAGACCATCGCGTTTCTTCACGATCCCGACTTCGTGAACGACGTCGGCACGCTCATTGAGTAATCGAATAACGTCGGTATCGATGGCGTCGATTTTCTGGCGCAGGTCGTCGAGGCTCATGGTATGAAAAAATCAGGCTGACTCCTCGCTGGCTGCTTCTTGGCTTGCCTCTTCGGGAGTCTCGTTCTCAGGCTCTCCGTTTTTGGGAGTCATTTCGATATCTAGAGTGATCTCTGTTTTAGGTTCAGCTGACGAGTCTTCTTGTGCGGATTTTCTGCTCGCGACAACTTCGGAGGGGGGCGCTTCGCTGCCATCGACGGGCGCGCTTTCGTCAGCCTCTTCTTTGTCTGATTCTGCAGTGGGGAGTTCGACCTTACGAAGTTCATCCGCGTTGGGAAGATCTTCGAGATCCTTCACACCGAAATGCTCCATAAAATCTTCCGTTGTTTCGTAAAGCATGGGTCGACCCGGTAAGTCGGCGCGCCCGCCAATATGGACGAGCCCGCGATCCATCAACTTCTGGATCGTTCCATCGACTGAGACACCGCGGACCGCTTCGATATCAGCCTTGGTGATTGGTTGGCGATAGGCTACTAGGGCAAGAGTCTCAAGCGCCGCTGGGCTCAGCTTTTCTGGGCGCATCTCGGGAAGGAGCGCGCGAATCCAGTCAGCGTAGTCACTGTGAGTAAAGAAGCGCCAGCCACTACTTCCTTCCCGCAATTCAAGCGGGCTGCCGCTTTGGCCGAGTCGCTCGTTCAGATCGGCAATGACACTATCGATTTCTTTTGGCGATGTATTCCCAAGTTGTTGAGCAAAAGGAGCATCATGATCCGCCGCTGCGCGACGCACGGCCTTGGCGATCTCGGCAGATGAGATCGGTTCAGGGGCAGCAAAAATCAGGGCTTCAACGATGTGAATGAGCTCCATATTTAACGCAGTTTAAAACAGTTTTTCGGGCTGGGAGATAAGCTGCTGCTAAATTAGCAAATTTAAAGCGGATTCTCCTATCCTACTGGTCGTTTCTTTGAAGCTCGATTTCCCCCAGAATGGACTCTTGCCGGACGCAGAAAAAATTAAGTTTCATCAGTTCGAGCAGGGCCAAGAAAGTAACAATCATTTCGTTTTTGCTCGTTGCGTCTTTGAAAAGTTCAGCGAACGACATGGACCTACCAGGTTCGACCCTTTCGAGAAGATGGTCAATCTTGTCGCTGACAGTGTAAGTGTCGTCCACGATCTCACCGAACCCTTCGTCTTGAAAGCGGTCGACAATGTTCTGAAAGGCCCGGATAAGATCAAAGATGCCGACATCTTCGGAGAGTGGGCGGGACTCTTCTTTGTTGGTTTCGATTCTGTCAGGCTTGCGTTTGAAGCGTTCCTGTTCCTCGGATTCGCGATTACCGAGATAGTTGGCAGCATCCTTGAATTTCTTGTATTCGATCAACTGGCGGATCAGGTCCCAGCGTGGGTCTTCTTCATCTGCATCCTCTTCGGGTGGCTGCACGTGCTTAGGCAGCATCATGCGGCTTTTGATGTAGCAGAGATTGGCCGCCATAACGAGGAACTCTCCAGCGAGGCCGATATTTAGCATCTTGAAGGTCTCAAGATAGCCCATGTACTGCTTCGTGATGTTTTCGATCGGAATGTCGTATATATCGATCTCGTCTCGCTTGATCAGGTAAAGCAGCAGGTCCATTGGACCCTCGAAAATGTCGAGTTCCACTTTGTAAAGGAAGTCAGCAATATCGGCACTGGCAATTGAATCATTTTCACTAACTTCGCCCGCTTCCGATGCCATGAGTGACTCTGTATTTTCGGAAGGTTTCGAGGTGTTTTCGGATATGGGCGTAGAAGAGTCTTCCGAAGCGACTTGAGCTTCGTTTTCGGCGACTGGAGCGGGCACCGGGAATTCTCCAGCGGCTTCTGTTTCAGGATCGGTCAAAGTAATCTGTTGATCTGCATCAAAGCGCCTCGCGGCTGTGTTTGCAAGATGAGAGAGCGATTCACTGAAAAGATAATTTTCATGGGCTCACGATTTTTTTTGCGACCTAGGCGGATGACTGGACTGGTTCACGTGCTTTACCAAGTCAGGATTTTCGGTTTCATTGGACTTTATGAGTTCATTCCGCAACTCTCAGTCGATGATTTTGCGAGCTTTTTTCGCGCTCAGTATCTGCGGCATCACGGGAACTGTCATGGGGCAGGCAGACTACAAGCGCTTCTATGACGAAGACAATCTTCCGAGGGTTCGACAAATCTTCCAGCAGGGAGGCTATGATTTCGTGATCCAGATCTGCGATTATTCCCTCAGCCGAGGACAACCTTCGTGGGAGTGGCGCACCCTTCGTTTTCAGGCCCTCGAAAAAATCGGGCGCTATGACGACGCGGTTGACGAGGCAATTGCAACGACCAACCTCTTTCCTGATGCGCTTGGGGCCCTGTTAAGAGCCCATGAACTTTTTGCACGAACAGGGAGCGATGACGAGGCAGCCAAAATGTTGGCAGGCATCAATCGGGCCGCGTCTTCCGTCCCGACGCGTGAGCGCACTCCGCGTGACTATGTTGAGCTTGGGCAAGCAGCGCTTGTTCTTGGAGCGGATCCTGCGGTTGTGTTAGAAAAATATTTCGGCCAAGCCAAAGCAGTAGAGCCAAAAGGAAAGAGCATTCCGGACGGCCTTGTCGATGCATTCATCGCGGCTGGGGAACTGGCACTTAGAAAAGATGACTATGCGCGGGCGGCATCAGAGTTTCAGGGTGGTTTGAAACTGGAGCCGGATAACCCTGATCTGTTATTTGGTCTTGCGAGGGCTTTCCTTCCCAATAACCGCGAGACTGGAGAAAAGTATCTCAGTAAGGTGATAGAAGCAGCTCCGCTTCACACCGAAGCCATGCTTCTGCAGGCTGAGGCAGCAATCAATTTCGAACTTTATGACGAGGCAAAAGAGATTCTTGATCTGGTCGAGAAAGTGAATCCTCTGGAGCCGCGATCGGCTGCCTACCGAGCGGTTCTTGCGGAATTGCAATTTAACGATAAAGCCGGCTTCAATGAGGCTCGAGACCGGGCACTTGAGGTCTGGTCTGGTAATCCAGAAATCGACTACCTCATCGGGAGAGTTCTGTCACGCAAATACCGCTATCGCGAGGGAGTTGAGAGCCAAATACGGGCCCTCGAGATGGATCCGGATTTCCTGCCCTCCAAGTTGCAAATGGCACTGGATTACTTGCGACTTGGAGAGGTCGATAGAGCATGGCCGCTTGCTGCCGAAGTGGGTGAAGTTGATGAGTATAATGTCCTTGCTTATAACTTAGAAATTCTCAAAAAGGAGATAGAAAGCTTCGCTTCTGTCGAGACAGATGATTTCATCATCCGGTTACCCGTTGAGGAGGCCGAGATATATGGTGATCGCGTTGTGGATCTCCTGAGCGAGGCAAAAAAGGTCCTCGGTGAGAAATACGGCCTCACCATAGAAGAGCGAACATTGGTCGAGTTCTATCCTAACCAGCAGGACTTCGCGATTCGCTCTTTTGGATCACTCGGAGGTCAGGGGTTGCTCGGGGTCTGTTTTGGGTCAGTGGTAACTATGAACAGCCCGGGCAGCGTGACGGCCGGTAAAAACAACTGGGAGGCTACTCTTTGGCATGAGTATTGTCACGTGGTCACGCTTACAGCGACTAAAAACAAGATGCCACGTTGGCTAAGTGAGGGGATTTCGGTCTACGAAGAAATCCAGCGCAACGCTCTCTGGGGACAGACCATGACGCCGTCTTATCGAAAGATGATACTTGAGGAAGAGGCGCTCACCCCGATCAGCGAAATGAGTCAGGCTTTTTTCCAAGCGAAGAGTGGTCAGCACATCATGTTTGCCTACTACCAATCTATGTTGGTGGTGGAGTTTATCGTCGATAATTTCGGCATGGAAGCTCTCCGAGGGATTCTCGCAGATTTGGGTGATGGTTCTCTCATTAATGAGGCCATAGCTGCGCACACGATCCCGATGGAAGAGCTGGAGATCGCTTTTCGCGATGAAGCGCTGCAGCTTGCGACTGATTTCGGTAAGGATGTCGATTGGACAGTCCCTGACCCTGAGGAAGTCAATCCGGTCAGCTCAATCGCGGTAGCTGCATTTTTAAAGAAAAATCCGAGGAATTTCTGGGCTTTACAAAGTCACCTGCAGCATCTCATCGAGAAGGAGCAATGGGCGACTGTGGTGAAACAGGCGGATCGTCTCATCGGCTTGCTTCCTCGTTACACAGGGCCAGGCAACGGCTATGGTGTGAAGGCGACAGCATATCGCAAGATGGACGATAAAGAAGGAGAGCTGGCCGCGCTCGAAGAATTTGCCTCTCATTCAGCTGAGGCTTTCGATTCCTTTAATAGGCTCATTGACGTGGGCTTCGAGACGGAGAGCTGGGAAAGTATTATCGCCAATGCCGGTCGCAGCACTGCGATCAATCCATTCCTAGAGCGAACCCACTATTGCAGCGCATGCGCACATGCCGCGCTCGATAATCGCGAAGCGGCAGTAGGTGCGTTTGAGAAGTCACTCAAGCTGGCGCCAACGAATCCCTCCGAGGTCAATTATCGGCTTGCTAGAGTGCTTCAGCCCGACGACGCCGCTCGTTCTAAGCGTCATGTCATGGATGCGTTGGCGGATTCGCCTCGTTATCGCGATGCTTACGCGCTGCTTCGGGAGTTGAACGCTCAAGAGATTGAAGAAGGAGCTGTCTCGGAACCTAGCCGAAAGGAAAAAGCTCATACATCTCCAGAGCGGATTCAGACAAACGAGTGAAGAAGCTGCCGCCGTTGGCCCATAGAGAGAGTCCAAATGCTTTAAAGGTGGCGGTGGGCGAAGCCACGATTAGCATCGTGCAAATCAGCAAAACGTTGACCGAAAAGATCACGGTAAACGAAAAGAGCTTTCCGTTTTGATCCACATCGGGTTGTTCCCGAATAATCATCCAGAGAGTGAAGGTAAGGTGGAACATCCAAGTGAATCCGATCAGGGCATAGAGCCAGAGAGGATCGAGAGTGCCAGCGTCTTTGATGATCCATTCGGTAATTGCCCACCCAAGAATAGCAACTGCTGAGTAGAAAGGAAAAAAATACGGAGAGAGCGATATCACAAAGTTGTTGCGGTTGGTCAGGATGTGGCCTCCATCCGGGGAGATATGCACCTTTGTTACTTTGCCGCGGCATAGTAGAACGAAGAGAGCATGGGTGAGTTCATGGCCAGCGACGTAAAGCCACATCATGATTCGGCTCCGCCACACAAAAAAAAGTGTGATCGAGAGAAGGCTGGCGAGACCGAAGGCAAGGAACTCTTTCGACTTCCAGTATTGACCGACCAGAGTGTCCGCCTGCAGAAGAACGAGAAACGTCTCAAGAAGAATCCAGCAGACTGGCAGCAGTAGAAGCCCGGTGATAAACTTTACAGCCTTTGAACCGGCGATATCACCGAGCAGGGCGAGGCCGCTGGCAGAATCCGCTGCAAAAGCTGACAAGCCGTGGGTTGGAGACGATTTACGACTCCTGCTACGCTTGTTCTTCGGTCTTTTTCGGGACACGGGAGAGGGAGGCGAGAACTAGGCCCGACCGACGTATTTTTTGTCTTCACTGCTGACTTTAATACGGTCGCCGGGGCCGACAAAGAGAGGCACCTGAATGAGGAGTCCGGTTTCGAGCGTTGCTTCTTTGGTCGCAGAAGTCGCAGTATCGCCCTTAACGCCGGGGGCGGACTCTGTCACCTCCATCTCAATATTGGAAGGTAGGTCGATGGAAACGGCCTTATCAGCTACATACTGGATGTCGACGGCGAGGCCGTCGGTGAGGAGATCCTTACAGTCTTCTACGAAGTCTTCTTGAAATGTGATGGTATCGTAGGTGGTAGTGTCCATGAAGTGGTAACCAGTCTGGTCGGAATAGCTGAACTCTACTTTTACGGTGTCGGCAGGCACGATTTCCACTTTATCGCTCGAGGCGAAGCGGATGTCTTTGGTTTTACCGGTTTGGAAAGAACGAATCGTCGCCATGATCAGGGCGTTACCCTTGCCGGGGGTGCGGTGCTCAAGATTCAGAACTTTACCGGACTCTCCTTTGTAGGAGATGCACTGTCCACGTTTGAGGTTCGTTGCAACGGTAGCTGCCATGGTTTTGAGAGGGTCGAGTTAAATGATTAAGTTATCTTAACTTTAGGGGCGGAGGGAAATATTGCCATCGTTTCTGTCGATCACAAGATCGGAAATAATGATTTGAGAGCTTAAGTCAGCGCGGCAGGGTGTTATAATGAGTGATTACGATCTCGAAATTCAATCCGACCAAGGCCGTCGCTGGGTCGTTCTGCTGCCAGCGCTAGTGGTTCCGTTGGCGTCTTCTTTTTTCTATTTTGTTCTCTTTCCGGGCACTGCTTTTGGCAATGGATTCTACATTGCCGCGAAAATCTTTCTTCTTGGCTGGCCGATCCTAGCGACTTTTTCTATCTTAAAGGAGCCAATGATCGATCGATCATTGAAACGGCGTCACAAGATTTCGATGGTCGAGGGGATTGTCTTTGGAATTGCGGTGAGTGCGCTGCTGTTTTATCTATTCAAATTCTCACCGCTCGGAGTGATCGTGGGAGAGAACGTCTTAAGGATCTCCGAACGAATTATCGGACTTGGAGTAGCGAATCACTATCTTCTCTTTGCGCTATTTATTTCCTTTTTTCACGCTGCCTTAGAAGAATTTTACTGGCGTTGGTTTGTTTTTGGAAATGCCAGAAGATTGATGCCGATAGGCGTGGCTGTACTCGTTGCTGCGGTTGGATTTGCTTCCCATCACGTGGTGGTACTGAGTCAATTTTTCCCCATTGGATGGGCGTTCACTTTAGGTGCCTGTGTCGGTCTTGGTGGTGCTGTGTGGAGTTGGATTTATCATCGCACCAATAGTATGGGAGGAGTCTGGTTCAGTCACATGATCATTGACCTAGCGATCATGTGGGTAGGCTGGGAAGTCCTCAAATCGGCAGGCCTGTGACGGGACTCGGGAGTGTTAGCGCTTCTTTTTGACTGGAAGAGGCCTATCTCCCGAGTTCTTTTTCAGCTTATTGATCTGGTCCCGTATGAGCGCGGCCCGCTCAAACTCAAGCTTGGAGGCTGCTTCCTGCATCTCTTCTTCGAGTTCGCTGATTACGGCCAAAGTATCGATATCCTCACCAGAATCGGCGACGAGGGACTTTTCGACGTCCTCACCCTCGGAGTAAAGCTTGAGTGTCTCCTGAATACCGCGCTTCACACTCTGTGGGGTGATACCGTGTTTTTCGTTGTGCTCCTGCTGAACGCGACGCCGGTATTCGGTGATATTTATCAGTGACTGGATAGAGTCAGTTATTTTGTCAGCAAAGAGAACGGCCTCACCATTAATATGACGCGCGGCGCGACCGACCGTCTGTATCAGGCTGGTTTCGCTTCTGAGAAAACCCTCTTTATCGGCATCGAGGATACAGACAAGACTCACCTCCGGCAGGTCTAAGCCTTCTCTAAGCAGATTTATACCGACAAGAATATCAATCTCGGCAGCGCGAAGGCTTCGGAGAATTTCGACCCTCTCGATGGCGTCCACATCGGCGTGGATGTATCGAACTTTAAGGCCAACATTTCTGAGGTAGTCAGTGAGGTCTTCGGCAGTGCGCTTGGTCAGGGTAGTGACGAGGACCCGCTCACCTTTTTCGATACGCTGTCGGCAGAGTTCGATGGTTTCATCGATCTGCTCTTTGAGGGGGCGCAATGTCAAGACCGGGTCAAGCAATCCCGTTGGGCGAATGATTAGTTCGACAATAAGATCCTTACCTTCCGTGTTAGCATCGAATGAATCCACTGGCTGCTTGCTCCCGGAGATACGGGGAAGCCGTTCTGGGGCCAATTCCTCTTCCCCGATCTTTTTCCTCTGATGAGGGATGTAGTCCTGATTTCCAGCAATCGAGTTCTGGATTTCAAATTTCGCAGGAGTAGCGCTAACGTAGAGGCGCTGGTTGGTAGCGCCCATGTATTCGTCAAATCGCAGGGGTCGGTTGTCCAGAGCGCTTGGGAGGCGAAAACCAAAGTTGACCAGAGTTTGCTTTCGGGAGCGGTCGCCCTCGTACATTCCACCGATTTGTGGGATGCTGACGTGGGACTCGTCGATAACGGTGAAGAAATCGTCCGGAAAGAAGTCGAGCAGTGTGCCCGGAGTGGCTCCGGGAGGGCGGCCAGTGAGATGGCGCGAGTAGTTCTCAATGCCTTGGCAGAATCCCATTTCCTGCATCATCTCGATATCATATTCGGTGCGCTGCTTGATGCGCTGAGCTTCTAGGTATTGCTGGTCTTTTTCAAAATGCTCGATGCGTTCTTTAAGCTCTTCCCGAATAGCCTTGATCGCTTTGTTCATCTTATCCTTGGGTGTGACGAACTGCTTGGCGGGGTAGAACGTTGTCTTGTTAAGTTGGGAACGAGCGGTTCCTGTCAAAGGGTCAAATTCGGTAATTCGATCAATTTCATCCCCGAAGAACTCCACACGAATGGCCGTCTCATCGAGGTAGGCAGGGTAGACCTCGACCACATCACCACGGACCCGGAATTTGCCTCGGGAAAAGTCGATATCGTTTCGCTCGTAGAGAATCGAGACGAGGTTCTTGAGGAGCTCATCCCGGTCAAGTTCTTGCCCGACTCTCACCGGCACCATCATGTTTTGATAGTCTTCGGGAGATCCTAAGCCATAGATGCAGGAAACGCTGGCAATGACGATGACGTCCCTTCGGGTGAGCAGTGAGCTCATTGCCGAAAGGCGAAGACGCTCGATTTCATCGTTAATCGATGAGTCCTTTTCGATGTAGGTATCAGTGCGGGGGATGTAAGCCTCAGGTTGATAGTAGTCGAAGTAGGAAACAAAATATTCTACTGCATTTTCTGGGAAGAAGCTTTTGAGCTCACTGTAAAGCTGTGCTGCCAGTGTCTTGTTGTGTGACATCACCAGCGTTGGTTTGTCCAGCGCAGTAATCACATTGGCGACAGTAAAAGTTTTACCCGAGCCGGTCACCCCTAGCAGGGTTTGATGCTGATTACCTGCGGTCAGCGATTTCGTCAGTTTGGCGATCGCCTGTTCTTGATCCCCCTGGGGTTTGAACTCAGAGCTGATCTGGAAAAGAGCCATCGTTTACGCCGACAAAAAACCCCGTGCCGGAGTGGCCCGGGGCTTCTTCAAAATATATCTCCCAATGCGACTCTGCAAGGGGGAGGGGGAATTTCGTGGAGTCGGTGGCTTGAGCTACGATCTCACCGATCAATTTTCGTCTTCATCGACAGCAATCTTGCCTTCAATGATTTCGGTAAGCGCGATATCAGCGGCTCCCATGCGGTGATCGGCCTGCACGAGCGGGGCTCGGCCAAGATTCAGCTGTTTCACTCGTGCTGAGACGAGGTTGATTAGAACCGGTGGCTCAGGAATGGTTTTTGATGCCTCTTCTACTAGGTCACTTCTCATAATGCTGGATCTTTTTCCTACTTTGGCGGAACTGCCCTCATTATCCGGCTCCGGAAACGCGATGATATTGGGAGCTTCTTCGGACATGGGATGGTTCGGCGAGTCGCAGGTGGTTCACGATAAATGGTTCAAACTCAATGGCGGGCGGGAATGTACAGGCTTCTGCGCATAGCGCAAAAATTAAAAAAATCAACCTTTTTGTAAAGAAACAGGCTCAAGAAGCGCTTTCTGAGCTCGAATTTCCTTCGTTTTTTGGAATAACGGATATTCGCTTAAGTCTAGCGGAGTCACTCGGGCTCCAGGTCTTCACTTCAGGATGGTCCTTGAAATGGCTGTGGATAAGGCGCCGCTGGTAGGAGTTCATCGGCTCTAGCTTAATTGATTTGCCAGTTGCAACCGCGCGAACGGCCGCTGTGTCCGCTTCCTCGATCATTCGGTATTCCTGCTCCGCCCGGTAGCTATCGATATCAACCTTAAATCGAGGAGCGTTAGGGATACGATCCTGCACGATCCGATTGACCAGGTATTGAATTTCTTCGAGGCGTTCGCCGCGATGCCCAATGAGAAGCTTGGGATCGTTCGAAGCGATGTTCAGTGTTTCGGCATTTCGATCGATCTCAACTGATACGGGGAATCCGAGATAACCGAGAATGGAATCGAGAACCTCTTGGGCAACTTCAAGGTGATCCATAGCAGAGAGAGTTTGATGGGAATCCTGTTCGAATTAACGGCGCTTTTTCTTGCCCCTGGTGTGACGGGCTCCTTTTTCTCCCGGCATGGCGGTGCGGCTCTTGCCGGTAACGCCACCACCACTGGCCTTGGCTTTTTGAGCAGCCTCAGCCTGTTCCTGCATGCGTTGCATGAACGATTTTTTGCCTCCACCCTCACGCTTCTTGAGTTCAGGCTCGGGTAGCTTGTTCATAAGCCAAGTCTGAAGGATGGAGAATGCGTTGGATACTGTCCAGTAGAGGGCGAGCGCAGCCGCGAAATTGTAGCAGATGACAAGAAAGATGATTGGCATCAGCATGAAGATCATCTGCTGGGTCTTGTCGCCAGTTTTGGGGGTGATCGCAATCTGAATAAAGCTCGTGATACCCATGAGAATGGGCAACAGGTTGAACGGGATCCCGATACCTGGAATCACAAAGAGGGTGTCGGGCAAAGCAAGGTCATCCACCCACATGAAGGATTCACCACGAAGTTCGACTGCACTCCAGAGCATTCGATAGAAGGCGAGGAAAACCGGCAGTTGTATGAACATTGGCAGACAGCCACCGAGGGGATTGATGTTGTAGGTGCGGTACAACTTCATCGTCTCCTCGTTGAGTTTCTGAGGGTCGTCTTCGTGCTTTTCGCGGAGCTCTTTCATCATCGGCGTCAACTTGGACATGCGCTTCATGGAGCGTGCCGATTTGGCGTAAACGGGCCAGATGAGAAGCCGAATGAGAATAGTGATGAGTATGATCGCGATTCCGTAGCTTTGGACGTAGCCCTCTAAGAAAACGAGCCCCTGAATAAGCCAGGATGCGAGTGGCTTAATCGCCCAGCCAAACATCCAACCGAAGATCGGAATTTCGTCGTAGTGCATCACATCGACATAGCCATCGCCAAGCCCCGTGATGCGGGAATATTCCTTTGGACCAAGATAAATATCGTAGTTCAGCGTCTGCTGGTCGCCGGGATTCATCGTCAGCTTGGGAAGCCCGATAGCGGCTTCTGCGGCGGCCATTCGCTTCTTGGCAGAGGCTTCAGCGTCATCCTCGACTATGACGGCAATTCGACTGCCCCAAAGTTGGGCGGGGTAGGGAGCCTCTGGAATCGCGACGGTTGTGAAAAACTGGTCGTTCACGCCAGCCCATTTCAGGGAATCCAAAGCGAAGCTGTCGGAAGGAATTTCATTCTTTCCGAAGATTCCAAGCACTTTCCGTCCGCCATAGTGGTCGACCGTCTTGTATTCAAAGTCGCCATCGTTATTCATCCAGAACATGCCAATCTGCATGGACCACTCATTGAGGTGGAGAGGGGAGGCTGAGCCGAGGTAGAAATATTTACCTTCCAGCACCAGCGGCGTCTCAGCTGCATTTTTGATCGTCAACGACAGCTTGACTTTGTGTGGATCAGTTTCTTCGTCCGCGAGGGTGAAAGTCTTGCTTAGGGCAAATCCTTCGGGCGTCACTGTCTCGTAACTGACGGCAGTGGCCGTCGCGCTCTTTACTTCCCAGTTGGTGGTATCAAAAGCATCATGACCGGTTGAGAGGGCTCCAACGGCCGCTTTTCCGACTGCGTTGATAGAAACGAGATCATCAACACCCACATTTTTAGGATACTCTTTCAATTCTGCCGTTGAGAGTCCGGCGCCTTGGTTGGTAAAGATGAAACGAACTAGATTGTTTTCGATGACGTGAGTCGCGACGCCGACGGATCCAGTCGGTGATTTTTCCGTCACCGTTGGTTCTTTGGTTGTCTTCGGAGCGGGTGTTTGTGAAACCTTGGGTTTGTTGGCTTCCTCGGCAGCTGCAGTTTTAGAGGCTTCAGCGGCGCGCTTGGCGGCTTCCTTGGTATTCCAGAATCCCCATGCAAACAGTAGACCAAGGCAGGCTAAGACCCCGATCCACGATGTACGATCCATGTTTTTCACGACAATTAAACTTCTATGGTTGTTTGTGTTGGCACCCTTGACCCGGCTCCTTCGAGCGGCACCGACGGCCTACTTAAGCGGCATCTGGGTGTTTTTCTACAAATTCTTCCCACCCGGGAGGGATATCGTAACCTTGCCAACTCCAGGGATGGTAGCGGTAGATGTGGCAGATGCTCTGGCCGGAGCCACGAAATGGGCCGCTGATGATTACAGGATCGAGAAAATATAAAGGAAAGT
>CEWH01148446.1_pt1 | contig 16833 bp, 26 predicted proteins | sample 531231 | NCBI WGS metagenome assembly CEWH01 (sample SAMEA2622316, study PRJEB7988) | marine metagenome | biome: marine biome (ENVO:00000447); feature: surface water layer (ENVO:00002042); material: "saline water (ENVO:00002010), including plankton (ENVO:xxxxxxxx)" | depth 5 m | reverse complement strand
TAGTATATAATTTTTGCATATTATTATTATTTAATTAATTTTTAAATTTTTATTTTTTATTTTAAATATTTATTTTAATATTTATTTTTTAATTTTATTATATTATCACTTTTATATAATATTTGTAACAAGTTTTATATAATTATAATAAAATATATTAAAATTATTATATATTCAATAAATATGTCACAAATTGAATATTTTGCACTATAATATAATATATACTAAATATAATTTAAAATATATTTAAATATTATATATTAATTGAAAATAATATAATTTATATAAAGTAAATAATATTAAATATTAATTATTAATAAAAATATATACATATATTGTTCGAAATTGCATTATTTGTGATAAAAATGTATATTTACTAAAATATTAATAATATATAAGTATATTTATTAAATATAATGCAAAGTATTGATTATTAAGTTATTATATTAATAGAACATTGTATTATATTTGACAATATATATAAAATATTGAATATAATTCAAAAAAATGTACATTTTATTATCAAATATGGGGTGTTTTATAAAATGACTTTCATAATTGACTGGTAATCAAGTACATATATGTGAACCCGTAGGTTCTTTTTACGCAATACTTTAATTTAATTGAATCAATTATTTATTAAACAATATTAAAGACAGTGTTTATGTTAAAATTTGGTTACGATGATACCATGAATCAACGACGTCCGAACTCACTCACGGGTACACCCCTTATGAAGCGATCTAAGCCGCCTGCTCCTTCCAAAAAGAAATCGCTGGGCTATTATAATAAAGCCAACAAAACCGGTACGGGTGCCGCTGCAGGTGGGGGTATGAGTCAAAAGGGCGTCAACAAATACAAGAAGGATAATCCTGGTAGTAAGCTTCAAACTGCAGTTACCACACCCCCGAGCAAGTTAAAGCCGGGTAGTAAAGCTGCTAAGCGTAGGAAATCTTTTTGTGCTAGGTCTAGAAGTTGGACTGGTGAAAGGGGCAGAGCCGCTAGGAGAAGGTGGAACTGTTAAAATAAAAAAGAAAAAAAAATGAATATAGGATACCCCGATACAAAAAATAAAAAGGGAAGTAGTGGTCCTTTACTTAATATTGATAAAGAAAAAGTAAAAAAAGCTAAGCAGACTCTTAAAGATGCTAAGCAAGCTAAGAGAGAATACCGTAAATCTAAGCCTTATAAAAAATATGAAGCTGGCAAACTTCAATATGAGAACCGTAGTGAATTTAAAGCTTCTATGGCTGAAGAGAGAGCTGGTGTTAAGATGCGTAGAAAAGAATTACAGGACGCTAGGAAAAATTATAGAAAAAACAAAAAAAATACAGGTAGCGTTGGTCCTTTACTTAACAAGGAAGACAAGAAAAAGGTACTCCCCGATCCTAAGCTTACCAAACCTAAGGTAGCCAGGAAACTCAAACGCCAAGGTGATATTACTAAAGAAGAGTTTAAGACTTATAAGAAAAAACGTAAAGAAGCCGGGGGAAGAAAAAGACCAGCTATTACAAAAGGTGAAGGCCCTAATGAAAACTTCCAAGTAGCTGTACCTAGAAGGAAACAGAATAGGAAAGTAAGAATGGAAAAGCGGGGTAGCAAAAGGGCTGAGGCATACGATAAAAAATTAAGAGCATCCTCTCCTAGAGTTACAGAAAGAAAAAAAATACCTAAGTCTAAGCGCACAGCAGAGGAGCTTAAGTACAACATTGACACTAGAAGAGTTAAAGTAAGTGACACTAAAAAAGAAGCTAAAAAGCGCTATAGAAAGTATAAAAACAAAACAAATGAGCAATAGAGTAGGTTACCCAGATACAATTAATAGAAAAGGCAGTAAGCAAGGGCCATTCTTAATGAAGATGGTTCCAGAAACCATACAAACAAGCTACGACGGTGGTAGTAGTGGTGGTGGTGAAAGCGATGAGGTCAGCCAAAAAACAAAGGATGCAGTTAAAAAAGGAGTTAAAAAAGTAGCTGGCGCCATTGGTGGTGCTTTGGGTATAGGTAAATATGTTGAGAAGTCCAAATCAAAAACCAAAAAGTCAGGCCCGGATAAGAAGCAATTAAAAAAAGTTGTAAGACGTTTAAATAAGGCCGACAGAAAAACAGAAAGATATATTAAAAAACTAGAAAGGAAAGGTGCTAGAGTCGATAAGAAAGAGAAGAGACTCATGGAAAAATCCGCTAAGTTTGAAGATAAAGCTCAGAAAAAAGCTGATAAGGCTAAAGCTCTAAGGAGAAAAAAGTCTAATAAAATTCCTAGACCTAGTACAGGGGAATTAAAAACTACTATTAAGGATAATACCCGTAAAAAGTCTAGTAAGCCTAAGATGAACTACAATATAGATACAAGTGGTAAACCTAAGGTTAAAACAGCATCGAATAAGAAGAAAGCTTCTAAAGCTCCTTTAGCAAAAAGAGAGTACGATAGATATAAGAAAACAACTACAGTTGAAACAGATAATCCAAGTGTAAGAAAAGGTGCTACAAATATATATAATGCTGTTAAGGGACTTTTAAAACCAAATCCAGATAAGAAAAAGAAGCGACAAGAAGCTAGGGCTAAAAAAAAATATGGTGATAAAGGTGCAGAAATTCTTGCAAAACAAGAAAAGTTAAAAGGTGCAAAATTAAAACAAAAACAAAAAAAGAAGGCAGAAAAAGAAACTAAAAAACTTGATAGACAAGAAAAAAGAATTATTAGAAAAAATAACAGGCAGAAAGCTAGAGAAATAAAAAAAGAGGGTCGTAATATACGTAAAAAGAAAAAGGCTAATAATGAAGGTAGAGGCCAAAGTAGTAAAAGTTTTGGAGCATAATGAGCAAATTTAAATTCGGAAAAGGTAATGGCTTTAAAATGCCAGGCCTTGGATCAAAAGAAATAAGCACCCCGGGGTCTTTTAGACAAGAGCAAGGGGTAGAAGATGTAGGATACTGTCTTAATACAGAAGAAAGTATGCTGCCTAAAGGGTCAAGTCCACTTTTAGCTAAAGATGCTAGTTTTTTAATTCCTGATTACTATAGTACTACTTATACAGGTTCTTCTGGAGGTGGTGATCAAAAGAAAACCATTGTAGAAGAAGGTGAATCAGGTAGTGAAGATGATCCTAAAGATAATAAAGTTGTAAATAACAATAATACTACAGAAAAAGAAACTAATACTACATCTAAATCTACAGAAACTCCTGGAATTATTACATTTGACCAGTTTTTACAAGATAAAGGTGAAAATACTGATGCTAAGGATTATAGAAAAAGATCATCAGTAACAGCGTATAACAAAGCTTTAAACAAATTAAAATCAAATCCAGAAGATTTAAAAGCTTGGGAAAAACAATATGGAAAGGCTACTTTTGAAAACTTTAAGTTTCAATCAGATAAATACAATGAAGAAAACAAGACTACTACAAGAAAATATGAAATTTCATTTGATGGTGGGAAAAATTGGAAACAAGTGTCTAAAAAAGAGCATGATGAGCACGGAGGTGCTAAAAGAAGCTAATTATGGCTAAAAAGAAAACAATATCAGAAATAAGAGAAAAGCCAGGCATGTCTAATGCTGGTAAATACAAAAACGTAAAATCATCTGATTTTGCAGGGCCAAATGGTACATATCCAATTAATACACTTAAAAGAGCTAAGTCAGCTTTAAGATTAGCACACTTTGCATCTAATCCAGGTAATATAGTTAGTAAAGTATATAAAAAATATCCAGAGCTTAAAGAGCAAGATAAGGATAATGAAAAGAAAAAAGCCCCTACGGCTTATGGATCTGGACCTTTATTTAGTAAACCTCCAAAATATAAAAAAGGTGATCTAATGTCTGAAGACGATATAATGGAAAATAAGCAGGCGAGAAAATATGGTCCTCAAGGTTTAAGTGAAATTAAAGAGGATGATAAAGGGCAATTTATGGTTGAATTAAAAGAAAATGAATATCCAGGCGGAGTTGGCCCAAAAAAATTGTATCCTGGTCCAAAACCTAATATAGCAAGAGATACAATAAGACCTAAGAAAGGAAAATATTTTTAAACAAAAATAAATTAAAAATCATGGGAAAAGATAAGAAAGAACATAAAGAAGAAGTGAAAGTTGAAAAAGTAAAAGTTGATTTAGTAACCCGTCCAGGTGGTGGCGTTACAGTAGACAACAAAAAAACCAGCAGAAGATTTAAGTAAATTAAAACCCTCCAGAGTCTAGGGTACAACAAAGACTCACATATTAACCAATTAAACCGAAATATTATGACATATTTATATTATAATTACAGAACTTGGAACAACAGTCAAACTGAACCACAAATACCAGAAGAGACTATAAAGATGTGGGAACGCGTTGCTAAAAAAAGTAACTGGCGTATAGTTGAACTACCCAATGGTTATTTTCAAACTGAATGTCTTGGTACACAAAAAGAAGGGCAGTGGGAAGATATAACCCGTAGGGAAACTATCGAAGGTGCGGAGCGCGCAATTGATTCTTCCATCGAACATTATAAAAAGAAACTTAAAGCACTTCAAGGGCCTAAAGTTGTTAAAACATTTAAATAATGAACGGAACTTTTATAAGTAAACATATGGGGATGAGGAATTACTCTTCGTCCCCTTTAACTAAAATATCTCCTTTAACTAAAAAAGATGCTTGCTATCACAGCGTAAAAGCAAGGTATGATGTATTTCCATCAGCATATGCTTCAGGTGCAATTGCAAAATGTCGTAAAAGAGGTGGACCAAAAAAGAAAAAATAATGGCAGGAAAAAAAGTTAAAGCGCCCGCAGGTTTTCATTGGATGAAAAAGGGCTCAGGCTATAATCTTATGAAGCATACAGGCAAATTTAAAGCTCATAAAGGTGGATCTCTGTATGCAACATTCAATATACAGAAAGTACACAAAGGTGGCAGTAAGAAAAACTAAAAAAGGATTAGCACTTAAACGTTGGTTTAAAGAAAAATGGACCGATGAAAAAGGTAACGTATGCGGTTCTACTAAAAATAAAAATACAAAAAAATGCCGACCCTCTAAAAGAATATCAGGTAAAACAGTTAAAACTTGGGGTGAAATGTCTTCTTCAGAAAAGAAGCGGGCTGTTGCTGAAAAAAAGAGAGTTGGTATGGGAAGAAAGACTTCTCAATTAAGAAGAAAAACTACAAAAGCAAAAAAGAATGGCCCTACCAAAAAACGGCGTAGCTAAAGAAATCCGCTCATATGTGGGTAGCTTATTTGTATTCCTATTTGTTATAGGAATTATAATTACATTATTACAATTTCCAGTATTAGAATCCAATAAAGAGGTTGTTATGATGCTCATTGGTACTATTGCAGCAAGCATACCTGTTATCATAAGTTCTATTACAGGAACTAAACCAGATGATGTTCAATCTCTTAAAGCTACAATAGAAAAAAAAGAAAACCATATTGAAACACTTGTTGGTGAAAAAGATCGTCTCGAAAGTATGGTTATTAACTTACAAAAAGAAATGTTAAAAAACCAAGACGATATAATGGATAAAATTATTTTAAAAGCAGCTATGGACTTTGATGATAAAAACGCAAGCTGTAAATGTAAAAACAACTAAATTATGACAAAAATTACTAAAAAAAATGTAGGTGCGGCTATCAGAGATGATAAAGCTCATATGGATTATTTAAAAAGAGATATAAATTATGATGCTAAGCATGGTCACAGTGATATTAATATGACTGCTGATGAAAAACATATTTCAAAGTTAGCAGGAGATGTAATTTCTGATAAAAGTTTTTTATCTAAACATTACACTCATAATAGAGTATTTTCTCACGGTGGGCCAGAAATGCTTAAAGATAGCTACGGTGGAGAGTCTGTAGAATTAAAAGATCAAATGAGTCCTGTTGCTATGTATGATAGCCCTGTTGAATATGGTGATACACCTATGGAATTTAATGAAGGTTTTGAATCTTTACCTAAAGAAGTACAGCAAAAAATAGATCCTCAAAATAAATCAGGTGTTGCTAAATATATGGATGCACCTATGGCATATAAGGATGGAGACAAAATTACTAAAAGGGATAAAGTTTATGAAAAAAGAAAGTTTAACCCCAGCGGTACACTTAAAAAATAAGCCACGGATAAAAATCTGAACGGTTACGTAGACTAAACATACAAAAAACCGTGATGACGATTACATCCCCTGTGGCATAATATATATATAATATGTTTGGATTAGGAAAAAAAAGAAAAGATAGATTAGCAGCTCGTGAAGAAAAGCTTAGAAAAAAACTTAGCATGATGGAAGACGGAGCTAGAAAAGATAGACTAGAAGATCGTGCAGATAAGCTAAGTGTAAAGAAAAAAGAAGCTGCTTTCAAAGATTATCATAAATCTATGGAAGAAAACTATAAAGGAAGTAAACTTAATCCTTTTAAATACACAGCGCCCGAAGATGGGCTTAAAATTATGGAAGAAGAAAATAGATCACCCGTTGGGTTTTTAATGACAGGAGCTAAAGTAAAAGGGTCAAGTCCTAATAATGCTTTTTCTCTTAAAGACTACAATAAAATTATGGGAGCACAAAATTCAAATAAAATAGCTTCAGAAGGTAATTTTAAAACAAAGTCACAAAATATATATTCAAGCTTTGATAGCCCTATGGCTTATAGAGGTATAAATATAAAAAAAGATAGTGGTGTTACAGAAGGTGAAACAGCTATTGCTGCTGCAGATAGAAGAACACAACAAAATGCACAAGGATTACAAAATGCAGCTACAGGTACAAAAATGGCTTTGGATGTAATTAAAGCATTTTCATAAAATTTAATAATATAATTTAATTTAATTTAATGGCACAATTTGGTGGGCCTAAGTTAGTGAAAGAACTGCACTTTGATGACAAAGCTAAGCTAAAACTAACAAGAGGTATAAATAAAATAGCAAATTCCGTAGGGTCAACGCTGGGACCAAGTGGAAGGACAGTAGTAATAGAGGATGACTTTGGTAATCCACATGTAACTAAAGATGGGGTTACTGTTGCAAATTCAATAATGTTAAAAAATCCAGTAGAAAATTTAGGTGTTGCTATGATGAAACAAGCAGCACAGCAAACAGCTAATATAGCCGGAGATGGTACCACCACCTCTATAGTGCTAGCTCAGGCTATAATCGGCTGTTATAAAGCACAAAATGGTGCGGATTTTTCTTTTAGAGATATAAGAAGTGGTATTGATAAATATAAAAACCATATACTTAAAATTTTAGAAGATAAATCAATTAAGATAACTGAAGACAGATTAAATGATGTTTCTACCATATCCGCTAATAATGATAAAATATTAGGTAAATTAATAGCAGATGCATTTCGAGAAGCTGGGGATAATGGTATAGTAGCTATGGAAACATCACCTACGAGTGAAACATATGTTGATACTGTTGAAGGTACTAAACTTAATTCAACTTATAAAACGCATCATTTTTACACTAATAAGGAAAAAGAAGTTTCTGAGTTGGATAATCCATTGGTATTTATAAGTGCATCGGATATTCCTAATGTCAGAAAAATTCAAGACATCCTGGAGTACGCTATTAAGTCTAATCGTAGTATACTCCTTATTGCTCCACTTGAATCGCAGCCGTTAACAGCTCTAGCGATGAATATGGTGAAAGGCAATATTAAGGTCAATGTAATAGATCCACCTAGCTTTGGACTTAAGCGAAAGGATATTCTCGAAGATCTAGCATTGCTTGTCGGGGCTCAAGTATTTGACGAAAGCCTTGGGGATTCGATTGACTCAATCACCCCTGACCTGTTAGGAGAAGCAGATAAAGCTATCTCGGATAAAGACGGAACTGTGCTCGTCATAAAAGAAAAATCAAAAGAAGCACAAGAACGCATAGAATATTTAAAAACTGCGCTTGAAAAAGAAGATCATCACGTTTTAACTAAACATTTAAATGATCGGCTTGCTTTACTTTGCGGTGGTGTATCTATAATATATGTAGGTGCAGATACAGATGTAGAGTTAAAAGAAAAACAAGACAGAGTAGATGATGCAATTCATGCTGTTAAAGCTGCTAGAAAAGAAGGTATATTACCCGGTGGTGGATCAGCACTTGCTTTTGCAAGTAAAATGGATTGGGAGATGAAACTTAACCAAGGCGAATTAAAAGGCGTTGAAATATTAAGAGATTCTCTTATAACACCATATACAAAAATATTAGCTAACAGTGGATATGACGCAAAAAAATATTCAAGTTTTCCTAACTGGGGTTGGGGCCTTGATGTTACCTGTGGATGTATTAAAAAAGATTTAATAGATAAAGGTATTATTGATCCACTTCTTGTTACTAAGACTGCGTTAAATAATGCAATATCTGTTGCAACTACTATATTATCAACCGATTGTGTAATTTCAAATGTTAGAGAAGAATGAAAGCAATAGGTAATTTTATAGTTATTGATGAAATAAATGAGCCACTTACAAAAACTGCAGGTGGCTTAGAATTAACAGATAAGCTAAAAGAAGATATAAGATATAGAAAAGGTAAAATTATATCTTCAGGACCTGATTTACTTAAAAAAGATCAAGTAATACTTTTTGATAGAGTTGCAGGTTTTCCTGTAGAATATGAAAGCTATGTTTACAAAGTAATTAGCCTTCGAGATGTTATAGCAATAATATAATGGATCGAACAGATTTTGTAGAGCGAGGTGAACTTAAAATAGATTTTCTTAAATACTACAGATTAGTCTCTAGATGGGCAGCTAAAAATAATGATTTAAAAATTGCTGATCTAGAGCTTTTATTTTATTTAGACCCTATCACTTATTTTACTATAAACGATTTTAAAGATGGCACAATATATTATTCGTGGGATAAAGCAAGGTTTTACAGACTTCAAAGAGACGGTTGGATTACTAAAGTTCATCTTGGGAAAGGACGTTCTGGAGATCACAATAAATATAGAGTAAGCCAAAAAGGTAAACTACTTATTAATAAAATATATCGTATTTTAATTGGCAAAGAAGATATACCATCTTCAGCAAGAAGAAATACGGTAATGAGAAGAAAAACTTATATAGACAAAGTATATAGCCAAGCTATAAAAAAATTTAACAAAAAAAATATTTAAAAAATGGCAATCCGAACTATAACAACTACTGTTAATCCACTTAATGGACAAACTATTAATACTATAAACGGGTTAATAGCTAATGATACAATTATAGGTACAGTACTTAGAAAAAATATGTGTATTGGTGCATTTAAATACACTGATCAAACATTTTCATTAAGTGTTCCAGATGGAAACGTAAATACCTTTACTATACCAAATACAGGTGCAGCAGGTTTACCTCCAGCAAATACAACTTTATTACCAGGAACGGTAAGTATAGTGGCTAATGGTGCAAATTTCGTTGAAGGAGTAGATTTTACAATTGGGGGTACAGGTAACAGAGTAATTAGTTTTACAAGTACCTATACAGGAAGTGGTAAAGTAACAACAATAACATTTGATTACTATGATTCCAATGCAGCTAACTTATCATACGATACTAAAGTATTTCCAGATAACTGTAGAGCTACTGCAAATTTAGATGGTTACGACATTATATTATGGAATAACGGATTACAATCACAAGAAGTAAAAGCTGGAGTTACTTCAGGTACAGTAAATGCAGTAGTAGAAGCATTAATAACAGATCAATAAAAAAAATAAAATGGCAAAAAATACTGGAACAAAATTACATATGGTAGAAACTTTACCAGGTGTAACAATAAAACAAGCAAAAGTAAAAAATCCTAACCAATCCTTACCTATTACTTGTAAAGTAAAAAAGAGTGCAGGTGGAACTAAATTAAAATACTAACAAATGGCAAAAATCAGTACATATACTATAGACTCTACAATAGAAGGAGATGACAAACTATTAGGTACTGACTCTGCATCCACCTCAGCATTAGCAACTAGGAATTATACAATAGATAGTTTAAAAGCATATATTAATGGTAATCAGCCTGGTAATATTACAGATGAAATACCATTAGGATTTTTTCTATCTGTAAATAGAGAAGGTACCGCGTATGAAAGAGCTTTAGTTAGAACTTTAGCTGGATCTACATTAACTAATGTGGTATTAAAAAGTGCTACCGTTAATACAGGATGTGATGTATTTCTTAATACATTAGGATCAGGTCAAGTATTTTTAATAATAAGAGATTATAACAATGGACAATTCGCTGTTGATTATGATTTAGCAGATTTTGCAAGTAACTCAGCAACATGGTCTGGTACAGTGGGTGGTAATCCTCATTCAGGTACAATTACATCATTTAATGAACCAGATTTTTCAAATGCAAGTCCAGAGCCCAACTCATCACAATACAAAACAGTTGGTGGTAATAAATATACAGATTGGTGTTTTAATGTAACATTAGGTGCAGGTCAAACATATACAGGTGGGCAAGTAGCTTTTACAGAATTTACATTTCTTACAGGAGCTACACAAATTGAAACACAAGCTATTGGTACGTTAAAGGTTACTAGAAATTTAGAAGTTCCTGACGGCGATGTAACAATAGGTACACAATCACCTTTAACAGACCCTAGAAATTTAACTGTATACGGTGATATACAATTACCAACTTCTGAAAGTAGAATAAAATTTGGTGGTAGTACAAACAATGTTTTGATGAGCACCGATGGTAACGATCTTACCGTATCAGGTACTGGCACAGGTAAAAATTTAGTTACAAATTCAACTAGATTTACTCAAGACATTGTAAAAGATACAAATACCACATCTGCAGATGGTAGAACTATTATGGGTCAAAATACCTTTACTGCTATCAATACAGATGGAACTAGAGGTGTTCTTTCTAACTCAGGTGTACAATTACAAGATGCAAGTGGTAATGCTTTATCACAACAACAAGTATCTGGTAATGCAACACAGGGAGGATTAACAAACCAAGGATTTTTAACTTCACTTAAAGTAGATAATAATTGGTTTCAATTACCAGCACTTAGTGCGGGTGTAGCGGAAGCTTTGCCTGGACTTAGCGAAACTTTAGCTGGGCCAACAGGCACAATAACTACAGGCCGTTTCTTTTACGGTATTCAAAATGCTGCAGGAGCTTTATTTCAAGCAGCAACTTCACCTGCTAGTTTAACTACAGGAGAATCTATAGGTGCCAATGTAACTTCAATAACTATCTCGTCTGGAAATCAGACAGATTTTGCCTCACTATTTAATAATGTACCATCAGGACAAAAACTATATTTTGTTGAAAGTACATATACAACTCCATTTCCTTCTGCAGGTGGTCAAATACTTGATCAATCTGTAAATATATATTTGGTAGTTTCATTTGATACAGGCTCATATATTGCAACATTTGGTAGACAAGGATATGGAACTTTAAATGTATCTACAAGTACATTTAATATAGATTCCGAAACTGTAAAATTAAATACTATACCACAAGCTTCTAAATCTAATTATTTATTTTATGATACAGCAACTAAAGCAGTATCTCATAACTCTTTAAATATATTAGCTTCAGCTAATGGCGCAACATATGATTTTGGTGGTAATGTTGATGTACCAGTAACTTCTATAAATTTTCAAAATCTTCAAATTCAAGCACCCGCTAATGGGCAAGTTGTATTAAAACAGGGTTATTATTATGGAGGTGCATTTACAAATAGTTTTGTAGCTGCAGACTGGTATCATTATATTTTAGATAATATATCCGCTGATAAAACAGTAACTTTACCAGCTGGAGCCGATTGTAGCAGTATTAGGTTTACAAATATGTCTTCACTAAATTCAAGTGGAGTATATTCAGCCTCATCTTATTGCTGGACAATAAACCCAAATGGGTCAGAAAAAATAATGAGATCTACATCACTTGTGCTTGATGAGTCAACAGCTTCATTTGAGCTGTTTTATTCGGATGCTACAAATGGTTGGATCGTAAATGGAATAAGCTAATGGGACTAACAATAGACATGCCAACTGCTGGCCTTTTAGGAATAACTAATGCCGCAACAGCTAATATAATAAATACAACTGCTACGTTAACAAAAAGTTCTGTTAATATATTACAAGGCAGTGTAAATTATACTATAACTTTTCCTTCTTCTAATTTATCAGCTGGTGATGAAATAGTACTTAAAAAATTAGGTACTGCTACAGTTACTGTTGCAAGTACATTAATAGAAGGAACAAATCAAACAATAACAATAACTAACAATCAACCAATAAGATGTTTGTACGTAAACAATACTTTTGGATGGGTAATAACTTAAGATCATGCCAGATATAAAAACTTTTTATCCGGGTGCTACAGCTAGTAACCCTATAAACAACTCTACAGATGCTGCAAATGCAACTACAGCTACAACAGCAACAAATGTTGATGATCAGAATTCTGCTAATAATATTAAAGTATGGGCAGGAACTAAAGTTCAATATAATGCTGTAAATCCAAAAGATGCAAATACTCTTTACTTAGCAACAGAATAATTATGGCAATATATTTAGGAACAAACAATTTAGCGGGACTTGGAGGTGGTAGTAGAGAGGACCATAATGGTACAACTACATCTTTAAGTTTTCCAGACATATCATATATGCCAGCGTTAGTAGTTACGTCATCTGGTAGGTCAAGTACCTCTAGCTCAGCTACTCTAGCTGATGCAGAAATAAGTGGAGGCTCTTTAGATACATCTTCTTCGGATTATTTTACACATACTATTCCAAATGGTACTGGTGCTGTAACAAATCAAGATATATTAAATATAACAAATGCTAATGGTGGTGCATTAACAAATTTAGTTATAAAAACAGGATCATCTATTTATACTGCTTCTTCAACAACTAATACTTTAGGAAGACCGGCTATTACTATTGACTTTATTGTAGATGGTACTACTACAACATATGTAACACCTTCTTCTACATATACAGGTGGATTAGCAAACACATATTATACTTCTTATCAATTTATTTCATTTGGAGGATTTAATTTATTTAATGCAGGACCTCAACCAAGTATAGAATCAGGTTCAATGTATGCTTATGCCCAATCTGTAGATGCTCCTTTGTTAACCACATATCCTAATTTTAATAGAAGTGATGGACTACCAGGTGGTGGAAGTGGATTTATTAATACTAGTTTTACTAATAATATGGTAAGAACTACCTTAGACCAACTATCGGGACCTAGAAATAATATAATGTATACGTTTATTCAAAATCCTGTAAAATATCACTGGACATTTGGATTTCCTTGGTTAAAATTTAATAGTACATTACAAATAAAAATTTCAGTGCCTTCTAGTTCAATAACAGAATCAGGTAGTATTGTTTCTACAGGATTAAAACACACTTTTTAAAATAAAATAGAATGGCAAATATAACAAACATAATTGGTGGCCAACCATATTTAGATGCCGCAACAGGCAACATGAAGAACAAACTTCTAAATTTTTGGAAAGGTACACAAGCACAATATGATGCAGAAAAACAAACAGGAGCAACTACCGCTAGTAATCCTGCAGTTTCATCAAGTGTAGATTTTACAGTTACAAGTTCTTCAGCTTTTACAGTTGGAGATATTGTGTATGTTACAGGTAGCGGTTCTGGTAATACAAATAGAGTACAAGGAATTGTTAGTAGTATACCTGATGCAACAAGTGTTGTAGTTGGTTTTACACCTGCTTATACTTCCGCGGCTAGTACTGGCTATCAAATTGATTTGTATGACCCTAAAACATTTTATATAATAACAGCTTAATATGCCAACAAATGTAGGTTCAGAAGCACTTTCCGCTTTAAAAGTAGGCGAGTCAACAGTATCTAAAGCATATGTTGGTCATAATCAAATATTTCCAAATAGTACAGAAATAACTGCATTACAAATGGTTAGTGCACATTCAGCAAATTTTAATACTAGTTCTACTGGTGCTTTTCCAAATGGTCCTTCATCTGGTCAAGGAGTTAGTGGTGGTTATCTACCTAGAATTAATGTAACTGGAGAAATAGGAGCTCAATTTTCAATTGTTGGTACTAGTAATAGTAGTTGGGCAAGTGGTTCACATTCTTCAGGTATATATACATTAACATCATCTCCTCAAGGGTTTGGATTTGATAGTGCAGCTAATCCTGGAATAGGTACAATTGGGGGTAATAATAGTTGTGATGATCCTCAAAGAAATATAACATTTACAGTGAGTCCTCAAGGAAGTACTACTTTTGCTAGTGGTGTAAATGGTGCTTTAACTTTACCTCAAGATCCAGGACCTGTAACTAATAATTATACAGCTAGTCCTTTAAGTATAAGTGCTACATTAACAACTCCAATGAATACCTCAACAACAACTATAGGGGGTACAATATATTGGGTAGCAGGTGCTGCTTGGAATATAAGTTGGAGTTTTGGAGGAACGTATGTAACAGGTGCTTTTTTAAATGCTTTTGGCAGTGGTACATTTGGTGGCACTCAACCTTCAGGCACTTCAGGAAGTGGAACAGCTACTTGGACTCAAACTTCTTCTCAATTATCACAAGTAACATTTCGTATATTTGTTAATTCAAGTGGTTGTAATAATGCTACTAACTCTCCTGCTGCTGTAACTAAACTTGGAGGACAAACATAAATAAATGGCAAGAATAAAACTATATCCAAAAGATACATCAATAACAGGTGGAGATAAACTTGTTGGAACAGACGTTGCTGGTGACAATGTAACCAAGAACTTTCAAATAGAAGATCTTGCTCAATACTTTGAACAAACTGGTAATACTTTATTTCAATATAATTTTGCAGGAAAATATAGTAATGAAACTATATCTTCTGGACAATATAGATACCAAGTTGATCCTTCTGCACCAACTATTTATGGATGGGCTAATATAACAGGTATAGCAATAAGCAGATATAATAGAAATGGTGAAGATGTTACACCAATGATCCCTCTGTTAGTTAATCAAATAATAAAAATTACAGATATAGCAACCTCAGCTAGTTTAGGTTATGGCTTATATCAGGTAACATCATCAACATCTTTAAGTAACGGAAGTGCATATTTATTAACACTTACTTTAAAAGGAGCTTCAAGTGATGTTGACAATGGTATTATATCAATAGCACCATTTGGAGTTGAAGGGCATGAATTTACCTTTACTCAAAATGCAGCAGCTTCAACATGGATAATAACGCATAACCTAGGTAGATTTCCTAGTGTTTCAGTTGTTGATTCAGCTGGTAGTATAATAAATGGTGCAATAACTTATACAAATGAAAATGTAATAACCGTTGTGTTTACATCGGCAACAAGTGGAAAAGCATACTTAAACTAATAAAAAATGGCAATAAAATATTTAAACAATCTTGATTTAAACAAGAATCAGCTACAAAATGCTGTTATACAAGTACTTGGTACTGCGCCTTCAAATCCTGTTTCAGGTCAAGTATATTATAATTCATCTGACAATTTAGTATATTATTATAATGGTACTTCTTTTAAATCATTTTCAGGTGACATAGAGTCAATAACAACAAGTACAGCAAACCAGTTATTAATAACTAATGATACAGGTCCAATACCAAGTTTAGCTATTGTTACAGGTACAGTTGTAAATAACGGAACTGCTTTAGCCACTGGTGATCAAATATATGATTTTGTAATTGGAACTCCTATAAGTTCATTAGCTGCAGCTGCGGCTGATGTTAATCTTAATAGTAATAAATTAATTAATGTTACAGATCCGTCTGCAGCGCAAGATGCTGCAACTAAAGCATATGTAGATGCAGCTGTTGTTGGTGGTTTAACATATAAAGGCGGTTATAATGCCTCTACAAATTCACCTGATTTAGACACAAGTAATAACATAGCTGTAACTAAAGGAGATACATATACTGTTACTGCTGATGGTTTGTTTTTTACTGAGCAAGTTAGAATAGGTGACTTTTTAATTGCTGAAGAAGATATGGCTGCTTCAGGTGGTAGTGCTGTATCAAAATGGACTATAGTACAAAGCAATATAGATTTAGCAACAGCTGCAGCAACTGATGGTGCAACTGTAAAAGGTATCTCAGGTTATGATTCAGCAGATTTTTCAGTAAATGCAAATGGCTGGGTACAATTAGCAACAAAACAATTTGCAACATCAATTGGTGATGGTACAAATACAAGTTATACAGTAACTCATAATTTAGGTTCTTTAGATGTAATAGTACAATTATATGATGTATCTTCAAATGATACTGTAATTGCAGATATTGTAAGAACATCAACTAATGTTGTAACAGTTAGTTTTTCTGCAGCACCTACAACAAATGATATTAGAGTACTTATACAAAAAATAGGATAATAAACAATATATGGGTATTAAGTTTCAATCACCGATAGATCTTTCGGCACATAGAGCTATACGATATAATAGCGCTGCCCAGACTTTAGTAGTTACAGTCGCAACTAAAACTGCAGCTCATCCAGAATTTGGAAATGGAAGTACAAATGGTTTTGTTGTAGATGGTATTGAAGGCCCTTATTTAGAATTTACACCTGGTAATACATATAAGTTTGATCAATCGGATAATTCAAATAGTAATCATCCACTTAGATTTTATGAAGATGCTGCAAAAACAACATCATATACTACAGGCGTAACAACTAATGGTGTACCTGGACAATCCGGGGCTTACACTCAAATAATACCAACAACTTCTGTACCACCAATACTATATTATCAATGTAGTAATCATTCTTTAATGGGCAGCTATGTTAAATTTGGAACTGGTACTGTTGGTGATACATATTCTATAAATGCTACACAAGATGGTAGTAATGTA
>CEWH01035231.1_pt1 | contig 17002 bp, 18 predicted proteins | sample 531231 | NCBI WGS metagenome assembly CEWH01 (sample SAMEA2622316, study PRJEB7988) | marine metagenome | biome: marine biome (ENVO:00000447); feature: surface water layer (ENVO:00002042); material: "saline water (ENVO:00002010), including plankton (ENVO:xxxxxxxx)" | depth 5 m | reverse complement strand
AAGACCGCAATCGCCCGCGCCACGGTGAAGCCCGGCAAGGGTCGCGTCCGCGTCAACAGTTCGCCCATTGAGATTCTGCAGCCAGCCCTCTCCCGCCGTAAGGCGATGGAGCCGTTGATCATCGCTGATGCGATGAACCGCTTGAGCAAGGTGGACATCAACGTGGTCACACACGGCGGTGGTATCATGGGCCAATCCGACGCCATCCGCACCGCCATAGCGCGTGGCCTCGTGCTCTACAACGGTGGAGCAGAAGGCCAAGACACGGAACTACGTGACGAATTCCTGCGTTTTGACCGCTCGTTGCTGGTCAACGATCCACGCCGAAAGGAGCCCAAGCACCAACTCGGCCGTGGCGCTCGCCGCAAGAAGCAGAAGTCGTACCGTTGAGGTGAGTTGAGATGATCATTCCAGTTCGATGCTTCAGCTGTGGGTCAATCGTGGCTCACGTCTGGGAAGAATACAACGCCAAGGTCAACGGAGGCATGGAGCCCGCGCAAGCGCTCGACGAGGTCGGGCTGGAGCGCTACTGCTGCCGACGCATGTACATCGGTCACATCGACCTCCTCGAGGACGTTGCCACGTACAGTGCTGCACGACACCGATGAGCAGGAACACAGGGGCCCGTGGGTTAGCTTGGCCTATACTTGGCGGCTGGGGGCCGTCAGACTCCGGTTCAAATCCGGACGGGCCCACTCCTGCTCAGCGACATGTTGGCTTGATATGCGTCAGCGACCAGCAGAACGCATGCGTCGTCGAGCCAGCGCACTGTTGTTGCTCCTGATTCTTGCCGCATGGGCTCCTGCTTTGCCCGGTGCGAGTGCCTCGGACGCCTCCATCGTGACCAACACCACTTGGAGCGGTGATGTGGCCCTCACGGGAAACCTGACGGTCGAAGGCCCTGCGGTGCTGACCCTTGAGCCGGGAACCGTGGTGGATGCGGACATCTACGCCATCCATGTGGTCAACGGTGGCGTGGTGATCGCCGACGGCGCACGCCTGACCTCCACCGCTCCCATAACCTCCCAAGGTTCGCATGGCTCAGGCCTCTGGCCAGGCTTGACGGTGGACAGCCATTCGAGCGCTTACCTCAACAGCACGACCATCGAGCGTGCAGAAACCTGCCTTCATGTCGAAGGGACCTTTGATGGCAACGACCTCATCCTCCAGAACTGCTACATCGGTTTGGACGTCGCTGGAACGGCAACCGCTGAGGTTGACACGCTTCACGTTGAGCAGGCCGACGTGTTCGCCGTTCGCAACCAGGGCACGCTTGACCTGCTCAATCAGACACGGTTTGACAACGTGTCCATCGGCCTCCAATCCGAGGGAGTCACCCACGTCGTGAACCTCGAGGTGGCGGATGCTCTCCAAGGCGTGAAGGCCGTCAGCGGTACATTCTCCATCCATGGGTTGACGGTGGAGGCCAACAAAATCGCTCTTGGTGCTTCGGCAGGAGTGACGTTTGACGCCCATGACGTGACCGTGCGCGACTCAGGCTTGGCCGTGGACGCCAGTGATGCCACATCGTTGAACGTCGACGTTTTGCACGTCAGCACCACCGGCACACTTCTGCAAGGTCGTGATGTGGTCGGATTGAGTCTCAGCAACGTGACCGCATCCATCAGCGATGACGGTGCGGCCACGAGAGCCATCGATCTGCCGTGCAGCGGCACCTGTCACCTGTCGGCGGCGAACCTTGCTTTGGACAACGCCACCGTGCACGTGTCTGGGTCGGGAACCACCGCTTTCACCAACACGCTCTTGCACGCCGTCAACACGACCCGCCCCGTTCTTGAGGCCACAGGAACGGGCACCTTCGAAACGGATACGATGACCGTCCTCGGTGATGGCGGCGTGCTTCTGCGTGACGTGGATACCTCGATTCATGACCTGCACGTTGATCTTGGCCATGGCGAGGGCCCAGCCCTCGATCTCATGGCAGGCGACCACCAGTGGGGCGACGTGGTGATTGAGCGCAGATACAGCGCCTTCGACCTCTCCAGCCAAGGCCTCATCGCTCGATACGCCACGGTATCCGCCAACGCCCTCACTTCCACCAACCTCTCCACAGGCGTCCATCTGGACACCACTCAGTTCGATGCGACCATGATGTCGAGTTTGGACGGTCGCAACGCGGGCGTGGTACTCGATCAAAGCAGTTTGACCGTCCACAACCTCGACACCCGTCTCAGCGCGACCGGCATCGAGGCCCAAACCTCTACCCTCCACGTTCGGGACTGGTTGGCGGATCGACATCAACTCGGGCTGAACCTCGATGACGGTTCCATGGCCACTGTGCGCACGTTCGACGCAAGCGGCGGTACAGGAACATCAGATGCGTTGGGGGGCGGGGACCTCCTGTGGGGCGGTAGCCCAAGCACTCGGGTGCAAACGTCGAGCCACGACCGCTTCATCGAAACGCCTGTCACCTTCACCGACCTCGACAACAACCCAATCGAGGCCGTCATCGTGGTGCACGGGTTCCATCTTGCTTCAAACATCAACGGCGCAGCCACGCTTCCCCTGCTGAGCGGGGGCTCGGCCGTGGTGGCGTTGGCCAATGGTGCGGGTGTCAGTGACGAATTGTACGGCGGCCAGAGCGGTCAACGCATCCAAATTCCGGTGCTTCCAAACGGCGATTGGGTGTTGCCCAGTGGCGTTGATGCCGTGCTGGGTGCAAAGCCAGACGGATCTGCACATGTGCTCAACGGGGACCTTACGGTGCGTCAGGGTGCGAGCCTTACGCTGGATGGCACCACGCTTGAGCTTGCACCGGGGTACACCGCGGACATCGAAACCGGTGCTGTCCTCTTGGGCCACGATGGACGCCTGATTGCCGATCAAATCAGTGCGTTGGGCTCAGCCGATCTCCGTGGTGAGGACGGCCGCTTGCTCATCGACGGACCGTTGTCGTGGTCCTGCACTTCAGGCACTGCGTCCAGTGGCGTGGAATTGCTCAAGCCTGTGAGCCTGACCCCCGGCTGCGAGGTCACCCTGGTCGACGGTGCAGTGAACGCCTCCATCACGGCGATGACCGGTGCTCGCCTGGAGCTCAAGTCCCGCATGACCGTAGAAGTGCTCGATGTGGGCCAACCCGTGATCGGCGTCAGCATCCTCGTGGCCGGCGATCTCAGCATCACGGACGCCAACGGCCGCGTGGAAGGGACCACGACGGCCCTGCTCGTTGACGAAACGGGCACGTCTGAAACCGGGGTGGTCATGGTTCGTATGGATCGAAACGGTCGCAGCGATTCGGTGGCCTGGGACACCAGCAGTCCGCTCAACCACCGGTTCATGTCCTCGAGTTTGAACAGTGGAACGCTCTCCAACTGGACGATTCTTGAGGCCCAATGGAGTCCATATCACCTCGACGGTGACTTGACGGTGGCCACGGACGGGACCCTCACGTTGCGTGATGGCGTGCTGCTCCGCATTGCAGATGGGGTGGTCATCGACGTCAAGGGCAGCCTTGACGTTGGATCTGCCACCCTGCAAGGCCCTGGCGCCGGTGCCCGATGGGGCGGTGTCTTGGTTGACGGGGACGTGGAAACAGAGGTCGCCTTGAGGGGCGCTCGATTGCTCGAAGCCAGCCCTGCCTTCCGGCACCACGGCCCCGGAGAGGTGCACATGACCTCCACGATACTGGCCCGCTCTTCAGGTGCAGATGCATTGATCGAGGTCCTCCCCAACGCGCAGGGTTCACTGAATCTTGTTGACGTGACCCTTCGGGACGCTGGAGGAGCATGCATGCGTGCTCAAGGCCCGAGCATTGATCTGAACATCAACGGCCTCTTGTTTGATGGATGTGGCGACGAAGCGTCATGGTGGCGTGACCTCGATGTGACGGCCTCCAACCTCACCGTGGGGGCCGGTTCGGCATCCGGCATGCATTTCTCAGGCGTCCGAGGTTCAGTCGATGGCGTGGACGCGAGCGCTCATGACGGTCCTGGGGCCTCCATGCATTTGGAAGACATTGACGACGACCTTCGCCTCATCGACTTGACCTTGGTCGCAGGACAGGGCGAGGCGGCCTTGACCGGTGGGCCCAACCGTGCACTCAACCTCGAAGACGTCCACATCACCGGTGCTCCCGGACTTGACGTGGACGATTCAGCGGGTGTGCTCCGAAACCTGGTGTTCGAGGGACCCGGTACGGGCACGGCCTTCATCGCCCATCATGGCCGTTCAACGTCCCTTGAGGTGTACGGCCTCAGCATCAGCGGATATGCCCTCGGTCTTGACGCCCACGCGGACAGCAATGAGGATCCTGCGCCGTTCCGCGTTCATGGGGCCACGGTTCAGGCTGACGTCGCTGTGGCGGCCGATGGACACCCCTTGGAACTCCACGATGCGGCGCTCACGGGCAGCGTTCAACTCGCCGACGCAGTCGTGAAAGCGGTGGGCGGTGTGCTCAACCTCGATCACACAACCGTTCTTGGTGACGGCGTGTTGGAACGCTGGATGGTTCAACGCTTCGTTGCAGAACGCGATGGCGTACCTTCTGTTGGTGCTTGGGCGGTGACGCCGTCCTTGCCCGAGGCAAAGGCGCAGCTCGCTGAGGGACAAGGCGCAGCCGTTGACCTGGTGCTGCTGGTGGGCCTGGTGGATGCAACTGAGGTCCTGACCACCGGCGAAGCCGTGGTTCGACTGGACGTGACAGGATCACCACCAATCGAAACCACGGTGACGCTCGGAGCAGGTCCAGTGACCCTGAGCGTGTTGGGCAATCAAGCTCCATCGGTGAGCTTTGAGCGACCCATTAGCGGCGCAAGGGTGATGGAAAGTACACCCATTGAGGCCCAACTGAGCGTTGAGGACGATCATGAGGCAGCGGCTGACCTGTCCTACGACTGGACGGTGCGCGACGACATGGGTGTCATCATGATGCGTTCCACCGATGCGCTGGCGTGGAACATCACCGATTTGCCGTCCGATCTCTATTTGATTGAGGTCGTGGTTACCGACGCCTACGGTGCGAGCACCACGGTGCTGTTGGACGTTGAAGTGACGCCGCTCGACACCGACGGCGACTGGACCGCGTCATGCAGTGAACTGACATGGTACGACGAACAAAGCGCCACGCCTTGCGGACCGGACGTCTACGATCTCGACGATGACGGTGACGGCATTCGCGACACACGTGATGATTTCCCAATGGACGCTTGCGCGACTGTGGACACCGATGAAGACGGACAACCCGACGACGTTGACTGTCCTCCTGGGCAATCCACGTGGTTGGTTGCTGACCAAGACGACGACGGTGACGGCATCCCCGACACCATGGAGGGCGTCTCACAAGACGACGGGCCATCCTCAGCGGGCTTGATTGCCCTGACCGTCTTCGTGTTGCTTGGATTGGTCCTCCTCTTGCGTCGTCGCGGCGGCGGAGGGCACCTTTCCGAGAAGGATCTGGTTCACCTTTGAGGTGCCTTGCATGCTGCTTCCTCCACCGGACCTCATCGGCCTCATGGCCGTCCTCGTCTTGGCGGGCATCGTGATGTGGGATGCCGTTTGGCTCCTGCGTCAAACCAGGTTGGTTCCAGAGCTCGGGCCGGCGCCAGGAGGATATGCCTGGTCCAGCGGAGGAGCGGAGGAAGCCATCCGTCACTGGGGTAACCTGTTCTCCATGGCCGCCATGCTTGTGCTGCCATGGGGCTTCATTCGCATGTCGGACACCTCGGTGATGTGGGCCGTGTTGTGGGACGTTCTGCTCCTGCTCCACTTGGTCGGTTTGCTCGTGCCCAAGCGATACGCCGTGACGCGCACGCATCTGATCGCCGATGGTCAACGGTATGCATGGGAACGGCTCAAACTCGCAGACCGCCAACCGCGCCGTCGGATTATGTTGCTCCGCCGCGGCTGGGGCGTCTTTGGTCCGCTTCCCATCGCTGCTGAGGCCAACGAACTCACAACGGTTCGGGCGTGGATTGCTGCGGGGCTGCTCGGTGGTGAATCGTGGTCACTGATGCTCGAAGAGGAATGAAGCATCCGTTCAAAGACCGTGCCGCATTTACCCGGTCATGGAGTGGACCACGAGCGGTGACGACGTCTTCCTTCGACTGGATCCGGGCGAGGAAATCCACGCTTCGCTTCAGGTCTTGGCCGACAAGATTGACCTGAACGCGGCTGCGGTGACCAGTGGTATCGGTCGAGTACGTGCTTCCGTGTACGGGTTCATGGACGACGACCACGTGTACCACCGTCGCACCATCAAAGGTGGCGCAGAACTCGTTGCCCTGCAAGGCAACCTTGCACGTCATCAGGACGGCCATCCTTTCACTCACTTGCACGTCGTGCTCTCCGATGACGACTTGGTACCAGCTGCTGGGCACCTCTTCGAAGCGACGGTGCACGTGACGGCAGAAATCCACCTTCGACGCATGGACGCTGCTCTCGCCATGCGTTGTCCCTTGGAAAACAGTCAATTCACCGCGCTGCGGCTTGGTGACGAAGTCTGAAGCGAGGCCTCAAAGAACCTCATGCCCGGTGGTGAGTCATGGGCGGAGCGCCGCAGGATGACGCGTCGCGCATCGCGTGGTTGGCCGAGGAAATCGCCCGCCATTCCGACCTGTACTACAACGCGGCTGCCCCAGAGATCAGCGATGCAGCCTTCGACGCGCTGTGGGACGAACTGAAGCAATTGGCACCCGATCATCAGCAGCTCCAGCGCGTCGGTGCCGAAATCGAGCCAGGCTCGGTCAAAGTGGACCATCGTTTCCCGATGCGCAGCCTCGACAAGGGAACCGAAGACGCCGACCTGGTGCATTTCGTCCAGCAGACCGCGGGCGGTGCAACCCGCATCCTGGCCCAACCCAAGCTGGACGGCTCCGCGCTGTCTTTGGAATACCGGTGCGGCCGCCTTGTGCGCGCAGCCACGCGCGGCAGTGGCGACCGAGGTGAAGACGTCACACGAAACGCACGCAAGGTCGCCAATGTACCGGAACGCCTTGCTGTGCCCGTGGATGCACACGTGCGCGGGGAGGTCGTGATGCCCCTGGCGGTGTTTGAGGCCAAGTACCGTGACGTGTCACCGAATCCAAGGAACCTCGCCGCGGGTGCTTTGCGCCAGAAGCACGATGTGGGCAAAGCCGAAGCCAGTGATCTCGTGTTTCACGCATACGACGTTCGATTTTTGCCGCCCGAGGAACGACACCCAGATTCCGCCTCTCCGCCCGAGGATGACGATGACGATGCGCTTCTCGGGTGGCTCGAGGACGCGGGCATACGGCCTGCCGATTGGACGGTGCACGAAGCGGAAACGGCGTCGGAGGTGGCGCAGTCTCTCATTGCCTCGACGCATACATGGACCCAAGCCAGAGCCACCTATCCCTTCGAAATCGACGGCGTGGTCTACAAGGTCACCTCACGGGAGCATCGAGAACGGTTGGGCATGACCGCTCACCACCCACGCTGGGCTCTTGCCTGGAAATTCCCACCCGAAGAAGCCGTGTCCGTGCTGCTGGCCGTGGATTGGCAGACGGGGCGGACCGGAGCGGTGACACCAGTCGCTCGTATTGCCCCACAAGTCGTGGCTGGCGTGACCGTGGAGAACACCACCCTGCACAATGCGGGTGAAGTCGAACGGCTCAACCTGCAGCTGGGCGACAAGGTGCGTATCGTGCGCCGAGGGGACGTCATTCCGAAAATCGAGGCAGGCCTTGGGCGAGCTCAAGAGCATGACCTGAAGGGACGTACACACGCAGACGGGCGCACCTTCGATGGCACACTACCAGACTCCGCTTCCATTCCGACGCCCAGCGCCTGCCCCTCCTGTGGGGCCGTGCTTCGTTTGGACGGTGCCTTCCTGCGCTGTGATGACTTGATGTGCGACGCACGCACCTCGCGAGCGGTGTTGTACTGGTGCCGTGCGCTCGAAATGGACGGCATTGGTGAGAAGTTGGTTGACCAATTGCTTGAACAGGGGTTGGTGGCCGGCCTCGAAGACCTCTACGCGCTGACCACTGAGCATTTGTTGTCCCTTGAGCGCATGGGAGCCACGTCCGCTGGGAAGGTGATGGCTCAAATCGACGCCTCTCGAACAATGTCCCTCGGACGCTTCCTCCACGCCCTTGGTTTGCCAGGCATCGGTCCGGAACTTGCTACGGCCATGGCCCAACACTTCGGAAGCGCCGAAACCGTCCTTCCTTGGGTTGATCGGGCTTTGGCCACGGTCGGTGACGAAGCGTTCGGACCGGCCGAAGACGACCGTGGAAAGGCACACGACCAGCCGCTCGCCATCCGAGACCTATGCCTGGTGGATGGCGTTGGAACGGTGGTTGCACATGCGTTCAGGGACGGCCTGCACCGCCGACGCAGCACGGTCGAGGCTTTGCTTTCCGCTCTTGACGTGACCGATGAGTCCCGACCTGCATCGGGAGGCGTGCTGGAAGGTCGTTCCTTCTGTTTGACCGGGACCCTCACCATGCCGAGAAAGCACGTGCAAGAGGCCATCAAATCTGCAGGAGGCCGGGTGGTTGGAAGCGTATCGAAAGCGCTCGACGTGCTTGTTGCAGGGACCTCCGCAGGCTCAAAATTGACCAAAGCCGAGGCCCTTGGCATCGAGATTTGGGACGAGGCTCGCCTTGAACAGGAACTCGATGACGTCAACCAACCTGCGTCGCCCACAAACACGCTGGACCGCTGGATGTCGTGATTCAGCCGTACAGCATGGCGTTGGTCCCGCTGGACCCCTGCTCGTCCTGCATGGCCGCGTTCATCATCGCCGAGACCTGCTCTTCGATGGCTTCTGCCTCTTCGATCAACTCGTCGATGTCCAGGGACGTGATGGGAAGCAACGTGTCGATGCATCGGATGATTTCAGCGGCCGCTCGCGCGTCGGGATAACGTGGGTCTGCTTCGGCCATGATGCCCATGACGTCGATGCCGCGCCGGTGCGCTTCACCGTGGATGGCCGCGTTCATGCCTCGAAGGACCCCTCGCTTGACCATGCTCAAGCCAAGGGCTTGGACGGCCTCTCGCATGGCTTCGTTGGAAGCGAGCCCGAGCAGGTCGACATTCTCTTCATCGTCATCGTATTCGATGGTCGGCTCGTTGCCGTCCATACCAACGGCTTTCATCCCGGCTTTCGGGAAGGCGTCGACGATCAAACCGCGACCGACGTTGGCTTCCTTTGACCAGTCGAATAGGGCCCAGACCATTTCGTTGCCAATGATGTCGTTGATCATCAATTCACTTGTAAACAGGATGACTTGATCGCATCCGTCGATGGAGCAAACTGGACGACCGCCATACGCACGCACGGGAGGCAGGGCCCAGCCATCGTTGACGATGGCCACGGCGGGCAAACGTGAGTCGAAAATGCCGCCAATGTAGTCCAATTCGAGGTGCTCAATGAGGTAGGCGGCCACGATTGGGCTGACCATACCGACCGTGGGGAAACAGGTGATGACCAGTGCGTTTTCGGTCTCGATGTCGCTTCGGATACGAACCTTTGGGCCGGCGGACATGAACCGTCCTGTCGGCCCGTGGGCCTCAACCCTTCCGGCTGTGTGGGCGAGGCTTCATGACGCCTCAGCGTAAAGCAGGCGCATGGCGGACGCGCACCGGCTCTCCCCCTCCTCATGGAACCGGTACGAGACCTGTCCCCGCATGTATTGGTTGAGCCGACAAGGCTTGCCCCGCAAGGCCGGCATGGCCGCATCCCTTGGCACCGCGATTCACGCGTCGATTGAAGACCTGCTCAACATGGACATCAGCGCTCGACCGAAAGCCAGCATGGGATGGCTTCCTGAGGTCGGTGAAGCTTTCCTGAAAGACCGCTGGAACGAGGAAAAGGAAGCCTTTCACGCCACGCCACGCCACGGTCGGTGGAAAGACGACCGCTGGAAGGAGGCCGTCGACGGGCACCGTGGGGGCATTGACCTGCTCTTGCGATGGGTCGGTGTCGAAGGCTTGTCGCACGAGCGCATCACCGCCGCGCTTTGGGCCCGTGTTCAGGAGCGGATGATCGCCGTTGAGGGCGAATTGATCTCGCGCGATGGTCGGTTGGGCGGCCGAGTTGATTTGCTGCTGAACGAAGTGGACGATGCCGGAAAGACCGTGGCGTGGGTGGTGGCTGATCTCAAGACAGGGCGGACGCCTCAGGGCAAATTGAAGCCGGAAGTTGACCGCCAACTCAGGTTCTACCGGGACCTTCTGCTGGCCAATAATCCGAGTGCGCCAAACGTCCGAGCCGAGGGCTGGTACACCCTGAACCGTTCCACGTGGCGAGCGTCGAAGGGCGGCGTCCTCGAGGATGCCTATGCTGCGTGGGAGGCCACACAACCCACCGAAGAACCGCTCGATCCAACCCCTGGGCCGAACAGTTGCGGAGGCTTTTGCGACTGGAAAGCGTGGTGTGGCCACTGGTTACGATGGCGCCATGATTCGAAGCTTCTCGACGACGGTGACTTCCGTGATGCCGTGGTTCGCGTCGTCGCACGTCCTGCAGGCTCATCCACCGTCGAAGTGGAGCGGTTGCTTCCAGGTGACGGTCCAGACGTGGTCGTCGACGGTGGCGGCCGCTGTTCCATGCAGTTCGTCGGCAGTGCGCTGGGGAAGTTGGAGGCCTTGATGGACGATGATGCTGCGGCTCCTATTTTCGTAGGCAGCGCGTTGGCGAAAGGCTACCAGTGGCGCGTTGGCGATTGGTGTGACGTGCTTCCTTGGTCGCCACACGCGGTTTGATCAGGCCAGGTGGTCCCTCAACTCGTCAACGTCTTCGGGCGCAAGTCCGGAGGCGGGTGAGAGCAACCAGTTCAGATAGCCGGGGTCCTCCGCCGCGACTTCGCGCAAGCTGCGGTTGCGGTGGCGACCGAAGGCCAGAATGAAGCGTCCTTCGTCTTGGCGGATTCGCCCTTCGGCGTCCAGTGGAGCAAGGTCTTGCAAACCCCGCCCAAGGGCTTGGGCGTCCTGCCTGCCTTCGCCATGGATGAGCCAATGTTCGATGTCCTCGATGGAGCGGCGGAAGGCAGGGGCGTGGTCCACGGTGAACCTCCACAACAGCATCAACGATGCAGCGGCGTCCGCACCTGCCGTGTGTGCCTTTTCCAGTTTGATGCCGTGACGCTGGCAGAGGGAACCAAGGTTGTGCGGACGTCCAACCTTGAGCCGTCTTGCAGCCTCGAGGGTGTCCAAGACGGCTTTTGGTTTCGGCGGAAGACGACCGAGGCGCATGAATTCCGCCTCCACCATCCCCATGTCGAAGCGGCGAACGTTGTGGCCGACCAAGACCGCCCCCTCGATGGCGTCATGGAGCTCGTCAGCCACGTCACGAAACAGGGGCGCACCACGCACGTCGCCGTCGTAGATGCCGTGCACACGGCTGGATTCGATGGGGATTGGGCAACGAGGATCGACGAGGTATTCGATGTGCATCGGTGTTCCGTCCACGTCGCTGCCCACCAGCGCAAATTGGACGATGCGCGAGCGTGAGGTGGAGATGCCTGTGGTTTCGGTGTCGAAGGCCAAGACCCGCTCTCCGGCGAGGGGGTCAACGGCCATGCCGGTGGTTTTGCTGGACCCTCCTTCAACCTCTCCGCTCACCGCAGGGTCCTTCCTCTCCGCCGAGATGAGCCATCATGCGCTGGTGGAAGCGGGCCGAGGCGTCCGAAGATGTGGAAGAGGAGGAAGACCCACTCGCTGGGCTTTCCCAAACCGATGCGGAGCAACTGGCAGCGGCACGGCTCGACGCGGTGGAGGCCGCCGGCGCGCTGCTCGAAGGCCCAACGGTCGGCATGAAAGCCGAGGAAGCGGAAGCCACGCCGACACCAGAATACGACGTCGGTGAGGTGGAAGCCGATGCACTGCTCGACGATGGGCCGCTTGAACCGAGCATCGATCACTCCGAGTTGAACGTGGTGGTCCACGAGGACCTTGCCGACCTTGCCGACCCCTTGGCCAGCGCGCCCGTGATGGGCGATGTGCCTGAAGAAATCGAGTTCGAGAACGACGACGCTTGACCTTGGCTGGACCGCACGGTTCAGAAGGAGTGGGCATCCGTAACGTTTCATGGTCGGAGGCGGAGCGTCCATGCGACGGGCCGTCGCCATGCTCGCCATGCTGCTTGCAAGCCTCGCTTTGCCCGGGTGCATGGAGGCCCTCGACCTGACGGTGAACCCCAAGGCGGAGCTCGACGTCTATCCTGCTGTCATCCAAGAAGGCGAAATGGTCACCCTTGACGCCCGTGAATCGGATGCCGTTGAAGGCGTATTGACCGAATACATGTGGGACTTTGGGGACGGCACGACGGCCACGACGGTCATCGGCTTCACCTCGCACAGGTACACCGCGTTTGGCATCTACACCGTCTCGGTCACGGTGGTCAACGACCAAGGCGGGGAGGATGAGTCCTCATCGATGGTGACCGTGAATGGTGCACCGAACATCGTCCTTGACGTCCCTGCTGTCATCCGTTCAGGAGACACCGCCTTGCTCGATGCGAGCGCCTCTACGGACCCTGAAGGGGCGCCGCTGAGCTTTGTGTGGGATCTCAATCTCGCCGTGGACAGTGACGGCAACGGCCAACCCGAGGACGATGCGGATGCCATCACGCCTGATGTGCTGGTCCCCACCGAAACCAGCGGACTGATTCGTGGTCGGCTGACCGTCGAGGATACCGACGGTGGCGTGGTGACCGAAGACTTCGAACTGAACGTCACCGCGCGTCGCTTCTCGCTGACTTGGGTTGAGGAAACCGTCACGGTGTCGTGGGACGGCTATCTCGATCAGGGCGATCGTTGGGAAACCAACCACATTCCGGGCGAAGGCATGCGCGTGATGGCGTACGAAGCTCTCCTCGAATTGGAACAGGACGTCTTGGTGCCTGCGGACAACTTCACGTTGGTGCTTGAGGTCCCCGCCGACGGTTACACCAACAAGGCGCAGACCACCCCGGGGAACATCACTCAGAACACGCCGGCATCGGCTGAAATCAGCGACGACGGCCTCAATCCGATGCCAGAAGATGCGGTCTATGAGGGCAACTCGGCAAAGGAAGTGCTCTCTCGCGTGCTGAATCAGCCAGGTGCGCGGTTTGGTCAAGGGAATTGGACGTGGGCGATCATCGCCGATCAGTCTGACCCTGATGGCATCATCCCCGGTGCCCCAGATCCCGATCCAGGAAACGATTGGACCCTTGAAGTTCGCATTACTGTGCTTTCTCCCCGTCTGGTGGAGATCGCCTACGAATGAGCCCAACGCGATGCGGCGGACAAGGCTATGAAGGCCCGACTATTGGGCGAGACTGAGCGACATGGTCGGTCAAGTGGAGGTCAGCCGCGTCAGCATCCGCGATGGCCTTTCTGTGGACCTTACCGTGCAAATGGAGCACCCGCGCGACTACGATTTCCGCCCCTTACTCCACTTTGAGCACAACACGCTCTTGGTGAAGAGCCAGACCGATGGCAGCGTGATGGCCGAGGTCACCCTCGATCAAGAGCAAATCAATGCGATGATGGCTGACCGCTCAGCCACCTTGCGCGTAAAATTCAGCGTCACCGGCATGCACGGTCGCCTCAAGATTGTCCATCCCATCATCGCTGACGGAAAGGCGAAGAAGCTCGCGAACGCCAATTGGAAGACCACACTCCCCGTCCACATAGCGTGACGGGAGGTCCCACAGGACCGTTATAGCCGTGGACGGGCGATGTTCCGCCCATGCCTCGAAGGGTTGGAACAGGGAGCCAAAAGCAAGCGCGTCTGGAGCGATTGAAGCAGGAAGTTCTGCGTTTTGTCTTGGCCAATCCTGGATGTTCAGCACAGTCCATCGTGGCCGAGTTGGCCAACGACAAGGCCATGCGAAACCACGGCCTTACGCCTCGGAAAATTGGCTTCTTCATTCCACGTTACCTCGCGGACCGCGTCACGTGGTGGCAGGACCATGGGGCCGGGCGTCGGGTCTACGGTGAGATTGGACATGACGTGGTCCCGAAGCGTTGAGGACGCAACGCACATGTGGAGAGGGCCTCTGCTCATGGCATGGGCGAGGTCGGGGCATACTTCGACCTTGACGGGACATTGCTTGATGCATCGAGCGAAAAAACGCTCACCGCCACCCTGCTCCGTCGTCGGCCATGGCGTTTCCCCGTCGGCCTGGTGTCATGGAGCGTGCGGGCCTTGGTCAACCTGTTGAGGGGACGCGCGCCCTATGACGCCCTGCGAAACCGCGGGCACTTCACCGGAGCATCGTGGTCCACCCTGGAGCGACTTTCTGAAGAGTTGGTTGAGCAGAACCTCATGCGATGCGTGCCTCAAGAGGCGCTGAACCGGCTTGCATGGCACCGGGGTCAAGGCCACCGTTGCATCTTGGTGACCGCCACCGTCGCACCGATGGCTGAGGCCATGGGCAAGCAGCTGGGCATGGATGCGGTGTATGGCTGCGGGCCAACCGAGCGTTCTGGACGGCTCTCAGGATCCGAGAAGGGTTGGTCCGTGCCGCGGAGAAAAGGAAAGGTGCCTGTGGTGAGAGCGGATGCGGAAGCCAACGGGCATGATTTGACCCAGTGCTGGGCTTACGGCAACACCCATGCCGACAGTTGGTTCATGCGAGAGTGCGGGCATGCCATCGCCGTGAACCCAGAAGTGGCGTTGGTCAAGGAAGCGGAGGCGCGTGGTTGGGATCAGGTGCAGTGGCGCGTCGCCTGAGGCAGGACGTCCTCAACACATCGCATGGCGGCCCGTCCGCGATTCGAACACGGGTCTCATCCTCCGCAGGGATGAAGGATATCCAGACTACCCTAACAGGCCTCGCTCCGGCGACCTGCCGACCCGATATAAGCCCCACGGGTGCGGTTCTCGACGAGGGTTCATGGCTCAGGGCCGAAAGCGCGGCCCATGGCGGTCACCGTCAGGCGTCGCGTCGATTTCCCAATGATTGACATGGCGAGCATCACGTACTACCCTCGCATTTACGACCTCGCGCATCGTTGCTTCGAGGAGGCGTGGGTCCTCATGTGTGACGTCGAGTACGCCACGGTGCTGATGGAACGTAACCTTGGCTTCCCTGTGGTGAACGTTCAATCCACCTTCCACGGCCCGCTCCGATACGGCCGGACAGCGGTCATGACAATGTGGATCGAGTCTGTTGGAACCACCAGCGTGGTGTGGCAATACCGTCTCAACGACGACCTTGGCGAGCAGGTGTGGAGTTCCCGGCAGGTCACCGTCGGCGTGGACATGCAGACCATGGAACCACGCCCCGTCCCCGATGATCTGCGTGAAGGATTGCTGGCCTGTGGGCCGCCCGAGGAGGCATGAACATGACCATGGATCCCTGGGCCATCGACCCTCGCCCCGACCGCCGTGGGCCCCGCTCCATCGCCGTTCTTCTTGTCATCGGGGCCGTGCTCCTCGGTCTTGCTGGGCTCGATGCGCTTCAGCATGGTGCGCTGGAGGACCTGCCCGATGGGCAAGTTGAGATGACCATCGAGACGCCGAACCTCAACGACGAGGTCGAAGTCACTCCTGAACAATACCAGGCTTTCCACGATGAGGCCCGCGAAAGCGGCGCCTATGCATGGCGCGGTTGGTCCCTTGTGGTTGGCATGTCGCTGGTCGGCGTAGGCAGCCTTGGCCTCTTTGCCCTGAAACCTTGGGGGCCGCGCTTGGCGAGCTTTGGCGCCATCGTGGCTTTGGTTGGAGGCAGTGTTGGTGGCTTTCGATTTCAGGCCGCCGCTGAAGCGACCATGGAAGGGATGCTCGTGGAGACGCAAACCTACCTCGCCTTGGCGTGCAGCGTGATGACTGGATTGTGCCTTGCCATGGCCGCTCTGCCGTTGTTCAATCACCGAGCGCGGTTGGCGCTGTTTTCCGAGGAAGAGTGATCAGGCATCGTCGGGTTTTGGCCACTTTTTCTTCAAGGCCTTCTCCAACTTCTCATCCAGCGTTGCGTTCCACCAATCGCTGCCTTGCCAAATGGCGTACTTTCCTCGGATGCCGCGCAAATCTGCCCCAGCGAGTCTGCAGTTCCGGAAATTGGAGAGGTTCATCCTCGCTTTGCGCAGGTCCGCTCCACGCAAGTCCGCCCCATCGAAGGCGCTCTTCATCAGATCCGCCTCGACCATGGACGCTCGGCGAAAATCACACTCGGTGAAGTCGGCTTCCGTCAGATCAGCGCCATCAAGGATGGCCCGTCGGAAGGTAGAGCCGCGGTGTCGACCGCCTCGCAACAATGCGTTGGTCTTGTTCTGAAAAGACCAATCAAGGACTTCGGCTTCTTCACTCGGACCGTCCCTGGGGTCGTCCCCAGACGCGGACATGACCATGAGCGAACCTCACATGGTGCGTTCATCAAGGTGACGTCGCCCCGCGGGGGTGAGCACCACGAAGCGGTTCTTTCCTGCACCGCTTTCGGGGATTTCGAGCAAACCGCGCTCACGCAACCGGTTCAAGTACAGCGAGAGGTTTCCTGGCGCCTCAAGGCCGGCGTCTTCGAAGAGTTGTGCCACAACACGAGGTGGGGAGTCGTGCACACCTTCGACGTCACGGAGGTAGTGAATCGCCGCGAGCACCATATCGGGCTTACGCTCAAGGCCAGCACCGGCCACGAGGTGGTGGAAGGCCGCACCGCGCTCGGGCAATTCAGCACTACCGATGGTCTTCGCCGCTGCTTCAACGGCGGCTTCTCGTGCCATGCGCAGTCGGTCCAAAACAGAGGACCATGCGCCCTCTTCTTGGAGTTCTGCAATTCGTTCTTCAACTTGGTTTGTGGTCCCGGTGATCTTCACTTCGATGTCGCCAGCGAGGATACGGACAACTGCTTCAGTCATGTCCTGTTCTCAATTGCTTGCATAGTTAAGCATTGGCGGTCGCCCGTAGCCTCACAAGAAGGGGAAACCGCACCCCCCGCTCATGCCATGATGCGATAGGAAAATGAAGGCCGGGGGACCCAAGACGTCCATGCCCCGACAAGGCCGCGTCCGAGCCCGAGCCTCCTTGCTGGTGCTTTTGATGCTGATTTCCTTGTCACCGATGCCGCAAACCAGCGCCGGCGGCGGTACTG
>CEWH01051575.1_pt1 | contig 17050 bp, 17 predicted proteins | sample 531231 | NCBI WGS metagenome assembly CEWH01 (sample SAMEA2622316, study PRJEB7988) | marine metagenome | biome: marine biome (ENVO:00000447); feature: surface water layer (ENVO:00002042); material: "saline water (ENVO:00002010), including plankton (ENVO:xxxxxxxx)" | depth 5 m | reverse complement strand
TCTAGCTATTGGAGTATCTCTAAATATTGTGTAGGTAAAAGTATTGTCGTTTGTGTCACCTAGAGTGATACTGCCACCAGAAAAGCCATCATCAACTGCAACGCCTGTTACTGCAAAGGTGCCAGAGCCAGTTCCTCTGGAAAGGACAGTATCAACACCAGCTGATGTTGTTCTAATAACTTTAATGTCATCTAATTCGAAAAAAGGAAAGTCAATTGTCAAAGGTGTAACATTAGCTGTTACAGCTTGAGTGTATTGTATTCGAGCATCATTATCTGCAATTGATATCGTAGCCATACTTATTTATCCCTTACTTTCATACTTTTGTTAATTCACATCACTTTCCAAAGATACCATCATTAATAGGATCAAGATAAGGTAGATTGCCTCCTGGGATTATAAACCTTGCACTTTTAAGTGTCTTTTCATTGGCTTCACCTCTAACTAGATCAGTAAATACACTACCAGCAGTACTTATATTAGATGCCCCTGGGCCAAATAAAGCACCAGCCTTTGCACCAAAAGGTAAATTATAAGATGGTTTGTCAGTTAAAAAAGGTCTAAGACCAAACTTGTAATCACTCATTTTTTCTAAAGTATTATTAACATCAAGAAACCAACCAGTAACACCACTTCTATCAATAGCATTTATAAATTTTTCATCGAATCCTTCTTTTGTTTCAATGCCATATTGCAATCTTTTAAATTCATTAACTATAGATGCTAAGCCAATGAGTAATGTAGCACCTTGCCAAAATGCCATGCTTTTCTCTTGAAGGCCAGATGTAAGCAATCTAACCATAGCTCCTTGTGCATAACCTTTGAACTGAGTAATCAATGACCCAAGCTCTGTAGATGTCCATAAAGCTCTGTCACCAGCTCCTGGGGTAATGATTATTCTATCTACATTTTGATTTAATGCATTTCTAAATTTTCTAACTGCTATAGCATTAGTCCAAAAATCAGTATTAGGAAACCACTCACCATCTACCTTTTTACCATGTTGTCTAATCAACTGTTGCATTTGACCATGTAAAGGTGCATCAATACCATTCTTAAGTAGCTTTTCTCTTTCTTCTCTGGACAATCTATTAAATGGTTTCATAATAGAATCTGTCATTCTAAGCATGGTTACTGTACCAGCAAATTCTTTCATCATCTGATTCCAGTAGTTTAATCCATTTAGAATAAAAAATATGTTTGTGCTTTGACTAAGAGTTCTTTCAATAGACATACGACTACCAAACATATCTCCAATGTCAGAGAACTGTGCAGCTCTTAAACCTAGTACGGCATCAGCTGCAACTGCTGAAGCTCTAAACTCTTTTCTTTTCATTGCTTTAATTCTTGTAGCAGAACTTGAGATCAATGTTCTCAGACCTTTTTCATAAGTATTTCCTAAGCCTTCTACCATTACTGTTCTGACAACATCTGGTATAGAAGTTATGGTTGCACTTCCCATGCCTACTAAAACATTAAATGATTTCATTGCTCTAACAAGTCTACTACTTGTAGCATGTGGATCTTTAGAAGCTCCGTATGTGCCACGAAGTCTATCTCTTAAACCTTTTACATCTTCAATATCTCTTTTTAATGCTTCTTTAAGTTTTGACTTTTCAGTACCACTTCTGGCGTTTTTAAGTAACACTTTGTATTCATCTTGTATTTCTTTTATAACCTTACCCATAGATACATCGCCAAACTTGAGTGTAAGTTGTATATCCATACCCATAGTTTTTGTATGATGCCTTAGTAACATCTCTATATCATCTTCTAGAAAATCTTTTATAAGTTCATCAGGTATAGCAAATGTTCTAGCTTTGGTACTACTAGCCTGTGTAATCCAGTCAATCTGACTCATGCCATCTTCTATATCTAAAAAAGGCTTGTTCTTAGAAACAATATCATGCATTTCTCTTGCAAAGTTTTTAGCTTCTACAGAACCTAATTGATATGTAGCCATAGCCCAATCTTCAACTATACGAATAAATCTTTCTTCACCCTCAATAAGTTTATCAACTCTATAAACTCTAGGAACATAACCCATAGCAGTATTAACTGTTACACCACCTTCTCGTATTCTTTGTAATTGTCTTGTGGCAAGTTGTATTTGTTCTTCTATTGTAGCTTTTTGTGCATCATCTGTTGTTTGTGCTAATTTATCTCTTAGACCTTTGATTACTTTTTGAAACTGTATCTCAAATAGTTTAGATTCTTGTGCTTCTCTTTTAATAAAATCAAAATGTTTTTTTACTCTTTTAGCACTAGCATTTACATATACTGTAGCTTCATCATCTAGTAAATCAGCACCATTTCTAACTGCTTGAGTAACTCTTCGTCTAAATTCATTCTCACTTAATTTATTTGATCTAGTTACAATGTCTTTGGCTCTTATTCCTAGTTTCTGTGCTGATCTAGATATATCGCCAGACTTGGCTACAACACCTCTATACTTCAAATATTGTTTATCCATAAACTGCATTGTCTGTATAAGTGGTGAAAGAAACTTTGTTCTAAATGTAACTTCAACAGATTGATCCATTGCTTCATATTGCTCATCAACCACTTTCTTTTGAATCAATCCACCCATGTCTACCATCTTTGCAGCTAGGTTTCTTACAATAGGATTCTTGCTCATAGTCATTCTAATAACTGGATTCCATGGCAACTTTTCTATTCCAATTCCAGTTTCAACTAAAGCATCTCTTTCCATCATATCATACATTGATCTTCGTTGTAGACTTGGGCTTAGATTAGCTCCTACTCCAGCTCTTATTTTGCCATCTTGTGCATCGATAGTTTCTCTAACAGTTTTAAAATTACGACCACCAAATGTAGATGCAACACCACCACCGATTAATCCAGCAACAGAAAGAGCCAGAGCTGTTTGTGCAAATGTTCTAGTTTCAGATTGTGATGTAATAAAAAATTCTTCAGGTGCATATACAGAAGCAGTAAATGCAGCACCTCCAGCAAACCTAGTAAGTAAACCAGCATTTCTCATTATAGACAATGGTGCAACTGGTGCCAAGAGAACTGGAGAAGCTATTCCAGCAACAAGAGAAGGCGTAATGTATTCTGAATTATTAAGTGTTTCGACATCTTGTAAATCTACTTTGAGTCGTTGTATTCTATCTCTAGTTTCTTGTACGGAATTACTATCAAGAAACCTCCACTTCAATCCTGGCATGTCTGCTAGCTGTGGGTCTGCAATGGGATCATACCCCTCATCATCAACCCATTCTTGACTATCTATATATCTCATTATAGGTTCAACTAAACCATACGACCTAAAAGCAGCATCCCATGTTTCTTTATATGATGGCCTGAATGTATAGTTTTCTTCTCCAATAATTTCTTCAGTAGATACCATTGGATTTACACCACCATACATAGCATTAAGTTGTTTGTTATTATCTTGAATCCTAGATAAGATAAAATCACTCATATCAATACCCTGGGATATATTCTAGAACATTATTAATCGCATCAATATCATTCTCATCAATAATAGGAGGGTCAACCTGATTGATGTATGGGCTAAGTCTGTTATAAGCACCTGTAAGTTTTCTGATAAATGTGTCATAGTTTCTGTTCTCTGCAAGATCAAGAAACACATCTCTAAAATAGCTTTCCCTTAGTCCAATAACATTATTAATCATGTTTCGTATTGTTGCATTTTTAACTTGTGATAATGCATTTTGATAGTCTTTGTTCTGTACACTTACTCTAAAATCATATCTATAATTATCCATTACTGCTACAGATTCACCATTCTCTAATATAGCAAAAACAGTATAGCTTGGGTTAGATGTGAAAGGCTCATTGACGATAAACTTTATATTACCATCATTGATAGCTTCAGAAAGCTCAGGACTTCTAAATGCACTTATCTTTGTTATTTTATCAATGGCATCTGTTTTAATAAAATTCATAATCATGTCTTTGTCTTCAATCTCTGGCAAACCAAAACCATACATGGACTTTTTAGCTTGCTCACTAATAGGAAAGAATGTCCATTCAACTTGACCATTTTCATTTTCTTGTAAACCTAGTTTACCAGACAGTTCTACAAATGTATCAGTAACTGCCATTCTAAAACCATTATCATTACCTTGGTATTTAGACTGACTGTAGTTAGCTCTAACCTTTTCCATAATAATCTGTGATACTCTTGAGTTGCCTAAGAAAACATCTGAAAGATCATTAGATTCAGTTTGAGCCCTATATTTATCCAGCATAGCATTTTGATGATTAGTTAAATTGTTATCATCAATAAAAGGTAAAAAGCTAAAGAATGTATTATCTTTTAAAGCATCTGGTATTACTGTTCTTACTTTTTGCTCAAACTCATTTACATTACTTACACCTAATGAACTTAGTTTTCTGTTTAAGTTTGCACCTTCAGTTTTTAATGCCCTAAAATCATTGAAACCTAAAAACTGTGCATTTTCTAATGATGTATAATCAACGCCAGCATTTTTAAGAACATTAAAAAATGTAAACTTACCAGAGCCAGGTTTATCTCTTTGGTCAAATTGTATTTTTAGATTATTGTACATATTAATGGTTCTATTGAATATGTCTTCATCTGCGACAAAATTAGTATTATTAAACACATTAGCAAATGCTGGATGTAAAACCTTTGTTGCTTTTGTATTTACTGACGCAAGTTTAAAACTTTCATTATAAATAAATTCATCACTTGATAATAAATCTACTGGAACAGTTTGATCAGAACCATCTTCCCCTACAATTGTTATAGTAAGTTTATGTTCTTTTTCTATTACTGCTTCTCTTAGTTCAGCTGGAACAGGAAACCCAGATATCATATAGTTTTGTGCAAGTAATAGTTTTTTCTTAGTATCCCAAAACTTAGTATATTTAGATTTATACGTATTCATAATGCTTTGTATGGTTGGCTCATCTTCAGGTCTTATTTTATTTGAAGCTCTCATCTTATTTATTTCTATAAGAATATCCCCTGGCTTTTGTCTGTACCCAAATGTAGGAGATGTTATTCTTCTAAGATTAGCAGTAAAGTTTTTACTTAAATTTTTCATGTAATCAGATAGTAGTTTGGCTTCTACCTTTAAAAATGAATTGTACTGTTTATCTTGTATAAGTCCTTTTGTGTACATGTTTTCAATTTGTATATCTGCATTTTGTCTTATATCTGAAGCAGTAACACCATCGTCTTCATTTAAGTATGCATTTGGAAATTGGTATTGATTAAATAGCTCTTGAAACTCCTGACTATTAATTGTTTTCTGTTTATTTATATTGCCTTGATTGTTGTCAATCAAAGCATTCTTTTGTGGTACAGATGTATTAGAAGATAGTATCTCTTCTACAGAAACTATTTCTCCAAGTTTAATTCTCTGATTTAAATTATTAAAATTACTTGTTTGTTCTTTGGATATCTCTGCATCTTTAAGTTTTTTAGCAGTTTGTAAATTTGAAAATTCAGCATTTAAACCTTCAACAAATAACTTTTGGTTTATAGTTATGCCAGAGAAATACTTTGGATTTGTAGTTAGTTTGTCATTTAAATCATTTATAAAATTAAATGCATCATCTGCACCTTTTTTTTCGTAGATATCTTTTAGTAAAACTTTGTTAGTATGCAATACAATCTGAGTTTTTTTATTATTAACTAATGTATTCCAACCTGACTCTGTTCCTCCATTAGTAAGCCATACAGCTTTTTGCTTATCAAACTCTGCATATATCTCTTTGGCTCTTTGTGACTTATCAGCATCCAAAACACTATTATTATAAATAGCACCAGCGTTAATTTGCATAAGTTCAGCAGCATGCAAGTCCATAGTGGTGCCAACATTTGCAAGGTTTTCTTCTCTTTTGACTTTAGTATAGTTGGCTTTTGCTTTATTTGCTCCATTTAGAAAAGATGCATTAATGTTAGGTAATACAGTAGCTTTTAGCTCTGGATTTATATCTAGGTTTTTACCTTTTATGTATCCATCTTTCTTTGCCATAAGGCCTTTAAAATCTAATGGATTTTGAGCAAGATAATTATTTACAAAAGCATTAACATCTTTTGTCAAAGCATTACCATAATTAGTAATTAAATTAGTTTGATAAAAAGACTTCATCGTCTTTGCATCTCTTTGATCGTTTAAGCCAGAGTCAAATTCAAAATTAGATAAGTTGTTTAAAGTAACATTACCCTCTTTATCGGTAGTATAGTTTACTGCATTTATTTGAGATTCTGATATTGCTCTTCTTTTTGCTTCTTCAAACTGTGCTTTTCTAAAATTAGTTCCAATATTAGAGAGGTTACTTGCTATGCTATCCAGCTCTCTTGATACTTGGAATCCTACAGATTGTGCAGTTCCTACTGGTGAAACTTTATACTTTCTACTTCTTGTTGGTTTATAGCTCATGATAAACTTGTCTTTCCAGTTGCACCCATGTATGACTCAGCTGCATAACCAGTTGCTTTTGTAACTCCTGAAAGCAATGCCACTTTACCAAGTTGTTTAGATGAACTTTGTTTTAACCCAAACTGTCTTCTCTTCGATGAACCCATTAACTTAATTGAACTTATATCAGCTTCGGCAAACTTCTTTTCCATTCGACCTAAATTAGAAACAGTTGGTGATCCAGTAGCAACACCTCTGCCAGCAAAGTCTGTGTCTAATGAAGATAGTTGTGATCTTAGTTCTCTTAATCTATTTACTTCAGCTTGTTTAGATTCAATCTCTGCCATTTGTGATTGTTCATAAGCTGCTTGTGCATCATTAGCATATGCTCTTTGTGCTGATCTTGCTGATGCTATACTTGCAACAGCTGCTACTGCTTGCATTTGTACACCCATTATACTTCTACCTCTAACATGACACCATTTAAAGTCAATGGTAATGGTTCATCTTGCGTTATATCCACTCTACCTAATTTACCCCATCCAAGTAAATACACTTCTTTTCTTTCTGTAACAGTTGTTGGCTCTTGTGAAAAGTCATCCGTTACTTGTCTTATTAATATTTTTGTTCCACCAGCTTTGACATTTAATGTAGTAACTAAATCTAATACTGCTCTTACTATTCTTCTTCTTTGACCAACAGTAACACCATCTTGCAGTTGTGTTTCAGGTGGTAAGGTAGTGACCAAAGGGGAAAATGCTAAACCTATTTCAACGGAGGATACTGCGTCATTTAAGGTTATCTGGCCACTACCATTCGTTGTAAAAGTTCCTAATGAATAATTACCAGACTTTACTTGCACTTGTGTATTTGGCAAATGACTAACAGTCCATGTTGTAATTGGTGATCCATTAGTTTGTTGTGAAGCACTATCAAGATGATAGTTATTATCTAGAAGTTCTAATGATGTAACAGTTGCAGAATTTATTGTTCTTTCGCATATGCAATAAATCTTTCTATTTACATTGACTATATTTTTAAACTGTCCATTTGTTTCATATCTGACCCAACCCTGTACTTTTTCTTTTCTTATAGACATAAACACAGGTAAATGACCATCACTATTTACAAGATAAAGATAACCCTCCATTTGATCTGGTGCTTCTCTTTGTGCTTCTATTTCTACTGGAGTTCCTATTAGATGTTCAGATAAAAGAGTAATAGAATCAGAATTGTAGGCTTGTGATATATCACTAAATATAAATTCTCTAATAGCTCCTTTAGACTTTGTAAGAAATGCTATAGCTCCATCAAATTCTTTTGGTTGTACTGAACCACTTCCAAAGCTAGTCTGTCTTCTTACTGTAATTGTGCTAGGTGCTAATGGTTTGTTTTCAGATGTAGGTATGTATAACTCTTGCTCTGATGTAAATATTGTTAAGAATCTAAAAGATTGTAATGCTTTTATTTCAGATACTTGAGCTTCAGCTATTTGAATCTGAATTGAATCTGCATCAAGGCCAGTTCCAATATCAAAGTTTGTAAACTCACCAACTTTAGACATAAATAAAAAGTTTGGTAAATCTCTACTACCACCAAATATTAGTCTTTGATCATGGAAAGTAACTGTTCTAGCATATCCACGAGTACTACTAAACACTTGCTCACCCCATTCAGTAATAGCATTTGTATTTGCTAATGCACCTGAAAGAGTTGCTGTTACTACAGTACCACTTGTAAAAGCTGTAATCTTTGCATGTCTTACAACACTAGAACTATCAACAAGTCTAATATATGTATTAATATAAGAAGCAGTAAAGAAAGATACACTTGATGTAAGTGTAACAGAGCCAGAGGTTCCACTTGGAGTTATTGTAGCTCCTGATGCTACAAACTTAAAATAAGGCTGAAATTTTAATCCGTTACTTTCATCAAAGTCATAAGCTGAAATTGCAAAGTTAGTAGAGCTTGTTCTTGTAATCTTTTGAGTCACCATCTCTGGATGAGTTACATACATTGTATCTCCACTTTGAGACACTACAAGTGAACCTATCATAGATGATGTCCATGTCAAACTTGTAATAGTTTGTAACAATGCAGTTGGATTTGATGTATCTATAATTTTTAATGCATTTGCATAAAATAATAATATGTAGGCTTCATCTTCATCATAGATGTAGGCTTCTGCTTGATAAGTTGCATTTGATAAAGTTTGTAAGTATCTAAGTCCAGGTCTTCTTGTAAGTCCACCTTGAGCTTTCAGTCTTACATTTCTTAGTCTAAATGCTCCATTCTTGTAAGCATCAGAATCAACTCTAGATGATAAAAGAGGAGTAAGTTCTCCAGCTGAGAAATTTGTATAATATTGTCGTAACAGAGCCAATTATGATGTTTCCCCTTCTATTCTTGCAAACAGATTAGAACCAAGTCTTACTTTGGTAAATCTGTCCAAGGCAACTTGTTGTGTTGTTGTTTGCTGAGAATCTCTTGCTTTTGCCATACGAAACTGAGCATCTGCTAAATTTTGATACGATCTTGCAATGTCACCTTTTCTAATAACAGACAAGGCAAGAACATTAGCAAGTCTATAGATTACCCATAAAGTAAATGGTGGTATCCAGTCTTGTGTAGCAACTCTAAAGATATAATTGAGAACAACATCATCATTGATATCAGCGTTCATAAAAACCTTATCTTCATAGATGTCATAGTTCTGTACTACTTTATCTACTGTAACAGTTTGAACTTGCACAACCTTTGGATTTGTTGGAAGCTGGTAAGCAGCATCCCAACGATCTAATGGTGTATCTGTAAGTCTTGCTAACTGTATCTGACCAGTAGCAAAGTTCCAGTTATGCATTGATAAACAGTCTTCAACAATATCTTCAAAGACAGTATTCATTACAAGAGCTTCATCTGTTGACTCTGTAAATGAAGAGAGTGGCTCCATGCCAACCATAACCATGGCTCTTTGAGCTACCTCAATATCTGTCTTTGCTGTTGTAGGCATTATGCGTAACTAGAGCCAGATGTTTTCTTTGATCCTTTGTTACCCATCTTTTTCTTTTTCTTATTAAGCATAGATGTGTATTGCTTATAATCTTTCATACCTTGTTTGGTATATGGAAATTCTTTTCCATCACTAGCTTTTGGCATCAACTTTACTCCCTAATTTTGTATTTTTTCCCCAAGTAACAGTATAGACTGTACCATTTACTGTTCTTGTAGATGATTGAGAGGAAGTGGCCTTAACAGCCACCTCCTTTTTAGTTGTCGGTTTCTTGGACATTATCTACTATCCGAAGTCATACTAACAATATCACCAACATCAATTGCTGATCCATCGTTAGAAACTACTGTAGCTATGCCAAAACCATTACTTGCATTGATAAATATTACATCGCCAACATTCATTTCATTGACTAATGCATTAAAGTATCCAGCAGTATCGATTGTATTGAGGTTATCACCTGTTGATTTATAGTTCCAGATATGGAAGCCATTACCAGCATAAGAAACTAAACTCAATTTTGTTTGATCTAACGCCATTTCTAACCCCCTATTTCTTTAACTCTAATTCAAACACACCCTCTGGATCAATAAGAACAGAGTTCATCTGCATTTTATTTAAAATAAAATAGCTATCCTTATCGTTGTGATATTGCATGTTTGAAGAAACATCTGCACCAATCGCATGTGCTACTGCATCTGCATGATATGCAAAGCATTCCACATGTGTGGTACCAGCTGCTCCAGAACCATTAGTTTGTGTTAAACCACCAAAAGGCATCCACATAAATCCGAGCCATCTTTTAGCAGTCATCCCTGTTGGAAAAGGTAGATCGTTCTCACCGACATATTCTGCTCTAGAGAATTGATCTATTGCCATGAGTTGTGACCATTGCTCCCAACCAACAACAACATATCTTCTTCCATCATCAGGAACTTCGTTGTTGCCAAACTTCTCCATCAACTCTAATGACCAAGCTAATGTAATACCATTAGTTGTTTCATCATGTGAAGATGTAGTGGTTGTCATCTGAGCAAGTATCAACTCGTCTGTTTTCCTACCTAGTGCATAAGCACCAGACTGTTGTGCAACAGTCATCTCATCGTGATTAATTCTTAACTGATCTAGGTCATCAACCCATTCACCAGCAAAGTAATCTTCGACAGTAACTGACACATTAGTGTGTGCAAGATTCATAGGAGCTATATTACCATGTCTTGCTTTAGTGGTAGCAAATCCCTTACCGATCTTCTGAAATGTGGTTTTGTTCTTAACACCATTACGAGTTCTTACTGTATTTCTCAGTTTTGAACCCATACGCTGATAAGCCATATGAACCCCAGCTTCAAACTCCTCGATAAAGGAAGTACTAATTGATGGTGTAGCCATCGCTATCTCCTTTAAAAAAGTTTAAGTTACATTTTCATCAGTAGGTTATTCGCTTACCTCATCGTTATTGAAGTTAATCCATGCCTGGGCTTCTTGAGTTGGTTTACGAGCCTTCTATGTATATAAAAACAAATTTATATAAGATTGTTAATTCACATTAGTTTTTTGTCTTGCTAATTGTGCAGACATCTGCCTTACCTTAGCAATATGTGCTGGATCACCACCATTCTTCCAGTACTTTTCATCTGCAATCATGGCTTTAAGATCGTCTTGAGTAACTGCTTCTTGAAACTCTGTAGTGCTAACCATGTTAAATTTAGGCTGACCATTAAGTTCCATTAGTTCTTCAAAACATTTTACCATATCTGCACTAGCTGGAATATTTGCAAAAGTTTTATAAGCATTCTCACTAAGGTGACTATGAGCCCAAGTATCTACTCTTTCTAGTCTTCTTTCTGCATGTTCTCCAAGAGTTTGGCTCTCAACTGTCCAATCAGGGCCAGATTGTGCAGACATTGTATTATATTCTGCTATAAGTTCATTAAACTCATTGTTATCTAATCCATAATTGTGTGCTTTGGTTCTAAACCAATCAAGCATTGGATCATCTTCTGCAATTGAAAGTTCTTCACCATCTTGACTTTGAAGTTCAATCTTATAATCAGCTGGACTTACTGGTGCGTTCTTTTCAGCTTCTTCATTAATTTCTCTAATAAGTTCTTCTTTAATTTCATCACGTCTTGTATGAAACTTTTGCTCCAAACTTTTATAACTTGAAGCCAATTGCTCTGGTGTTTCAAACTTGGCATCGAGCCACTCTGGTCTTTCTTGAGTTTGTTCAGTTGTGACTTGATTTTCCTGTCCTTGAGCTTCTTGCTGAGTTTCTTGGTTTTCTTGCTCAGTTGTTTCTGTATTGGTGCTTTCATTGCTGTTTGTAATTGTTTCTTGCTCATTACTCATTGTTTCTCCCTTTATTTAGCAATCCCACTTCCTTAATGCTTTATTTATACGACTATTTGGATCATTTGCAACTTTTTTACTTGTGAGCTTTTTCTTCATACCCATCATTCTTTTACAAAATGATCTTCTTCGAGCAGCTGCCTTTGGGCTTTTCTTAGCTTCTTTTGCAGAAACTGGTCGTTTAATATTCTTCCCTTGACGCCTAAGACTTGCACGCCCTTTGGCATTGAGTCCTCCTGATGGATTCTTGCCTTCTTTTCTTTGCCAAGCTGGAGTCTTTGCCATTTCCTAAGTCCTCGCATATGTTGGTTTTTTACCACCACTTGATGGATTTGTAGCTTTTTTTCTAGCTACTGCTTTTTTCTTTTGACTTTTACTCATAGCTCTTGCCTTTGCTGATGGTACACATTTTGGATATCCACGACCATCTCCCATCTTTCTACCACATGGAGGATGCTTGCCATCTTTCTTTGTAGATATATCAACCCACTTCTCATTGAACCACTTCTTTAAACTCATTAAGCGTACTTACCACCCATCTTCTTATACTGTTGAACAAGCTGACCTGATGCATATGCACTTGGCCATTTCTTTACTCTGGCTTTAACAATAGCCATTGCTCTTTTATATAATTTAGGATTTGTTGGTTTCGCCATGTTTTCTCCCCATTTCTGTTCTAGCTTTGATCATTGCAACTACCCATCTTTGTCCTTCAAAGTGTGCAAGACTTTCGATTCCCAATCCAGCACCATGTACATTATTCGTTGTAATGTTTTCAAGGTATTGGAGAAAAGACTTACCAATACCCGTAGAGAATAAAGCATGGGCTTTACTATTAAGATCAATTTCAACTTCTGTAGGATATTGCCTTCCATCTACTGACTTTACTGCTCTTTCTTTGTTCATCGTTGCATCCCTTGTTGGTTCATAAGTTGCATTGCCATTTCAATATTTTGCTGTACTTCTTGTTGATTTGCAAGCAATGCTTCTTTGATACCAAACTTGGATGCTAAATATTTAATTACTTCTTGCTGATTATATAATGTTGGTGTCATTTCAGAACCAAAGGTTCCAGCTACAGTTTGCTGAAATCTTACAAAGTCTGCTACATCTTGCTGATCTTGGGCTCTTAACAATGGAGATACTGGAACTATTCTGATTGTTCTACCATCAACCTTTGGTATTTCTAGTATACCTTGCTCTTGATAAATAGAAACGACTCTTTCAACCAATGGATGTAAAAATTCTTTTTGCATACGGCCAGCTACTGCACCCATATCTCTTGCTACATCAGCAAGTCTTTCAGATACTTCTGTAGCTGATAGTGGTGTTTTAGCATTTGCTCTTGTATCTAGTTCATCAATAAATAATGCTTTTCTTACATTTCTTCTCATATCTTCAAGTATGAGTTGACCAACATCAAATCTTGCTGGACTTTGTAATGATTCTAAACTAGAGCCAGGGGATCGTGGTATAAAAGTTCCAGGTTGTATTGTTATGTTATCAGGATTAAATACACCATCGTCATCATAAACATATGCACCACCTATAGCCATTTCAGCATTTTCTAGTATAAGCTGAACTGTAAGGTTTAATGTTTTGATTGCTGGCATAGCTTGCAGTACTGGGCCTCTACCCCATACTTCAAAACCAGACTTTGACCATCTTGTTGTAATCCAAGGAACTGAACCTCTACCTTTTAATGTTGCTTTATGTAAGATTGCTTTGTCTGTCTCAGAGATTAAATAATATGTATATTCATCTTTGAATTTATCTTCACTATCATACATAGTTGCTTCAATAAGTTTTGTCTTTCTTCTTGGATCACGTTTTTGAGCAGCTTCCATTTCTTTTGTATATTTAGCATAAGGATATCTTTGCTTAATCTCAGTAATGTCACACTCTGTCATCCACCTAAACCAACTATTAATAGTATCCATGGGGCCTGGGAGGAGAGCAAGGTTAGTTGGTGGTACTGCTGTAAAATGCAAGTCACCTACAAATCGACCAGACTCTACAAGCATATTCATTGTACCAATGCCTAAATCTTGCAAGCCCTCATGGAACTCAGCATTAAAGTTACTGTTTCGTAAACCCTCATGCAGTACTTCAGTTATGTTGTCTAATTCTTTCATAACTTCAGTTGTTATTTGATCAGCTGGATACTCTGGCCCTGGCATCAATGTAAATGCTCTACCATTAGGAGGGAAGAAACCTAACTGTAATCTTGAGGCAAACCGAGGTAATCCAGTAACAGCTGTTTCATCAAATATGTTTTGTGTTCTTCTTTCTCCAGAGAACTCACCATAGAAACTCTCTCTTTGTGGCATAACAAAGTCATATATTTCTTCCCATATATCTGTCCAATTATGCCACTTACCTAAAGCTCTTTTGTATTGAGCCATGACTTTTTTGTAATCATCATCGCCTTTACCACCAGCTTGACCTACTGGACTTGCATCTCCAGTATATTCATCTCTTATCATTTGTCGCTACCCATTAGTTTTCTACGATATCCACCAAAGCCTTCAATATCTTCGCCTTGCAAAGACTTAGCACCAAGTAAGTTCTGTTTCATTTTTCTGTCTTTTTCTAGTCTTTGAACTTCTGCTTCTTGTTGTTCTTTTGCTAGTCGTGCCATTTCTGCTCTTTTCTGTTCTTCTAGAGCTGGGTCTGGTCTTACTTTTGGTGTTCTCATGAATCCCATTTGATTCTCCTTCTTTTTCAAAGATGACTTGTCCACCCCTTTTTAGCAATTCACAATATAATTGATAAGGAGTCAAAACAAATATATTTCTAATATTACATAAATGCTTGATAAAACTAACACAATACAAGAGTCTAGGGAGCCAGATGTGGTTATTTGTAGGTTCATATTCTATGCAAGTGCATTCTTCTATCATAAAAGCTACTAAATGATCAGCATGAGTACCTTCAACTGCTACAAAATTAAATCCTTGAGTAGCAAATTCTAATTTTACCCATCTTTTTAACTGAGGAAAGTACTGAACTGCAAAAACATGACTAAATTTTGGTTGTTTTTTAGTAAATAGTCGCCAAAATCCTATGTTTGGACTTTCGCAAAAGCAAATTATCCACTTCATAATGCTCTTAAAGACCTTCCTCGTTTTCTAGTTCTCATTCTATCAAAAGGATTACTTACCCTCTGGACTATGGTAGGGGTTTTTGGTGTGTTTAGACCAATAACAACCTTTTTCCCCTCTCCACCCCCAAGAAAAGCGTACTGTAAGGCATCATGTATGTGTGAAAATCTATTCTTCTCTGGTTTATCTTCATACTTTTCATTACCCATATAGTAAATTCTCTTATATTGATAACCTCCCTCGAAGCCAGAGATAAGATTTGTACATGTTGGAGATATAAGTAAAGACGGATAACCCTCTGACATCCTATTAATAACGCCTTCTACAGCTTCTATGCGAACTGATATATCATTGCTTGGAGCTGGATAAGCAGCTATACCACATGCTCTCATTATCATAAAGGGAGTATGCTCAGATGTTTGAGCCATTTGATTACCAGCTGGATCGCCAATAAATTTATAAGTTAGTTTATCCCATTCATTTTTTGCTATTTCTTTTTTAAGATACTCAGCAAAACGTGTAGCTCCCATATCTTTGCCAATAACTTCATGGAAAACAATCCATCGACCAGCATGTATATTCTGACAGAATATGGCACTAGGAGTTCTACCAAAATCTAAACCAACAATTACATCTACTTCTTTCTTTGGCTCTAAAGATTCCGTAGCTACATGTGTATCTTTTCTAAATGTAGGATAAACTTGTTTACCATCCATGATTGTTTGATATTGATTAAGTACATAAACTTTTACCCAACTTGGAGATTTACCTAATATAATTTTATTATAATATTCTGGTTGTAGATTCTGTCTATTTTCAGAATGTGGATTTGTAGTATAACCAACAAGATTGCCATTTTCATCTTTATCTTCTTCCATTGCACCAGCTTGAGAGAAAAAATTCCAATCATCAGGTTTTACCATCAGTAATTTTTCTTCTTGAGTTAGATACTCTGGTATAGGAACTTCTCCACTTACAATGCCCCACCAATGAGATTCATCAGGACTGTTGGTATCCATAATAACACCATACCAACTTGGGCCACCCTCTCTCATAGATGGGAAACGACCAACTCTCATTGTGCAAGCATCAACTATACTTTTTGATATTTCTCTTGCTTCATTTATCCAAACACCAGTAAGTTCCAAAGATAATAGTTTTTTTACATCTTCAGATTTATCAAGAGCCAGAAATATGACTTCAAGTTCTACTGTAGTTTCATCAGGTAGAGCAAAACAAACATTATGAGTATAAGGAGGACTCCAAACAAATCTGCCAAGATCATCACTAAACCAATCTCTCCAAGTTTTGATTGTTGTTGTTTTAAGCTGAGGATTTGTATTTCTAATAACAGCCCATCGACTTCTTCTTACTTTTTGATCATTAGGTTTTTGCTTAATGGCTTTCCTCATGATCTCCATGCAACAAGCAACTGATTTACCACTACCAACTGGCCCTCTGATACCACGAACAAAAGAACCATCTTTCATAAAAGATTTAGCAACGACTCCAGGTGGTTTATAGTCTAGATTCATCCTAGTAACTGTCTACGTCTTGCTCCACCACCTTGAGATAACAAGCCACGCCTAGCAGCTGCACTTACACCACCAGTTGTACTATCTGTTTTATTCTGTGTTTGAATTTGTGATCCACTTGTACCTACATTTCCAGATTCAGAAGAATTATCACTACCAGCAACATCCTTTAATGCTTCTGTTGTGTATCTTTGAGTTTTTGTATCAAACATAACACCAGTACTTCTACCTATTGGATTATAAGCACTTTCACCAGAGAATCTTCCTTCTCTTACAACACCACGATATTGACCATCACGATCAAAGACTGCATTGCCACCTTTACGAAGTTCACCAGCTTGTTGTCTAAAAGCTAGAGTCCTAGCAAAACTAGCTCCTCTTCCTAAAGGAAACATGGCTTCTCTCATGTTAAGAATAGAGTTACCACGTTTTTGTCCAGTAAAATCTTCAGTTGAAGCTCTGCGTTCTAAGTCTTGAGCTAATGAAATATTGCTTTGAACAGTATCCATTGTTTTCTTACTTGGAAGTTGAGCTGCACCACCCTCTGGACTAGACTGATTTAACTTATTGTATTGATCAAAGGCTTTCTGTCTCTCTTTCTTCTGTCTTTGAATTTCAGCTTCTTCTACACCTGATGTTCCTGAACTTGATTCACTTCCCATATGC
>CEWH01008232.1_pt1 | contig 17101 bp, 32 predicted proteins | sample 531231 | NCBI WGS metagenome assembly CEWH01 (sample SAMEA2622316, study PRJEB7988) | marine metagenome | biome: marine biome (ENVO:00000447); feature: surface water layer (ENVO:00002042); material: "saline water (ENVO:00002010), including plankton (ENVO:xxxxxxxx)" | depth 5 m | reverse complement strand
ATACATGGCACGAACAGGTATGGTTGATCCGTTAGGAGAAAAAACTATTACTCCAAAGATAGTTTCTGAAACTGCAGTTACAACTGAACACACGCATGATGAATCTATTGAAATAGATGGAAGTTTGCATGAAATGTCTAAAAAAGAATTAGAAAATCTTGGTAGACAGCATGGCATTGAATTAGATAGACGTCATAATAAAGCAAAATTGATTGAAGAACTCACTGATCATATGGAAATGAAAGATTACGACGATTGTAGTAAGATGGAACTTGAAGCAATTGGTCGAAGGTATGGAATTGAACTTGATCGTAGGAAAAAGAAAGAAACTTTAATTGAAGAATTGCAAGAAGCCATAGATTAATTATATAATATATAATACTATGGTTATTATTGATGAACTTACTGAAAAGAACCTTATTCTTTTTGCTGCACAAAATTATCGTAAACCAAACTTTTCTGATATAGAAGAGTTTTATGAAGATTTGAAACGATTTAAATATGTAAAAAGATTAGTTAATCGTTATTTGGAACATGATGAATTAGCAGAAAGACTAATCTTAAATCATATTATAATTCTTTGTAATTCTTTTACCATATCTGGAGCATTAAAAATATTTGAATTAAAATTAAGTAAAAAACATTGGCCAGTCATAAAGCCTTTTTTAATTTATTTAAAATATATAAAGAATGATCAATATACTGGAATAACAATGGATCAAGATGTTATAAACAAATTAAGGAAAATATAATGGGAGTTTTAAAAGGTGCGGCCGATTTAGTTTATACATTTCGTTTTATAAGAATGATGGTTATGAAATGGGAAAATTGGGATGCTTATAAGCTTGGTTTAATAGATGAAAACGGTAAAAGAATAAAGAAAAATAGACTTAATTCACCAGAAAAAAGAGATGCATGGACACCTTTTGTTAGATTATGCGCTAATATAAAAAGACTCGTACAAAAGATTCCTGGAGGCGGTACTAAACTCGGTAGTTTTGCTTCAGCTTTATTTCTTATAAAAGAAAATGGTGATTTAAGTGATCATGGTTTAGAAAAGATAATTAAAGAATGTAACTTAGAAAAATTAGATTTTTTATCGGAAAGTAGTAAATGGTTTGTTTTAGAAGATGATCAACTATCACCTGGCGTTTATAAAATTAGAAATTCTAAAATTTTAAATTCTACATACGAACAAGAAGTATATACTAACGACAAAGTAAAAGTAAATTTAGATTGTTACCCAATTGATACAGTTTTTGGTTTAAATATATATGAAGTTACTCATTTGAAAACCAATCAAAACATATATATTACTACTAACGAGTTAATTAGATGAATAAAAGAATTCCGAGAAAACCTGGTCAACCAGCTGGTTCAGATAAACACAGTGATTTATATACAGATGAAAACCCTAAAGGCACAATACACGGATTGAAGTTTGCGACCAAGGAAGACGCAGAAAAAAGTGTTAATAAAATAAAAAACTCTAGCAGATCACACGCACACAAAATACAAGCTGCTATCGCTATGGAACAAAGAGCTAGAGTTATGGGAAAAACAAGTGCAGCAGCGGTATATAGAAAGTACATAAATGCTATGAAAAAGAAAACAAAGCAAAGAAATGAGGACGCTCCGGCAGTGAATACTTCCGCGATTCCGAATCCAGCTGATACCGCTATGGGGCGACCTTATAAGCTGACTAGAGTACAAGATCTAAGAAAAAAGAGATTACCTGCACTTTTAAAAAGGTTTCAATTACAAAGTTTTAAAAGATATATGGAAGCAGAAGAAATAATAGCCGAAGATAATATGTCGACTATCAGAAATATCGTTAAGAGAAAACAGTTCGGAAAAATAAAATTAAGAGACGGACAAGCATTAATAGATATGTTTACAGCTTCAGCAATAGTTAATGCAATAGATAAAAGATTGAATAAGAAAAATGTTGAAAAAGTAAAAGACATGATTAATAACGGCACGAAGAATCAGTTAATGAAATTAATTAGCGTTGTAATGCACGGCGACAGAGCCGTCTGAATGAAAGGATAAATTATGCTATCAATATTAGGCTCATTGCTAGGTTTTGCTAGTTCAGCAGTACCTGCAATAACGGATTCGTTTGCTCAAAAAGCAGACAATAAACATGAACTAGATAAAATGAAGTTGATGGCTGAACTAAAAGCAGCTGGATACGATCATGATCTTAAAGTCTACGAACAAATGGGAGCAGACAAAGAACATGATAGATTGATACAACATGATATTGCAATCAACAGAAGTAGTGGTATTATCGCTGGTTTACAGAAATCTGTACGACCGGTAATTACTTATGCTTTCTTCATATTATTTGCAACGATTGAAGTTACATTATTATTAGAAGCTTTAGAAAAAGGAACAGATTTTTCTGAAGCGATAAATCTACTTTGGGACGATGATACAAAAGCAATCTTCGCCGCGATCATATCTTTTTGGTTTGGAAGTAGAGCGATTGATAAAGCGAGAAGGATTAAAAAATGAGCAAATTGCGAAGCGAGATTATTGAGTCAATGATTAGCCACGCACAAGGTCACATTGATAAGCATAAAATGAATGTCGAAGTATATTTAACAACACCTGCTGGTATTGGTGATCATCCTGATGTTATGGAAGCTATGGAAAAAGAATTAGACATAGTAGCAAGGTATGATGATCAGATCACAATGTTAAAAAAATATTTTAAAAAAGAGTAATTTTTTTATTTACAATCGACATTTTTTAATATATAATATACCAACCAAATAATTAAAAGTTTTAAACCTGCAACTTCGAGGTACGTATGTCTATTACTCAAAATAATAATTTACCAACACTATACCAACAATTCATACATCTTTCAAGATATTCAAGATGGTTACCAGACAAAGGTCGTAGAGAATCGTGGAGTGAAACTATAGAAAGGTATTTTAATTTTTTTGAAGAACATTTATGGGACATGCATAATTTTAAATTAGATAAAAAATTAAGAAATAGATTAGAAGAAGCAGTGCTAAGCACAAAGGTCATGCCATCTATGAGATGTTTAATGACTGCAGGTGAAGCCTTAAAAAAAGAAAATATTGCAGGTTATAATTGTTCGTATGTTGCTATAAACAGAGTACAAGCATTTGATGAAATTTTATACGTATTAATGAACGGAACTGGTGTAGGTTTTTCAGTAGAAAGACAAGAAGTAAGTAAATTACCAATCGTTGCAGAAGAATTTTTTAAAACAGATACATGTATTACAGTAGCTGATTCTAAGTTAGGTTGGGCAAAAGCATTAAAAGAATTAATTGGCATGTTGTATATCGGTCAGATACCAACATGGGATTTAAGTAAGATAAGACCGGCAGGTCAACCACTTAAAACATTCGGAGGAAGAGCATCTGGTCCTGAACCGTTAGATTCACTTTTTAATTTTATAGTAACTATCTTTAAAAATGCACCAGGCAGAAAGTTATCATCAATAGAATGTCATGATATTGTTTGTAAGATTGCAGAAATTGTGGTTGTAGGCGGTGTAAGAAGATCAGCTCTTATTTCATTATCTAATTTGTCAGATGATCGTATGCGTCACGCAAAAGCTGGTCAATGGTGGGAACATAATAGTCAAAGAGCTTTAGCCAATAACTCTGCATGTTATACAGAAAAACCTGATATTGGTATTTTTATGGATGAATGGAAAGCGTTATACGATTCTAAATCGGGTGAAAGAGGTATTTTTAATCGTGCATCTGCAACCGAACAAGCAAATAGAAATGAAAGAAGAGTCACTGAAGGATATAATTATGGAACAAACCCTTGTTCTGAAATTATTTTAAGAGATAGAGAATTTTGTAATTTATCTGAAGTAGTTATAAGACCAACCGATACAAAAGAAACATTACTAGAAAAAGTAGAACTTGCTACGATTCTTGGTACATTTCAATCCACGCTAGTTAATTTTAAATACGTGTCAAAACATTGGAAACAAAATTGTGAAGAAGAAAGATTGCTCGGTGTAAGTTTAACTGGTATCATGGATTCAGTATTAACAAGTCCTAAAAATAAAGACTTGAAAATTTTACTTGAAGAATTAAAAAAGAAAGCTGTAGACACCAATAGAAAGTGGTGTAAGATTATTGGTATACCAGTATCTGCAGCCATAACTTGTGTTAAACCAAGCGGAACTGTATCGCAACTTACAGATGCAGCATCAGGTATTCATGCAAGACATAATCCATATTACATAAGAACTGTACGCGGAGATAAAAAAGATCCACTTACAATGTATATGACTGCTGCTGGTTTTCCAGTAGAAGATGATGTAATGAATCCTAATCATACTTCAGTATTTTCGTTTCCGATGAAGGTCGATCAAAAAGCAACTTTTAGAACTGATATGTCAGCTATAGAACAACTTGAACACTGGTTAACTTATCAAAAATATTGGTGTGAACATAAACCGTCTGTAACTATTTCTGTTAAAGAACATGAATGGATGGAAGTAGGAGCATGGGTATACGATCATTTTGATTGGATGTCTGGTGTATCATTTTTACCATTCAGTGAACATACATATCAACAGGCACCATATCAAGACTGCGAAGAAAAAGATTATAAAGAAATGTTAGGTAAAATGCCAAAAGAAGTAGAATGGTCAAAACTAGCAGAATACGAAACTCAAGACATGACAGTAGGTGCACAGGAATTAGCATGTACTGCAGGAGGTTGTGAAATATGAAGAATAGTTGGAAAGCATATCCGCCATTTGCAATATATGAAATATTCAAATTCGGTTGGAAAGGTGTAATGACGATAGAACATTCGCCATTAAGAAAGTTACATCCACAAGTCGCGCATATGTTATTTTTAATATTAGCATTTATGTGGAGTGGTATATTTGCTGTTATGATCGGAAGTTTAACTGCATTTGGTATTAGCGCTATTGTGCATATTATATTAATTAGCGGTATTGCAATAACAGCAATTGTTTTTAATGAAGCAGAAAAAAATCCAGAGTCAGTTAATGAAACTATATTTAAATTAAGAAAAGGTTATCATAGCTATCCAAGAGCAAGACAGAATATGGTAATTGATGGAAAAACTCTAAAACTAGATCCGCGTGATCCTGGTGGTGAGCATGAATAATGTAGTAATTTATACTCGTAAAGATCCATTTTGCGTGCATTGTGAACAAGCAAAATCAATGTTACAGTATTACGGAATAGATTATAAAGATATAGTGATAGGTGAGGATATATCAAGATTTCAATTTAAATTAAAATATCCATTTATTAATACAGTACCGGCTGTATTTTTTGGTGAAAAGTATATTGGAGGTGCACAAGAACTTTCAGAAAGAGTTTGGGAACTATCTGGAAATAATAAAGGCATGTTGTATGGGTGATGAGTTTAAAATACAATGTCATGAATGTAATGAATTAACTTATGTACAAGCAGAATCATTACCAGAATATTGTCCTATGTGCGGAAGAAGAGCTGAGGCCGAAAGTATAATGCAAGATGAGGAAGCGTTCTATGACGAGTAATATATATCTACATGTGGTATTACAAAGATATGTTATTCGAAGAAACTCCAGAAAATTATCAAGGTTTTGTTTATGAAATTACTGAGCTGCAAACTAATAAAAAGTATATTGGGAAAAAGAATTTTTGGAAACCAAAAATCTTACCAAAAAATAGCAAACGAAAAAGACGAATTAGAACTCGAGTCGAAAGTGATTGGAGAAGTTACTTTGGTTCCTCAGGAATTCTCATCGAGAAAGTCAATGAGTATGGAGAAAAAGGATTTACAAGAGTAATTTTAAAATTATGCAAAACAAAAGGTGAAATGTCTTATTATGAAGCAAAACTACAGTTTGAAAAAAATGTGTTATTAAGTGATGAATACTACAACGAGTTTATAGGTTGTAAAATACACGCCAAGCATTTGAAAGGAATTGAAGATGGCAGTGAATAAATTAAATTTAAAAACTTTTGAAGTTTTAGAAAAAGTGGGAAAAGCAAGATCTAAAGAACAAAAAATTAAGATTTTAAAAGAACATGAAACATGGGCATTAAAAGATGTATTGCTTGGAACATATTCTGAAGGTATAGAATTTAACTTACCACCAGGTGAGCCGCCGTATAAAGCATCTCAACCTCATAATGCACCGACTGATTTACAAAGAAAGAACACTGAGTTTAGATATTTTTTTAAAGGTGGACCAGGTGATAAAATGTCTGCATTGAAAAGAGAAGGATTATTTATCGGTTTGTTAGAAACGGTACATCCGGAAGATGCAAAAGTAGTTATTCGAATGATTAATAAAGATAAATTTCAAGGCATATCAAAAAATGTCGTAACAGAGGCATTTCCTGATTTACCTATGATATAAAATGTGGTACAATATATTATGAATATTTTTATACTTGACAAAGATCCAAAAATTGCAGCACAAATGCTGTGTGACAAACACATCCCTAAAATGATTGTCGAGTCTGCACAAATGCTTAGTACAGCTCATCGTATGCTTGATGGTATACCAGAAAAAAGACGTTCAAAATCTGGTAAAACAATACAAACATACTACTCATTTGGTGACATAAGAGATAATCTATATTATCTTGCTGTTCATAAATATCATCCATGCACGACTTGGACAATGGAAAGCTTAGATAATTATAATTGGCATTATGGACACTTCGCTTCTATGGCAGCTGAATATAATTATCGTAGAGAAAAAACACACGCTACTTGGCAAAAAATGGGAATGATATTAGCTGCACCTCCAGAAAATATACCAAAAAAAGGTTTAACAGAATTTGCTCAGGCCATGAGTCACTTTCCAGATTGTAAAGTAGAAGGTGATGCAGTACAAGCATATCGCAATTATTATCACGCAGCCAAACCATTTGCTAAATGGGAATGGAAAAGATCTGCACCAAACTGGTGGAAAGGATATCAAGGTGCCAACTTACACAGTTAAAAATACAAAGACAAACGAAACTTACGATGTATTTTGTAAGTATTCAGAACTACAAGAACTTTTAAAAGTCGAAGGTGTAGAACAAGTATTATCAACTCCATTGATAGTTTCAGGTGTCGGCGGTCAATTATCGAAGACCGATGAAGGATGGAAAGATACACTTCGAAGAATTAAAGCTAACTCAGGAGCAGGAAACACTATTAAGGTTTGATATGAAATTTGTACATGAAAAAATTGAAATGGGCTATGAAACTCTAGATAGAGTTGAAGCAGCAGATGGTAGAAGATACGTTACATTAGAAGGTAAAAATTATCCGAGCGTTACGACAGTACTTAATTTAGTACATCGAGATAAAATACAAGAATGGCGTAAACGAGTCGGTGAAGATAAAGCAAATCAGATAAGCGTACAAGCTACAAACCGCGGTACAGCTGTACATTCTATAATTGAAAAATATTTACACGGAGAAGATACTTCTGATTTTCTACCGCATATTCAACAATCATTACAAAATTTAAAACCATTAATTGATAAACACGTTACGAAAGTTTTTGCAACTGAATGTCCTTTATATAGCGATCATTTACAATTAGCAGGTACGTGTGATGCCATAGTAGAATGGGATAATGTTCCTACTATCCTTGATTGGAAAACATCTAAACGTCCAAAAAAGAAAACAGATATCGGTAATTACTTCATGCAACTTTCGGCTTATGCTGTCATGTGGGAAGAAAGAACTGGTATGCCTTGTAACCAAACAAGAATAGTTATGGACGTCGACAATTTTCATCCAGTGATGTATAAAGAAACTCGAGATGAATGGATAGATAAAATGATCTATTGGCGAGATGAATATAATAAAGAATTAATGTTTGGCCATGTGTAACATAAAAGATACAAATTTAAATTAATTTCAAAAAAACGCATTTAAAGGGTTTACTTTTTCTCAAAACGTATTATATTAATACTATACTTAATGAGGAGAAAAAAGTATGATTAAATTAAATTCTATTTTAGATCATCAAGTAATGTTGGATCGATTAAACAAAATCGTTACTGATGGTATCGTTAAAGATCAATCAAGAGATAAAGTTCTTACTGAAGTTTTAGCAGTTGTTATTGCTCTAGAACATGGTCAAGAAGAAATTGAAGCTGAGTATGAAACTCAGTATGAGGAAATGATCTCTTTACATAAAAACGAAACAGAAGATTATAAAAGTTGGAGAAATAATCGTATAGCTAGAAAATGGGCTGATCTTCCAGTTCACCCTGATTTTGAAGATGATATAACTCCATCAACTGTTGGATTTAAGGAGCGTATATAATGAGAAAGATTGTTATACCTTCAAGATCAAATGAAACTGATAGAGAAATCGATAAAAAATTAAAAAATAGATTTTCTATCTTAAATTTAATGACACAAGCTGCTATAAGTGGTGATGTTAAATCTTTGATTATTTCTGGTCCAGCTGGTCTTGGTAAATCGTTTACAGTTGAAAAGGCTTTAGAAAATTGGGATCCCGAAGAAGAAAATCACACAGTTGTAAAAGGTTATGTAAAAGCAACTGGTTTATTTAGAACTCTTTGGGAATATAGAAACAAAGGTCAAATGATTGTATTCGATGATAGCGATTCAATATTTCATGATGATACAACTTTAGCGATGTTAAAAGCTGTAACCGACTCAACTGAAAAAAGAAAGGTATCATATCTTGCCGATTACGATATGGTAGACAGCGAATCAAATATAATTCCAAGAACCTTTTCTTTTGAAGGTACAATCGTTTTTATAACTAATCTAGATTTTGATGCTATAATCGAAAAAGGAACTAAGTTAGCTCCGCATTTACAAGCGATGGTTTCTAGATCTCACTATATTGATTTAGCTATGAAAACTCGTAGAGATTATTTTATTAGAATTAAGCAAGTTGTTAAGCAAGGTTTACTTTCTGATAAAGGTTTAACTAAGTCTGAAGAAAATAAAATCTTAAGATTTATCGAACAGAAAGAAGATGTTCTTAGAGAAATGAGTTTAAGAGTTGCTATCAAGCTTTCTGATATCATTAAAAAACACCCTAGACAATTCGAAACGATTGCTAGCGTAACAGTCACAAAGGGTTTGTAATGTATACAGTATTATTCAATATATTACAAACTTTATGGTTAGAAGTCACTTCCCGACCTATATTATTTCTCCTCATCATGTTGTTGGGAAGTTGGCTTCTATTTCAAAAAACTTACGTAACGATATTATTCATCGTATTACTTTGTTTCATTTATATTATGGGAGATCATTATGGATTTAGATACTAGATTAAAATTAATTAAAAAGGTTGGTAAGAAGTTTAATAAAAAATTAAAAAGAAATCAACGGATAAAAAGAACAGAAATTTCATATCTTGATAGATATGCTTCTGATAACGGGAATATCAATCATTATACTGATGCATCTCAATATGCTGAAGAATATTATGGTGACAGATATCGTCAAACTACTAGCTTAGATTATGATTGGGATTAACTGTTACATAAATGTAACATATAAAAAAACTTTACTTAGTAAGGGTTTACATTTACGAAATAATGATTATATTAATAATATAGAGGAGAAATTAAATAATGACAAAATACTTAGTAAAATATAAATATGAATTTCCAGTTGATGAGTGGGATAGACCATCAGGTTTTTATACGTTAGCTGATGTTCCAATCAAAGAAATGAAAGTTCTTGAAAGAACTGGTGAAATCATCGCAAAAAACATTGAACATAAAATGTTAAAAATTAAAGATGATGACAATTTAGCTATGAGCGTTTGGGTTAAAGCTGACGATGTAGAAATTTTAAATCCAGATAATTATACTAAAAACGACATGTGGATTTTATAATGAGTATTATACTAACAGATTGTGATGGAGTTCTTTTAAATTGGCGTGATCCATTTGACGCTTGGATGATGAGAGAAAAAGGAATATTTGCAGAAGGCGATGTTCGAGTCTATGACCAAGCAGATCGATATGATATGCCTGATATCTTTGAATATATTTTACAATTTAACAATTCTGCAAATATTGGTTTCTTACCACCATTATATGATTCAGTTAAATATGTTAGAAAAATTTATGAAGAATTCGGACACAAATTTACCGTAATTACTTCATTATCATTAAATCCTTATACACAAAAACTTAGAACAAAAAATCTTCAAAACATTTTTGGTAAAGAAGTTTTTGATGAATTTATATACCTCGACACAGGTGCAGATAAAGACGATATTTTATTAAAATATTCAGAGTTTTATCCAGGTACTTACTGGATAGAAGATAAGGTTCAAAATGCAGTTACTGGTAAAGAACTTGGTTTAGAACCTTTGCTTATCAAACACCCTCATATTAAAGTTGAAAAACATTTAACTGAGGGTATACCTTTAATGTCAAACTGGAGAATGGTATATGAACAAATCGGTGGCTGAGCTACTAAATTTAAGATTTCAATTCGAACAAATAACTGAAAATTATACAATGCCTAGGCATGGTTCAGATATAGATATACTTGAGTGGTATATTGATGAGGGTTATAAGTCTAACTCACTACGTAATGGTTATAATGATGCGTTAAATATAGCAAAACAGATCGTAGGAGAATTAAATGGCCCCAGCAAAGAAGCTTGAACCTGGTTCGCAATGGTCACATCTTGATAGAGATGGTGATGGTATCATAACAGATGATGAAATTGCAACTGAAGAAAGAATGATAAGATTGCAAGATTTAAAATCGGATATGGAAAACGAAGATGCAAAACAAGATGCACAGCGTAGAATGGCTTGGTTTGCATTATGGGGTATGTTATTATATCCTTTTGCAGTTGTATTAGCACAATGGTTAGGTTTAGCTCAAGCAGCTTCAATTCTCGGTGATATGGCTGCGGTATATTTTGTTTCAGTTGCAGCAATCGTTGCAGCATTCTACGGTAAAGAAGCTCTTGCAGCTTCAAGAAGCAATTCAATAAGTACACAACATAGAAAAGAGGTACGTGATAATAGATAATGAAACATAAATTGATAACTTTGTGGATGATTTTTTTATGGTGTTTTACTTTTTTTATTCCTATTTTTACAAAATATAGTAATTGTTGGTATTGGTCGCTTTGGCAATTTGCGTTCAAGGGTGGTCGTATAATTGGAATACCTAGTAAAAGATGGGGAGGACATCATTGGGTTTGGGAAGATAAAGACGGTGTACAGTGGGAATATACTCTCAAAGGATTACCACGTTATTCTCCTTGGTGGAAAATGATTGTATATAAAGGTTTCGTTAGAAAGTTTAGGACAAGATTATAATGAAAAAATTGATATATCAAGTTTATGTAGGAAAAAAATCTCGTTTATATAATCACTGTACAAGATCAGTAAAAGAATATGCGAATAAAATAGGTGCAGATTATATTTGTCAAAGTGAACCTATTCTAAGAATTAAACCGGATATTTTTGTAACGAATAGAAGTCGCGAATCTTATGAAAAACACGGTGGTTATTTACCGATATATGAAAAAGAAAATGCTTTTAGTTGGTTTCACAAATATGATCAGATTGCAATAATCGATGCTGATGTTTATGTTAGAGAAAATTCCCCTGATTTTTTTGATGAATTAGAAAGTGAATATGATTTTGGTGGTGTAATTGAAAATGAAATGCCTATAACATCAACGTACTATCAAAAGATTTTAAATTATTCACATATGCAATACGGTGCTTTAAAAGTATGGGATGATTGGTCACCACAAGTTCCTGCACCTTTTATGAATATGGGTATTATGCTTATGAACAAATCATTTGCAAAATATCTTGAAGGTCAAACACCAAGAGAATTTATCGAAAGACAAGAATTCAAAATGTTTGTTGATGGTATGGGAGCATGGAAATGGTCTACAGATCAAACTTTGTTAAATTATTGGATTAATAAAGAAAAAATGAAAATTAAAAAGTTGCACTGGAAATGGAATGGTTTATTTTCAGCAAATACTAAAATTAACGAATGTCATTTCGTACATTTCTTTTTAAAAGACAAATTACCAGAAGCTGGTGAAAACGTCGAACAACTTATGGAGGTTATAAATGCAAGTTGACGATATCGGTAAACTCAGACTCAGACATAGTTTCTTAAGTAAAAGAGTAGCAAAGATGGAAAGAGAAAGAGAAAAGATTCGAGATACAGAGCATAAAACAATGTTAAAAGAATTAAAAAAAGAAAAACTATGGATTAAAGACGAAATAAATAGATTAACAGAATATGATTATGATCAACATCAAGGCGGAGTAGAAAGTTTTAGGTAATGCATTATACAGTCACATACGAAGTTGATGGACCAGACATACAAAAGGCTGCATGGAATATAGCCATAGGTCAAAGTATAGGTAATCCAAATATTCGAAATGAAATCGAAAATTCACCAAACATAAAAGAAATGGAAGCGATCATCGATTCTATCGATGGCAATATCGTTAAGATAAAGTTTCCATTAAAAGCTTTTAAATGGCCAAATTTAAATCAACTTCTATGTATCATACAAGGCGGTCAATCAGATATTGAATGCGTTCATCGTTGTAGAGTTATCGATATCGAAGGTTTACCATACATGAATGAACCTGTTCTTGGTATGAAAAGCTGGAAGTATCGAGTTGATGCAGAAAATAGACCGTTATTTGGTGGGATAATAAAACCAAAGTCTGGTTTAACTGCAGATCAACTTGTTTCGATCACACAACAAATGATGGACGGCGGTGCAGATTTTATCAAAGAAGATGAAATCATGGCAGACAATGGTTATCTACCTTTAAACGAAAGAGTCGACGTAATATCAAATGCAATATCAAAATGCAATTGGAAAGGTGTATACGCTTATTGTATTAACGCCGATCCTTATGAATTATGTGAGAATTTTAAAACGATAAACGATCACGGCGGAGAAGCATGTCATATTAATTTCTGGTCAGGAATGGGTGCATATACAACAAGTAATTTATATCACGTTGTTACCCATTTTCAAAGATCTGGAATAAGAACATGGACAGATCCTGGTAATAAATTTTCAATATCTTGGAATGTAATAGTTAAATTAGCGATTATGGCTGGTGTCGATTCAGTTCATGTTGGAATGCTTGGTGGTTATTATCCAGAAGGTGAATCAGAAGAAGAAACTTTACAAGCCGTATCTGATTTACAAAACGCAGATAGAGTTGCAGCATTAAGCTGCGGTATGAATCCTGAGATTGCCAGACAAATACGAGGTAATATTGGAAATAACTGGATGGCTAATGTTGGAGGCTGGTTACATACTGGCGAGAATATATATGAAAAAGTATATGAAATGAGAAAGAGTCTTGAATGAAAATAATTTTGCCCATGGCAGGAAACGGATCGCGTTTCTTTGAAGCTGGTTATGATAAATTAAAACCTTTAATCGATATTAAAGGTAAACCCATGTTTGTCAGAGTCTTAGATAATATATTATACGGAACAGATATTCACATAATCATTCGAAAAGATCATGTTGACGAATACAAATTAGATCAATTAATACGAGAAGCTTGTCCTGAAGCTAAGATTTATGTATTAGATAAATCTACAGAAGGTGCAGCATGTACTGTAATGCACGCAATAGATCAAAATAAAACTGACGGATTTTTAGTTGCTAACTGCGATCAACTTATGGTATGGGAAAAGCAAAAATTTATAGCTGATATATTTGCAAATCCTTTATCTGATGAAGGTACTATATTTACATTTACACCAAATCATAATAAACCTATACATAGTTACGTAACAACAGATGATCATGGGTACGTAACAGAATTAGCAGAAAAGAAAATGATATCGAATATTGCTACCGTCGGAGTTTATCATTTTGGATCACAAAAGAAATTTGCTGAAGGTGTTAAAATGATGATGGAAGAAGATGATAGAACTAACGGAGAATTTTATTTAGCACCAGTTTATAATTATTTAATGGATCCTATAAAGACTTTTCACGTTGAAAAATTTATAGGCTTAGGAACTCCGGAAGAATTAGAAGATTTAAAACAAAGTGAATGGTGGGATAAATTAGATAGAATATGAGAATTGCATTATGTATACATGGTTTATATAGAAATCACGTAAGCCCTGGACCTAAAGAAATAGTAAAAAGATTGCACACTGCATTTGCTGACGCCGATGTATATTATCACACATGGACAAAAAGAACAGCTGAAGTACCATTAGAATATCATGAAAGTTTATTCTATTGCGATGAGCCTGAATTTGATTATCATCCTATAAACGATTCTAAAACAGACTGTTTACATGGCAAATGGATTGGTTACAAATCTAAAAAATTAAACGTAGGTAAAACACAACACGCGTCAAAACAAATATTAGCATATGCTGATATCGTTTCTAAAATTACTAAAGAATATGATGTAATGATTAGAACAAGATGGGACGCATTATTGTCAAACGAGATTAATTTTCAACCATATTTAGAAGAAGCTTTAGACCATCCGGTTGGATTTATGACTCGACCTGGAAGAGGACATAAAGTAGATCAAATACTAAATGTCGATAGAAATAATATAAATGACGATTGGTATTGTTTCTTAGCAGATTCACTAATCTTTCACGCTCCTAAACATTTTAATCCAAAATACGTACAAGAATTGCATGCGGCTAAAAATTTATGGCCAGCAGAATGGGGTTGGTGGCAAGTTTTAAGTGAACCTAATAATAATATACATAATTGTTATCATGGCGGATCATTATTAGCGAGGTAAAAAATGAAGTTAGGTGAGTTATTCAATAAGTATAAAGCTGATAAAACTATAAAACACAAATACGACACTGTCTATGAAAAGTATTTTGAACCCATAAAAGATGATCAGTTGAATATATTAGAAATAGGTGTTTATAAAGGATTAAGCACTTTAGCTTTACACGAATATTTCCCTCATGCAACTTTATATGGACTAGATTTATTTAAAAGAGTCCCGATGGAACAGATAGAACCGTACGGATTAGAAAGATGTAATTTTGTAAAAGGCGATTCTACTTTTGCTTTCGATAGTAATTTAACTAATTTAAAATTTGATATTATTATCGACGATGGTATGCATACACCAATTGCAAATACTAAAACATTTCGAAACTTTAAGCCGTTATTAGCTGACGATGGTCAATATTTTATAGAAGATGTTTGGCCTATTGAACTCATGAGTGAAGAAGAAATGCAACATCAATGGATAAAAAATCACCCTTTTGATTATAATGTGCACATGAATAAAATATTTTTACAAACGATAAATGATTCCGGTATGAATATAGAAAGATTTGATTTAAGGAAAACAACTGGACAACCCGATAGTTATATTATAAGATTGACAAATGAAAAGAATTAAACTTTTTATCGGCTGGTGGAAACAATTACGAGAAGAAGGAAAAAAATATCCTCAGCCTTGGTGGGTTGGTGGTAGTTATAGTATGTGGAATTGTTTTTGGTGGGCAGTACACAATAGCGGTACACATCATTTAAATGGAGAGCTTTTAAAAAAAGTAGGTCGTGAATATGAAGACTAATATTATAAGATTACAGAATGATATAGATTCTAATAAGTATGCAAATTGGTGTTGGCAAACTTCAGCTGTAAATACTAGTATCGAATTTTTTAATGCTGTTACTCCGGATGAAGTTGATGATTTAATGTCTGGTTTAAGAATAGAATGGAAATATCCATGGACCGGCGAGGTGAATGATATAAAATCTGGTCTTACATTGCGTGCATATCAAACAGCAGATCCTAAAAAAAGAATGGCATGCTTTTTATCACATTATTGTTTATGGGAAAAAACAGTAAAAAGTGGTAAACCAATGTTAATTTTAGAACATGATGCAATGTTTATATCAAAGAAACCCATACCATTTGATGATATACTTGATTCTGGTTTTGAAATAATTGGAATTAATGAACCGTTTGGTGCAACTCGACTTTCTCAAGTATTTCATGAAAATGTCCAAAAAGAACATTTTTGTAAAAACGATGTTGTAAGAGCTCCGTTAATTGATGATATAAAAGTTCCACAAGGTATTGCCGGAAATAGCGCATATATAATTACACCAAAGGGAGCAGATACCATGATTAAACTTACAAAAGAACATGGAGCTTGGCCTAATGATGCTTTAATGTGTAGACAATTAATTTTTGGTTTAGGTGTAACAAAAACATACTATACAAAGATACAACGAATTAAAAGTACTACGACATTATGAAAGCATACGTCATAACAATAATGAATAATCCAGAGTCGGTACACTTTGCAAATCGTTGTATCGCATCTGCGCCTAAATTAAATATTCAATATTTTAATGCCATAACACCTGACGATGATACTATTAAAATTTTAAATGAAAACAATATAGAAGATTTAAACAATTTTAAAATAGATCAAAAATATTCTAGAATGGAACGATGCATAGCTGCATTTCTTTCCCATCTTCATTGTTGGAAAAAAAGCGTAGAATATAATCAAAATGTAATTATATTTGAACACGATGCAATAGTCACAGGAAACATTCCAACTAATTTAAATTTTAATAAAGTAATAACACTTGCTAAACCATCTTATGGTAATTATAATACTCCAACGCATTTAGGTGTTGGTCCTTTAACTCAAAAGCCATATTTTGGAGGTGCACATGGTTATATGGTATCTCCAAAAGGCGCAAAAGATTTATTAAAAAAAGCAGAAACAGATGCTGGACCAACTGATGTATTCTTACATTTAAACAACTTTTCTTTTTTACAAGAATATTATCCATGGATAGTTGAAGCAAAAGATTCTTTTACAACTATTCAAAACGAAAAGGGCTGTAGAGCAAAACATATGTATCATATAAATCCGCAAGATTATAAAATAATATGAAATACGATAAAGCATTTTTAACTGGTTGTGATCATAGACACGAATGGATTTTGCCGTGGTTTTTTAAAAACTATAAAAAATATAATGATGCTCCTTTGGTATTTGCAGATTTTGGTGTAAAGAATAGAGATCTTTTAACAGGCAATGTTCATGCTATCA
>CEWH01004659.1_pt1 | contig 17263 bp, 9 predicted proteins | sample 531231 | NCBI WGS metagenome assembly CEWH01 (sample SAMEA2622316, study PRJEB7988) | marine metagenome | biome: marine biome (ENVO:00000447); feature: surface water layer (ENVO:00002042); material: "saline water (ENVO:00002010), including plankton (ENVO:xxxxxxxx)" | depth 5 m | reverse complement strand
GTAATTTGCGTTATTGGTCTGGTTCTATTAAAAATTGGTGACTAGGGGGGAACTAGTTTAATAGTCAGCCGCTTTTTTTGAAATGCTGCGCGAGCGCTTTCCTATTTTCGTTGCGCCTCTGACAGTTATTGCATGTTATGACCCGCAGGGATATATTTAATGAAATCATGACGACTAACACACCACCTATCTTCTCCGACCGAACCAGTGTTGAACAAGTTGAAGAAGGAACACAATTGGCTCCTAAGTTCGACGATAAAGGGGTTATACCATGCATTACGCAGCACGCTGAGACACGGGAAATCCTCATGTTTGCCTTTATGAATGAAGAGGCTCTTCGTCTCACCATTGGAACACGTCTAGCGCATTACTGGTCCCGCTCTCGACAGAAGCTCTGGAAGAAGGGCGAGACATCAGGAATGACTCAAGAAGTCCAGCGTATCCTGATAGATGATGATCAGGACTGCATTATTATTGAGGTAACCCTGACAACTCCTGATGCCGGAGGTGACGAAGCATCCTGCCATGTCGGTTATCGTAGTTGTTTCTATCGTGAAATATCCGGAAGCGGAGATGACCTACCGGATCTAAAATTTATCGAATCCGAGAAAGCTTTCGATCCGGACGCGGTTTACGGTGACACGCCAAATCCCACTCAGCTTTAATTGCGGAAATGGATGATTTTTTTCTGAGCTATGAAGAATGGCGAGAGGCGATGGATGGGCGTTGCAATATTGCTTTGCCGCCCGACTGCTGCGAGGAAAGAGCCAGCTCTTTGAGAGATCCAAACAATCCTTTTACCACAATATTAATCGAGCTCTTTTGACTGTCTTGGCGAGACAAGTGACGAGTAGGACTCAATCGAGTTTTCACTCGATTCCCGCCAGCATCTTAGAATACTGCAAAGTATCAATATCTTGCAGTGTCTTATCCCGACGGATAGCTTTGATCCTCGGAAAGCGGAGGGCGAGGCCGGAATTATGCCGCTTGCTTGGATTGATCGAGTCGAAGGCGATCTCTAGGACTGTGTCCGGTTCAACGATATGGATATTCCTGTTTTTCTCGATGGTTCGTTCTTGGAAGTGAGCTGTCAGCTCTTCGATCTCTTCGTCGGTAAGCCCCGAGTAGGCTTTGCCAATGATACGGAGTTCTCCGCTATCTTCATCGCGAACTGAGAAGGTATAGTCACTTAGGACATGGGCGCGCTTTCCATGGCCCTGTTGTGCCTTGACGACAACGACATCGAGTGTCGGCATGGCTTTTTTGAGTTTGAGCCACTGCTTGCCGCGTCGGCCAGGGGAATAGGGGCTAAACGGATCCTTTGCGATGAGCCCCTCATTTCCGCGCTTGCGTGATTCATTAAAGGCTTGATCGACTTCCTTGGGCTTAGCGACCTGGATGACCTCGCAGCTCTGAATTGCCTCGTTGAAAGTGATTTCATCAAGTAAAGTTCTGCGTTCACAAAGCGGCTTCTCGAGACAGCCTTTCCCGTCGATTGCGAGAAGGTCAAAGGCAAGAAAGCGAACCGGAACGGCTTCGCCGAAGAAGAGGTCTCCTTGGTCGAGTCGATTATCCCTGCGGCCTAAACGTTTTTGGAGATCAAAGAAAGTCAGTTTCTTGCCTTCTGCGTAAGCAATGATCTCTCCATCGAGAATAACGTCACGGTCGAGAGCCTGCGCGGGTCGGACGAGGTCCATGAATTCCGAAGTGATCGGTCGAAGGTCTCGTGAATAGATTTCGACTTCATCTCCTTTTCGGTGCAATTGAGCACGAATTCCGTCGAACTTGTCTTCCAGCCAGATAGGTCGATTCTCAGTGCCCAGTCGAGTAACGATATCTTCCGCGGTATCTTCTGGGCTAGCGAGCATAACTCGCAGGGGAGTAAACCAGCTTGCCTCCGCTTCGTTAAGTCGATCATCCCGAGCCAGACGAATCGTATTCCCAATATCTCCCAATAACATGTTTGCATTGCGAACGTCTCTGATTTTCTGATCGAAGGCATCGGCGATGGCTTCTTCGAGAAGGGCCTCTTTGAGTCCTATTCGCAGGTCTCCCAGCAGAATTCCGATAAGAATAGAGCCTTCGCTGTGATGAAATTCGGAAAACAAGCTTCTCAGCATTTTGATTTTTTCCGTCTGAGCACTTGTCGAAGCGATGCGAAAAAAGCGATCGGCCACCGAAAGCAGAGAGTGAGGTTCCGGAGATGTCTTGCCTTGTAGAATGAGATAAGCCGTCCTCGCAGCATCGGCCTGGGAGGATGAAACCTGACGATACTGAGCACGAGTCAGGCCCGTGAGATCGAGTAATGCCTGCCGGATCAGCGCCCAGCCAACGCTGAAAGAGCGCATCTTAGTGTCCCCGGGCAGGGCCTTGCCACTCAAATAAGACGCCGCGAGAACAAGAGGCTCTTCCTCGAGTGAGCGGAGATATGCTGCAAGTAGTTCACGCTTCCGCGTTTTCCCTGTAGTTGCTGAAATAGTCTCACAGATATTGGTGAAGTCTGCGAATTGAGAGGCAGGGCGATTTGATTCAACTCTTGTGGGTGAGCCGTCTAATCCGGCTGAGTCTGACAATAATTCCATCTCCAGTTGAGTCTCTCCAATGAGAGGCCATGCCTCTATCCCGCGTTGTCTGAGATCGCTTGCGAATTCATTACAGAACCCGTGTATGGTATAAACACGGCTAGGATTTACCTCATCGACAAAAGAATGGAGGTCGTCGTAGCCGGCATGGTCTGAAAGAGGGAAGACTTCATCGCACTGATAGCGATACTTCGCTCCTGAGTCCATGCCCCAACCGCTCACCATGGCAAGGCGAACGGTTTTCTTCATCTGCCTGACGACGCGACTTCTTCCTGCGCTTGGTGGCATCACAAGGACGTGGCCTTTTGGACTCCTCTCTTTTGGGGCAAAGAGATCGCATGGCGGGAGGGCGTATCCGAGCGATGCGACAACCTCATTCATTTTGGCCACGGAGGAGTGGACTTGAAACTTTAGTCCGGGTGACTTCGCATGCAGCGACATGAGGATTTCCTGCGCCTTACCGAGAGAGTAAGCCATGAAGATTGGTATCTCCTTTTCTTCAATGGTTTCCTGCGCAAATTTTACCATCCGATCCAATACCTCGCCGGAAGGAGGGAGACAGAATTTTGGAACTCCGAAGGTGGTTTCCATTATGAGCCAATCGGCTTTTCGTACCTCATTTGCTTCGGCTCCAAATCCAGGGCGTGTTTTGAAGTCGCCGGTGTGGAGAAGGGTGGCGCCGTCTTCCAGTCGTGTCAGGAAGAGCATTGCCGATCCAGGAATGTGACCGGCGGGAAGGAGTTCTACTTCGTAGCCTTCTTGAGTGATTCGCTCGCCAAAATCCAGACTGAGAAACTCGTTCCCCTTATTCTGAAATCGAGATTCGATGAGACGCCTCGTAGCAGTCGAACAGATTGTTTTTTTATGGGGAGCAAAATGATCTGCGTGGGCATGGGAAACAAAAGCCAAATCCCGAGGGTGATGAGGATCAAGCCAAAGACTTGGTCCCACCAACTCGGCATCTCCTTTCTCGATCCGAAAATTGAACTCGGCTGTCGTGGGTTCTACCGGTGACACGATCTAAATTACGTATCTGGATCAAAAGTTGACGTTGAAGTCTTTCCAGGCGTGCTGTGGCTAACGTTGTTGAACAGCGCGATCAAGAGATTCGCGATAGAACTTGAAGCGCACTTCGGAATCGACCCCTTCATTATACATTTGCATGACACGGCGTGCCAACTGTTCCCTTTGAGCAGGAGAAATTTTCCTCAGCTTGTCGAGAATCTCCGGTGGTGGCGGCCCACGATATCCGTCTCCCCGGAAGCCGGCGGCCGGATCTTGACCTGCTCTTCTGGCCGAGTCGAGTTGCTCCTGATTCAAACCTGAGCCGGATCCAGTACGGTTAGCCCCGCCAGCACCTCGGATTGGCTTGAATTCGGCTTCCTGATAGCGAATCGCGAATACTTGACCCCCATTGACCTGAATATTAGCAGTCAGCGATTCGAGGTCTGATTCATTCCCTTGCACGTCGACGAGTTGCCAACCGTCAGGATTCATCCTCTCTGAAACGATTCGTGATTCGCTTGATTCAGAATCAAAAAGAGTTGCATAAATATTGCCTTCGATCCTGGCCATGCCGGTGAGAACGAAAGATTCGGAGTAGTCCAGCGAACGGAGAAAAGGAGAGTGGTTCGTCAGATGGCTGAAGGCTTCCGAAGTGACAGGCTTTGGGAGTAGGTTTTCTTGAGAGACGGCGGATACTCCAACAAGAAAAGGTGCCAAGACTATGATTATCAAGCGACCACGGAAGAGTTGCTGGATCAAAGGTGACATGAGAGGGAAAATGCCCCATTTTAGCGGGTTTCTCAATCGGGAATTAGCGTGGCCCATTTGGAATTTGTTGCAAAGGCTCATCAATGATGTTGGCAGCGGGATAGGGATGAATGGAATTGGTCAACGATCGGGGAGTTAGGGAATGGAAACTCTGTCAAATTACGATTCAAAGCGGAGAACTGAGAGAGTATTTTTCGATAAACCCTCAACCTAATGGCGCATTCCCATCACTTGAGTTCTTACAAACTTGGCGTCACGATTAAGAGCCCCGGTGTTTTACCCCGCTGTTGTCTTATGGTCTGTTCGAGTTCTTCATCCACGATTTCGAGACGTCGCGCACTTTCCATAGCGGGCGCAACTGGCGCTGGTCTTCTCTTGAGTCATTGTCGAACGGCGCCAATGGTTAAATCAACGCGTGTCTCGACGCGCCGGCCCGGTCTTCCTTGGTCCACGGTGTTTAAGGGGGAGCGCCAGTTCAACTTACTTTGCGAAAAAGCGTGGCAAAAAAACTGGGCCGCCAAGCCAATTGGAGAGAGAACCAACGAATTTGGCAAGGCCATCTGTGGCACGCCCTATGTGAACTATACTCTTGAACTAGATAACCGGATTGAATCGCCTTCGGTTAATTTTCTGGGAAAGGACTGTTGGACTTTCTACGAGACTTCTCTGGCGATGGCAAGGATGATAAAGAATCCATCCTCTCTTTGGTCTCGTGAAGTCTTGCTTCACTACGTTGAACTAGAACGTTATCGAGACGGCCACTGTGACGGAACCTATGTCAGCCGGATGCACCACCTCGAAGAAGTCTTCTATAACAACGAAAAACGCGGCCTGGGAAATAATGTGACGCCTTTACTTGGCGGTATTCCGATACGCCGTCAGGTGAAATACATGCAAACCTCGACGGCAGTTCGCAATTCACGTTATCTGCGGAATGATCCATCGATGGTTCCGCAAATGGCAAAAATTGAAGCCTATATTTCGACCATCCCGGTGAGTTATATCCCTAGTGCGAGGGTGCCCTCTATTGAATCAAGACTTAAGAATGGCGACGTTATCGCGATCGTTTCGAATTGGCATTCCGCCTACACTTCCCATGTTGGCCTCGCGAAACGCGAGGGGGCGACCTGCCGTTTTATGCACGCAAGTAGCTCTCGAGGTAAAGGCCGACAATGTCTCGTCGATGTCCGTATATCTCAGTACCTGCGTGAAAAAAGAAGCCACATCGGTATCACCGTTTTCCGTCCGAATGAGGCACCACTGGTCGGTTAGGCAAACGATGATTCCTTTGAAGCGAAGCTAGTCTGTCTCGTTGCGCCTGGCATCTACAGCTGGCTCCTCCTGCTTGGAGGAACCGATTTCTTCGCCGCGGGCGATCATGGCGTCGAATTGTTTGTAAGTCCGATTGGCGAAGCGGTAGCGATGGATGATCTCGACCTGTCGCGCGGAGGATAGGTTATCCCAATTCCCATTCAGTTCAGCCCGTTCTTTGAGCTGTTCAAACATACTAAGACAGTTTCCGATCTTAGCCCGATATTGCTTAAGGATGTGGAGAGGAATATCAGTTCCGGATTCCATGTGGTTTTCGGTTTCGAGCAGATAGAGATTCATCGCTGCTGATGCCGCCGTTAACCAAGGTTCGGGGTCCTCCTGTTCAGAGGCGATGGAAGCAAGAGCTGCATTTGCCACTTTGATGGCATGTGCCCGGGATCTTTCGTCTCCTCCGAATTCGTGTGTGGTGAGGAATAAGTGATAGGAATTGTAGGCACCGTAATGGCCTGGATCCATTTTGAAGCTCCTCAACAACATTTCTTCAACCTCTTTCTTGACGGTGAAGAGATGACTCTCGCTGAGTGAGTAGGGGTTAGTCCTTGAATACTTGGCCACGCGCATCCCCGTGTACCAATCCTTCAGATGATCGATTGCTGGTTGACCGGGTAGGTTCGGGGACGCCGCCTCGAGCTCCTCCGCGAGCGAAGTTTCTCCGTGCATTGAGCCATCGATATTGTGGGGAACAATCTGTTCGACTCCGAGATGCCAGACACGATCAACTGTCGTTTCTGAAAGACGTGCGAGTAAGCGACCATAGGCGGAGCCGTAGATCGCAAAACGATTACCGTCCTGCTTTAACTTACCGCTCGAACCAAGACCAGCCATCGAGAGGGACGTGACAATAGCTCCGATCAGAACAGCAGCCAGCCAGGGAAGATTAGCGCGGACCGAAGAATTCATAGGAGCTCAATGGGAACAGGAACAAGTCATTCGGAAGGTCATATTATTTTAAGATTTTTAATAATCAATAGTGATCTTAGCTCGAGTGACTATGTTATTAGAGGAACTCGATCCTAAAAACTGTCTAATAGGGCCAGCGATAGGCCCTCGCCCCCTGATGGTTGGCGCGTCAAAATTCAAAGGGTTCCCTTCCTCTCAAGGACGTGAAAGACGTTAAGGATGGGCGTTGGCATGAAATAAACAACTCAGTTGGATGAAAGAATCGATTATATCAATTATGATTTTCGGTGAAAATAACTCAAGGTATCTTAAGCTATCAGCTGAAAGCGCCCCTAAGTGATGTCATTCGAACAAGTCATTTTCCTGATTGGATTTTCGTTTGCTCATGTCTTTTTCCCGGGTCATCCGACTCCCTTGCTATTGGCGACCGGGAGTATGACTCGCAGAAATGCGTGGAAACTTACTTTCGGCATGGCTCTTGCCCACGGGCTGCTTGATGCTACAGCACTTGGTTTGGGTCAGTTTGTTTTGCAACTCCTGTCATCTACCTGGCCGGCCGGAAAGTTTTATCTAACCAACCTCGATATCCCCATCCTAACCATTCTTGGGATCTTTCTTGTCTTTGAAGCCTTTCGTCGTCCAAAAAGCGCTGAAGGAGCTACTCATAAAATTCTGAATTTTAAGTATCCATTTCTCGTTGGCGCCGGAGTCGGGTTTATTCCGGGTCCGGACACGATTGGTTACGCGATGGTGGGTGGTGCCCTCGGGCTGAATGGGCTCGCTCATGCCTTGACCGCCACCTCAGTTGTATTCATTGGTACTGCCCTTGGCTTTTGCAGTGTGACGCTAGTCACCGGATTCTTCCCTACCTTCATTAAAAGTCGAAAGCTGAGTTCTGTCATTTGTGGGGTGACAGCACTCTTGTGCTTTGCCAGTGTCGGTTACCGCACTTGGAATACTTGGAATGACTGGGCCTGATTAACTCATCTATTTTTCCCTTATCATGAAAGGATATATTCTCCTCACTCTCTCGCTTGCAGCGATGCTGCTGACGAGTTGCGGGAATAAACAAGAAACAGTTAGCAAGAAAGACTGGCACCCGCGTGATGCTTCTGTTGCCCGACATATCACCAGCGTTCATGGGTTTCAGATTACTGGGGACGAGGGTTCTCATCTGAAGGTTGAAAAGATTGAGGGGAAGATTGTTGCAACGTTTCGCGAAGACGTGTTTGAAGAATTAGGCGGCGAGAAGCTGCTGTTTATTCTTGGTTGGGAGCAGAACCCGCAAAATATCTCACGCGCCGAATACCTTTATTTTCTGGAAGCACTTCATGCTTATCTTGTCCTCAATGCACCAAAGTGGGACGGGGGAGAGGGCAAGTCATGAGCAATTGCGTCAGTAGGCGTTGCTATCGATGAGCGGGTTCTTGGTGCCGGTAAAATAGAGTCCAACTGAACGATTGAACTCGGAATCAATAATGAAGCTGCTCTTAGCCGGGCAGGAAAGTTGAGATAACGAGAGAGGATATTGAAGCTATGGCCGTGCCATCTTGAATACTTCCTCAAGCGTGACAGGTGCTCCATTCCTACGCTTGCTTTCATCGGCAGCTTCCATAAAAGCGTAGATCTCAAGGGTATCCGCAGCGGACACCGGAGGGTGTCCAGTCTTAAAAAAGTCGATGATCGCCTCAAGCATTTCGGTGTAGTCGCCGCCCTCAGCCTGCTCGACGATCTTTTTGGTTCCGAATTTGATGACTTTGAAGCCTGTCTTTTGGTTTCGCTGGCCGTAAACGACTCCGACTTTCCCGTCTTTCCAGATTCCTGTGACGATATCGGTGTCATCGGTGTGTGTCCGCACCACTGAGATACAGCCTGACCCAAGAACAGTGAAGAGAGCCTCAGTCGGATGAATGCCGTACCAAAACAGATCTGGATGAGTAGGTTCAATCGAGGCCGGTCCATAGGAAAAGGCACCTCGAACCTCGCCAGCGTCTGCGCTGGCTACACTAGCCACTCCTGGTCTGAACCTGAGAGATGAGGCACTCCAGCAGGGGGTACCAGAGTCCTCGGCAAGTTGGAAGATTTTGATCGCGTCCCTGAGCGAGCCGGCCACTGGCTTATCAATGAAAACCGGTAAGCCGGCCTCAAAAATTGGACGAGCCTGTTCCAAGTGTTTGCGGCCGTCGACACTTTCAAGGAGGATAGCATCCACATTTTGGCAAAGGGAAGAGATGTCTTCGTAAAGGGTGACTCCAAAATCGTTTACCAACGTCTCAGTGAATCCATCAATCCGGTCAGCGCTTGAAGCAATATCGGGGCTACCCCCTTTATAGGCGGCCACGACTCGTCCGCCTCGAACATGCTTTGGATTATCCGGATCGTTGAATTGCTTGGTAAAAGCAATGACATGTGAGGTATCCAGACCAACAATACCGATACGAATCGGCTCGTCAGATCCCAGTGACGGCAGCAGCCATGAGAGGCAAAATGAAGCAAGAAGCAATACCCTCATGTCTTGTTATTCCTGAGTTCCGCTGTCGCTGTTCACTGTAAACCTCAGGCTAGATCGCCCGTTAGGGGGAGGGTTACATGAGGGGATTTATTCGAAGGGCCGTGCCCTCTTTGGGTCCTCAGAAAAGTCAGAAAAGTGCTATTCGACTGGCGCAGATCCCGAATCAGTATCGTCCGATCCTGAACCGATTTTGGCGACTCGGATTTTCCCTTTGAGTTCTTCGCCTTTTGAAATTTGGTCCTCGCTGAGGTTGGCTTTGAGATTCGGTAGAGCTTCTTGTGATATGGCCAGCCCAGCTTCGGCGGAAGCTGCTAAGTGAGCGTAGGCTGTTACAGGGTCAATAAGGCCCAGACGACCTGATAGCAACATCCGCGCGATATGAAAGTGGGCGACGGGATGACCAGCATTTCCCGCATCAACGTAAAGCTGGAGCGCGGTCTTGATCGCTTCCTCTTCCTGCGCTGTCACTTCGAGAAGTTGGGCCAGGTTAATCTTTGAATTGAGGTTACCTGCGTTCGCAGCAGGTTTGAACCATGAAGATGCGGCAACAAGATCTTTGGGAACATGGCGTCCATCTCGATACCACGCTCCGAGGCGGTCCTGCGCCTGGGCCAGACCCGCGCCGGCGGCGGCAATAAGGTGGGCTGATGCTTTAGAGGACTCTTGTGGAGTCGGAGATTCTTCGGTGTCTATCAGGAGAGCGAGATTTAAGTGAGCCAGCGGAAATCCCTGATCTGCGGCTTTTTGAAACCATTCTTGTGATTTAGCGCGATCAGCTTCAAGTCCCTCTTGCCCGTCGCCGTAGATAAGACCGAGCTTATTTTGGGACTGTGCAAGCCCGGCCTCGGCAGCTGCCATATAAGCCTCTCTCGCCTTCGCGAGATCCTTGTTTACCCCGGCGCCAGCCTCATAAAGATCTCCTAAAAAGTGCTGCGCCTGAGTGTTACCCTTTTCTGCTGCTTGACTCACAATCTCGAAGGCGCGGGTCTCGTTTTTAGGGACGTGCTTGCCTTCGCGAAGCATTTTAACGAGGATTCTTGCCGCATCAAAATTTCCATCTTGAAACGATTTGGTCAGGTATTCGATCGCTTTTTCTGGCTGAATTCGATCTTCGAAACCGACCTCGCCTGAGTGCATTTGGCCGAGGTAGAAGTCGCCGTCGCCTTCTCCCATTTCTGAGGCCTTTCGAAAATAGCCAGCCGCTTTGTCGAAGTCCTGAGGAACGTAGTTTCCTACGAGGTGAAGTAAGCCTAGGGTGACGTTGGCTGAGGCTTCTTCGGAACCGCCTGCTTTAAGAATTTCCAAGCCCTTGCTGGCACGCTCGACATCTTTACCTTGGTTTGAAGTTTGCAAGTAGAGGTAGCCGAGGCGGGTTGCTGCTTCACGATTACCAAGTGAGGTAGCTTTTTTAAGCCACTCCTCTGCTTTTTGCGCATCCGCCTCAACGCCAGTTCCTTCAAAATAGGCCAATCCTACTTGGAGTGCGGCATCGGCGTCTCCTCCTTCTGCTGCAGTCAGAAGTTTGGTAACCTCCTCCTTGGAGGGAGGGACAGTTTGGTCTTGCTTGAGAATCAGACCAGCGGTTGCGTGAGTTAAAGCAATGGCTAGGCTGAGCGAAGCGATGATCGCTGTCTTTAGTGAGTTAGCTATACGCATGATTTTCGGGGGAAAGGGCTCGAATTATATGGGGAAGGGGATTTTGAGTCAACCAGCTAAGATCAGGAATTTAGGAAGTTTTTTGTACACAAATAAGCCGAAGTCCTGAGTGAGAGGACTTCGGCTGGTGAGTTTTTCTTTAACTTAGGCCGCCTCGTCTGTGGGAGCTGCCGCCTTGTTGCGTCTGCGGCGGGCGAACCAGCCAAAGGCTGCGAGGCCGAGCCCCATGAGAGCGTAGGTGCTTGGTTCGGGTACTGCAGTGAAGCTTAGGACAATCTGGTTGGGGTTCGAAACATCCAAAGCAAACGATGAATTATCCGGACCGCGGAGGGCATCGAAGCTTCCCCCGTTTGAATCCAACCAGTTTTGACTGACCAAGTTTAGGTTTCCAGCGTTCTGGATGGCGCTGCTACTTGAATAAACCACCCAAGACTGATCGTTTGACCATGAGGCGTTTGTCCAATCAACGGCACTGCCAGTTGCATCAAAATTCAGAATAAGATTGGTTGTCGTGGAGAAGTCGAGCGTGCCGGCCACGGTGAACTGATCAAAGTTTGTTCCTGCACCAGTGTTGGAGTTACTAATCAGATCCCAAGTTACTGTCGCTGGTGTCCCAACTCCTCCGTTGTAGGTGAGGTCGCCGACGAAATCCTGCTTGCCGACAAAATCAGATCCTGCGGTGCCGACGGTTGAGCCCGCATGGTGATTTCCGGTGATCGTAGCAGCACCACCGATGTCTCCTGATCCACCAAGGGTGGCACCGGCTGCGACGGTAACGTTCCCGGCAGAAGCAGCGAGTGAGTTTCCGTTCACGATCAGGGTGCCCGCGTTAACTGTGGTCGCGCCAGTGTAAGCACTTTCCTCGCGAATGGTCCAAGTTTTGCTTTCTTCCTTAATGATACTGATGGTGCCGATCTGGCCCTGAAGCGATTGAATACTCGCTGCACCGCTTCCATTGGCACCTCGGAATTTCAGGTTCTTCGTTCCGTATTCTTGGCTAATGACGGTCCCTAAATCGAGTGTGGCGGTCCCGGCCCCGTCGTTGTCAACGATACCCCCTCCGAAAGATCCGGTAAGTGCGATGATTCGATCACTGCTTTGGTTGGTATTTCCGTCGAAACGAAGGATAGCATCGTTTGTGGCGATGGCGAGGCGGATCGTGCCGTCGGTTGCGTTACCCGGGTTACCGAGGGAGGAAGCACCTCCTCCGACGTTTCCAATTGTATCATAGGTCAGCGTTCCGCGGTCGATCTCGATTCGGCCGGTAAAGGTGTTGAGGTCGTTTCTCAAATTAACGCTGCTGTTAGAGCTGTTCATCCGCAGGCCGGCATTACCTGCGAGGAGGGCATCAACCACTACCGTGTCGCCGGTGTTATTAAAGAAAAACTCATTCGTTGCAGTGATCGTGCCGGTGCCAGCGATGGTTGGGTTTCCACCTCCGTTTCCTGACACGGTGAAGTTGGCGACATCGAGATTGGACGAGCCTAGGGCAAGGACAGTTCTCCCAGTCGTGATGCCACCGTAGTTAATCTCAAAATCCCCTCCGGAACCGATCGCATTGTTTGCTCCAAGGGTCAGAGTTTGGTTCCCAGTGGTAAGAAAGGTTGTCGCACCACTGCGAGTTGAAGTGGCGTTCAGGGTAAGGCTACCGTTAGTAAGGGTTAGCCCGCCAGCTCCGGAACCGAGGCTGTTGCCGAAAGTGAGATCGTTTCCGTCAAGATCCAGAGTGCTGGAAGTCCCTGAGACGAAGTTGATTGTGCGCCCTGTCAAATCATCGGCATAAGTCGTGTTGGTCAGCTGCAGGGTGCCTCCACCGAAGTTCAAATTACCACTATCGCCACCGATATTATCATTGTCGGCGATTATGAGGGTGCCCTCGTTGACCGTGGTTCCGGTGCCACCGGCCCCAGCGGTGTTAGTGCCGGAAAGGACGAGTGAGCCGCGTCCTGATTTGGTGATGGCGCCTGAGCTTGAAAGTGGTGACGACACTACAACCTTGTTGGCGATGGTGGGATCGTCAAAATTGGGGTTAACCACGTGGAAGATGTATTCACCAGCAGTGGTGGTGATCCCGTCATCAAATCCGCTGAAAGTTGTCTCGTAGGTGGTTCCAGTCGTCCCGCTGCTAACGGTGAAGAGGAAACCACCACTTGTGTTGGCGATGCTCGTGCCAGCACCGGCCCCAGTCACACCGAGTGCGGCAGTGTTGTTGTTGTCGATCACAAGCGAATTAACTGAAAGACTGCCAATACCCGACTGAGAGGCATTGAGAGACTCGCGAATATTGGTTGTACTCGATGCTGATGAAAGCCCGGCGTATTCGCTACTGAGGTCAAGAGCCCTGAAACCATTATCGTTCCGGTAGGTGAGGAAGGAGTTTCCGACTGCGGTGGCGTTCACGTTCCCGGTAGTTCCAAGATCCTGACCAATAGCCCACGGAACGATTGAGAGAGAAGTTGACCCGTTAGCACCGCCGCCGCCGATTTGATTGGCGCTCGTGAAGCTTGCTTCGCCGCTGTTGGCGATCAAGAAACGACCAACTCGGCCACCACTCCCAGCTTCGCCGAGATTAGTGCCACGAACGTTGAGCGTGGAGGCATTGCTACGAACAATACTTGCGGCCTGAAGAAAAGGATCGTCTCCGTTTCCGTTAGTGCCGTCGATCCCAACGTAGCTGCTACCGCCTCCAAGGGTCAATGTACCGAAGCCTTCGCTGTTATTGGTAGCTTGGTCAGATCTCAGATAAAGACCGCGAGCTCTGAGAGGTTCGGCCTCTGCACCGCCATCTGCGGAAATTAGCGTGATGCCCACATTTCCGATCATATTTGCTTCACGCGTGTTGCCGCGCTTGTCGAACTCCAGGCTACCTCCGTTCTGAACGGTGAATCCGGAGGCTTGGCGAGCGTCGAAGCGCAAGTCAAACCGGAGTTTACCGCCGTCAACAAGGAAATCACCAGTGAACTCGGTATTGTTGTCCGGGGTATTATTGTCGCTCATCTCACCCTGGAGCGTGTAATCATGGGTCCCTTTGACGATGACTGTGCCCGAACCGACGAAATCTCCGTTATATTGACGGTTGTTGCCGTTATTGTTGATCGTGAGCGTGTTCGTACCAATATCAATCGCGACGATCTGAGCGTTGAAGTCCTGGCGACCTCCGAGAATCTGGCGGACCGATTCGTCGGCGGTCAACCTCCAAGTGGCGTCGCTACCAGAACTGAAGTAGACGTTCTGGTTGCCATCAAAAACACCGTTGGTTTCAAGGGTGCCACCCCAAACAACGACGTTACCGGTGGAGTCGTAATTTCCGGTCAACCTGGTTGTTCCCGTCCCGCTGATGGTGAGAACATCGGTTCCGAGGATCTCAGAGCCGATTTCGAAAGTATTAGTGCCGTAGTTGTGAACGATGATATTTTCAGCGGACGAATCCAAGGTAGATCCTGTAATGCTCTGGGTGCCGGAAGTGACGTCATCAGTGATAAGAATTCCACCCGAGGCTATTCCCAACGCCGTTACATTGACAGTGGAATCGGCAGCAGCATCAAACCGTAAACTGTCGATTTCGGATATGGTGGAAGAACCCGTGAAACCACTCGAGTCGGTGACGTGATCACCGGAGGCCCAACTTGTGATATCATCCTTTGACGAGGAGGTGAGGGCTCCAATGTTACCGTTGGCACCGCCGCCGGAATTAGTGGCAAAACCGATTTCGCCCGTTGTATCTCTAACCAAAGCGTAGGCACGGTTGGAATTTGCGGTGCTGTCAAGCACGCCTGAAGAGCTATTTCCCTCGTCGGTGATGATACCGTTGGTGGCAGAGGAGGTGCCGGCATTACTGAGATCAAACAGAATGGTGCCGTCGGACTGCCCCCGAACGATTTGACCAAATCGAAGCCCGATGTCGCCGCCATTATTATTGAGGGTAACGACGTTGTAACCATCTCCATCATTCAGACGCAACTGATCGTTGCCGGTGCCGGTCACACCAATATCTTCGATGACTGCAGTCGAAGCATGTCCGTTAAGGGTGAGTGTGCCGCCACGCATCTCTAGTTCTGACGAGTTGGCGTTACTGATTTTCTGATTGGTGTCGCTGGTGTAATCGAGAATGAGATTTCCCTGAATGATTCTGGTTCGTCCCGTTGAGGTCAGGCCAGTGTTGTCACCACTGAGAGTGACGGTTCCGGGGCCCATTTTATCAAGGTTGTCGTTTCCTGTGCTGGTGACCAACCCGGCAGCGATAGAGCCTTCATACAGGTCAAAGTTCCTTCCTGTAATCGTTCCGCTTCCGGTAACGATACCAGATCTGCCTGCTTGGGGGTTTCCAAGAATCAGTTGCAGTGGAGTGTCGCCAATATTGAATCCATTCGTGTTCAGGGTGCCCGGGCCGGCAGCACTATCCGCACCAATCCGAAATTGTGGGGCGTTCCCAAAATCCACAGTGTCGTTGCTGAGGAGGTTAAGAGTCGCGTCATTCTGAACTCGTATTTGAGCGCTGGTGCCGAAAGTAAGAATCGGGTTGGTGCCATCACCTTCAAGATTAACAATCGCGTCGCTGGAGTTGATAGTGAGAATGTCTGCGATTCGTGAGACTGTGGTATTGAACGTCCATTCGCCACCATTTACTGCGACGTCTGCGTTATTGCCCGACTGAGTGTAACCGCCGCTGATAACGCCTGCCCCCTGAGTATTACCATCCAGCGCTAACTTTGTGCCGTTGTTTGTTGCGCTGCCAGTGATGGCGCCTGAGAAGGTGATCGTTTCCTTTGCGGACGTGTTGGCACCTTCGATGGTAGTGTCACCCTTGGTGCGGATGGTTCGGTTGGTAGGAATGGTAAAATCGTCAGAAAGCACGAGAGAGTTGTCATCATCTCCGTAGAAACGAATCTGATCGGTGTCGGCCTCTTCGATGTTGTTCGCGATGGTGAGGCCATCAACCGACGAACTGATGGCGCCGCCATCGAAGATAATGCTGCCACTGCCGAGGGCACCGGCGTTTCCAACGCGCAGTGTGCCGCTGTCGAGCCGGACATCACCGCTGAAGTTCCCGGTGCTATCGCCTGTGATGTGGGTGATGCCTCCGAACCCGCCAGTATCACCCTGGCCATCGCCCCGAATGGTGAGTTCGTAGCCATTACCACCGTCATTGATCCCGCCGAGAAAATCGGTCCTGACATTATTGTCAAGTCCGCGGATGATACCGTTGTTGGCGAGGGTGATGGCAGAATTGAATTCAAACATCATTCGGGCATCGTCGGTCCCGCTGAAGACGCCGTCAGAATAGTCGACGTAGAGGAAGCCGGTGCCACCAGCGCCCCCCAGGGTGAGTCCGCCTAACTGAACCTTGCCGGTCGTGCTGGCACCGGTGCGAGTTTCGTCTGCATCGTTGAGCAAGATATCACCCTCAGCATCGCCAGAGGCACTGGAAACGATGATGTTTCGGGTGGTCATGTTGAAGTCGCGTTCGGCTCCGACTCGGTCCCAACGAACTCGACTGCGTGCATTAGTAGCGCCGGACAAGGTGATATCACCTTGGGTCTGGAAGTTGCTGGCCCCGTTCCAACCAATTTCGTCGTAGAACAATTCTCCCCCTTGAAGAACCCAGTCACCGGAGAAACCGCTAGTGTCTGCGTTGATGGAAGGATTGGCTCCTGTGCCATCGATCTGAAAGAGAACGTCACCATCGTGATTGGCGTCACTTTGGCCCTGGATGGTGAGGGTGTTGGTTCCTGTGATCGCTGATCGGAACGTCATGGTGCGTCCTTCGACGGTGGTGTCCGGATCATTGAAGTGACGAGTGTTAAGGACGGAGTCTGCTGTTGTGGTAATCACCCCGTCGTAGGTGCGGTTGGCATTGCCAAGTGACAGTGAGCCCCCGGCAAGTTCGATCGCGTTGTCGGGAGAGCCGGTCGTTGCGTAGTAGGCACCTCCGGCACCAATAGTGATCTGGGCAGCCTTGTCACCCGCGCCAAGGGCATCGCCGTTGGCATCAATGAGGGTGCCATTGGTCACCGTAAAGTTCGATGTGCCACTTCCATTGAACAGAGCTGCATCGGCGGTTGCGGACAGGGTGGTTGTGCCAGCGCCGACGATGGCGACGTTTCCATCACCCTGAAGGGCTCCTGAGATAGTAAGGGTATTGGCAGCATCGGCGACATCCCATTGCTGATCACCCAAAATTCGAAGGGCAGTTCCAATCGTGACGCTGGATGAACCGGCATTGAGATCGATGCCGTCGGTTGCGGCGCTGGGAGAGATACCCAGGTAGCTGCCGGTGCCGGGATTGATGGTGACCGAACTGGGTGTGTTAGCTGAATCGGTGCTGGCACGGAATTGCAGCGCATTGACCCGGAAGTCGCCATCAAGCGTTGTCGTGACAGCGCCACCGCCTGTAACGCTGTCGGCGACAAAGATGGCAGTGTCATTGACAAGCGGGGCGGTTCCGTAAGCGGTGGTTCCTGCAGCATCCGTCGTGAAATTATTCGCCGTGTTCCAAGAGTTGTTGACG
>CEWH01106490.1_pt1 | contig 17312 bp, 10 predicted proteins | sample 531231 | NCBI WGS metagenome assembly CEWH01 (sample SAMEA2622316, study PRJEB7988) | marine metagenome | biome: marine biome (ENVO:00000447); feature: surface water layer (ENVO:00002042); material: "saline water (ENVO:00002010), including plankton (ENVO:xxxxxxxx)" | depth 5 m | reverse complement strand
GGTGTCAATTGCAGCCGCTCCTCCTCCGAGGCTCTCAATGACCCCTTTTCGCCAACCTGCAAATGCTTCGTCGAAGTCGACATCGCAATCCACCCTCTGGTAAACGCGCTCTGCTCCCAGTGATTCCAGCCTCTGATCGAAGTCGATCCCGCACTTGCAGAAATCCGGGTATTCGGTATCGCCAAGGGCGAGCACTGAAAACCTCACACCTTTCATCTGCGGAGCCTGATCGCTGAGAATGAACTCATAAAGTTCTGCGGCATTGTCCGGAGGCTCCCCATCTCCGTATGTGCTGGTGATAACGAGAAGGTTTTTCTCCCCGGCGAGGCGTCCGGAATCATATTGCCCCATTTCCACCACCTCAGTATCAAAGCGGCCTCCGTTGAGATCTTTTGCCATCCTTTTTGCACAACCCTCAGCATTTCCGGTCTGCGAACCCACGAGAATTGTGACGGGGATAGCAGGGCCGACATGCTCAGCCCCTTCGCCTGACGCAGATCCAAGCGTCTTGCTGAGGAAATCACTGAGCCACTCCCGCTGCTCGGGAGTGAACGGCGCATCTTCAGGAACCAGGATCCGGTGCGACATGATCTGAACTGAATATCCGGTGGTTACCGGCTGAGCAAAGGTATCGTGACTCAAAACTTTTTCAAGGCGATTAACCTTCGAAGGATTGGCTTGGACATCAATCCGGAAGAGAAGGACGACGAGCCTGTCTGAACATCTCCATCCTGAAACCCTTTAAACCTTAACGTCCTTCGTTGACTGCCAAACAGACTGAAAAGAGTCCCAATCCGATCGAAAACCACGAATCGCGTTAACGCTCCGGTCGCTTTTTTTACCCGGGGGCCAGCAGCCGGCTAAACGCGACATCCCGCCGACACCACAAAGCAGCCCAGACACCGCTTGGAAAAGTGAATAAACGGTCAGAATAGGCGCTACTCCGGAAGGGGGAAATCCTGGTTGAACGCAAAAACCCGCTCGCGAATTTCCTTTAATTTCTGCCCGTCCTCCCGATTTTGAATTGCCTCAAAGATAAAGTCCGCCACCGACTCGAGATCCGCCTCTTTCATCCCGCGGGTGGTAACCGCAGGTGTTCCCAGACGAATTCCACTAGGCTTCATGGGTGACCCCGTATCGAACGGGATGGAGTTCTTATTTACCGTAATTCCGGCCGCATCCAGAGCCTCATCCGCCATTGTCCCGTCAAGACCGAGCGGGCGCATATCCACCAACATACTATGGTTGTCGGTACCCCCCGATACGATTCTGAACCCATGGTCCCCCAGTCTGGACGCCAGCGCTCTCGCATTCTCAACGACTTGCCCCTGGTAAACCTTAAATTCTGGACGAAGCGCCTCTCCAAAGCACACCGCCTTGGCGGCGATCACATGCATGAGTGGCCCTCCCTGCACGCCCGGAAATACCATCGAATTAATCTTCTTGGCATACTCTTCTCTGCACAGGATCAATCCGCCGCGAGGACCCCTCAAGGATTTGTGGGTGGTTGTAGTGACGAAGTCAGCATGCGGGATTGGTGTCGGGTGAACTCCCGAGGCAACCAGTCCCGCGATATGAGCCATGTCCACGAAGAGATAGGCCCCAACCTCTTTCGCTATTCGACCCATCCTCTCGTAGTCTACGACCCGGGAATAGGCACTCGCTCCACAGGTTATTAACTTGGGCCTCACCTCGGCAGCAGCCGAGGCCAACTGGTCGTAGTCGATACGCTCATCATCCTCACTCACGCCGTAGTGCGTCACCTCATAGAATTGCCCTGAGAAGTTCGCCTTATGCCCATGGGTCAGATGCCCCCCATGGGCGAGATCCATGGTAAGAATCCGGTCTCCCGTCTTCAGGAAGGCGAAGTAAACAGCCGCGTTAGCCTGCGACCCTGAATGTGGCTGCACGTTAACGTGTTCTGCTCCAAAAAGCTCTTTCGCCCTGTCGATTGCGAGCTGCTCGGCCCGGTCCACATTCTCACAACCTCCATACCAGCGACGGCCGGGATAGCCCTCTGCGTATTTATTGGTCAGAAGTGATCCTTGCACTTCCAGAATCGCCCTGCTGGCAAAATTTTCTGAGGCGATTAATTCAACGTGATTCCGCTGACGACGCCCCTCTGCCTGAACAACATCAAAAATCTCAGGATCGCTGACAGCGAGGGAGCTTCCTGAAGCCTTAGCGATCCGATCTACATGGCGTCCACCCTCAAAAGGAGTGTCAAGGAAAGCTCTCACAATACTCACTGCCTCATCCCCAGTCAGGTCCCTGGCTCCAAGACATGCGATGTTGGAATCATTATGACCTCTAGTGATCTCGGCATCTTCTACAGAACATAGGCGTGCAGCTCTGACGCCCTGCACCCGGTTGGCCGCGATGCTCATACCGATCCCAGACTTGCAAACCAGCACTCCGAAGTCGGCTTTCCCCTCGGAAACACTTCGCGCTACCGTGTTCGCGAAATCCGGGTAATCCACCGAATCTTCGCCTTTAGTTCCGTAATCGACCACTTGGTGTCCGGTCAGCTCAAGCGCCTCAAAAATGGCACTTTTGACCTCTACTCCCCCGTGGTCCGCCCCTATCGCGATTCGCAGACTAGCGTTATTCATTGGTCTAAACTCAGTCCCTCCTTGGGACACCCATTCCTTGGCCCTCTTCCCAGGAAACGCAATAGAGAAAACCGATCCGAGAAATTATTCTTCAGAACGAGCTCTTTCGGAGCGCAGAAACCCAAGAATTCCCTCCATTGCCCGATCCAGAAACGAAGCTACCTCCTCGTAGGCTCGGAAACCACCGCCTATCGGGTCCGGGACATCCCTGCCCACGACCCCGTCGATTTCCGCAAAGTCGCAAACGAGATGAAATTTTCCTTTTTCCCCAGGAAAGCGGTCTTCGAGAGACTCCAAGTGATACTTCGTCATGCAAAAGACATGACTGGATTCTGCCAGAATTTGCTCATCTACCATCCTACTCACGAAGCCCTCCAGTCCAATTCCCCGGTCCTGAAGGATCTCAACGGTCTCTGCGCTGGCACTGCCACCCTCATAAGCAGCGATCCCTGCGGAGCTCACCATCAAAGAATCAGACTGCCCCTTCGCCCGCAGCAAGGCCTCGGCCATGGGGCTCCGGCATGTGTTTCCCGTGCATACGAAGAGCACGTGCGCGAATCGATCTGACATGCCGGTATGCTAGGCTTCTCCCCCCTACCCTCGTCAAACAGGCAATCCCGGGTATTCGTGCTCCTGATGCTCGCCTGCGGCCTCTGCCCCGCAATATCTGCCGGTTAGATTAGGAGGACCTAACCATTAATTTCCCCGCCCTCAAAAAAAACAGCGGCCAGCATCTGAATGATTCGCTACAAATTAGACGGTTATGATCCTCGAGTAAAAGCTCCCGGGGTCGCGGCTTGCCCCCTCCATCCAATGGGAATACCGAATGGGGTTCAATTATGTCACCAAATCCTGATCTCGGAAAAACACTCAGCGCTGCTCGACGCGCATTGGGTTCTTCCATTGAGGATATTTCGCGGCAGACCCACATTCCCGAAATTGCGATCCGACATCTCGAAAAAGGTCAATTCTCCAAGTTTCCGAGTCCTGAATACGCAAAGGGATTCCTCGCCCAATATTCCGCGCACCTGGGCCTCTCTACCCTAGACGAGCTCAATTTTCTCGATACCAGCGACAATGGACCTGGGATTTCCTCTGAGGAGAGGAACTACAATCGCCGCCTCACAAGGGTCGCAGCTGCTGAAAATCGCCCGCTGCCTATCACCGAATCCCGCAATACCCGCCGAGGACTCCTGCGGCCCAGAAACCAATCAGAGAAGGATCCGAGAGAGCCTCAATTGCATATCAGCAAGAGGCAGCCTCTCATCGTATTTATGCTAACCTCAATCCTGATCGCCTGCTCGCTATTTGCGTATATGAGACTGAGCGCTGATTTTGGTCAGGAAGACCCGTCTTCTGCACAGAACCCCTCTCAACCCTTGGGCGCAATTGGAGGCCTATCAGCACAGACACCCAGTAACCCTGTTTTTTTCAACGTCCCCCGAGCTCTCCCTGTCTCCCCGGAGACCTCCCAGCCCATCGCGGCAAATGATTCGGTCGAAGGGACCAACATCCAGAATCTGAGTGCTTCGAACGTAACCCCATCGGTAACCTTCGAGGGATTTTCTCTCGAAAGCCCACCGCCCAGAGCGGTTATCGTTGAGGAGTAAACCTGGGGCAAAAGATCATCGTTTCCTCTGATCGAGTTTGATCAGGATCGCTGTCTGATAAGCTCGAGAAAAGGCTTGAGAAATCTCTCAGCTTTCACAGCTCCTACACCTTTTATCGTCAACGCAGCGTCAACCGAAGTTGGCCGCGACCGAGCCATAGACTCCAACGTCTTGTTTGTGAACACACCATAGGCCGGCACCCTGTATTGCTTGGCAATGTCATTACGAAGACCCTTCAACTGAGCGTAAAGACCCGTGTCCAGGGGAGGAAGCTCTCCATCTTCCTCGCCTGCCTTCGAGTCTGCCTTGCCCTTTCCTTTCCTCTGTTCAGGCCACACCAGACTATAGCCACCCTTCCCCTTCATGACCTGCTCTCCCCTGTCCGTCAGGGTCACAAGAGGAAATTCACCGGTCTGGGTGACTAGAAGTCCTGCAGAGTGCAGCGCGTGGAAAAGCTCGTTGAGATAGGCGGTCCCCTTTTCTTTCAAGATCCCGTAGGTCGAAAGATCGTGCAACCTTACCCGCAGGATCTCCTGTGATTTACTACCGGTGAGCATCTGTACAATACGGCCTCTTCCAAAGATTCCCTCCCATCCCTTATCTGTTCGTCGACTCATACGGGCCACCCCACTCAGGGCTTTGCGCACCAGAAGATCCTCCCTTTCCGTCGGCTCTCTCCGATCGGTCCCATAATCACTACGACATACATCACAGGTGCCGCACTCTCCCGGCTCACTCTCTCCAAAGTATTCAAGAATGGCCTGCTGGCGACAGGCCGCGCCGTAGCACAGAGCCACAATCGCCTTCAGTTTTTTCCGATCGCGATTTTCCTTCTCTTCGAGCGCGTTCCGGTCAATTGCCAACTGGCCAGGTTGAACCTCAGGCCGCTTCAAGCGTGTTCCTCGCCTTCGCTGCCCCGGTAGATCAAAGCGTTCCGCATAGCCAAAGCGTGCCAGGAAGGAAAGAGCACTGCTTACCGCCATGCCATTCTTTACCTCCACCGCCCCGGCAATCTCCTCGATAGTGGCATGAATCTCTCCCTGCTCGTCGGCCTCCTGGTAAAGATGCTCGTAAACCTGGCAGATTGTCCCATAGCCCGGGTTTGCCCCCTCGAGGAAAAATTCCTGGGTCCGGGTATCCGCATAATTCCAGAGAAGCTCACAATAGGCGGCCTCTCCATCGCGACCAGCGCGGCCGGCTTCCTGATAGTAGGCTTCTATGCTGCCCGGAACTTCGAAGTGAATAACGAAGCGGACATCTGCACGATCAATCCCCATTCCAAAAGCATTAGTGGCAACTGCAACATCCACCTCACCACGGATAAAGCGATCCTGGGTTTCCTCCCGTTCCTGTTCCGTCATCCCACCATGATACCCAATACAATTCACACCCCAGCTGTGAAGGGTTTCTGCGACTTCCTCCACCCGCTTACGTGTCGCACAATAGACAATTCCTGTTCGATGCTCCTCGAGAATCTCACGGGTTCGCCGAAACTTGGCCGCCTTGGTCTCGACCGGGTTGATATTAAAACTCAGATTGGCTCGCGCAAATCCAGTTACAGTCTGAAAGGGCTCCCGTAATTTGAGCACCTTCACTATATCCTCCCGGACCACTTGGGTGGCCGTAGCCGTAAAGGCCACACACTGAGGATCCCCCAAGGCTGCTCGCGCTTCTCCCAACCGAAGATAATCCGGCCGAAAATCATGTCCCCACTGGCTCAGGCAGTGCGCCTCGTCGACAGCGAGAAGTCCCACTTTTACTCCACGCATCGCCGATACGAAACTTTCCGCGCGGAACCTCTCGGGAGCCACATAAACCAGCTTATAGTCTCCCCTGACCATGCGATCGATCCGATGTCGCTGCTCTACATGAGAGACGGTTGAATTAATGAGAGTCGCTGCCAGCCCCTTGTCCACCAGTGCATCCACCTGATCCTTCATCAGGGCGATGAGGGGACTCACCACCACTGTAACACCATCAAGACAGAGAGCTGGGAGTTGATAGCAGAGGGACTTCCCTCCTCCGGTGGGCATTACCACGAGGCCGTCCTGCGAACCGAGAATGTTTTCCACGATCCCAGCCTGACCGTCGAGAAACTCCTCGAACCCGAAAGCCTTACGCAACATCTCTTTCGCAAGGTCAGGCACAGGGTGAGAGTGCACTGCCAGAATTCCATGTTCAACCCAAAGCGCCTGCCCAATCCCCCCTCGTCCTGCCATTCCGGCATCTCCACCAACATCTTTCCACTGGTGGACCCTGCAACAAGTTGGAAATATAACGCCTTACGAGCTGAGTCATGATGAATTACAGGCCTCTTATTCTCACCTGCCTGATCACCCTGTCATCCCTTTCATCCCATGCGAGGATCCGAGCTGGGGCTGCAGAGCAGGAAATCACCCCAAGGCCCGGGCTGGAGATCCAACACTACTTCCGGAAGAGCATCGGCGTGCGAGACCCTCTCTTCACCCGCTGTCTCTATCTCGAGGACAAATCAGGAAATGCGGTCGCCATCGTGGGACTCGACCTCATCATGGCCAGCTTCGAGACCTGTGACCAACTGCGGGCTGAAATCCGGGAGAAGTGTGGAGTCAAACATACACTTCTTAACTTCAGTCACACCCATGCCTCCGCCGCCCTCGGCCCTCGCGGCCGCTCCACCGTATCCAACGACGAGGGCTCCAGGTGGAATGATCGTACCCTTGACTCCATCATTGCGGTGGTAGCGGAAGCTCAAAAAAAAGCCGAACCAGTCTCCCTTCGGGCCGGACGCTCTAAGGTTCAGATAGGCTTTAACCGACGTCTCACCAACGCCGAAAACGGTCATGTCTTCATGGGAGTCAACCGTGTGGGACCAGCCGTTCCATGGGTTAACGTCCTCGTGGCGGACAGTCTCCGGACCAGCAAACCTCTCGCCGTACTTTTTGAGCATGCCGCTCATCCAGTGATCGTTCCCCACACCAGTAAGCTCACCAGCGCCGACTTTCCGGGAGCCGCGGGAAAACGGATTCGGGACGTTCTCGGCCGCAATGTCATTACCGTCTTCGGTCAGGGTTGCGGTGGAAACATCAATGGCTTCCCCCTCCGCTCCACTCACGAGAAGGCAGAGGAGGCTGGCCGTCGACTCGGGGATGCTAGCCTCAAAGCCATTGAGGATAGCAGGCGCATCGTGGCCAGTATGCTTCACGTGACGTCTACCACAGTCACTCTTCCCTCCGCTCCCCTTCCAGACCGGGAGCTTCTTGCTGAAATGATGGATCTCGAAAAGAACAATGAAGGTCGCATGAAACAACTACGAAAAATTGACCGTCTCATCAAACAAGGTAAGCAGCCTCCGGGCCGTCGATTTGACGCTCACGCCATAATGCTGGGGCGCGAATGGTGCCTCACTGCCATGCCACATGAGATGTTCTGCCAGTATGAACTGTGGATCGACAAGCACGCTCCTTTCCGGACTACCATGACTTTTGCCTTCACCAATGGATATGAGGGCTACGTCGCGGTGGATGAAGCCCTCGCCCTCGGTGCTCGTGGAGGTTACGAGGCCGGCCGGCTCCCCAACTGGGGCGGCCAAGTCTACACGAGGCATCTAGGCCCTCCCGCGGTCGGAACTGAGAAAATCGTAAAGAGGACCCTTTCTTCCCTGTGGCCGTCCGACCTTTCTCCATCTAAGTAAATCCTTTACCACAAACACACGAAGCCCGGCCCTCTTCAGGACCGGGCTTTTACCGCAGGGCGATTCGCGAGGGGCTTATGCCAGTGGGTTATTCAGGCATCGCAATTACCCTGAAGAGAGCCATATTCTTGGATCGGTCGACTGGAACATGTGCGGAGCTGGTCATATTCACCTGAGGAGCGAGCTCAGACCTGCTTTCAATCACTGGCGCCAAGTCGGGTAAAGACCGCCATTCCGACATGGGGAAGGCCGTATTTCCACTCTGCGGATCCTGACCTTCCGGGTCTCCACTCCATTCTCCCATCGGATATTCCTGAGGAGCCTCCTCCCAAGCTACCCCTGTAGGGAACAATTCATCAACGCGAGGAACTTCGTGCTCGCCAAGATTTTCCCGGATCCATGCCTGAGGAGAAGCATTAGTCTCGAGGGTATAATTCATGCCGAACACCGTGTTCCAACTCACAATCAGACGGTTCTCCTGTAAATTGGGAACCATCTTCCACTTCCACATCTTACCAACCTTTACCTGGTAATCCTCCACTTCTCCACCAATCTGGTGTCCCGTGTAGAAGGAACCCCCATGACTTAAGCGGAAGCGGGCTGCCGTCTTGAGTGGCTTTTTCACTTTTGGCACCTTGAAGGCCAGAACCTGCCCCGGATTCACAGTCTCGCTGTTGAAGATACGATTATTAGGCTGAGCCCAGCTGCCATCTCCGTCGAAGTCGATCCAAGCATCCAGAATGCCCGTCATGGTTGGCAGGACTCGCACGAGAGCATACGACCCGGAGATCATCGGAGTCAGGAAGATGACGCCATCTTCATCATCATTACCGTCGAGATCATCGCCGAGGCTCATCAGGCTGGGTTGCCCGTCAGGCTCGGAGTCGATGGCCTGACCAAGAAAGAGATCATCGATCTGATGGGAGGCTCCGACACCAATCGACCCAGGATTCGACAGCCGAGTAGGAAATGGCTTTGGCGCGTCGCCCCAGTCCACAAAGACGGGTGGCTGGTTGGCCTTGATGTAAACGAGATGGTCCTCAACCTCTCCGTCGCTGGCAAAGCCAGAAGGCCCAAGTCCGCCGGTTGAATTGATTCTTACCCGTGCCACCGTGTGCCCTGTTGCGGCTGAGGATGGGACCGTGAAACTATAGCTGTTGATTCCGGGATTCGCGACCGCATTCAGCACGATCTGCTCGCCGGCACCCCAGATCCCATCCCCATTGAAATCAAGGAAGGCATTGATATACCCCGAAGCGGAGGCGATCACCGAGACTACGGAGACAGTCCCTTGCTGCAAGGTCGTGAAAGCAACGCCGTCTTCGTCATCCCACCCGCTGTTGTCATCACCTTGCGCTGTGGGATCAGGCTGTCCATCGCCTTCCGGATCGCACATGGCCCCAAGATATATTCCATTGTTAATCATATGAACGGCTCCTCCGTTGGCAGCGAGAGTTGGATATGGCGCAGGAGCATCTCCCCAATCTAACTCGCCATTCGGCTGGCCCGGCTCAATACCGATCTGGTAATCCTCTACCTCTCCATCAGAGGACCCACCATCTGGCCCCAATCCACCACCTGAACTAATCCGGAATCGGGCATAGGTTCCCCCCGTGGAAGCTCCCGCGGGAACCACGAAGTTCATATTGTTCACCCCGGCAACAACTGGAGAGCTAACAAATACCTGTTCACCGGCATCGTTCCAGTCCCCATCCGCGTTAAAGTCCACCCAGCCGTCAATCCGGCCTGGCATACTTGCCACAGCCTGAAGAGTGGTATTGTTACCTGTTAAGATCGCAGAGGTAAAGGTGATGCCATCCTCGTCATCGATAGCGGAATCTAAGTCATCACGAAGGGCGCTGCTACCCGGGATTCCATCGGGTTCCGAGTCTACCGAGGTTCCTAGCATAAGGTCGTTGGTCAAGAGATGGAAGGCACCGCTGTTAGCCGCAGTTACCGGGTAGGTGGCGGGGGCATCACCCCAGTCCGTCTCCGGATCCGGATCCGGATTGGACCCTCCCTCAATTTCAATCAGGTAATCCTCCACCTCGCCGTCCTGAGCTGTTCCCACAGGAGCAAGCATCCCCTGTGAACTGAGGCGAAACCGAGCATAGGTCAGCCCGCCTGGAGCCGGAGCAGGAACGGCAATACTCAGGGTGTTCAGGTTTGCAGCCAACGGCTCACCGGTGAAAACCTGCTCACCCGGATCCATCCAGCTTCCGTTACCATTGAAATCAATCCAAGCATCGAGCCGACCCGGCCCCGAGGACCAGACCTCAATTTCAGCTATTCCACCGGGCTGCAGGGGACTGAGAAATGAGACTCCATCCTCATCATCAAATGGGCCAAAGGCATCATCCCCAGTGGCAAAAAACGTTGGCTGACCGTCATTTTCAGTGTCAATCCGTGAACCAAGGGTCAGCAGAAATCCGTCCGCAGATGGCGCCACCAAATGGCGCGCACCATCGTTAGCATGAAGGGTCGGATAACTAGGATCTGGCGCATCTCCATAATCAAACTGCTGAGCGATCGATGGAATATCTGGGATATCCGGAATCCCGGGAATCTCCGGGATCTCTACATTAATTCCAGCGTCCAGCAACTCTGTGACGCGGTCGAGGTCCAGTTCAGGGGTTTGGCCCCCTGCAATTGGAATAGTTCCGAGCAAGGCTACCAGTGAGAGGTTGAGTAAGGCGTTTGATTTCATGGCTGTAATGTCTTCTTCCGACACCCCAACCGCAGTCCCTTCGCTCGATTTTCAAAAACCTCTCAATTCTCGCTCCACTATTTATGTCATCTCAAACCCCTTAAATTGTCGATCTTCTCTGGTGCGGGAGACCAAATGAGCTTCATCGAATAGCATCGCCCTGAGCGCCTTCCTGACAGAAGCACTCGCTGGCAACCGCTCTGCTTAGCGGCCACCCTGAGAGCTCCCCTCCAGCAGCCACGCGTTGTTGAAGCGCGCCATCCAGTCCTTGTTGGAAAGCAGATAGATCATGCCCTCGCTGGGCGTATCTTTCCGGCCCACCGCCAGCCACGTGTAATTCCCCGGCCCCTCCTTCAGGAGCCGGCTAATAGGCCAGGTTGCTCCTCCATCGAGGCTCGCCCGAATCGTAATATCGTCTCGCTTATCTCGACGTCCCGGAGCACTGAAAAGCAGAACCTCTCGGCCCTTGTACTCAAACTTGGCGAGGGCGCCCTTGCATCCATAGACATCAGGGGGACCGTCGAACAGCTCATCATCCTCTCGAGCCTCCACCCAGCTTTCTCCACCGTCGAGGCTCTCCCCCACCAGTTTATTTCCGGGCCGCGAATGGGCTCGGGCGTTGTAATAGATTCGACCATCCTGCAATTCAAGAAGACCCGGTTCGGAGCTGCCTAGGAGCGGAAACGGATCACTCGGAAGCCACGTTCTTCCTCCGTCATCACTGTAAAGAGAATTACTGTAACGCCTTGCGAAGAACTTGCGCCCTTGCCCCTTATTAAGATAGGTCCTGCTCCCGTCCTTGTTCACAGATCCTACAAAGACTTGGGACGGCATCAGGAGCCGGCCTTTCTTCTTCCCATGCTTGAGGGTAATTCCCGGATCGCAACAGTAAGTGGTCGCCAGCCAGCCATTACCGTCAGCCTTTATCAGAGTTTTCTCGGTCCGCCACGTCTTGCCATGATCCACGCTCCGGTAAAGCGTGTTGCTTGGAGCCAGCCCCATCGCAAAAACCATGATGTCACCGGTGTTCTCGTCCACCGTGACATTCCCGAGCTCGCTCCATCCCACGTGCTCGCCCTTGTATCGTCCATCATCGGACATGTCGGCACCGATCGCGACTCTCTCTCCCACTACGATCGGATCGCTCCACGTCAGACCTCCATCCTCACTGCGCTTCACTTCCACCCGTTTCCTCTCCCGCTCCTCCTTGAACACCAGCACCGTACCGTTCATTGCCACCGCCAGGTGCCCCATCACCGGCACCTGTTCCTCCCAGATCTCATGAAAAGGTTTCTCCTCCTCGGCCTGCACAGGAATTCCCAGTATCCCTGCCACAAAAAGAGTGGTAAAAAGCTGTTTGCAGAGATTCATTTCCCAACCGTGGCGAGATTACAGGAAACTGACGAGGGGAAAGAAGACCTCCTGTCGTATCGTCGGACTACCCAGCCCCCATCCGAAAGCGGATTTCCCGCTTATCTGACTGGCAGGAATATGCGACACTTCGGCTAATCGTTGATTCAACAACCGATAAAATTACAAGAGCCCAGAAGTCACAGCCCCAATGAGTAAGCGCCGATTCAAGAAGCCCACCTCCCTGACCCGCAGGGACCTTCTTCGCGCTGGAGCCTTGGGCATGGGCCTGCCGGGCTATCTTTCACTCTCAAAGACTGCCAATGCTATCGGGCCCCATGAGACTAGCGGATTCGGCAAGGCTAAGAGCTGTATCGTCGTCTTTGCCTGGGGTGGCCTGAGCCATATCGACAGCTTTGATCTAAAGCCTGATGCTGGCAGCAATATCAAGAGTGCCTTCGGATCTATTCCTACAACCATCCCGGGCTACCATGTCTGCGAGCACCTGCCCCTGCTCGCCAAACAGGTTCATCGTATGACCCTGATCCGCAGTATGCACCACGATGCTCCCTCGCATCGCTCCGCAGCTTACTGGAACCTCACCGGCCATGCCCCTGCCAAACCGGACAAGAACTGGCCGCGAACCCGCAAGGACTGGCCGAGTATCGGATCCATGGTCGCCCATGCCCGGCACGATCCCAAGAGTAAGCTCCCTGGTAACGTCGCCCTTCCTTATCCCATCTATGATGGCGGATGGGCCAACGGCCAGCACGCAGGATTCCTCGGGATGAAGTATGACCCGATTATCATGAAGCCCGACCAAGGGAAACCTTACGACGGGAAATCTCCGGTCTCCGGGCATCTCTCCTTTGACTTCATCGAGGGTGTGAACGAGCAACGTCTCGCAGATCGCAGGAACCTCCTAACTCAGCTTTCCGGTAGCGCTCAGCCCACCGAACCTCTCGAACACTATCAGCAGCGGGTCTTTGACATGCTTCTGGACGAAGAAACCAGACGAGCCTTCAAAGTTGATGATGAGCCTGAGCGCCAACATCATCGCTATGGATCTCATGTATTGGGACAAAGCCTTCTCACTGCCCGGCGACTCACCGGGGCGGGGGTTCCTCTCGTCACAGTATATGCCGCAGCGGGGGACTTGAACGGTAGCGCCGGGGCTCATTTCGACACTCATGCGGATGGATACAACCGCCTTAAAAAGCAGATGCTTCCACCCTTGGATCAGGGCCTCTCGGCCCTCCTGGACGATCTACACGAAAGTGGCCGTATTGATGACACTCTCGTCGTCCTGCTCACCGAATTTGGACGCACGCCAAAGGTCAATGGTGCGGGTGGGCGTGATCATTACCCCAAGGTTTACACCGTGGGACTGGCCGGAGCCGGGGTAAGTGAAGGCCTTCTCTATGGAACCTCCGATAAGAGTGGCGCCTTCCCTGATAGCGCAGCCGCGACCCCCGCTGACCTCCACGCCAGCATATTTCATTCCCTTGGAATTCCTCCGGAGCGACGAATCCATGATCTCGAGGATCGCCCTTTACCTATATGTGACGGGTCGGTCCTTCCCGTTTTTTCCTGACAAGCTTTCTTACCGCCTGGGACTCAGATCACCCAGGACTTGACCGCGGGTCTCCGGCCCAGAACTCTGAGTGCGATGATACAAGTGCGCTCTGCAGCCGTAACTCTTGCCGGACTAATTCTATCCTACCTGGGAGCCTTCGCAGCTGAACCTGCTGCTGGAAAGATGATCAAGGTCACTCCCAGTCAGGGTGACCGTATCCCCTACTGGCTCTACCTCCCAGAGAACGCCGCCGAAAAAGATGAGAAGCTTCCCATTGTCGTTTTTCTTCACGGGATGGGGCAGAGAGGGAGCAACCTCGATCAGGTCCTAGCTCACGGACCTCCGAAATTGATCGCTAAGGGAAAGCACTTTCCGTTTATCATGATCGCCCCGCAATGCCCGAATGACAGCCATAAGGGCAGGCGCAAGGCCAAGTCGTTCTGGTGGCATCCCGAAGGACCCATCGACAAAGTGAAGAGCATTCTCAATTTTGAGACACAGAGGCTTGGCAATGTTGATCCCACACGAATTTATATCACGGGCCTGAGCATGGGCGGCTTTGGAACTTATCAGATCGTAAGCCGTTATCCGGACTACTTTGCTGCCGCCGCTCCCATATGTGGGCACGGCAACCGAATTGAGAACAAGGAGGCTCTACAGAAAGCCTTCGCCAAAATCCCAGTATGGGCCTTCCATGGGGACAGGGACAACGTTGTTCGCCTTGCCGAACAGCAGAAGACAATCAAACTTCTCAAGGAGGGTGGAGCCGATATCAAATTCACGATATATCCGGGGGTCGGGCATGACTCATGGACCCGAACCTACAACGATCCCGCACTTTACGAGTGGCTACTCGCCCAGAAAAAAGGCCAGGCGAAGCACAAGACCAAAAACCCTTAAGACCTTTCGCAAAGGACCTTGTCGACGGCAGACCCTTCCCCTCCTGCCCCCGGGGCCGCCTTAACAGGAAAACCTGAATCCCCTCGAAACACGGGAACTCGCCAATTCTCCAAACCACTACCGGCCGTCCTCGGGAAGAATCCGCCATTTCATGGTGGATCTAATCCATTCTAAACTGAGGGACGAGTCATCCTCTAAAGGATAAGAAATTCGAGCCTCAGGTCAGGGGCGTCTCTGTAAAAATGGAAACCCTTCCATCTTTCGTCCTGCAGGATGACTCCAGATCCTGATACTCCTTGGCTCTGTTATACATCGTGAAATACACAAATGGATCGCGAAGCGCGCTTCGCTTGAGCCGCGCATAGGGGTCTCCCGGTTGAGACATCATAAAAGAGAGGTGAACCTTGTGCTTTTTCTCATAGAGGTAGGCGATTCCCTTCAAGAGCTTCGCGACGTCACCCACTTCTCCTATGAAATGAATCGGCCATAAGATCCGCTCCGTGATCTTCATTAAGGCCACCAACTTGAAAAGTCCTCTTGGCTTCTCAAGAGTCAGATCAAAATAATCTCCCCAGTTGATGGCCAGAGCAGCGGCACGAATTTCACCATTCTTCCCTGGCAGCATATAGATCCTGCTCGTACTGCTGTAGGATCGCACTCTCTCAAACATCTCTCTGAAAGCATCATACGTGGCATACTGCTGGAGGAGAAACCTATCCCTTCCCTCAAGAATCTTCTCATGAAACTTCCTTATTCGGTTATCATCCTCGGATATATCCACCAGCTTCTCACTCCATCTCCTGCTCCGAAAGAGCCGGTTGATCTTAATGTAGGAATCTACCGGGAATTGATTATATCCTTTCTTGAATAAGCGGGAGAGGGTCGCCATCGATCGCTGCATCCCTCGATTATCCTTGCCGAAATTAGCGTATCCGACATTCACCCCGTTAATCTTGGTTAGCTCATCAAATATGGAAAAGATTGTCGCGAACATTCCACATTGGCGGTAAAGCATCTTTCCGTTTGTGCTGAAAGTGCTTACCCGGAGAAGATTGTAGTAATAGGAAGGGAGCAACGCCCCGGAAGGGTGGTCCATGTAATCGAAACTGTTTACATGGGCATATCCGGCTAACCTGTAATTTTTCCTTCCCGCCTGATCCCTCTCCTGTAGTGGGTGCAGACAGAGAACTACCAAAGCCCTTCCGTTGATTGAAGCAAGTGAGCCGGGAAGGTTTCTGAAGTAGACCCTGAAGGTCAGAAGTCCTTGCCCCGTCTGCTCATTAAAGTGCTTTTCAGGAACCGATATCACCTCCCGGCATTGCTCCTCGAAATAATCACGGGAAGTGTTGAGGCCAACATCTGCGAGGATCTCATCGATCCTTTCAAGACTCCGCACAGGAACAACCAGTAATTCAAGGTCCTCTTTGAAACGGTCAATGACCTTGATCTCGATATTATCGCAACGCAGAGACTCTTCTGGATGAAAATCCATCCGACCTCCTTCCAGAGGACGGAAATAGCGGAATGTGCGGATCTTCCCCATGGCGGCTTACAACCAGATTCTTTTAGTGCCTTATTTTTCCGAAATCCTCAATCATAACGCACAGGTCTCAGGCTTGGACGATAAGTCCGTCAGTAACCACAGGCCATCGTGATTCCGCTAGGAGGGGGCGGCAAAGCCCTCGAAGGTTCACTTGATCTTCGAACTTCAACATGCAGCATTTGGGCAACCCATGAGAGTCTTCTGGAATGTCTTCTCACCCATTGTGCTTGCCGCCGTGATGGGACAAGCGGCACCTCCCAGCAGAGTGGTCGAGAAAACACCCGCTCTCAACCCTCTTTCACCGGAGGAGGCTATGAAGCACATCAAGCTCCCTGCAGGCTATCGGCTCGAACTTGTTCTCTCGGAACCTCAGATCCGTGAGCCAGTCGCCATAGCGTGGGACGGAAACGGGCGGATGTTCGTAGCCGAAATGCGCGGATACATGCAGGATATCAATGGAACCGGAGCTCAGGATCCTGTTGGTAGAATTTCCCTGCACGAAGACACCGATGGCGACGGCAGGATGGACCGGCACTCGGTCTACCTCGACGGACTGGTGGAACCAAGAACCATCCTTCCCGTTGATGATGGACTACTTGTTGGGGAGCCCCCGGACCTCTGGTATTGCAGGGATCTAGACGGAGATGGGATTGCAGATACCAGAAAAAAAGTCTTTGACCGATTCTCCATGCGCTCCAGTAATGTCGAGCACAAGGCGAATGGCCTGCTATGGGGAATCGACAACTGGATTTATGTTTCACAGCATGGTCGACGTTATCAGCTGATCAATCGTGAACTACAAAGCGAGGGGGTCGTTGTGGTCGGTCAATGGGGCCTGACTCGTAACGATGAGGGGCGACTCCTCTTCTCAACCAACGGAACTCCTGCAATCGCGCTGTTCGTACCTCCCCGCTATCATCAACCGGATCCCCGGAGGCAAATACGGCGCGGACCTATGGCAGCGGCTATCCGTGGAATGGGGAACTATCAAAGCGTCTGGCCCTCAATGGTTACTCCTGACCTGCAAAGCGGACCCGGCATGGCTCGGTCCGAGGACGGCACTCTAAAAACGTTCACTTCCGCCTGCGGCCAGCTCGTATTCCGCGGGGACCGCCTCGGCGGTGAAATCAAAGGCGACTATCTCGTCTGTGAGCCAGTAGGCCGCCTTATTCGTCGCTCGGCAGTACGCTACGCCGATTCAGGTCATATCGAGCTGACCAACAGGTACGAAAAAAGCTCCGGCGAGTTCATTTCCTCTACGGATGGCAATTTCCGCCCTGTCAATCTCTCGACCGGACCCGACGGCTGTCTCTATATCGTGGATATGTACCACGGAATCAT
>CEWH01148561.1_pt1 | contig 17427 bp, 21 predicted proteins | sample 531231 | NCBI WGS metagenome assembly CEWH01 (sample SAMEA2622316, study PRJEB7988) | marine metagenome | biome: marine biome (ENVO:00000447); feature: surface water layer (ENVO:00002042); material: "saline water (ENVO:00002010), including plankton (ENVO:xxxxxxxx)" | depth 5 m | reverse complement strand
CAGGGGCAGATGACAAAAAATATAAAAAACCTAAATCAAGGTTATTATTATCCTGGCTCAAGGCTTTGTCCTAAAGGGAAAATTAAATTTAATTTTTTAATTAAAAAAATTAAAGAAAATTCTTTTGAACTTCTTGTTTTAGATCAGCTTGTAGAAGGTATAAAAGATGACCTCGATAAGTATATTATTATGGAGGATGTATCCCTGAAAGTTATAGATGCTCCAGCTCTTGAGTACAGATCCGGTAGAAAGTCTCTTGATAAAGATAACTTTTATTCAAGAGCTGTTTTGGGCTTTGATGAGGGTGCACTCTTTGAGGTTAAAAATAAACAGCTGCAGGAAGTTGACTCAAAGCTATCGCTACTTGGGATGTACTCTTTTTTTTCAGGAGATGAATCGGAGCTTATCTCAAACTCTATTGCCGCAACCATAGGACTTGATTTAGAGAAGGGTTGCTTTGTCGGCCAAGAGGTCGCGGCAAAAATTGAAAATAATAGGGGAGGGGCGACTTTTCCATTTCTTATCTATAAAAATGACGACGTTTGTTTTGGCGATCTTCGTTCAGACTTAGGCACTAAGATTGCTGAGTTTGAAAATTTTATGGAGTTCAAGCTTAAAAGAGAGTATCGAATCCATAAAACTAAATTAGGGTCTTTTACTTTTCTTGATTATGAAAAGATTGGTCTCTATTCGCTTAGAGAAAAAGCAAACTATTTGTTTCTAAGATCAGTTGATAAGTTAACTGGAGGTGATTCATCTGGAGCCAAGAGTGATTTGGAACAGGCGCTAGACTTTGATCCTAGAAGTATTGACTGCCTTGAAGCTTTGGGTGTTGTTTTTGGTGAGGAAAAAAATTATGCGAAGGCTCATGAGTGTATGGATAAGATTATTAAATTGAATCCAAAACACATAATGGCACGGACAAATAAGTCTCTCTTTTATATGAGAGAAGGTAAAATTGATGAAGCGGAACAAGAAAAGGAAATCTCAGCTCAATTAAGTTTGGATAGTTTTAATGTGGAGTCTGATGAAAAAAAGTTAGAAAAGCTTAAAAATCAAAGAGCAATGTACGAAGAAGTTTTGGGCATAGATGATAGAGATGCTTTTGCTCTTCAAAAATATATTGAGTTATGTATTGACCTTGGGGACTTTGAGGCAGGGAGCTCTAGGGTATCTCACTTTGTTGCAACTTATCCAAAAAACCCTAAAGCATATTTATTGGATATTAAGATCAAAAAAGAGCTGGGTACCCTTAACGATTCAGACATAGAGGCTGGCAAAAAAGTATGCGCAAATGCGGGTGATAAGATTTCATTAGAAGAAATTGAAAAAATAGAGCTATAAGTTATTGAAAATATAATGGCTGGGGTGGCCGGATTCGAACCGGCGACCAACGGATTAACAGTCCGCTGCGCTACCGCTGCGCCACACCCCAATGAGAGATATTTTTTAATTTTTTTATCTCAATTTGTCTATGGTTTTTTCTAAAATTTGGGATATGACCCTAACTTTTTTTATCCAGAGAGCCCGATATACTGATTGATGGAAAAATCGCTATTAAACAGCTTATTAGGAGTGAACTCTTTAGAATCAATCACTTCCTTGAAAGAGCTTTCCGAAGGTAAGGGAAGAAAGTCTCTAGTTTTAATATTGAAAGAGGAGTTAAATTTAAAATTTAAGGAAGAGCTCGCATTAAATAATTTAGTAAGTGAACTAATGTCTGATACCAACTCTAACAGCCTAGAACCTGAAAGTCCGGAGGAGATAAATGAATCTTCAGATGAAAAAGGTGTTGCATTTATTCTCAATCATATTCGAAAAATGAAAAAGGCTCAGCGTATACTCAAATCAGCTGAGGTTATGGCTTTGTATAAAAAAACTTATGGTGCAAACAAAACAACAAGGTTTGAAAGCAAAAGCACCACAGGAATCCTTGTTAATAAAAAACAATACTAAATTTTTATTGAATACCCACAATTTTATTTGGATCCTCGATAACCTTGTTGGTTAACTCCAGCGAGGATTGGGCGTAAGAGCATGAGTCAATAAAAGAGACAGCGGCTGGTCTGTAGTTGCCTGAAGATTTGACTCCACCAAACGGCAAAGTAGAACTTGCGCCTACAGTCGATCTATTTATGTTTAACTGGCCTGCATCTATATCTCGAAGGCATAGATTCTGAACTTCTTTGTCCTCAGTGAATATACTTGCGGCGAGTCCATATTCTGAGTTATTTGAAATACTAACAGCCTCTTCAATTTCTTTATACTTAACAAAAGTACAGCTAGGGCCAAATAGTTCACTGCTTAGGAATATGCTAGTGCCAAGGTGGCTTAACGTCCCTAGGTGTATTGATGGGCTTACATAATTGCCTCTATATTTTTTTTCAATTTGCTTGCCTCTCATAATCTCTTCAAAGCCTTCTCTTTTGGCCATGCCCATATAATTAAGATAATTTTTCTGGCTAAAATCATCTATAAGAGGTCCCATGAATGGAGCGATCTCGTGATCTATTGGGTGGTCAATAATTAGCCTCTTCGTGAATGAGTGAAATTTTTCGATAAAACTATCAGCGATACTCTCGTGTATAGGAACAAGTGATGTAGACACACATCTTTGTCCGGTGGTCATGAAGCATGCTTTTAATAGTTCTGGAAGAACTAAATCGAGATTAGCGTCCTTATGTATTATTGAAGAGTTCTTCCCTCCAAGCTCAAGAGCTACTAGCTTAGATAAATCTTTGTGAGTATTCTCTAAAATTTTAAGTCCAACTTCTTTTGAGCCAGTGAAGAAAATACCTTTTACAGTTTTACTTGAGACTATTCTTGAAGCCGTTTCTCCGTCCCCTTGGATAAGGTTTATAACTCCGGGAGGAAAGCCTGCTTCGTGGAAGCAATCAATTAAAATTTCTCCAGAAAGACATGTTTTTTCGGAGGGTTTAAAAATTATAGAGTTTCCAGCAATTAGTGCATTCAAGATTTGTCCATTCGCTAAATGACATGGAAAGTTAAAAGGCCCTATAACAAAGCAGGGGCCTATTGGTTTATAATTAACCATTCCATTCGTATTCGGCATCAAGTTCTCAAAGTACTCAGAATTTATTCGTGGTAGCGACTTTGAAATGGTGACATTAACCTTCGCGGCGAGTGCCTTTGCTTCTGTTTTGGACTCCCAAATAGGCTTCCCTGTTTCGAGTGCAATTGCCGTTGCAATCAGCTCCTCTTTTTCAATGACTTTTTCTTTAAATTTCTCTAAAAGTTCAACTCTTGAGTCAATATTAGTCTTTCTCCATGAGTTGAATCCCTCTGACGCTGATAATAAAACTTGATCAATACAATTATAGTCTACAATAAGCTCCCATAGTTTCTCATCAATATTAGCAGGAGAAGTCTTTTTAATTTTTTTAGATATGTTCCTGAGAGGGTCTACTTCTGGTAAGTGATAGCTTCCATTAAAATAGTTTCCTTTTAGTTCATATTTCATAATTATTTCCTATAGTAGATATGTTCTAATTTTGTTTGAGTTAAGTTTAGAACCTCTAAGACTTGATTCATCTATCGCACATTTTCCTTGTTCATTAACGTGAGTATAAACACATGCAAAGTATAGATTATCTAAGTTCAACAATGAACTGATGGCATTCTTGCTCACGTTTGTCTTTGTGAGTGTTGCATCTAGATATTTGGAATCTCTCACAATTGTTATCTGGTCCCTTGGGGCACGGTAATGAGGGCCTCCATCAAAAGGGTCTACTTCGTTTGTATATTTAAAGCCAATGTTTCCGAGCATCTTTTGAACAGGTAATGTGTCCTTACCAACTTTGCCAATAGCTTGCCTTGCACCGTCTGGTAGTAGTTTTGTATAGATTGTTCCTTGTGGAAAAAGGTTTAATATAAACTCTTTGTTTGTTTGAGATAATTTATCTGCTTCCCAGTACTCCATTTCAAAAAACTTTCTACCTATTGCTTCCCAGAGTAACGAGCTACCTTCATCAGTTAGTGGGGGCATTAGCTCTGAGTGAATCTCTCCGGTGAATAATTCTTTTTTCTCGGCTATAAAAAGAAACCTTGACAGAGACAGTAATTTTCCAAGTTTATCGGGATGGCCTCTGTAGTTTTTATCGAGGACTAATCCACCAATTTCAGAGTATCCGTTTGACTCATGTCCAAATTTTAATGTTTCGTGTATGTAATTTTTGTTTAGCGTTTCACTTGTTCTTTTTTCTGATCCAACCCTCAAGTAAAAATGGGGCTTAGACAATGTGCCGTGTTGCCCATGGATCATTGAGACTCCCACAACTTTGTTGCAGGATAAATCTTCTAAACAAAAAATGAAGTGGTTTTGACTTATATCTTGTTTGTTAGGCTCGCTGAAGGATGATATAGATTTGTTGATTTTACTTTTTATGATGTCTTTATCTTGCGGTAAATTTAACAATAATGCTTGTTTACTAAGTTGAAATAAATCTTCCAGGTCATTTTCGGTTACGTTGCGAACAATAAACATAAAGAAACTCTTGCTAAATTTTTGAAGGCAAATTTTGAACGTCAATTTATCCTTTTTCCTGTTAATAGTAAAATTAATTCAATGCAGCAAAAAGAGCTAGTTCAATTATTTAATCAGTACCTCGAAAATAAGGACTTTAGTCTTTTAGAAAGTAGTTATGTGGGTACCAGCAATTTTTCGATTAATGAGTACTTTATAAATCTGTCTAGAATATCTCTGAATTATGGAGACAATTGGTCCTCTTTTGCATTTTTTCTTAAAGCTTTTTCAAATAATTATTTAATTAAATTCATGGATTTCTTTAACAAAGATTTTTTTGTTTTAGATAAGATAGATTCTTTGGGGCAAATTGGAATTTTACTCAAATCCGGCTTTGGACTTTTTGCAGTATTAACCTTTTTTATTATAAAGTTTGTATTGTCTCAAGTTTATACTGGAAAAGTAAAAAAAGGCTTGGTTTTATCAATGTTTGCCTTTGTTACTTTATTTTTTACATTAAGCGAGAAAGCTAGTGTTGCTTTGTTGAAGCCACAAACTTCATTTTTAAGTTCACCAAGCAAAGTTTTTTTTACAGGTCAATTGTCTGGAGAGAGGGATGTTTTTTTGATAGTGGGCCATGATAAAAAGTTTTTAAAATTAATAAATTCAAAATTTGATAAATTTTGGGTCAGAAGAGAAGATACTGTTATTTTCAAATAAGGACTATTATGAGCAGTGGTAACAAAGAAGGAAAAAAAGTAGAAATACCAGCAATTAAGTATTTTTGGTCGTCTTCATCTTTAGTTGGAAAAAAAACCAAAAATATTCCTAAGTTTTTAAGAGAAATAGACATATTTTCAAACTTAACTGGTAATGAGTTGAGAATTTTATCAAAGTTTTTACACATTCGTGATTTCTCAAATGAGGAACTTATTATTAATAAGGGTGACAAGGGAATTGGTTTTTATCTTATATACAGCGGTCAAGTTAAAGTTTTTGATGAACTTGGAGAGAACTCGTACTCCTACCTTGAAGAGGGTGAATACTTTGGTGAGCTCGCCTTGCTACAAGATGTATCAATAAGAAACGCAAACATTGTTGCAATTTCAAAGGTAAAGCTTTTAGGGATTTTAAAACCAGACCTAGAGGATTTAATTGATTCTCATCCCAAAGTTTCTGCTAAGTTAATTCAGTCCTTGTCACTCATTGTTTCAAATCGTTTTAACAGTGCAATAGATGAAATAGTTAGTCTTAGAAAAAGATTGAAAGATGAGAGTGAGCAATGAGTGTTTTAAGAGGTAAGCAAAGACACAACCCATGGCAATACACATTTTTTATTTTAGGTATTCTGTTTTTCTTTTTAATATTGTTCAACTTACCACGTCTTTCAATCCCTTTGATGGTTAGTTACGTTTTGTACCTAGTATTTCTTCCACTTGTGCCAAAGCTTCAAAGAATAGGTGTTCCAACACTTCTAAGTCGAATGCTAATAGTCTTAACATTACTCTTTGCTCTCATTTATCCAATCATCAAACTTGTGCCATTTGTAAAAAATGAATCCAGCAAAATGCAAAACTATTTACCTAAAGCAGAAGTTTATATAAAAAAATATTACTTTGAAGCTAAGAGTTTTATTTCAAAAAAATATAATTACGAAGTAGATGACCAAATTCTTTTAGATGGGCTTATGGTCATGAAGGATTTTTCGCAAGAGTTTTTACTTTCACTACCAAGCTATTTTGGAAATTTTTTAGAATGGATTTTTTTGGTTCCAATTTTTCTTTTCTTTTTATTTCAGGACGGCCGTCGTTTTAAAAGAATCGTGTTGAAAATGGTGCCTAATCCTATATTTGAGAGAGTTTATTATCTATCAACTCAGTTTAATAAAAAGATAGGTGATTACATTTTCGCAAAAGTTGTCGAGGCAACAATCTTGGGGGTAATCATAGGGGTCGGCTTGGCGATTGTAGATCTTAGGTTTTCCCTTTTACTCGGAGTAATTGCGGGGCTAACTAATATAATTCCTTATGTTGGACCGGTTGCTGGAATGTTGCCGGGTTTAATTGTTGCTCTGGTAGAGTTTGGCCCATCAGCAAATTTTTATGCTGTTGTATTAATTTACATGATTGCTAATGCAATCGATATCGCCTTGATCTTTCCCATTTTAGTGTCAAAGATTGTCGATCTTCATCCTGTTCTTGTAATTTTAAGTGTAATACTTGGGTCTCAGCTCATGGGTGTTGCGGGCATGGTTATATCAATTCCTATTGCTGCGTCTGTTAAGCTAATTATCGAGGAAATTTATTTGGAATTCTATCAAAGAGGTTGAGTTTCTTTGACTATGGAAATTTAGGTTTGCTATCTTATCTAAATGAAATATTTCCTAATAAAGATTGTACTTTTGACTCTCTTATCTGCCTGCTCAACTCAGGTGAAACTCGGTAAAAGTGAAGCCGAGAACCTATATTTACATGCTAAAAAAAATGTCAAAAATGGACAGTATCTTCTAGCGATAGATCGACTTGATGAGCTAAAGGCAACTTATCCGTTGTCTCCACTTGTGCAAAAAGCTGACATACTTAAGGGGGAAGCTCTTTTTAAACAGGAAAATTATCAAGATTCCATTGATGTGTTTATGAACTTTCAAACACTAAACCCGGGATATTCAGATTTAGACTATGTTCAGTGGATGATAGCAGAGGCTTACTTCAAATCGATGCCAGACACTATTGATAGGGATCTCTCAATGGCTTATGAGGCAATAAGCTCATATACAAAGCTTTTAAATGATTTTCCAAATTCCAAGTATTTAAAGAATATAAAGTCTCGGCTAGATGAATGTCAGAACTTTATTTATGGGCGAGAAGTGTATGTGGCGGATTTCTATTTTAAGACTAAAAAGTATGTTGCTTCCGCCTCAAGGTACAAAGAGTTGCTTTCTTCAGAGGCTCCTGTCGAATTGAAAAAAAAGGCTTATAAAAATTATGTTGTTTCGCTTCTAAAAAGTAAGTCATTTCAAGATTGTTTAGAGGCACTCAAAACTAACTCTGTTGTAAATTTTATTGATCCGGTAGAAGCTTTATCTTTAGAGAAGGCATGTCTTAAGGGTGAGAAAAGGGATTAACCAATGAACTCAAGTGTTGAAAAAAATTTAAGCCAAGTGCGTACATTGATAAAAACGAATGAGCTAAAAAAAGCTGAGCACTATTTAAGCCGATTGGTGTCATCGGGAGAAAGCCATCCTAATGTTTTCTTTGAGTTGGGGAATCTTTATCACTTGAAAGGGGAGATAGGTAGGGCAATCAAGAGTTTTAAAAAGACATTAGAGGTTGACCCAAGCCATACTGACGCGAGTATTTCTCTTTCTGTCCTTCTTAATGATGTTGGACAGTACCGGGAAGCCAGAAAAATATTTGAAGACACTGACCGGAGAGTTAAGCAAGGCGCTGGGAGTAGCTTAATTGAAGACAAGCATATTAATAAGAAGTTTTCGCTTAAGCACCTTGAAATAGCAGACTTGTATTTAACTTATAATCGATTTGATGAAGCATTGTTTGAATTAAAAAAAGCTAGTGCATTAGATCCGGAAAACCTTGAGTTTCGGCTAAAGCTCGCGAGAATTTACTCGAAAAAAGGTTTTAAAAGTAAAGCAATTGATGAGTTGATTAAGCTCAAAAATGAAAAACCAGATTTCTTTGAGGCAAGGGTTGCCTTGGGTGTTTTATACTTTGGTTTAGGCAATGTTTTGGAAGCTCAGACTGAATGGGAGAAGGTATTATCGAAAGACCCTAAAAACGCAGTTGCTCTGACTTATTTAGAGCTTTCAAAGAATGCTAATGAAGTAGCTCTTAATTAAGCGTTTTTTATAGCTCTGGCTGTCTCAGTCTTTCTTGGGTAGCATCTGGCTCTGTTGTAACTGGTGTTCTGTTTGGAGTTTTAGTAGTGAAATTAACAATGTACTTTTTTAGCTCTAAATACATTGGGTACTTAACCTCTAACTTGCTATCTTGAAGAACAATTTGCCTTGAGGCTTTGGAGTTATTATTGATAACAATCGGTGCCTTAAGGTTTGCAGACATGTCTGTGACGTTTTGTGGTATCGTGAGAATTGAATAAACAGTTGCATCATTTAGGTTATCAAGGTTTAGTGAATTTAGCTCAGCTGGAAGTAGTTTCACTCTATAGTCAGGCATGAAAATTCTTGGTTCAATTATTGGGAATGCAACGGTTTCGTCATCAATAGACTGAAGCCATAGTATTAATGTTTGGTCTCCTGGATCAACAACTGTGAATTTTTTTAACTTCTCAAAACCCAATAAGCCTTCCGCAAATGTAATAATTTCATTTTTTTCAACTTCTAAGTTTCCAAAGCGAGAAGTATTTATTTTCACAGGTTCCTCCAGTAGAGCGACGCTAATATTTATTCAATAGTGGATTCTAGCAATTTAAGGGGTTAAAGGGCAAGCAGGAATTTATTTCTTTTGAAGTTCGTCAGTAAGCTTTGAGATGTCTTCTAGAGTACTTTGAGAAGCCTCGACGTTTTGGTCTTGGATAGCTTTGTAGACTTCTTCACGATGTATTTTTGTTTCTTTTGGAGCCTTAATACCCAAGCGAACTTGTTTACCTTTGATTTGAACAACAACGATTTTGATATGATCATCAATTGCAATGCTTTCACCAAGCTTCCGTGTCAAGACTAGCATGTTAAACCTCTGTACCTATAAAGAACCTTCATCTGTTCCAATTATTAGTATTCTGTTGTTTCTGAAACACCGTGTAAATAGGTGCTCCAGTGATGCGTATTAGCACTTTTGAATCAAAGTTCCAAGTTATTAGTAGAAAAGTGGGTAAAATAAGTAATTATTTCAAAAAATCCATAAGGGAGCGATTGATTATTGCCTGACCACTTTTATATGCAGTGCCCAATACTTGCTGTTGTTTTGACACTTCGCTGAAAAGATCAGCAATGTCAGCATCTACTATTTTACTTTTTAGCTCTTTATTATCTATTTCTTCTTTTTCAAGTTTGTTTCTGAAAGACTCAATACTATTGGTAACAGATCCAAGTTTTGTTCTGGCCTGGATTACGTTTTTTGTGGCCGTATCAAAGTCTTCTAATAATGATTGAGTAAGGAACTTATCATTTGTTCTCAAAGATGTTTCCAGTGCGTCAACTAATTGAATAATATTTTTTTGTACAATCTTCGTTTCTTGAGTAGATGCAAGCTGTCTGGAGGGGTCATTTGATTCGTCTTTTTTGTTAGTTGGAACCGGGATTTCTTTATCAAAGTAAAAAAGTTCTTTTCCATTTAGAGTTACTGGAATCCTGAAATCTTGGGCAATTTCAATTTCTATGTTTTTATCGTCCCCGTAATAATTTCCGAACTCATCGAATGGTTTGGTCAATGACTGGTGTCCTGAAAATATATATCTATTGCCTAGTCGCTTACTAGAAATTCCCATCAATTGTTTTTTTAGTTGAGTGACTTCTTCTGCAACGTTCTCTTTAATATCGGCACCATAAAAGTCAGATGATTGTAAAACTGCAATCTCTTTCGCCTTGTTTAAAATATTTGTAATTTCCTCAACGGACTTTTCTATAATGTTCACATTAAATTCTGCATAATCGATATTTTTTAAATATTGTTCTATATTTTTATTTCTAGAACTTAATTGAAGTGCTTTAGCATTACCGGTAGGGTTGTCAGAGGGCTTCCGAATTTTCTTTAAGTTAGCCCCTTTTAGCTGAAGTTCTTCAAGCTTTGACTTTGCTTTATTAACAGCAAAGGTGACAGCAGAGCTGGAGCTTTTTTCAGTTACTCTAACCATAATTAATTACCAATCCTAATTAAGGTATCAAACATCTCCTCTGCGGCTTGAATAACCTTTGCAGATGCTTGGTATGTATTTTGGTATTTAACAAGGTTGGCTGCTTCTTCATCCAGAGAAACGCCTGTTATTCTTTCTTTTATAGATTGGTTTTGAGATAAAATTCCTTGGGTTTGCTCAGTTTCCAATTCAGCTTTTGCCGCTTCAAGTCCAATTTTCCCAACAGTTTTTAAAAAGCTTTCCTCAAGACTGGCTTGGCCACCGTCAGTTAATTTTTCATATTGCAAAGAGGCTATTTCTAATGCGATCTCATTATTACCAGCACTACCAGGAGTGCTTGAGGTAACTAAATTATTAAGGTCTTTTTTTATAAGGTCATTAATTTTTAAATTTATTGAGGCGTCTTCTTCACTATTTATTTCATCAAAAAAGTTTATTTTATCACCCGCGAGATTGTCAGGAACTTTGGAGTCAGTTCTAAACCCTTTTCTGTGAATCTGATTTACTGCTTTAGAAAATTCAAAAGCCAAAGTGTCCATTTTCTTTTTAATACTAAAAATATCTCCGTTTCTGACCTTAACTAAACTTGCTATTTCGCCCTCTCTAAATCTCGTCGTTATGGGCGTATTTGGTTTGCGTTTGAAATAAATTTCAAAGCTTCCGGGCTGTCCATTTTTAGATTCAGACTTTGGCACTCCCTTACTGATGAGCTCGATTGTATTTCCTGCCGAAACTAGAGTGCCAACACCTGTTGCGTTAACAACATAGTTGCGCCTCCCGTCTATATATGTATTTACTTTTATAATTTTAGATAGCTCTCGTATTTCTCCGTCTCTTTGATCTCTGAGGTCTCCTGTAGAATCGCCACTAGCCTCTAGTTGAGCAATTCTGAGGTTAAGGTCAGATATTTTCTTACTATGAAAATTGATTTGATCTACTTTCAATTTTATTTTTTGATCAATGCTGCTTGATTGATTGGCAAGTGTCTCTCCAATTCTGTTGAAGTCATTAATGACAAGGCTTGCATTGTCTCGAACAATTGACTTTAGACTTTCGTTTTCAGGTTCGTTTGCAAGGCTTCTGAATGAGTTAAAAAACTTATTCATTAAAAGGTTTAACCCTTCTGTATCTATTTCGTTAAATACTTCTTGGACCTGAGAGAGTTGGTTATGTCTTTCTTTGAAGTAGGAAAAAGTAGAATGGTTACCGAGAATTTTTTTTTCAATTATATTATCTTCAACTCTGTTGACTCCTCTTATGTGAGTACCAGTGCCGACAACAAGCCCGTTTTTTCTAATTGGTTGACTCGAGATTTGGTCAACTTTTTGACGACTGTAGCCTTCAGTGTTCGAGTTTGAAATATTATGGCTCGTCGTTTCCAAGGCTTGCTTAGAAGCCCCTAAACCGGATCGACCAATACTCATTAAATCAGACAAACTCTTAGACTCCTTTTACATCGAGTTTTTTCATTTTCTTTCCATTTTTATTATATAGGTAATGGCGCTTACTTTGGTCAGAGGGAAGCTTTAGCCCGTCTAGTGAAATCAATGCGCGGTTAATAAAAAAACGATTTTTTTTATTTTGTTCCTTAATTTTATCAATAGTATCAAGTAATATTATATTAAAGTTATTTAAATGATTTCCGCTCGACTCAATTTCAAATTGATCAAAAAATGTTTTTAAATCTTTGAACTTAAAATTTTCGTCGAGAGTTTTTGGGCCTAGTATTTCAGAGACAAGCTTTTGTCTGGATTGCTCCTCAACGTTAATTTTTTCAATTATTCTTTTTTTCTGCTCTAAAATTTTTGAAGTTTCATCTAGATCAGAAGATAAAAGGGCATGATATTCCTCTGCTGTAATTTCAAGCAGTGATTGATGAAGGTTACAAAGTCTCTGCCATAGATTGATTATTGATTTGTAGAGCTCTTTTTGTTCATTGTTCATTTTAATACTCAGTTTCTAGGATTTTATCAGCAATTTTTCCCTCATTTATTTGATATTTTCCTGCAGAAATTAACCTTTTTAGCGAGGCGATTTTATCAGCATTATCAATATCTGGTGATGAATCCACCGTTTTTTTAATTCGAGCAAAGTCCTTTATTTTTTGATTTATTGAGACTGAGGCGTGATCTTTAGAGATTTGATCGAGTTCTGCTTTTCTTGAGGCATCATTCCTTGCCCTAATCCTGGTGCTTGACTTGGTTTGACCAGGAAAAAATGGTGTTCTAAAATTTGTATTATCTATCTTGCTCATAGTGAATTCCTCCACACTTAGCGGTTTTTACCAAGTTTATTGTCCTGCATTTTCATGTAGGCATTAAAGCTTGTCTCGTTCCTAAATTTTTGAGGATAAATTTGGTCAAGGATCAGTTCTTTTAGACTTCCTTCATCAGATAAATTACTGATTATTTCAGACCTTTCATTTCTTTGAAGACTCTTATAATAATTGTTTGCGGTTGAATCCTCTTGTTTTCCAGTCGTTTTTTCCATTTGTTCAAGCATGTGCTCAATAAATTGTTTTTCCATTGAGGTTGCAACTTGCTTGAACTCCTTAGGGATATAGTCTGCACTTTTTTTGAAAGATGAGACAGATGGAACTAGTTTGTTGATATCCATTTTTACTCCTCGCAAAGAGCGACTACACAAATTTTATCAAATAGATACTTTTTGTTGAATAGAGTAATTTCTGCCGATAGGTGCTATATAAGCTCTATGTCGCTGTCGAGAGAACCGCTCTTTTTTAGGGCTTGAAATATTGAGATGATATCATCAGGCTTTGCGCCAAAAGAATTTAGTGAGTTAACGAACTCCTTTAATTTAGTTCTTTTTTCAATATTATAAATTGATTTTGTCGTATCTTCGTCGCCTGAAATTTCAATGTTAAGATCTCCGTGGCTTATAGCAACTGGTTTTAAAATAATGTCACCACCAGCGACGATTGTTCCGGTTCTTTCATTTATTACTATTTTTGCTCTTGTTTCAGAAACCACACTAAAGTTCTCAATAATTGCGATAAGTTTTACAATATTACTTGTGTAAATTGGAGGCACGATGAGATCAATCGTTGTGGAGTCTTTGGCTTTTGCGTAAAGGCCACCAAGCTCAGAGTTCAGTACCTCTTGAATTCTTGCAGCTGTAGTGAAATCAGGGTTTTTAAGTGAAAGTCGAATGCTTTTTTTAGAATCGAATTTAAAATTAATTTCTCTCTCTACAAAACCTCCGTTGGGAATTAGACCTACTGTTGAAATTTTCTTTTCGCCAGATTTTCCCCCGAGTGAAAGGCTACCGTTTGCAATTGCATATATCTTTCCGTCACCGCCTTTTAAGGGTGTAACTAATAGGTTTCCGCCTGATAATGACTTTGCATCTCCAATTGAGGATACCTTTATATCAATTTTTTGACCTTGCCTCGCAAATTCAGGAAGCTTTGCTGTAACTAATACAGTGGCAATATTCTTTGAAAGGATTTCGTTCTTTAGGTTTAGTCCCAGCTTTTTAAATAGCTTTTTCATTGCTATGTCAGCTACCTCTGATTTAGAGTCACCAGTACCATTTAGGCCGACGACAATCCCATATCCTACAAGGGGATTACTCCTGACACCTTTTATGTTTACTAAGTTTTTTATTTTACTAGAACGGTTCATTGATTTTGAAATAGTTAAACCAGAATAAAAAATTATGGATAAAATTAGAAAGCATCTCATCTTAGAGTCCTTATTTTAATTTGTAATATTTTTTTAGAATCAATGGTATCGTCTGAGGATACATCCTTTCGATTCACAAGAGCTGAAACCTCAATGAGTCTTTTAATATTTTCAAAGATAAGCTCTTTCCTCCCTATTAAAAGCATGTGGTTTGATCTAATTTCTTTGTTAACTATTGACGAGATTTTATCGAACACTTTTTTTGTGTCATTGTTCAAATTGTCATTAGATGCACCCCCTTGAGGATCTGCTTTGCTTTTAGAGAATGATCGTTCTAATTCATCTTGAATCTTCTTCTTTAAACCCTCCATTACCAAAATCGTGATAATGTCCCCTTTTTCTTTTTTCACGCTTGAGGAATCAAAGAAAGAATCACTGCCTGTTCCTGTCCAAAGTGAGGGGGAGGGCTCATTATCTACAAAGTCTGTTGACGTATATCGATGGGGACCCTCTTTTGGTCCGACAGGGTTCCTATATATTTCTGACTGAGGAGCTCTTGAACCCTTTCTTTTATAGTCCTTTGACATCTTGGTGTGAAGCTTGTCTACGTAGCTTGAACATGACGTTAATACTAAGATAAGAATTAGATTATAGATTCGCACTCACAACTCCTACGTCTACAACTTTCGCTGAAATTAGTTGTTTGTTTTTAAGCCTTACATAAACAGAGTCACCTAGCCCTCCATTAGTTTGTGGAGTGCCAATTGTTTCTATTGATAAATTTTTATTGCTAAAAAGCACTTTCACAGGCTGTCCAAACTTAAGAAGTGGCTTTTTTCTGAAGTCTGATTTTTTTAGGGGGCTTCCTTTTTTAACAAATGCCTTTAATGTGTGATGCTTTAGGTAATTTGTGAGTTCTTTTTTTGAAAAGAAATAGTTTTGCTTTTCTATATTACTTTTTCTCCATTCATTTTTTGTAACTGTTAGAAACTCAATTGATTTGCTTTCATAGGGAGTTATGTTTTTAGTTGAGTGTAATATAGGGCTTTGTTTTTCAAAGCTGAAGGGGAACTCATCGTTTTCTGCAGTTGTAAGTCTTGCATGGGCTTCGTCATACTTTATTTTAATTTTACTTGTATTTATATTTTTTAAAATTCCCTTCGTTGAGATGTTACGTACTTTTTGTGGGAGATAACCTTTTTTTATTTTTTCTGATATTCTTTCAACACTAATGGACTTCTGCGTTGTTAGAAGTTGAATGTTTAATTTTTTTAACTCGTTCTCCAGGTACGCAGTAGGAACCTCTCCGCTAAAATATCTAAGTTTTTTTGTGAATTCGTTTATTGTTAATTGAGAGCAATTAGTTCTAAGGTTGTGCCAAATTTTACTTTCGCTAATATCATTTAGTACTACAATTTTGTTCAGACGAACTTCACAAGCTATTGATTTGCCAAGCGAAAATATTACTAGAAAAAAAATTGCCTTCAATATCACCTCAAATTATTTACTGTTTGAAGCATTTGGTCAGCAATGCCCATTATTTTAGAATTCATTTCGTATGCTCTTTGCGCTTTGATCAAATTTGTCATCTCGTTCATTATTGAAACATTAGAGGTCTCAAGAGCCCCTTGCAAAATATCACCAGAGTTATTTGTCCCAGCAACCATTTGAAGAGGAGGCCCTGAGCTAGTGGTTACTTCATATAAATTTCCTCCTACAGTTTTTAAGCCAGGAGGGTTGTTAAATGTGAAAACAGGTATTGCGCCTAAATTTACTGGTTCTACTTGGTCCTTTAAATAAGCCTCAATCATGCCAGTAGAACTTATTTTTACATTAGTTGTTCCTTGAGGAAATGTAACGGTTGGGAAAACGCGAAATCCTTTTTTGGTTACTAATGTGCCTGTTCTATCTACATTGAATGATCCATCCCTGGTATATTTTATAGTTTCATTGGGTAGGATAATTCCAAAAAATCCGTCTCCCTGAATCATTAAATCAAATGGATTATTCGTTATATTAGGTGTCCCTATTGCGAAATTTTTTTTGATGCCAGCGACTTTTGACCCTGTTCCATACTGAATTCCAACTGAGTATTGTGAGTCCCCACTAGACCGTGAGCCGGGGTTAATTTCAGTAGAGTATGAAAGATCCTCAAACTCAGTTCGGTTCCTTTTGAATCCTATCGTATTTACGTTAGCAATGTTGTTTGAAATGTTATTAACGTTCGCCTCTTGAGCTGCCATCCCTGTTGCTGCGATGTTTAGAGCTCTCGTGCTACCGTGTGAAATGTTAATTGAAATTAAAGATAGAATTATAAATCGATACATTAAAACCTCAGAAGCGTTGTATTTGCTTTGTTTGCCATGCTGTCATATGTCTTAATTACGTTTTGGACACTGTCGAAATTCCGACTGGCCTTAATAAGTTCTGCCATTTCTTGGATGGCATTTACATTGGATTGCTCTAAGAAGCCTTGGAGGACAATTGTCTTTAGTTTTTCTGTTTCAATATTTTCGTTTGAGGGGTTGATAAACATACTGTTGCCCTCTTTTTTCAATGAGTTTATGTCTTTAAATTCGGTTATAGATATTTTTGATATAACACCCTGGTCTGTAAAAACTTGACCCTCTTGGTTTATCGAAACCTTACGGTCAGGAACCTGAATAAAGCTAGGTCTTTGATTGTAGTCCTCTCTAGCGCTAACAACGGGATACCCTTGATCAGTAATTAACCTACCCTCATTAGAGATAGATAGTGCTCCTTTTCTTGTATACCGTAACCCTTGAGGCGTTAATATTTCAATAAAGCCTCGCCCGCGAAGTGCGATATCCAAGTTGTTTTTTGTTGGTAAGAGGTCTCCTTGATCAAAGTTCGTGAAGGATCCATCTATTTTGACAAATGAATTCTCATTGTTGTGAGTTTTGTAAAAGTCTTCAGGTGCCCAAGCTTTATTTGGAAGATCTATATCCTCTCCACCCTTATTTTGGCTTACAATATATTCCTTGAAAGTGAGCTGATCTTTTTTAAATCCAGGAGTATTTGCGTTCGCGACATTATTTGCGATTGTTTCAACCTGTCGCTGCCTTGCAACTGCCGCTGATAATGGTACCCAAAGATCTTTCAACAGGATCCTCCTTTCAGTTTTCATGGTAGCAGAATTTTAAATTTTTTTTATTGGGGCAATATTTTCTAATAAGTGCATAACCTGCTAATATGACAGCCAACTAGTGGAGAAATAATGTCGAAAAAAAGTGTAAATTTTGAGGAGAATCTTCAGAGCTTGGAGAAAATTGTCGCGGATTTAGAATCAGGTAAGATTTCACTCGATGAGAGTCTAAAAAAGTATGAGGAGGGGGTGCGGTTTTTTAAGTCTTGCAAGGCTCTTCTTTCAAAGGCTGAGAAAAAAATTCAAAAACTATCAGATACTTTAGAGGAAGAGGACTTTGAGTAGGTTTTTATTAATATTCATTT
>CEWH01127064.1_pt1 | contig 17574 bp, 10 predicted proteins | sample 531231 | NCBI WGS metagenome assembly CEWH01 (sample SAMEA2622316, study PRJEB7988) | marine metagenome | biome: marine biome (ENVO:00000447); feature: surface water layer (ENVO:00002042); material: "saline water (ENVO:00002010), including plankton (ENVO:xxxxxxxx)" | depth 5 m | reverse complement strand
CGTTCAAATTAAGGGCGGCACCTGGGGTTGCGGTCCCTGCGGCTCCCCCCACTGAATCGTTTTCGAGTATATCGATGTTGATACTACTCTCCGCGCTGGTGGAGCCATAGTCCACGGTGGGCAGGCTGGCACCACCGGAAGTAATCGTCACAACTCCCGAAACCGTGCCAGTTCCATCGAAGACGTCGTAGATAAAACTTTCGGAGAGGATGACCCCTGGAGCCAGGCTCAGGAGGATAGCTGAGGTAGTGGGGTCGTAGTCAAAGGTTCCATCCGAGGAAAGACTGACCGTAGCACCAAACTGGGACGTAAACACCAGAGGCACGAGACTGAAATCAAAGATGTCATCGGTTACCGCCCCTCCCCCGCCAAAGACCTGCTGGGTTGCCCCGCTGATGGAAAGAAGATCGGAAGAATCTACATCAGACTCGTTGGAAAGCAGGTTGAGACTACTCCCAAAACCGTTAATGCTGACAACACTCTCGTTCGTTACGAGGGAATTATCGTTGGTTCCCGTGACAAGCACTGTAACCGTCCCGACGAAGGTCGCGCCCTGGAAATCCGCTGCCGTGTAGCTGAAACTGTCGCTCAAGGTCTCCCCGATCGCGAGAGCCTGAAGAGCTGCAGCAGCTCCCGGAGTATAAGTAAAGGTCCCATCCTGGCTCACGGTAACCGTAGCCCCCTGCGCACTCAGGAAGTCGTGGCCCACTACCGTAAGATTCGTTCCCACATCGTTGGCAAGCACGCTGGTAGCGCCCTGATCAAGGGCAGATATTGCCGTATCCTCGTCTGTGCTTGCGGAGTCTGCAGCGAGGGCAGTCGAAATACCGACATTAACCACGAAGGTTCCTGCGTCGGGTCTTACTCCTCCGTCTGCCACGCTGAATTCAAACCCACCGGTCTGCGCCGAGGCTGCCGCATCGAATGTCAGCAAACCACTATTAACATCGTCCTGAGTGAAGGAGGCCCCTTGGGAAATCGGGACTCCTCCAAGCTGGAGCGTTCCACCTGTCACTGCCCCCGTGACGGTGTAAACCAGCGCCTCTGGGCCGGTGTTTGCATCGGAGGTCAGGAGATCGCTCTCTCCGCTGATCACATTCCCCACCGATTCCACAAGAATGTTGAAAGGTCCGTTCAGGCTGATCTGTGGATCAAGAGGAGGCGAAGATATACTTCCGATATTGAGCGCCTGAAGACCAACTGTAGTCGCATTAAAAGTCGCGGGATTTCCCCCGTAGCGGGCCGAAGTGGTCTCCACTATATCACCGGCGCTCAGGGGAAGGATGGCCCCCGCCCAGCTTCCAGAGTCCCGAGCCCGATCTCCACCGGCATCATCATCACGGTTGTAGGCACCGCCGTTTCCGTAAGGAATTTTTCCCGCCAGCCCACCGCTGGGAATGGTTTGGAATCCCTGCCGGAAGATCGTTCTGACGTTCGCCCCGGCCGTGTTGAAGTTATCGGCAAAGTGTGAAGCGAGGAAAAGATAGTCGCCATCAAGGTTTACGGTGACTTGAGAACTGTTGATAGCAGGATCGTAGGCAAAGGAAGGGTTCGAAACCGGTAGCCCTCCTGCCAGACTGAGTGGAGTCTCAGGATTACCTTGGTTGAAATTGATATTCTGAGAAGGGCCAGAAAGAGAGAGGTAATCTCCATAGGCCGGCAGTTTGAGAATCGTTATTCCGCTGCGAGCAGCCTCGAGTGCCACAGCCGTGTTGGTGGAACCAACATCGTTATCCCGAAGAAGCTCAACCTCCAGAACGGAATTGGCAGACTCGGTCTCAACGATCATACCCAATGAGGCGGAACCGTATTCCAACAGCCCGCCCAGGCTATCACCGCTTCCCGCATAGCGTATGTAGACAACAGTTGAAGAATCCTCTACTGGGCTTCCGTCCAGAGTCAGTCGCTGTGTGATCGCCTGCCGGTGACGGTTACCACCACTGATACGCACACCTGTGTTCGCGAAGACGAGGTAACGCCCGGGAGTGTTCAGAGTAATCTGACTCTCGCCCTCGTTGTGGCCGAAGCCCGGATCCAGCTCATCCTGAATGTCGTAGGGCACCGCAGCTGGCCCCGCAGAGGCGCTACTCATGAAGTTCTGAAAATCAAAGAGAACTCCAAGCCGCGCATAACTGAGATTATCGTCGAGCTTTACCAATTGGAGATCCGCATCTTGCTGAATGATAGTCTGTGCATTGTTATCCGTTCTCTGCGACTGGATCTCAAGCGTATCACCCTGCGCCACTTCCACGATGGCGCCACCCCTGACGAAGTGATTATTATTCGTTCCGTCTCTCGTGTAGGTAGAGCTCGATCCGTAAACGAGAGTGTCGGTGCCATTAATGACAATCGTATTGTCGAGTCCAGATCTGGCGCCGCCCGCTCCGTTGATGTAGCGGGTCCCATAAAGCACGAGGTGATGGCCCTCGGTCAGGCCGACCAAGCCTCCTGCCTGCAGTTCGAAACTGTCCGCAGTGTCATCAACTGTCACCGCGTCAAATCCATGGATGACGCTGGTCCCGATACCGGAGGCCAAGGTAGCTCCAGTGCCCAGAGTGTAGACTGCTCGATCTCCCGGCGTACCGGAGTCTGCTAGTTGGGCGTTCAGGGATGCCAAAGATAACACGAGCAAGAAAGTTGCGATCAGTATATTCAGTGCCTGACGAAGGCTTTGATTCAGCTGCATTGTATTGGTAGTTTTGAGTAGAGATCCGCGCCGGAGGGTCGATTTTCGAAAGATCAACAAGCGGCACGCGTATCGTTATGCTTGGAGTCTTTTAGGACACAAGAAAAGCGATTCTACTGCAAGCAAAGGTTCCGCGCCGCAACGAACCTCTCCAAGAGTTTTTGAAAGTCACTAACTACTAACTTTCAACTGGTTGCATTAAGGCTCAACTCAATGGGCCGATTCCTTCAGAAATCCATGACCCCGACTATACCTCTTCGGCAGCAAGCCAACGGAATTGGACAACTCGGAAGCGGCGCCCGAAATTACGGTTTGCTTCATTTGTCAGCTCTGCCTGCTTAAGGTGGGCAGGATCTGCTCTTTCTCCAGCAGCCTCGAGATATTCTGGAACCCGCTGCACTACCGCCTCACACCAGGCCCGCGCACGCACCGCACCATTCTGATCAAGGGAATCGCCATACGCCCGAACCACGAACGTGTCCCCACGAGGAGTCAGCTGAGCCCCAAGACTACGCAGAATGTCTGCCTGATCCACATAGGCCGAGCTACCATACGCCACCGGACCCTCTAGTGCCTCAGGAAATGCAGGGTCCATTCGGCTCACCTCTTCCTGAGAGAAGCTTCTGACTGGCCCGCGAAATCCCTCATTGATACTGACGTCCGGGTCATCGATGGCAGCCTGGAGAGCCCCCTTCACACTTAGCTGGCGGTCACCTCCATCCAATCTTCGATTCACGAACTCAGACAGTGACAGGAATGGCCCCCGAGCTTTCACCTGCCTGACCATGGCCTCTGCGAGAGAATCCACTTCTTCATCCGTTAGAGACCTCCACGAAGTCCACTGCTCAACCTCGATCGGATCGGCCGGACTTCCTTGGAATGCCTCACCATTGGCCAAGCTAGTGGCCGCAACCATCGAGCCATCAGACCTCTCCGGCGTGATTGGAGCATTGGGTTCGAGGGACTCTTCCAGCCCGAGAGTTGCCACCGCTTTGCCCCTCAAACTCGAAAACAACGCACGCCAGGCATCGACCGAAGTAGAATTGACATTGAAGGGGCCTTTGACCAGCAGATGAGAGGCCACCGTTTCCGCCCGCTCCAATGCGGCGTCATCATCCCCAAAGAGATCCCCAAGCGAATTTTCCGTAAGTCCATCACGAAATGGCACGATGCGACGGTTCGGAAATTGTCCGGATCCGAAGAATACCCTCTGGGCGAGTTGTTCAGCCGTGATCTTCTGATCCCGACCGTAGACGTCGACGAGGCGGGGTGCGATTGACGAGAAAAAGTAATCATCCCAGAGCGCCTTGTTTGCGAGATAGGAGTGGTCGACCATCGGTATGTTTTTGGGTCCGGCTGATTGGCTGTATTGACGAGTCCACGATCCTACAGCATCGGCCGGTCCGAGATACGGGTGGGCATAGGAATTTCCAATCGCCTGAACCACGTGCGGAAACAGCCCATTGGCTCCAGTAGCAGTGGTAAACTGGTAACTGACTCGCGTCTCTCCTGCCCCCGGACCCAGATGTTCGTTCGCAAGACTGTATCCGCCAAGACGCGCGTGACTCAGGGCTCCAATCGAGTGGAGCGGGGTTAGAGGCACCTCCTGCTGCACAATGTGGGTGGTGCCGTATTCCGCCGAATAGCCCCCGCCGTAATATGAGTTCACATTGTTGGGATCGACCTGCACTGCCGCCTCAAGCACCGAGTTGATATCCTGCACCCACCAGTTCCATCCATGATGGTAAAAGGAATCATAGTCTTCACGGTCGACGAACGGGCACGCCACTATCGGCGTAGAGTGAAGAAATGGTCGGGATGCGAAACGACGCCCGTGAGCATCGCCTGCAGTACTATGATACACCTCACATCCGGCGGTGAGACTCACAAGAAGGAAGGGGCGAGTCTGCCCAACGATCTCACGGCCCGAGATCGGTGGGAAATCAATTTCATCCACTTGTCCGGGGAAGCCTTTCCGCATCAATTCACGATGAAAATCAATTGCGGCCTGACTCTCTCTTCCTCCTGGGCCGCGCTCGTGCATCCGAGAGATCATCTGGAATTGCCGACGCATCCACTTATTATCACCCGCACCACCTTCGCCCTGTCTCACGACGCTGGATTGCCGGAAGAAAAACTGTAATGCAGCCCCATTCGCAAGATCGACGTTTTCAGCAGCGGAGACACTGAAGGAAATCTGATCGTTCGCATCAAAGCTGAGCGCTCCACCTATTCCATCATCGTTGTTCCCCAATGGGCTATCTCTTTCCTGCTCTACATGGACAGGATCCTGATTCCGATCGGAACGAGGAAGCTCGAGCCAGTTGGTCGGGTCCCACCCCGGATCCACTTCACGGATCGGACGATACTGATTTGTATCTTCGATCTGAGCTCCGCCCTCAGGTCCACTCGTTTGGCGAAGGGAGAATACACGTACTTCTCCCGGAGAAAATACGATAGGCTTCTGCCCTCCTACGAACAATTCGAACCCGGTATGCCGGTCCCCGTTACCCGCACGAAACACTCCGCCACCATAGCGATCCCGGTTCGTAATCCACGAGAGGGAAGTAGGCCGGGCGGACTCATATGATCCATTCGCTCCAACCTTCTTCCAGCGGAGAGCAATGGGCAGATTGAAAAACCGAATCTGGGTCGAGCGATCCGGACCGTGATTCAGAACGAGAGGCACGTTGTAGGGATTCCAGAGGGTCACCGCCGGAGTAATCCCAATGTGCACCTTGTATCGGCTCTGATTGGGATCGTTACGCGCGGGGCGTTGGCGTTGCGACCCAATATAACTCAGCAGAAACTGAACCTTTACCGGTACCGGCATCCGGTAGAGATTAGTATATTCCCTCTTGAACTTGGACCCTGGGGTAAAATCTGGATTGTTGATCTGTAGCAGGTTACGCCCGAGAGGGTTTCGCGCCCTGCTTCCATCGTAATCAACCTGTTCGCGGTAAAGCTGATAATACGCAGCAAGATCCTGCAGCGGAACCCGGTCCGAATTTCTCCCGAAGCGATACAACATGAAGTCGTCACGCTGCTCTCGAAGCAGGATCGGCCTTTCAAGGAGGGCATTCAAATCCCGCTTCAAGCCGCCTTCTCTGACGTCGGCAAGCACTCCATGGGAGTAGGGTGTGACATCATGGAATGCTCTTCTCACCCCTCGTAAATCCTCGGTGGGCAACTCAAGAGAGCGTCGGGTGTGAATGCGCCGTAGGTCAGCCTGATCCGTGAGGTCCTCAAGCACATCGATCGAGTCATGCCCTGTCGACCCGGCGCTCATCGACCTTGCTATCCAATCAGCCTTTTGGAGCTCCCCTCCAGCATCGAATGCATCGGGCAGAATTCTCGCCTTTGTCGACTCATCAGCAATCCACCACCCGTAGCGCCCGTCGGGACTTGAGCCACTGCCAGCCTGCGAACGAATTCCGAGTAATCCCCCCGAAACGAGATCCGTGTCAGGAGAGTCCTCACCAGCACTACCTCGGCCCATCAAGATCACTCCATTGCTATCTGCATCGGGAATCGCTTCACCGCGAAGAGGTAACGTACGAGCCGTTGCGAGTGCCTCCCTCTGTTCCCGACTCAGTGAAACAAGCCATGAGCGAAAGTGGTCTCTGCGGTTTTCCTCATACGAGGGAGCCAACCCACTATTCGACGCACCTGCGATGGTCCGGTGCTCGCTTGGTTCATCACTCCCAAAACTTTCTGATCCCGCAGACCACGCATCCCATACGCCCGTCCAGTATGGATGGGTCACCCCCTCAGCATCCGCCGAACCCGATGAAGCATCGAGAATCGAGGCCGAAGCTGAAATCCGCTGATCGGGACCCATTTGACGCTGAAGCTCTCCGACCGCCAGCATCAGGGCGAGTCGGGCGTTAGCCTGCGCCTCGGACTGAGCGTCAAGAGCACCGGTGGAACGCAATGTCACAGAGGATAAGCTTAGGAGACCTATCGCAATCACCGCCAGGAGGGCGAGCACCGCCACCGTCGCCACGAGGGAAAATCCCTTTTTTCCTGCGGTCATCCTCAGTGGAGGCCGCGATGTGGTGCTCAGATTCATAAGGAGAGGGCTTCTGCGTTTATGCCTAAATCCGCTCACTCATCAGGATGATCCATGGTAAACACATTGTCAATGCGCATCTCGTCACGCCTGCGACAAATCAGGCACATTTCAAGGAGCTCCAGAGATTCTGTGACCGGCATTGACGAAGTGGGACAGACCGGGCGATATAGGCATTCATGTTCGCGAAGCGACTCCCTTTCCTATCAGGCTTTCTTAGCGCCGCCGCCGGTTGGTGCCTCGTCATCTCCCCCTCCGGGGCCGAGGAAATCTCGGTCAGCTGTCTCTCTTTCCCCAAGAAGGCCCCTACGTCGATCGAGTTGCTCGTCGGGCCGGGCAAGACGATCCCCATCACCCTCCAGAGCCACACCCTTACCGAGCCGGCTAAAGTTCCCAGACTCCAATCATGGAGATTCGGTAAAAGCGGAACAAATGCAGCGGGTGAATTCGCCTTCAAGACCTACGGACAAGTTAAACCCGGAGCAGCAAGGAACCAGCTTCTCGTGATTGTCGTCAAAGGATCCAGTCCAGCCGCTGGGCTTAATATTTTGTCCTTGGACGGAAGTCAGAAGTCATTCGGTCCCTCTCAGATGCTGTTTGTCAATCTCGCCCGGGAGCAGGTGGCAGGATTGGTAGGCGGGAAACAGTTTCGGCTGAACTCCGGCAAACATACGATCATCAAGCCGAAGGCTGACCGCGGAAACAATCTTTGCTTTGCGTCGTTGAAGTATAAACGGGCCACTAAATGGCGCACGTTCTTCTCCACTAACTGGCCAACTCTCGAGAAAGCTCGTGGTCTCGTATTCCTCTATAACGACCCCAGGTCACAGTCCGTCAAAATGCACTCCGTTGTTGACTCTCTGATAAGAGTCCCGGTCCCCGAGCCGTAACCACCCATGTGGTTTTCAACAAACTCGGGCGATTCACCACGTATTCCATTACTTTGACAATGAACCCGCTCCTCTACTGCCTCGCTGCCGGACTCCTCTTTTTGATCCCCTTTTCCCCGCTCTACGCCGATGACCATGAGAAGCTCAAGGTCCTTTATATGGGGGGCCGGGGGCATGACTCTCCCGGCTACGAGAAATTCCTGACCGCCTTCCTGGCCGATCAAGGGGGATTTGACCTTGTGATTAGCAATAAGCTAGATGACCTCAGAACCGGGACCATCGAAAAGTATGATGTGGTCCTCTTTTTCGGGTCCGGCGGCGATTTCACAGATCCCGCTCAGGAAAAGGGATTTGAGAATTACCTGAAGAACGGAGGAGGGGTCGTGGGCATCCATGCTACTGACGCCTTCAAGAAGTCCGATGTCTACTGGAAGATCTTTGGGGGTCAGTTTATTGGCCATGGAGGTGGCACCTTCCCTATCGAGTTCACTGACACCACACACCCCATCACGAAGGGGATGAAAGGCTTCGAAATCACTGATGAGTCGTATCGGGACAAATTTCACCCTGCAACAATTGACAAACTACACCACCTCGGCCGCATCAACCGAGGCAACGAGAAGCATTCCATGATCTGGGTCCACGAATACGGCAAAGGCCGACTCTTTAGCACTGGCCTGGGGCACGACGAGAAAGCCTGGTCCAATCCGGCCTTACAGAAACTGACGCTTCGGGCCCTGCGCTGGGTAGCCCGTAAGCCGATCAAGGATCCAAAGTGAGGACCTCTCCCGCTAATCCCGGGCCTTCCTTCGTTCCTGGCGCCACTTTGGATACTCCGCAGCGAGAAGTCCCGCGGGCCAGCGACCCCCGATCCACCCATGGCCTATCCGGTGTGAATGACTCAATTCTGCGAGAGAGTACTTCACGACCCCCTGCTCAATAAACATCGGCCTGTTAGTTCCGATTTCATAGTACCGCGCCCACACTGGGTCGGCCTCCAAGTCCGTGACGAGCCTTCGATCCTTCCCCCCAGGCAGTGAGGCATCCGCTACCGTAACAACCCGCACTCCGTTGACGGCGGCCTGCCGAAACCAGTGCACTGCACCTTCCACAGCTTCGATGACCTCCGGAGAAGGACTCTCGATCGACATGAGGTAACGAACAACGCCGACACTCTCCGCGCCAGAAATCGAAGGCAACTCGGAAATTCTGCCCTGAGCCGGGGCCAGAGTGAGCTCGTCATGCTGCTGACACCATGCGGTCAGCTGCTTTCCATCCCTGATTTGGCACCGGAGGATACAGCTGATTCCCCGCTCCACAGCCCCCATGCATTCCTTACGAAGCGGCAGGTCGATGATATCGAAGGGAGCCCTCCCCCGGGCGGCCCCATCAAGCACGGAAAGCGCTCCGATCATAGCTCCGTCGTTGAAGGTAATGAGACTCGAGTACCCGGGCCTGAGCGGATAGAACTGAGGCCATCCTCCGCTCGGATACTGGGCCTTAAGGAGATAGCGCACACCTTTGGCGAACCCCTCTCTGAAACGGGCTTCTCCGGTCGCCTTACAGACTGCCGCAAGGTAACGCATCTCGGAGTGAGTCGCCCCGTTATCAAGGGTGCAGGGAAATTTCATGGCGCGCAGCACGTCCCGATGAGCCCGACGCTGTTGCTCCGTCAAATCCTCAGTGGCCGCATGCCCTGAAGGATGAACGCGATTATCGTTCTTATACCAGCCCCCAACCTCTGATTGGTAGAAGAGAACATTATCCGCAATGCGCTGCGCCTCCACCGAACCATACCAATCAGGATTCTCCCTAAGACAGTCCCGCCAACTACGATCCTGGGCCATAACTCCAGCACAGGTAGTCACGATGGCAGCCAGCGTTACAGTGACACTCCGATTCACCACATCTTGATACATCCCCCTTATCATCAGCCCAGCAAACTCCCGGAGAACCAACCCGGCTCCCCGGAATCGAACTTGTAGTGCCTCCTCATTTCCCGACCTGAATTCCACTCAGGCCGCTCACCACACTTCAGATTACTTTTTGATTTCGAGAACCTCAATACTCTTAAATTGAGTCGGGTGACTTTCAGCCTGAATCGAAATAGTTCCCTTTTCTAGCAGTGTCCCATCATCCAACTGAGGCAGCTTGTACTCCATGGCCAGCTCTCCATTTACGAAGTGACGAAGCCCCTCGCTGCCACGGACTTCCACTTCGCAGGTCACCCACTGATCACCACGGAAGGTCTTTGACTGGGAACTCAGGCAGTGCCGCTTATCGACCCGGTCATTGAAGACCACATGCGTCCCCGGAGTGCAGAGATTCGCGGTGGTCCGGCGGCCCTGTTCGAAGCCACCCAAGAGTTGAACCTCAATCGAAGCGGGGAAATCCTGCTTGAGGGTCATACTTTCGACAGTCTGCCCATGAAGCATCAGTCCATTGTTCCGCCGAGCCCATCCTGGCCCTCCACTCACCTGATCCCCTATGAAACGATAAACGGCGCGAATCTTGTAATGGGAGAACTCCGTTTTGTAAAAGAGGTGGCCAAAAACGCTGTTGAACTGCTCCCACTGATCATAGCTCACGGTCAGGAGTCCATCCACAACCCGAAAGGTGTTCTTGTAATTCTCTCCGGCCTTGTATCCCACAAACTTTGGAGTCCATCCCTCAAGATCTTTACCATTAAAGAGACTGATCCATTGACCCTCCGAGGACTTTGCTGCCTCCTTTTTCGGTGTCTCCGCTTTTTTTTCCTGATCCGCCCAAGTTGAGCCAAGTAGAACCCCTGCTAAACTCACTGTCAGTCCAATGCATTTGGTAGCTTTCATCTGCGTTGGTCTAGCACACATCGCAGGCCTTCGTCATTCGCGTTTCTGTGAAAACATCCAGTCGTAAACCTCTCGATTCGAAAATACGATTCGACCAACACCATGTCCTTCCTCGGGGAAAACCTTGATTTTCGCCCGTTTGCCTCCTGCTTTTCGAATTGCCGTAATCATCCGCTCGGAACGCTCTGCCGGAACTACCCGGTCTTTTGCCCCCGCAAAGGCATAAACGGGAACAGTTGCGAGATTGGCAGCCCACTCCTCAAGTTCATCCGTTACTGCCTTGGGTCCGCCTCGACCAATACCCCCAACAACGGGAGCAATAGCGGCAAAATGCTTCGGATTATGCCCGCCCCAGACCCAGCACCCATATCCCCCCATACTGTTTCCTGTCAGATAAATTCGCCGCTCGTCCAACGGAAGAGTCGCCTTCAGGTGCTCCAGAAGCACATCGAGATCGGGTGGAGTCCAAGTTCCGCGACCCTTCGGAGTATCCCTGAGGCACTGAGGAGCCACCACGAGGCATGGCCCTTTTCGAAATTTACGTATTCCAAAAACGACCCTCTGAACCTGCCCTTTTATCTTACCAATATCGTTCCCCACTCCCCCGGCTCCATGCAGGTAAATAACGACCGGAACTTTCTTTTCCTTTTTCGCATCGACCGAGAAAAGAAGGAATTCCGGGTTCAGATACGTCGTCTTTTCCCGCAGCTTCGCACCCAACGAACTAACCACAGGACCGTCCTCCTGCCCGCTAAGTGGAACCACCAGTGAAAGCGCGCAGTAGCCAAAAACAAGCCGGGGTGAAATGAAACGTAAGCAACATTGTCCTAGAGAGGTAGTCACTCGTGCAACGTAGTCAGGTCAATAATGATTCACACTCCTATTTTCCTGCCACTTTCCGACCATCGCTGGCACCAGTTTCATATCGGGAGATTCCAGCCTAAGCCGCGCTGCAGTTACAAAGAACCGCCGCATACCCGCAGTGCTGACATAACCCAAAACGCCCACAATCTGCCGGGAGTCCACTAAGAATCCGGTTAAGCTTGCACTGACATGCCCTGCACCCAGTCCCTGCTCGTGTGCACATGCTGACCTCCTCTACCGAGGAGGCACCGGTTTCGGAGATCGCCCGCCGAACATCTCCCTCAGTCACATTATGGCAATGACACACAACAAATTCGCCACTCACACCAGGGGTGTTGTCCTTTTTGGTTGATTGGACCTTCAGGCAGCTCATCCGCGCAACGATTCTTCCAAATTCAGAGGCAACTTCGGAAGTGCAGAGAAATAATTCAATACTTTTATTGCTATTGAGACACAGTCTCAATAGAAGCAGGCGTGGACGGCTTAACTCCTTCTGTTCTTCATGAGATCGCTGGCTTGACCGATGGGCAAGTCGAGCTCTTCGATGGAGAGCTAAAAGCCTCACAATCGTGGGCAGCATCCCTCCGAACGAACAGTATTTGCTTCTGCTTTAACGAATCTGGCGAAGCTCTGTTAATGGGCGAAGGCAATACTCGAATCTATTTACGCCCCCAATCTTTGAGCCTGTTCACGGTCGGAATGGAGCTACCGCCAATCGCTACACGGATCGGAGCCGGCCATCACAATTTTGTGCTCATTACCGTTCCGAGAGACCACCTGAGCACCCTCTTCGGTTCCGATTTAATTCACCTCCATCCACAGTTTCACAAGTTCATTGAAAGGCAGAACACTGCCGGCTTCGGAGTGGTTCGGCCCATGTGGTCCGACGAAAAAAGACTCATGGGATGGTTCCGGAATCCGCCCGTTCCTGAAGCCGCCAGAAACCTTTGGTATCAGTCCAAGATCGGAGAACTTTTCGCGATTCACCTCTTTGCGAGTGATAACGAATCTTTCCCGGTTCAACACAACCGACGAAGCAATCAGTTTTCCGATCGTGCGCTCACCTACCTTCGGAAAAACTACGAGGAAACACTGGACCTTAACGTCCTCGCAGGGAAATGCGGTTGCTCCGGGCCATATCTTAGCAGGAGTGTAAAGAGAGAAACCGGTAAGACTCTTCAGCAACACCTCCGCTCGATACGGATTGATGCCGCAGCACGGATGCTCACCCAGGGAGCTAACGTGACCGAGGCAGCCTTCGCTGTGGGATATTCTTCCTTGAGCCATTTCTCAAAGGCTTTCGAAGTAGAAAAGGGGTTGCTCCCGTCGGAGTTTGTGCGCGCCGACGAACAAATGATCGGATAACCGGCCCTTCGCAGTTCGTTTATCCCTATTGGGCTTGTCGCTTTTTCCTGTTATTAGAGCGCCTGATATCCGCCTCTAATCATCCTGCGGGTGTCTCATTTCCCTCGATTTCAATCGTCAATTGACTTTGCAATGGACAATCTATCGCTAAGTTTCGCCTTCCGATCGCGAGCGCAAATGGACCAGGAATGTCACTGTTCTAGGACATTCTCACCATTGGTGCCCGACCATGAATTATTCTAATATCGACTCCCGAATCCGAACCTCCACTGTGAGAAAAAGCGTCACGAAAAGGAAAAGCCCTGCCATGACGGAAAGGGCCAGCCTTTCCAAGGAGCGAGGAAAAACCCGATCACCCTTAAGCCAGACATCCGCGGACACCGCTTCGATTCCAAAAGTTCCTGGCAAACAGTCCTAACCCTCCACCTGATCCGATATGAAATACGCCACCCTCCATCTCTCGGCCATTCTCTGGCTTTCACTTTGTGCCCTTTCACAAGCCAAGGAAGTCCGTCTCTACACTCAGCGCCATTACCCCGCAGACAAAGAATTCTTTGCGCAGTTCACCAAGGACACGGGCATCGAGGTGAAAGTCATCAAGGCCGGAGCCAACGAGCTCCTCACCCGGCTTGAGTCAGAAAAAGCGGCGCCGCAGGCAGACCTTTTTATCACTACGGATGCCGGTGCACTCGACCGCGCAGATGCCGCTGGACTGCTTGACGAGCTCGACAATAAAACCTTGGCAGACAGAATTCCTGCAGGGCTTCAAGGGAAGAACGGCACTTGGGTGCCGATCACAATGCGCGCCAGGGTGATTGTCTACTCCAAGGAGCGGGCTGGAAACAATCTTCCGAAAACATACGAGGATCTCGCCGACAGTCAGTGGAAGGGGCGAGTTCTGATCAGATCATCGAGCAACGCCTACAATCAATCGCTCCTCGCTTCGATTCTGGCTGCTGAAGGCCGGGATGCTGCTCTCGCGTGGGCCAAGGGAGTCACAGCCAACATGGCACGCCCGCCCCAAGGTAATGATCGTGATCAAGTCCGTAGTGTTGCACTGGGTCTTGGTGAATTAGCTGTGGTCAACACCTACTATCTCGGCTTGTTGGAGAACGCCGATGACCCCAAAGATCGAGCTGCACGGGCCGCTGTAGGAGTGATCTTCCCGAATCAGGCAGGTCGTGGAGCTCACGTGAATGTCAGCGGAGCTGGAATCGTCAAGGGAGCCAAGAATCGTCCCCACGCCGTTGCCTTACTTGAATTTCTGACATCCAAGAAGATCCAAGCCAGTTATCAGAAAATGACTTCTGAGTTTGCAGTCGCCGAGGGGATCAAGCCCGAACCCCTTCAGGCAAAATGGGGGACTTTCAAGCCAGACCTCACCTCTCTCCACGAACTTGCAGGACATCAGGAAGAAGCTGTGAAGATCTTTGACCTCGCAGGCTGGAAGTGAGATCTAGACCGGGTGCAAAAACCCCCGAAAGCGGGCTCCGATGCCTTGGTTCGCTCCCGGAGTGGGCAAATCTGTGGTAGTCTACTGAGTTGGCGAATACTCGCTTGGCTCTGTGCCCTCACCCTTTTTGCCCCGGTTGTATGCGTCCTTTGGGAAGCGATTGTACCGGGCCACGGTAGTGACGCAGGGTCGTGGGACCATGTGCGAGCCAACCTGCTATGGCCCGCGATCCGCGATACTGCCATTCTGGTTGCAGGCGTCTGCCTGTTCTCCGGTCTTCTTGGGGTCCCTGCGGCTTGGTGCATCTCCACCCTGCAGTTTCGGGGTCGGGGACTTCTCTCCGTTCTTCTGGTCCTTCCGCTCGCAGTTCCTCCCTATGTTGCCGCGTTCGCATCAACTGAGGCCCGTGAAGCTTTCATTCCAACTCTCGCCCAGATTCGACAGGAAATGGGTGTTGATGCCTTTCTCATGATCGAGCTGATTCACCGTTTTGCGTGGCTCATCCTCATCTTTTCAGCGGTCCTCTATCCTTATGTTTTCCTTGCCTGCCGGTCCGCCTTTTCGGGTTCCTCGCGGCGCCTTGCGGAGGCCAGCCGGGCACTGGGTTCCGGTGGATGGGCAACCTTCCGGAAAATTAACCTCCCTCTTGCGCGCCCTGCTCTTGTCGCGGGGCTCTTCCTTGTCGCAATGGAGGTGATAAACGACTACGGGGCAGTACATCACCTCGGCATTAACACCATGACGGTGACGATTTTTCGCACATGGTTCAGCCTTGGTGAACTCGAGACCGCCCGTAGACTGGCTGGATGGATGCTTCTGGGAATTTTCACTCTTGTCTTACTTGAGCAGTGGCAGCGAGGACGCCGCGGATTTGTGTCAGGCCAGGAAGGAATCCCACCTCGGCCTAAGTGCGGTGTGATGGGATCCATTATATGCTGGCTCGTCTGCTTGATTCCCGTGGTTCTCGGCCTCCTTGTTCCCCTTTTAATCCTTGTTCAGTGGTGGAGAGCGTCCACGATGCCAGATGCCGCCCCGGAAATTTTTGCAGCCGCGCGCAACAGCCTCTTTCTCGGCGTTGGGGTAACCCTAGCCTGCCTGCTCCTCGGCCTTGTCATCGCAGGGGTCGCCCGATTCACCAAGCGCCGGAGCGATCGGCTGATGGCCCACGGTTCAGGGATCGCAGGCTACGCCTCACCGGGGGCTGTGATGGCAGCCGGAGTGTTCGCATTAGCCGCGGCACTGCGGGCATGGTTTCCCCCGGAAAGCTGGCTCGGAGCACGACTACTCTCTGACTCCCTGCTCTGGCTTGGTTTTGGCCTGACCGCGCGCTACATCGCCATTGCCATTCAAATGGCAAAACAGTCGCAATCTCTTATCCCGCTCGTCAATGATAGCGCATCGAGCACCTTAGGCAGGAGCCCTCTCCAGAGCTTCATCTCGATTCATCTCCCTCTGATGCGGCCCGCGCTTGCAGGGGCAGCCATCCTCATCTTCGTTGACGTCTGCAAAGAGCTCCCACTCTGCCTCATGCTCCGGACCTTCGATTTTGAAACCCTTGGAACCTGGACCTGGGGTCTCGCTGATCAAGGGCAGATCTGGGCCACCGCCGCGCCCTCTCTGGTGTTAATTCTCACCTGCCTTCTGGGGCTCACCCTCGTGGAAATGTTCGGCTGGCGCCACCAGAGGCGACGCCAGCCGTAGGTCATGTGAGTCAGACGAGCACCTCACCAAAGTGCGGCGCTCACTTTCAAAGCTAGACGATCGGCTCTGTCCCGACTATCGTTCCAAGCACCCGGAACTGACGCCTCCTTGTCCCAGGAAAGATCAAAGATCCACGTGGGCCTTGCCATTTCCCGTTCACCATCTACAGCGAGCACAGCGTGAGCGCACAACTTATCCTAGAAAGCCTGAGCTTCTCCTATCCCGGCAGCAAGCAGCGCGCCTTGGAAGACGCGACATTAGCAATCAAAGAGGGAGAGCTACTTTCTCTTCTGGGTAAAAGTGGCAGCGGGAAATCAACGCTCCTCCGCCTTGTCGCGGGACTGGACCGTCCATCCAGCGGATCGATAACGCTCGGTCAGGAAACGTTAGCTGGAGCAAATACCTTTATCCGCCCTGAGCGCCGCCAGATTGGCCTCGTTCCTCAGGGGTGCGATCTGTTTCCTCATTTAAACGTTACTCGTAATATCGCCTATGGAATCCGCCATTGGTCTCGCGTTGAACGAAGTTTAAGGATCGATGAACTTCTTGAGCAGGTTGGCCTTGTGGGATTTGGAAAACGGCTGCCTCACGAGCTCTCTGGAGGGGAGACTCAGCGCATTGCCCTCGCCCGGGCCCTCGCCCCAAAGCCCAGACTTCTCCTGTTGGATGAACCCTTCAGCAATCTTGATGTCGAGCTTCGGGAAACACTGCGCACGCTCACAGCGGATTTGCTGCGTGCCCAGAGCACCACCGCAATATTTGTTACTCATCATAGCGACGATGCCTTTTCGATTTCCGACCAAATCGCCGTGATGCAGGGCGGCCACATTCTGCAGTCCGCTCCGGCAAGAGAGATCTGGCATGCGCCTGCGTCACCAACGGTAGCTGCTCTCTTTGGCACAATCAATATGCTACCTCCATGTGCGGATGACAGGTCTCGCCCATCTTTCGCGCGTCCTGACCAACTCGTCCTCGATTCTGACATTAGCAGGTGTTTCGCTGAGGGAACGATCCGCAGGGTTGAATTCCTCGGAGCCGTTCAGCGAGTAACCTTGGATCTGGGCACCTCCGAGGAGCCTCTCAGCGTTGACACTCCTTCAGGAGAATCTCTCAAAGAAGGAGAAACGATGGGAGTTCGCTGGCGAGCGGAGCCACCTAACGGTTGATTACCCCGGGACGCAGCGGCCTTTCTCCCACCTGTGAAAGTTCTTGGGAACCCCATTGATCATCCCTGCGATCTCCCGCCAAAAGAATATCGTTATTAATCACGATAGCGTCGCATCCTCCTGCAGCTGCGATTCTCCGTTTGCTCCCATCGCGATCCTGAAACGCCGGCTTTATCTCGATCTTGGCCTCGAACCCGGACGTTACGATCTGAGCCGCAATCTTACCCCCATCCACATCTCCAGTAACCTTCGTAGTTGTAGACCCCTTCCTTCCGCTGGGCTCAATATGCCCCCACTCATCGAGCCATGAGCCTGCCCCTCTGGCAACCAGCTCTCTTGCCGGCACTACAATATCGCCGAACGCGGAGATGATGCGCTCAACAATTTCAAGATTCCTTGGAGTTTCCCTTGGTTGAATAGAAATGCCGAATCCGTAATCAACAAAGTCGAATTCAAAGACAGGAGGGCGGCGAGACCCAAGAGAGAAAAGATAAACCGACTGAATGCGCTCCGGACACAAGGCCAATCCACTTCGTGTATCGCGGA
>CEWH01143817.1_pt1 | contig 17575 bp, 15 predicted proteins | sample 531231 | NCBI WGS metagenome assembly CEWH01 (sample SAMEA2622316, study PRJEB7988) | marine metagenome | biome: marine biome (ENVO:00000447); feature: surface water layer (ENVO:00002042); material: "saline water (ENVO:00002010), including plankton (ENVO:xxxxxxxx)" | depth 5 m | reverse complement strand
AGAACTTATGCCGCTTGTGAAAAATTTCACAAAGTGCGCTTGTAGCTATTCGTTCCCCCATGCATATTTTCAACCGAACCGAACGGAAGGTTCCGCACGCATCTGACTCATGGCAGACTCCGCTCCAGCAACCGCTGAAAAGCTGCCCAAGGACCTCGCTGCAGAAAAAGGTCTGGTTAATGTGCAGGTCGATGGCACCTGGGTTCAGGTTCCCGCCGGCACCCGGATGATTGAGGTATGCAAAATTGCTGAAAAAGAGGTTCCCCATTACTGCTACCACACCAAGCTTTCATCGCCCGGAAACTGCCGGATGTGCCTCGTCCAAATGGGCATGCCGAATCGCCCGCCTCCGGGTGAATCCCCCCACTATGAGGATGACGGCTATCAGCAGATCTCATGGATGCCCCGACCCGTTATAGCATGCGCTAACACCGTTACTGAAAACATGGGAATCCGCACCACAGGCGAACTTGTGGAAGAATGCCGTAACGGGGTGATGGAATTTCTCCTGATCAATCACCCCCTCGACTGCCCTATTTGCGACCAGGCTGGTGAATGCAGCCTTCAGGAGTTCTCTGTCGAACACGGGCGAGGTTCCTCAAGATTTGAGGAAATGAAAGTCAAGAAGCCTAAGAATGTCGAGATTGGTCCTCGCATCAGGCTCGATGATGAACGCTGCATCATGTGCAGCCGGTGTATCCGCTTCATGGATGAGGTAGCCGATGATCCCGTTCTCGGGTTCATAGATCGAGGCACTCACACAACTCTGACAGTCCATCCAGGACGTCGTCTGGACAACAACTACTCACTCAATACCGCAGACATTTGCCCGGTGGGAGCCCTCACCTCAAACGATTTCCGCTTCCAGATGAGAGTGTGGTTCCTGAAGGAAACCAAGAGCATTGACGTAAACTGCGGCACAGGATGCAACACGGTCATCTGGACCCGGGGCAACGAAGTTTTCCGGATAACTCCAAGGGAAAACAATGAGGTGAATTCCTCATGGATGCCAGACAGTCACCGTCTTAACTTTCACTACCTGCACGCAGAAACCCGCCTCGGCGATCCTTTCGTGAAAATCGGATCGAAGCACGAAATTTCCGACTGGCCCGGTGCAATCGCAAAGACGGCTGAGGAATTGTCCAGGTTCAAAGGGGAAGAGATAGCCGTGATTGGCTCCGGCCGCATGACAAACGAGGAACTTTATCTTCTCCGGCGGCTTGCTGATACGCTTGAAACAGACCTCCTCTCCTTGGTTCCAAGGGTCGGAGAGTCCGACGGAAAACTGATTTCTGCTGACAGAAATCCCAACACTTCAGGCGCAAAGCTGATCTGGGCCTCCAGAAACCCTTACGCCAAGCTTGAGTCAATCCGTCAGGGAGTGGTGACTGGCAAAATCAAAGCGCTAATTGTTTTCTACGAAGACCTTCTGGGAGACGCTCAGTTTAAGGCTGACGACCTTGCCAATTTAGATTTTCTCGTATCAAACCATATCCTGACCAACAAAACCGCCAAGGCCAGCGATGTTGTTCTTCCCGGTGCAGGTTTTGCTGAAAAAAGAGGATCCTTGGTGAACATCACTGGACGACTCCAGCGACTCAACCAGGCAATTTCCCCACCGCCCGGAGCAATGGATGATTGGGAAATCCTTCGAGATCTGGTTAAGGCCCTTTCTCCGGACGAACCCTCGCGATACCTGCTGGAGGAGGTCTTCGGTGAAATCGCAGACGAGGTAGAGGAATTTGAAGACCTGACTCTTTCAAAGATCAGTGACCTTGGAATCCCTATTGTGGAAACCGGAGAGAGCATCCCTCTCCTTGAGTCAGAAAAGGCCCGGATTACTGCGGGGGAAATTGTTGGCTAGATACTCGAACTGATTCCCATGGATCTCGCTTTCATTATCGCCTCCGCCATCAAAATTTTTGGATTCACCTTTCTGGTGGTGCTTCCCCTCGTGGCCTACTCTACTTACGCGGAGCGCAGGGTATCCGCTGTGCTCCAGGATCGGGTTGGCCCAAACAGGGTCGGCATCCCCACCACTCTTTTTGGTTTCAAAAAGGATTTAAAGTTCTTCGGTCTGATCCAGCCCCTCGCCGATGGGATAAAAGGACTCTTGAAGGAGGACTTCACCCCGGCTCACGTCCGAAAATCTTTCTATTGGATGGCGCCGGCCTTTACCGCTGCTCCCGCATTCATCAGCCTGTGTGTGGTTCCTTTCGGAAGTGCCGTCACCATATTCGGATATGAGGTTAAGATGGTTATTGCCGATATTGGGGTCGGGCCGCTGTTCATTTTCGCGATTGCTTCCCTCAGCGTATACGGAATCACTCTTGCAGGTTGGGCCTCAAACTCGAAGTATCCATTCTTCGGCGGGGTGCGTTCATGTGCTCAGATGATCTCCTACGAGATTGCTCTGGGCCTTTCGCTTATTCCTGTTCTCCTCTTTTTTGGAAAACTCAACCTCAGTGATATTGTCGCGTATCAGGCATCCAACGGATGGCTTCTCCTCCCACTCTGGAATGAAAGCGGAACCCTGATCCACGAAGGATACTGGCAGAACAGCTCGCAACAATGGCTCCTCCTCCTGCCCATGGGGATCTCCTTCTTTGTATTTACGACTTCTATTTTCGCCGAAACGAATCGAATGCCCTTCGATCTCCCTGAATGCGAAACCGAACTCGTCGGTGGTTATCACACCGAATATTCGTCCATGAAATTCGCTCTCTTTTTCATGGGTGAATATGCAGCCATGATTGTTGGTTCTGCCCTTATTGTAACCGTATTCTTTGGTGGGTGGTCGCTTGGGTTCGGCTTGGATAGCTCGCTGCTGCAGACCGCGGAAGGCAACTGGAAATGGTATGCGGGTTTCATTCACATGGGAGCCTTTCTAGCTAAGACGGTAGCCTTCATTATTTTCTTCATCTGGGTGCGCTGGACCGTTCCGCGCTTTCGTTACGACCAACTTATGAAATTGGGGTGGGTCGTATTTTTTGAGTTAGCTCTCTTTAACATCTTCTTGGCCGCCCTGATCATGGCAGCCCCACATATCGGCATCCTCAACACGTTTCTTTTCGGATTACCAGCCCTGATCATCATCGCTCTACTGATGTTCTTCATAACGAAGGCGAACGAAATCAAACGTAAGGCGAAGGTTACATGATTATCCCTCGATCCCCTCTTGCTTTTTTTATTTAAATCCAAAGATCTTCCACCTCCCCTTCCTGATGGCCACCGTCAAAGTCAAACGTCCGAAGCTGTATTGGTATGAGCACCTCTATTTGCCAGCGATCCTCAAGGGCTTGATCATTACGCTAAAGCACGCCATGGAATCGCTCCGCGGAAAGGCTCAGGGCGGCAAATCCTTGGCAACCTCCGGCCTGGGAGTCACCATGCAGTACCCTGAACAGAAGTGGGACGACCAACTACCCGACTACTATCGAGGAGTTCCCGCTCTAGTCACAGATGAACAGAAACGAGAGCGATGCGTCTCCTGTCAACTCTGTGAATTCATCTGCCCCCCAAAAGCGATAACTATCACGCCCGGTGAAATTCAGTCCGAAGACCCATGGGCAAAGGTGGAGAAGGCGCCGCAGAAATTCGATATCGACATGATTCGCTGCATTTACTGTGGAATGTGTGAGGAAGTATGCCCCGAACAGGCCATTTTCCTCAGGCAGGACTATGCTATGACCGGCACAACCCGCGGGGAAATGGTCAACGACAAGAAACGCCTATACGAAATCGGAGGCATTCGGGAAGGTTTGGTCAACAAATGGAACGAGCTGAAATAATGAGGCACTCCGTTACTGTTGGCCTAATCGAATCCTCTGAGGAAAACTCGGACAGTGAGACGCTAGAAGGATTTATCTTATAGGCATGCCTGTTTTCTTTTACGCGTTCGCTGCTGTATCCGTCATTGGAGCAATCGCTCTCGTGTGCTTTCGCAACCCGGTGAGCTCCGCGATTTCCATGGTCGGCTCCTTCGTTGGCCTCGCAGCTCTTTTTATCGGATTGAATGCCTATTTCGTGGGGATCATCCAGATCCTTGTCTACGCAGGAGCGATCATGGTGCTCTTTCTTTTTATCATCATGCTTTTGGATTTGAAGGCCCCCTCTGCCTTTAAGCGATCAAGCCCACTGATCTTGGTAGGGGGCTTAATCATGCCTTTTTCTTTTGTCATTCAACTATCAACAGTGCTGTCTGAAGTTCGTGGTGGGGACCCGAAAGCGCTTCCTTTCCAAGATGCCGCGGAAAGCTTTTACGACCATAAGCGCGACCCGGACAACCAATCGGAAATATACAACAGCCTACAAAAAAAATCGCTGCCAGATGTAAACCTTATCGGCCTCACGCTCTTTGGTCACAAGGGTGACAACGCCTCCATCCGAACGCCGGGATACAACTTTCCTCTGCAGATCATTGGGGTCCTTCTACTCGTGGCAACCGTCGGAGTCGTTGCGCTCTCTTTGAAGAGGAAACAATCTAAATCCGGAGGGCCTGAAAGCTAAACGATGGCCTCTCTTCAAGAATACCTTTTCATCTCTGGACTCCTCTTCGCCATCGGGCTGGCCGGAGTACTCATTCGCCGTAACATTATCGTTATCTTCATGTGCCTCGAGCTCATGCTGAGCGCCGCAAACCTCACTCTGGTAGCGTTTTCCCGTTTCAATACCGGAGAGAATGGACTGCCCGATTACAACGGTCAGGTGCTGGTCTTTTTCATTATTACCGTTGCCGCGGCGGAGGTCGCAGTTGGACTTGCGATCATCGTTGCTCTCTACCGCGCTCGCCAGACAGTTGACGTAAAAGAACTCACCTCCATGAGAGGATGAAAGCTCGACCAGAGAAACCTTCCGAATCAAAGAACCTTCGAACTTATCCCAACTCCTAGGAACTCTTAGCCATGCCCGAATTTTTCTCCTGGTCGATTTTGCTGCTCCCGCTCTGCTCTGCAGCGGTGATCCAGCTGTTGCTGCGGGAGATGGCCGGAATAGCTGTCCGAATGTCGGTGGGATCTGCTGCCACGACCTTTGTGATTGCACTTGTCATGCTCGGAAGCGAGGACAGAACTTTGGCGGTTCAATGGGCAACGGCTGGGAGCTTTCACATCGAGATTGGTCTGATCATCGATGACCTCTCACGCGGCATGATGATCGTGGTGACAGGTGTTGGCCTGCTAGTTCATCTTTTCTCACTGGCATATATGAAGGAGGACGAGGCACGAGCCCGTTATTTTGCCGGACTTTCCATCTTCATGTTTTCGATGACAGGCATCGTACTCGCGAGCAACTTCATCATGATGTTTATCTTCTGGGAGCTGGTCGGGTTCAGCTCCTACCTTCTCATCGGTCATTGGTTCCAAAAGAATTCAGCTGCTGAAGCCGCGAAGAAGGCGTTTCTTGTCAATCGAATCGGTGACTTCGGCTTCATGATCGGCATTCTCATGCTCTGGGGCATCCTTGGAACCTTTGCCTTCAGGGAGATGTCGGAGAGCACAACAGTGATAGCGCAAAACAGCAGCACGCTTACCGGGATTGCGGTCCTTCTTGTCTTCTGTGGAGCACTGGGGAAATCTGCGCAAGTTCCGCTCCACGTCTGGCTACCTGATGCCATGGAAGGGCCCACTCCAGTATCCGCCCTGATTCACGCTGCGACCATGGTCGCCGCCGGAGTTTACATGCTGTTCCGGTTACAGCTCTCAGCCGGCATTGAAATTTTTGAGGGGTTCGCTGGAACTACCATAGCGTGGATTGGTGGGATTACCTCCCTTCTGGCCGCTTTGATGGCCACTCAGCAGGACGACATCAAACGGGTCTTGGCATACTCCACCCTTTCTCAACTCGGCTACATGGTGATGGCCGTAGGACTTGCGGGAGAGCACAGCGCCGAAGCCGGGATGTTTCACCTGTACACCCACGCGTGGTTCAAAGCTCTACTCTTTCTTGGCTCGGGAGCAGTGATTTATGCGTGCCATCACGAACAGAACATCTGGAAGATGGGAGGGCTCTTCCAGAGAATGCGTAAGACCACAGTCACTTTTGCCGTTGGAACCGCGGCTCTTATGGCCATTTACCCGCTTTCCGGTTTCTGGTCTAAGGAACAGATTCTTGAGGCGGCTCACCACGATCAGCCCGTTCTCTTTTGGCTGGCGATCATTGTTGCCACCCTGACTCCATTTTACATGACGCGCCTCTTCATTGTCGCCTTCCTCGGCAAGGGCAGAGGACATGGTGCCCAAGCAGCCAAGGAGGTTCCACCTCTCATGCTCTATCCACTGTTCGCGCTCTCCTGCATGGCGGTTATCGCAGGTTTTACTCCCGTCGCGGAAACATTATCGCCAGCATTTCATCACCCCTCTCATTCCTTCAGCCTGGCCAATCCAGTATTCCTGATCTCTCTGGCCGCTCTCCTAGTAGGAATAGGCAGCGGCATCCTTGTCTACCGGGGCCGGGATGCCGACCCCCTCGAAGGAAACACAATATTCAAAATTTTCCGCAACAAGTTCTACTTCGACGAGGTTTATCTGGTCCTAGTCCGGGTCTTCCAGAACGCAGTCGCCATAGTTGTTCACTTCCTCGATGATTTCATTATCGGAAATCTCCTCGTCGGGGGCTTGGTGAGAACCGCATCCGGAGTCGGCAATCTTTTCCGGAAGCTCCAGAGTGGAAATCTGCAGGGGTATGCATTCCTTTTCGGAGCAGGCATCATCTTGATTATCTATCTCACCGTATTCGCTCGCTAGGAACCCATGACTGCCTGCCTTCTTTTAATACCACTCATTGGAGTCATTGCGATTCTCAGGGGTCGGGATCCGGGAGCAACAGCGAGGCTGGCAACTGCTCTGATGCTCGCAACTGGCATCCTTCTCGCAGGATTATGGGCCATGGGTATCCGGGATGGACTATCCATCGCACCGGTTGTGCTCAGCAAACCCGAAATCCGTCTCGGTCTGGGGCTCTACGACGGAATGAGCGTCATCATGATGCTTCTTTCGGTCGTAGTGGCATTCGCGGCTGCCCGTACCGGTTCCTGCAAAAAGCGCCATGAGAGCCTCTGGAACATCTCTCTTCTTCTCGTCGCGGCAGGGGCTGTCGGTGCGTTTATTTCGACTGATCTCTTTTTCTTCTACGCGTTTCACGAACTCGCACTGGTCCCTACCTTCTTAATGATAGGAATTCTTGGTCGTGGAGAACGTAAAATCATTGCGTGGAAGGCAACCATCTACTTGGCGTTTGGATCAATCGTGCTTCTTGCTGGACTACTCTGGCTCACAGCGGCCAGCGGAACTTCCAGCCTGGCCTTCGAGGACTTGCTCAAGACATCCATTCCGGCCGAAGACCAGCCGGGCATCGCCCTCTTTCTCATTATTGGCTTTGGCACTCTGGTATCTCTCTTCCCTTTCCATTCATGGGCAGCACCAACCTACGCCAGTGCCCCCGCTCCTATTTCCATGTTGCATGCCGGCGTCCTAAAGAAATTCGGTCTCTACGGCCTACTGAGACTCCACCCGCTCGTTCCAGAGGGGATGAGTCACTGGCTCAACCTGGTTATCGTTCTTCTCATCGGCAATATACTCTGGGTTGGATTTGTGACCATCAACCAGAAGCGCCTTGATCTCATGCTGGGCAACTCAAGCGTCATGCACATGGGCTACATCTTCCTTGCCTTTGCTGCTCTGATTGAGGCTGGTGCACAGACGGAAAACCCTGTGGCAATGCCTGCGGCAATCCTCCTCATGTTCGCCCATGGAGTGACCATTGCCATGCTTTTCGGCCTTACCGATCGTCTCGAGAAGAAAACGGGGACCCTCGACCTGCGAAACCTCGGAGGGCTGGCCAGCCACACACCCAAGCTGGCATTTCTCTTCGGGCTCGCGGCCATGGCATCCATAGGACTTCCCGGTCTCGCGAACTTTGCCGGAGAGGTTATGGTCTTCATTGCCGGGTTCAAGGGCTGGCAGGCAGGCAGCGGGCTGGGATCAGTACAGATCGCTACGATTATAGCCCTGTGGGGCCTGGTGATCAGCGCTGTCTACATGCTGCGAGCCTACCGTAGGACTTTTCAGGGTCCGGGGGGATCGCACATCGAAAACGCCGAAGATCTTTCCTCCAAAGACCGTCGACCCGCAATCTTTCTTGCCTTTGTTCTGGTGATAGTTGGACTCTTTCCCAATCTCCTTCTCGGTCTTCTGGAAAACTCCGGAAGCGGCGCTTCCGAACCTTCCGAAGTGCAAAAGCCCTTGGAAACGGCACTCCTGCCGGACCCCAAACCTCAACCCCGGCAAGCCATGCTGGCCAACTGAGAATTACGTCATGCCTGCCTACTGGTTAGAAGCTACTGTCGTCATCCTCGGCCTCATTCTGCTCTTGATTGAGGCTTTTGGAAAATCAGTCAGTCGAGAACTGGTCCGGAGGGTCTCGATAGGAGGGCTCGCCTTTACTCTTGTTCCCCTCTATTTCGCGGTTACTCCTCCTGCCGACAATGCTGAGTTAGCCCGCTTCTACATATATGACAACTGGGCCGTTTTCTTCAAGATTCTTGCCATCGTGGCCACGATCCTAGTCCTCCTCATGGCCTATGATTACCGCAAGGTCTTGAATCAGTTCACGGAAGAGCCCGGAACTGACCACGGCACAGGTGAATTCTATGCTCTCCCGGTGTTTGCGTGTGCGGGCATGATGTGGATGGCCTCGGCCAGAGACCTTGTCTCCATTTTTGTCTCTCTGGAACTAGTCACCATCACTTTCTACATTCTGGTGGCCTACATGCGTCGCCAAGTCGGATCCCTTGAGGCCGGCGTGAAGTATTTAATCCTCGGGGCCCTGTCTACTGGCTTCCTTGTCTATGGAATCGCCTGGATCTATGGCGTAACCCATACCACAAATCTCGCCGAGATCGGGATTGCAATTTCTGACCCCGATTCGGCGCTCGCAGCCAATCCTTCGCCTCTGTTCTTTGGGCTTTCGTTAATGCTTCTATCCCTTGCCTTTAAGATTGGAGCAGCGCCCATGCACCTCTGGATTCCTGATGTGTATCAGGGAGCGCCTACCCCAATTACTGCATTTCTCTCGGTTGGATCAAAGGCAGCAGGATTCATCGTCGCCCTGCGAATCCTCGAACCCTTCTTCAACTCAGAGATCACAAAAAGTCAGACAACACTTATTGTCCTCATCATGGCCGGGCTTACTCTTCTGGTAGGTAATCTAGCCGCACTTGGGCAAACCAACTTCAAGCGTCTTCTCGCCTACTCCTCGATCGCCCATGCGGGATTTCTCCTTCTGGCCATAGCGGCGTGGCATCCTGGCGATGCTGGTTCTCTCAGCACACACCAGGTTGTCTCACTCTACCTCGCAACCTACCTTGTGATCACCTTGGGAGCCTTTTTTGTCCTCGTAGTCGTGCGCAATGCCGACGACAGCGACGAAATCTCAGCTTTTGATGGACTCGGCCGTCGAAACCCTTCCCTCGCGGTCTGTGCCACGATCCTTCTCTCAGCTCTCGCAGGCCTTCCCCTCACTGCGGGCTTCATTGGGAAATTCTTCGCTTTTCAACTGGCGATCAGCTCCGCTTCCGCCAACAAGGTTCTCTGGCTGGGTGTTGGCATCGGCTTCATCGGTGTCGCTGCCTCCTTCTACTATTACCTCAAAGTCGTCCGTGCCATCTACTGGCGGGAACCTGCTCATGAGAAAGAGCTTCCAGTTCCCCGGATCAGCCGATTCGTCATACTGAGCCTGACTGCACTTACTATCCTCCTCGGATTCTGGCCCAATCCCATCCTCTGGCTTATAGGAGGCTAGGAGAGGGAAACTTTCTCACCGAACACTCAGCCGCTAACTTTCACTCTTTCCCGATCAGGCTGGAGAAACTGCGCCCAGCTCTCATCTTCGGAAAGTTCCGGACGCTTTCCAAATATCGGCCGCCAACGCGGAGCCTTTGGCTTCCGCAGCAGGTTCATCCCCACTTCATAGGCCAACTTATTGGCTTTCCTGGTATTGCAGCGGATACAGGAAGTGACGATATTCTCCCACGTAGTTTTGCCTCCCTTATCCCGTGGTACAACATGATCAAGGTTGAGCTCACGGTCCCCAAACCTCTTCCCACAATACTGACAGACAAAATCGTCCCGAAGAAACACGTTTTGTCGGGTAAACTTCACCTCTTTCCGGGGTATCCTGTCGTAAAGTGCCAGCACGATAATCCTAGGGGCTCGGAACGCATGGCGCACGGTCCTGATTAACTCACCAGCCAAATGCCCGGAGGAGTGCTCCGCCCAAGAAATCAGGTCGTGAGTCTGATACCGGGCGTCTCCATCAGTTTGGACGATCTGAGCATGACCGAGACAAACGAGCCTGATTGCCCGCTTCACTGAGCAGGTATGAATCGGCTGCCAAAGGCGATTCAACACGAGAACCGGGCAATCCAGTAACAATTTATTAGCCTGCTCAGGCACTACAACAGAGGACTCTACCATGAGGTTTACCCCGAACAAGGGAAAGCGACCGATCACTCAATAACCCGTCCGGAGACGCCATACCCAATCATTCCGAAGCAGGGATTGCCTTGATAATCGTATACCCTTAAACTGCTCCCGATGTCTAGTTTCCTCGGTCGTTGCTTTCATATCGCTACTTGGGGTGAATCCCATGGCGGCGGGGTAGGAGTCGTGATCGATGGATGCCCTCCACGGATCCCTCTCGCCGAAGAGCAGATCCAGCGTGAACTGAACCGACGACGACCAGGTCAGAGTGAGATTGTGACCCCCCGGGATGAGGCTGATGAATGCGAAATCTTGTCAGGGGTCTTCGAGGGCGTAACCTTGGGCTCCCCCATCGCCATTCTGGTTCGAAATAAGGATGCTCGTCCCGCGGCCTATGAGGAGATGGCCACGAAATACCGGCCTTCCCATGCGGACTATACTTACGACGCAAAGTATGGAGTTCGAAATTGGCAAGGTGGGGGCAGAGCCTCCGCACGCGAAACCATAGGGCGCGTTGCCGCGGCTGCAGTCGCCAGACAAGTCCTCAACGCCCTGGCTCCGGGAATCGAAGTGCTCGCATGGGTTTCCTCTATTCAGGACTTGGAAGCCAATGTGGATCCTGAATCCATCAACTCTGAGCAGATTGAGGACAATATCGTGCGAACTGGAGACCCCTCCAAAGTCGAAGAAATGATTTCCTTGATCAAGAAGGCCCGGAGCGAGGGGAACTCCCTCGGTGGAACAATCGAAGCCGTCGTTCGCGGTTGCCCCCCAGGCCTCGGAGAGCCCGTATTCGACAAGTTAGAGGCCGAACTCGCTAAAGCGATGATGAGCCTCCCTGCAACTAAGGGATTTGAGATCGGATCCGGGTTCAAGGGCACCTTACTCACGGGAAAGGAACACAACGATCACTTCTACATGGAGGATAGCCGCGTGAGGACTCAAACGAATCACTCCGGCGGTATTCAGGGAGGCATCTCGAACGGAGAGCCTATCTTGTTCAGGGTCGCCTTCAAACCAACAGCGACTATTATGACCGAACAGGCAACCGTCAGCAACACGGGCTCTGACACAGAACTGAAAGGTCGTGGTAGGCATGACCCCTGTGTTCTTCCCCGCGCTGTTCCCATGATCGAGGCAATGACCACTCTGGTCCTCTGTGATCACCTGCTCCGTCATAGAGCTCAATGCGGTGAAGTATCTGCTGCGTCTCAATAATTTCTTTTCTATTCAGATATGCTCGAGATCTCCTCCTCTGACCTCACGATTTACGGCGTCCTCGGGCTCATTATCATCGCGTTCATTATTGTCGGACTGCTTAAGGGATTTATTCGCATGACCTTTGGCCTTGTTGCGCTCTCGGTGGGAGCTGGGGCTGGATTCTGGGGCTTTCAGAACGGCTTGTCATGGGCTGGAAAACTGATTGACGATCCAGACCCATGGATGGCGGGAGCGGTAGGTCTCATTATTGGATTTGCGTCCTTCTTTGTCGCCCGCGCCCTGTTTGGAATTATACTGACGCCATCGAAGCCTAAAGAGGGCGCAAAAAGAAAATTCACCCCAGGCGGAGGCATCCTCGGCTTTGTCATGGGGATTGCCTTCACGTGGTGCTGCCTTTCTGGAATCCGCTACGCGGGCACCCTCTCTGAACTGGAATGGGTAAGGGCCGCTCTCTCAAGCAAGGAATGGCTAAATGCATCAAGTCCCGAAGACCGCCTCGCCAAGCTGCCCACTCAACCTGCTCTTTCGAAACTGAAGCGGAAACTGGATGCCAGCCAAGCTGGACGATTTCATATTGATAAACTGGACCTTATAAACAATCGAGCCCGCGCAAACCTCTCCAAGCTCACCCTTCTTGTGGACAACGAGAGAGTGTGGACCCGCGCGAACTTGAAGGCAGATGTCCGGGCAGCAGCTAAGCAGGCTCAGATTAATTATCTTCTTACGGAACAGAAAGCTCAGCTGAAAGCCCTCTATAGTCAGGGGCAAACCGCTCGATTACTCCATTCCGACTCAATCAAGGAAGTCTGTGCGGAAGAAAGCGCTCGTGCCAAGTTAGAGGATCTTGATATCGAAGCCGCTATTGGTTTGTTACCGGGTCAGGAAAATAATTAAAGCCTGAGCTTCGCAGCGGACCACCGTGCTATCCGACAAGGTTCTCCCTTGATTGGGCAGGCGGATCCCTCACCCTAGTCCCCGCCCTTGCACTTATCTCCCTCGGGCCTCACAATTCGTAGTCACAAAGCAACGTTGCCTTCCCTTTCCTGTCGATGCACAAGGACTATATCGCTACTATCGGGCTTGAAGTCCACTGCCAGGTCAACACCAGAAGCAAGATGTTCTGTTCATGCAGAACCAGCTTTGGAGAAGAGCCAAATAGCAATGTCTGCCCAACCTGCATGGGCCTTCCGGGCGCTCTTCCAGTTCTCAACAAGGCCGCGATTGAGCAGACGATTCTAGCCGGACTTCTTCTCGATTGCACGACTCCCGAAATATCCAAGTGGGATAGAAAAAATTATTTCTATCCTGACATGCCTAAGAACTACCAGATCTCACAATTTGATCTGCCTCTTTGCCTTGGAGGCTCCGTCCCACTGCCAGACCACAGCTATCCTAAAGATTATCAGCAGAACATTGCTCACCCGGGAAAGAAAATAGGACTGACCCGTATCCATCTTGAGGAGGACGTCGCCAAATCCACTCACTTGGCGAATTCCAGCGTAATCGATTTCAATCGTGCCGGAACTCCTCTCATGGAAATTGTCTCTGAACCCGAAATCGAAACACCGGAAGAGGCTTTCGCCTACCTCAAGACTCTTCAGCAAATCCTCATTTATGGAGAAATCTCGGATGCTGATATGGAAAAGGGGCAACTGCGCTGTGACGTTAATGTGTCTGTTCGTAAAAGAGGCACCGATAAGCTGGGCACCAAGATCGAACTCAAGAATATGAACTCCATTTCTGCCGTGCGGCGCGCTCTTCACCACGAAATTGAGCGTCAGATCAGAGTCCTCGAGGAAGGTGGGTCGCACGCACAAGCGACCTGGCGATGGAATGATGATGCTGGTGTCACCGAGTTCATGCGAGGTAAGGAGGACGCCCACGACTATCGATATTTCCCTGATCCCGATCTCCTTCCAATCCGGACGGCAGAAATTGTTAAGCGAATGCGGGATCATGTTCCCGAGCTTCCTGCGGCTAAATCGGCACGATTTGAGAAGGATTATGAGGTGACGAGTTATGATGCCTTTGTTCTTTCCTCTGATCGCTCACTTGCAGACTACTTCGAAAACGCTGTGAAAGCATCGCAGGCGCCTCCTAAGAAAATTGCCAATTGGGTAATCAACACTCTTCTCCGGCATCTCAATGAAGACGACCTTTCTCCTGAAGCCTCTCCCCTCTCTGCTGAGAAACTGGCCAAGACGGTAGACCTCATCGAGGAAGGAGCGATTTCCAACAATCAGGCTCGCGAGGTTTTCAATTCACTCTGGGCAAATCCCTCCCGGAACCCTGCAGAGGTTGCCAAGGAACTCGGATTTGAACCCGCTGACACCGGAGCGGTTGATGCACTCATCGACGAAGCCATCGCGGCCAACCCAGACAAGGTATCTGAGATTCAAGGCGGCAACGAAAAACTCGTCAACTGGCTAACGGGGCAAGTCATGAAGGCTTCAAAGGGCAAGGCCAACCCGAAGCAGGTCACCGACTCGATCCGGGCAAAGCTTCTCCACTAGGCCCCTCCCCGGCTGCTCAAGAACTTCTCGCCTCATGACCCCTCCCCTCCTTCAGGCTCGCTCCCTGACTAAGCGCTTTGGAGACATCGTTGCCGTCGACGGCCTTGACCTGAATGTCCAAGCCGGTGAGGTCCTCGGTCTTCTAGGGGTCAACGGTGCCGGAAAGACCACTGTCATGAACATGATTCTCGGTCTGACCATTCCCAACGAGGGAAGTATCGAGGTCTTCGGGAAGGACCTCCAGAACCACCGGATCGAGATTCTAAGGCGCACTAATTTCTGCACGACTTACGCCAACCTCCCCTCGAACCTCAAGGTCTGGCAGAACCTTCGGGTCTTCGCCGGGCTCTACGGAGTTAAAAATCCAAGAGAGAAAATCGAAGAGCTTCTCGAGATGCTTGGCATCGACCACCTTCGCAACAGCGTTACGGGGCGCCTTTCCGCAGGGGAGAGTACCCGGGTAAATCTCGCCAAGGCCTTACTCAACGATCCAGAACTCCTCCTGCTCGACGAACCCACCGCCTCTCTCGACCCCGATATTGCTGACAAGGTGCGCAAACTCGTTCGCCGCCTTCAGAAAGAACGCTCTCCAGCCATTCTCTATACCTCACATAATATGCGAGATATCGAGGAGGTCTGCGACCGCGTTCTTTTTCTTCACCAAGGCAGGATCCTTGCCTCTGGAACGGCGGGAGAGATTAAGTCCCAGTTTGAAGGCAAAGATCTCGACGATGTGTTCATCAAGGTCGCCCGGAATGAAGTCGAAGCGCTACGGCAGTAGTATTAAGATTTTGTTCGGCAGAGTTGCTGTCGAAAAAGACGGAAATACCTAACGTAACTCCACTCGAACCCGGCCAAAACGCACCGTGTCTGCATGGCCAATACTCTCGTCCACGACAACAACCCGTTCCCAGGTCGAATCGACTGGAAAGACACTTTCAGCCCCTGCCGGCGCCCAGCCAGATTCGAGGGTAGACGAAAACTCAGGATAATAGGAGAGGCGTGGTGCTCCCTCCACTCTCCGACGTAGATATTCGAGAACCAGTCTCGGTTGTGAGGCGGACTGATCAAGACGAACTGACGGCAACCCTCCCTCACCTGAATCGGGGGTGAGAACCCGATAATCGGATTCAGCCGGAGAAAGGTTAAACGCGTATTCCAAGAGTAAAGGAATTCCATCTCCATCGCTATCTCCGGTATGCCGGGTAGCTTCAGGAACTGGATCGGAGGAGCTCGCCCCCACCAGCTCATGAGGTTCGAAATAGGTCGCCTTCCACTCAGCGTAACTACCAACCGCATAGTAAAAACTCTGAAGCTGACTTGCAACCAACCGGGTGCCAGCCGGAGGATCTCCCCCATCATTAGCGAGGAACCCTGTAGCTCTATAAGCTACTCGATACACCCCAGGATCGCTGAAACCTTGATTTGTATGGGCATGGCCTGAAGAAAAATAGTAAACATCGTTCTCCGAAATTCCATCAGCAGTCGAGATCCATACCTTGGTGATTCCCCCCGTCTGATTACTCCACATTGAGTAGTGACCCGCACCCAGCCCGGAATAGCTGATATTTTCGACCGAGATACCAACGAAGGGAGCCGAAAACCCCAGCCTTGCATCATCGTTGTAGTAGGTCGCAAAGGCCCCCTCTGACCGCCACCCCGGCCAGATCAAAGGAGTGAAATTTTGCGGAATGATCCAGACGTCTTCATTCCCAGCAACCCCCAGAAAATTCCATTGCTCGCTCGATGGCCGAGTCGCCCTACCTCCCTCTTGGGGAAATGGCCTGTCGAACACCACCATGACAGCTTCATCAGGATCGAGGTCATCATCTCCATCATTACCGTGTATCACTATCTCCCATTCTTCATTTCCCTGATAGCGAAATGCATGGTCAACGTGAATTCGCTTCAGCAGCGTCCCAGCTTGCACCCCCTGAATCAGGAAAGCCGTAATGAGGACCAGCCAAATCTGCCTACCAAATTTTTCTCCACTGATGGAATTCCCATTACTATTCATCACTTACGCGTCCTCTCTCAAATGCGGAGGCTCGGCAAAGTTTTCCCCGGACTCGATACGTCGCTTCACGTCGCTGGCCTTCCACGTCTCGACGTGGCCGTCTATAAAGAGATAATTCGCAGATCCCCTTGAGTGGTCATCGTTTGGCCGTCCGGTCCGATGTCGATCTGGCTGGATATCCCTCAATACATTCTCCCAGCTTCTCGTCCAGCCCCGCGAGTGCGTATGGTCCATCGTAGCTTCTACCGTCTGCCCTTCAGAGACAATGAATGCCATTAAGGTGCGGGCGGGCTCTTCAATGCACTGCATGTTGTTGCATGGAGAACTGAGCTCCTCGCCAAAAGGCCCGATTTCGGGCACAAAGATGTAGCTGTTGAGAATGTAACTCGTTCCTCCCCGCTCCCGTCGCTCCTCCCTGAATGGATCTGCTGGGCAAAGGCGTAGTTCATCGTAGTTCGGACCCATTTCGTCCTCCAGCGCGGCAATCCAAGCCTTGTTCACCGCTACAGTATGGGTTGTTTCTGGAAAGAACCCGTTGTTGCTTATTGCATGTGCCGTCAAGGCCACACCAATCTGCCGCATGTTACTAGTGCAATGAACCTGTTTCGCTCGAGCAAGACCCGCAAAAACAGCGCTTGAACCGAGAGCAGCAAGAATGGCAATGATGGCTATCGCCACCAACACTTCTACCATCGTAAAGCCACGCGTCCTCATCTTGCCCTGTAGTTCACGGGCCTCTCTCAGGGCGCCTCGCTCTACACTCTCCTTCTACGAAGTGTAGCAAACGCTCCTAAGGCAAGCAGGAGAACCGAGGAGGGTTCCGGCACCACGTTGAAGCTCACCGTGAAATCAGTACCAGTCTCGACTCCATCGACAGTTGTCCCTGAACTATTGAAGGTCACGTCGTAGATGCCCTCCTCGCTAAAGCCCATATTGAAGTGATAGTGGCCAGGCTCCAGAGGGAGAGCCACGCTGTCCGGCGCATCTGACCCAAGAGCACTAGACATGAGGACACTGTCGCCACCAAACGAGTCGGTAGTCCAGAGTGAATACACTCCAGGACCCGACACATCGACAAGGCTCAAGGTCACCAAATCATTGAGAAGCAGGCCCGGAGCGATCTCCTCAACAGCGATACCAACCCAAGGCGTTCCCTGCGCGACTGCAAGAGACTCATCCTGCGCTAGGACATAAATGTCTGCCGCTCCAGAATCTGCAACACCTGCACCCGGCAGACGTCCCCCTGAAACCAGTAGGGTTAGCGCGTCAATTTCATACTCCTCCTCGGTCGCTTCCTCCCCATCGATAATGGGGTGGTTATCTCCCTCATGGTCGTGGTCGTGGTC
>CEWH01085143.1_pt1 | contig 17641 bp, 17 predicted proteins | sample 531231 | NCBI WGS metagenome assembly CEWH01 (sample SAMEA2622316, study PRJEB7988) | marine metagenome | biome: marine biome (ENVO:00000447); feature: surface water layer (ENVO:00002042); material: "saline water (ENVO:00002010), including plankton (ENVO:xxxxxxxx)" | depth 5 m | reverse complement strand
GATGGAATCTAAAGGGCTTCGCGTTGTACACAATCCCAGTGAATTGTTGATTTCCTCAACAAGTCGCAATCAAAGTGGTCATGCAATTGCAGCCACTCTCGAGGGGATGCGACCCATGTTGATTGAATGTCAAGCCCTGGTGAGCTCTGCAGTCTATGGCACCCCACAGCGAAGCACCACTGGTTTTAATGTAAAACGACTGAACATGTTGTTGGCAGTTCTCGAAAAACGGGCAGGGTTCAAACTGGGTGCAAAAGATGTGTTTCTCAACCTTGCAGGGGGCATACGGATTGAAGATCCCGCACTCGACCTAGCAGTAGCTGCTGCCATACTGTCGAGTAGTTTGGACGTGGTAATTCCTGAGAAATATTGCTTTGCTGCTGAAGTGGGGCTTTCGGGAGAGTTGCGCAATGTTCCACGAGTGGAACAGCGTATGCAAGAAGCCGAAAAACTTGGATTCAAAACACTAATCGTGGCTCAAAAAAGCAAACTCCCAACCTCCAAACTCGAAGTTATTGCACTTGATAATATTCGTGGATTGGTGGAGCTGTTGTTCTAAGGCGCTGGATTTGAAAACTGCTTGTGAACCAGATCGATTTCTTTGAGGATTTCGTCTGATAACGTCAGTGCTGCCGATGCAATATTCTCTTTGAGTTGTGGCATCGTCGTTGCGCCGATGATATTGGAGGTCACAAAAGGTTGGTCGGTGACAAAAGCCAAGGACATTTGTGCCAGCGACAAGCCATGTTTTTCAGCGATCGCAGCATAAAGCTCAGTCGCTTGTAGAGACTCTTCACTGTTGTATCGTGCCATTCTTGGAAAGAGCTGAAGGCGACTATTTTCGGGGAGTTTTCCACCCCGATATTTTCCAGACAAAATCCCAAAAGCCATAGGCGAATAGGCCAATAAACCCAGCTGCTCACGATGAGCAACTTCGGCATTGCCCACTTCAAACTTTCGATTGAGAAGCGAATAGGGGTTCTGAATGGTTTTCATTCGAGGAAGATCTTTAAATTCTGAAAGCGCAATGTATTTCATCGCACCCCAAGGGGATTCATTCGAGAGTCCAATATGTCTGATTTTACCTGCTTTGATGCACTGGTTTAAAGTGTGTAAAATCTCTTCAAAATTTTCTTTCCACTCTTCATTCTCTTGTGGAACATACCCCAATGTTCCAAAAAAATTGGAATTGCGCTCTGGCCAGTGCAACTGGTATAAATCTATGTAGTCAGTCTTGAGTCGTTGCAAACTCCCATCCAATGCCTGATGGATGCTCTCTGGCGAAAATCCAGTGCTGCGAATATGTGCTGTATAAGCACCTGGGCCCGCTATTTTGGTGGCCAAAACCACCTGTTCACGATTGTTTCGAGCAGCAAACCAATTGCCTATGATGCGTTCCGTTTCTGCATAGGTATCGGCATTTGCTGGTACAGGATACAATTCTGCTGTGTCGAAGAAATTTACACCTTCCGAAAGGGAATAATCCATTTGTTCAAAACCCTCCTCTTGAGTGTTTTGATTGCCCCAAGTCATTGTGCCTAGGCATATTCTACTCACTTCAATGTCTGTGTGAGGTATGGTGGTGTATTTCATCATTTACAAACGCAGTGTTACGCCAACAGGGCAGTGGTCAGAATGGACAGCTTGGGGAAGGATAAATGCTCTTTCGATATGTTTTGTCAAAGGCTCTGAAACCATCGCATAGTCAATGCGCCATCCCTTGTTATTGGCACGAGCATTGGCGCGATAACTCCACCAACTATAATGATGAGGGTCGCTGTTGAGATGCCGAAAAGAATCGGTGAAGCCTTGTTGGATAAACGCATCCAACCATGCGCGCTCTTCTGGCAAAAAACCAGAAACTTTGGCATTGCGCACAGGATCGTGAATATCGATGGCTTCATGACAGATATTATAATCTCCACAAATCACCAGATTGGGGTGCGATTGTTTGAGCGTATTGATATACGTCTGAAAGTCGTCCATATATGTAAACTTAAACGCCAAACGCTCAGGATTCGTTCCCGATGGTAAATACAAACTCATGACCGAAACATCTTCAAAATCGACACGGATGTTGCGTCCTTCAGCATCCATATATTCGATGCCTGTACCATAGGCAACATCTTTGGGTTTTTGTTTGCACAATACTGCTACCCCACTGTACCCCTTTTTTTGGGCGGGATACCAATAGTTGTGGTGATAGCCTAAGTCTTCAAAAACACTAGGGTCAAACTGCTCAGGCGTAGCTTTGATTTCTTGAAGACAGAGGACATCAGGCGAAGCTGCTGCCAACCATTCCAAAAAATCTTTGCGCAGTGCAGCACGAATGCCGTTGACGTTGTAAGAAATAATTTTCATCCTTGCTAAAATACAAAGATGGCAACACATAAGTTAAAAAAAATAGTAACAGCGTCCCTACACTGGCACAATTGTTAGAAGTTTTAGAGAAACCTAAGTCTTTTATTATGAAAATAACCACTCTCACAATCCTCGTTTTACTTACGCTTACACTTGGTTTTTCTCAAACCAGTTATGATGATTTCACAGTAGATTCCCCAAAAAACGAATTTCAACTCAATGTATTCAATCTGTTGATATTTAGTGCTTTGGATGTAAATTATGAGAATCGTAGATGATGAATCCAGTTTTGGCGTCAGCATGATGTTTTCTTTAAATGGTACCGATCGATTTAATGATTATATTGATCCCTATTATTTTGAGGGCTTTACCCTTAGTCCTTATTGCCGAATTTATTTTGGTCGTAACCCCAAAGCTGGTCTTTTTGCTGAAACCTTTGCGATGTATTCAAAAGGGCATTTCGATTATTATTCAAATAGTTCAAGTTGCCATGATTGCCTGACTGTAGATGGGTGGTCTTGGGGTAGTTATAAGATAAAACCCTTTACCGAGTTTGGCATTGGCTTTGCGGCGGGTGTAAAGTTTCTGACCAGACGAAATTTTTCGATTTCTGCGCATGGTGGGGTTGCCCGAAACTTTTTGACAACCCATGGGCCGTCCTTTGCTCCAAAAGTTGGAATTTCAATGGGTAGGCGTTGGTAGGGTTGCGCACTGTTAATACCAATGTGAACACAATTAATATATTTGTACAAAATCAAACACCAATCATGAAATCTATTTTCTTTCCAATCTCATTTCTTTTTCTTTTTTCAACTCTTTTTGCTCAAGAGCAGCCTGAGGAGAAGGTCATCAAAGTTGAAATCGTCAAAGATTCGTCATTTGAAGCTGCTGATTCTTTTGGAGATAACGAGTTGAGAATCAATTTTTTTGACTTGCTTGCTCTTCCTGGATTTCATGGTTATTATGAAAAAATTATCGATGAAAATTCGAGCTTTGGAACAGGACTATTTATCAATTTCTCTGACAATTTAAGCTCTGATATCGTGCATCGACGTTTTGCGCTTTCACCTTACTACAGATTGTATTTCTTAAATCGAAGAGATTATGGTGCAAAGGGACTATTCGTGGAGTTGTTTACTTCTTTTGCCTCCGCCAAAGATATGTTTGATGATTATTCGTACAATGTTTATTCAGATAACTTGGATGATCGAAATAATATCTTTCGGTTTTCAGTCGGTGCTACAATCGGTCGCAAATGGATCACCCGTTCCGGATACACTTTTGAGCCCTTTATCGGAGTTGGTAGATATTTGGACAATCACAGTAAAAATGACCGCAACCCTGAAGCTCATCTTCGATTCGGATTTTCTATCGGGAAGAGATACTAGTCTTTAGCATTTTGCGTTAACCAGTTCTTAAGGTTCAATTTCTCATCCAACAATTGGGGTAAGTCTTTGGCTGCCACCCTAATTTGCTCCATAGAATCTCTTTCGCGCAGGGTTAGCGTTTGGTCTTCCAAGGTTTGGTGATCAACAGTCACACAGTAGGGTGTTCCGAGTGCATCTTGTCGTCTGTAGCGACGTCCAACAGCATCCTTCTCGTCATAAGCTGTCGAGTAATCCCATTTTAAATCTGCAACCAAATCACGAGCGAGATCGGCCAATCCATCCTTTTTGACAAGTGGTAACACTGCAACTTTTGTGGGTGCCAAAACTGCTGGTAAACGCAAGACTGTTCGAGAGTTACCATCTTCAAGTTGCTCCTCTTGTAAACTATGCGAAAGCACAGCCAAAAACATCCGATCCAATCCAATTGATGTTTCTAACACATAGGGCGTATAGCTTTCATTGCGCTCAGGATCGAAGTATTGTAGTTTTTTACCAGCATATTTTTCATGGCTCCCCAAGTCAAAATCGGTACGAGAATGTATGCCCTCTAGTTCTTTAAATCCAAAGGGGAATTTAAACTCAATATCACAGGCAGCATCGGCATAGTGTGCTAGTTTCTCATGATCGTGGAAACGATAGTTTTCTTCACCCATTCCCAAAGACAAATGCCAATTGAGGCGTGTTTTTTTCCAATGGTCATACCATTTTTTCTGAGATCCAGGTGGGATGAAAAACTGCATCTCCATTTGCTCAAATTCCCTCATGCGAAAGATAAACTGCCGTGCCACAATTTCGTTGCGAAATGCCTTTCCCGTTTGGGCAATTCCAAAGGGTATTTTCATACGTCCAGATTTTTGTACATTCAAAAAATTGACAAAAATCCCTTGCGCTGTTTCTGGACGTAGGTAAAGGTCTGTGGCATGATCTGCAGATGCCCCAAGCTTGGTGCCAAACATCAAGTTGAACTGCTTGACATCTGTCCAGTTTTTTGAGCCAGAAAATGGACAAACAATTTCTAATTCTTCAATGAGGGCTTTCACGTCAGCGAGGTCTTCTGCCTCCAATGACTTTGCCATTCGAGCACTGATGGCAGCTGCTTTTTCTTGATAGCCAACCACACGAGGATTGGTCGATACAAACTGCTCTTTGTCAAAAGCATCCCCAAATCGTTTGGCAGCTTTCTTGACTTCTTTTTCGATTTTGCCCTCTAGTTTGGCAATATAGTCCTCAATCAACACATCGGCACGATAACGTTTTTTGGAATCTTTATTGTCAATCAACGGATCGTTGAAGGCATCCACATGACCCGATGCTTTCCAAGTGGTGGGGTGCATAAAAATCGCAGCGTCTAAGCCAACGATATTGTCATTGAGTTGCACCATGGATTTCCACCAATAGTTGCGAATATTGTTTTTTAGCAGTACGCCTTGTTGCCCGTAGTCATACACAGCACTGAGGCCATCGTAAATATCGCTCGAAGGAAAGACAAAGCCATATTCTTTGGCATGGGCAATCACTTTTTTGAACTGGTCAGTTTCAGCCATGGCGCAAAAATAAGCTTTCTTTTGTAAATTGGAAGACGATTTGATGCCCCATGATTACTGTTTTAAATGACTTACTGCAGACCCTTTTCCCAACATACTGTCTTGGCTGTCGACGAACAGTACCTCAAAATGCCACTCTTTGCCTGCATTGCCTGAGTGAATTACCAATTACCAATTACCATCTCAGCACATCCAATCCACTGCTGAAACTCCTCAACGAAATCACACCTGTAGAGTCCGCAACATCTTTGGTCTTTTTTGAAAAACAAGGACTTGTACAGCAACTCATTCATCAGCTGAAGTATATGAACAAAGAACAACTTGGGTCTGTTTTTGGAGGACTACTGGGAGAGAAACTGCTTGATAGCTCGTTTTCAACTTGCGATTATGTCGTGCCGATTCCACTTCATCGTCGTAGGGAAAGAAAAAGGGGATACAACCAAGTCACACAATTTGGACAGCAACTTGCCAAACAGCTTCATATCGAATGCATCGACAGAAACCTCATTCGAACCAAGGCGACAAAAACCTTAGTTCGGCTCAACAAACAAGAAAGAGTTCATCAAATCAAAGGTGCTTTTTCTGTTGTTAATCCATCTTTTTTTATCAAAAAACATATTCTTCTAATCGATGATGTGGTCACAACAGGAGCCACCTTGTCAGAAGCTGCCAACTGCTTGTTGCAAATTGAGGGCGTTGACGTTTCTGTGGCTACGATTGCATTTGCCATGTCACCCCTTCCCTAGTCCTGAAAATAGTCGTTTCTTTGTAATTGATGAAGCATAGATTTTCACTTCTTTTTTGGGGATTTATTGTGCTGTTGTTTGTGCAATGTGCCAAGCGTGGAAATCCCTCTGGTGGGCCTGAAGATCAAACCCCACCTGTGTTGTTGCGTGCTGATCCAGCGCTAAACACAACTCATTTCAACGAAGAAAGAATTCGTTTGTATTTTGATGAATATGTAAAACTCAAAAAGCTAAAAGATCAACTTATTGTTTCGCCGCCCCTTGACCCCGCTGCCTATATCATTTCGCCACAAAGCACTGCTGCCAAGTATGTACAAATCGAACTCATGGATACATTACGTCCAAACACCACCTATAATTTCAATTTTGGACAAAGCATCGTCGATAACAACGAGGGAAATCCATATCCATACTTTCGCTATGTCTTTTCCACAGGGGATTATGTAGATTCTCTTCTAGTGCGTGGTACGATTGGCAATGCCTTTGGACGAGAGACAAAAAACTTTGTGTCTGTCATGCTCTATGCAGTGGATAGTACATATAACGACTCGATTATTTATCAGCAACCCCCAGACTACTTGACCAATACATTGGATAGTTTGGAGGTCTTTGAAATTGGTAATGTCCGCGCTGGGCGATATTTGCTTATTGCACAAAAAGACATCGCCAACAATTACACTTTTGATCAAAATGCTGATGATATTGGTTTTATCAATGATTTTATCGATCTGCCAACAGATAGTCTATTTCATTTGGACTTGTTTCGAGAAAAGACCAATTTTTCTGTAGGTCGAACGTTTCAAGCGAGTCAAAATCGAATTGGGATAGGTTATTTTGGCGATCCCACTGGGCTGGAAGTTTTGCCGATAAACCTCACGGATAGCGTACAAACTGTTCAGTCGTTTGACAAAGAATCTGACACTCTTTATGTTTGGTATAAGCATTTTTCGGCTGACTCTTTGCAATTTGATATCAGTCGTGATACACTCAAAGTCAAAAGAACTCATCAAATCCGAAAAGCTGAATTGGACTCTCTTGCAGTCTCTTCCACAATTAAAGGGGTTTTACATTTAGATGACACCCTTCGCATTGAGACCACCACACCGATTTTGACGATTGATAAATCACGTATCAACATACGCGATCGTGACTCTATACCCGTTCCCTTTGATGTCTCTGTTGAAGACCCACATCGGGTTCTCTTTGACTTTGATATCTTACCAAATGAGAATTATCAATTAGATGTGTTTCCAGGTGCAATTACTGATTTTTTCAATGAAGTCAATGACAGTTTACAACTGGCATTGCGCACCAAAAAACCTGCTGACTATGGAAGTGTTTATCTTCAACTTGTAGGTGTTCCCAGCTATCCGATTATCGTAGAGCTCACAGACGAAAATGAAAACCTTATTCGCAGTTTGCCAATAGCAGTGCCGCAAAGGCGTGTTGTTTTTTCCAATCTACAACCAAAAAAATACTATGTCCGGTTGATTGTCGATGAAAACAAAAATGGGCAATGGGATACTGGTCGTTTTCTCGATCGAAGTGCGCCTGAAAGGGTGTACCATCACGAGCCCCTTCTCGACGTGCGTGCCAATTGGGAGTTGCAGGAAAGGTTTATTCTAGAGTAAAGGCATCCCTATCTTCCAAAAATGGGAGTTTTTCTCTAGTTGTAACTAGTTTCGATTTATCAAATACAACATGGGTTAGTAACTGGTTTTTATCTGCGATTCCTTCACAATCACCCAAGGCGTTGTAGGCAGCAGAATGTCCTGGATAATCTAATCGATACGCATCCCTACCAATACGATTAACGCCAATTGAATAGGCCATATTCTCAATTGCACGAGCGCGCAAAAGTGCGTCCCAAGCTTGTATGCGAGCAGCTGGCCAATTGGCCACACAAATCAACAAATCATAATCGTCGTTGTTACGACAAAAGACTGGAAAGCGCAAGTCATAGCAGATAATTGGGCGAATGTTCCAACCCAAGTATTCAAAAGTAACTGCCTTTGTCCCTGCAGCATAGACACGTGCCTCGCCCGAGGGGGTATACGGATGATATTTGTCATAGGTATTTATATGACCATCGGGGTGTACAAAGAAAAATCGGTTGTAAAACTTTTGATTCTCTAGAATCGCCAAACTACCACAAACTGCTGCGTTGTGCTTTTTTGCTTGTTGTTGCATCCATCTTACCGATGGACCATCAGAGGTTTCTGCAACTTGATCGGGTGTCATCGTAAAGCCCGTTGCCCAAGTTTCTGGAAGAACAATGAGTTGAACACTTTTTTGTAGTTGGTTTAGATGCTCAGCAATCAACTCTTGATTGGCTAGAGGGTCATGCCAAATGGTATTGGGTTGTACTAAAACAGTGTGTAGGGTTTTCATGGAAAAGGTTCTCGTGATTACCCCTTCACATTAGCCGACAGATATTCTCTGTTCATACGGGCAATATTTTCCAGTGAAATTCCTTTGGGACATTCCACCTCACAAGCCCCAGTATTGGTACAGTTTCCAAAGCCTTCTTCGTCCATTTGTTTAACCATATTTAATACACGATCAGTCGCTTCAACTTGTCCTTGTGGAAGTAAAGCATATTGTGACACCTTCGCAGAGACAAACAACATGGCAGAGGCATTTTTACAGCTCGCAACACAAGCCCCACAACCAATACAAGTGGCTGCATCAAAGGCCTTATCGGCATCTGCTTTTTCAATTGGTGTTGCATTGGCATCTTGGGTGTTTCCAGAAGTATTGACAGAAACAAAACCACCAGCGTACTGAATCCGATCAAAGGCAGTGCGATCAACAACCAAGTCCTTGATCACAGGAAAAGGCTTTGCACGAAAAGGCTCGATATGGATGGTGTCACCATCTTTAAATTTTCGCATGTGCAATTGGCAAGTCGTGACCAATCGATCAGGTCCGTGGGCTTCGCCATTGATAAACATCGAGCACGAACCACAGATGCCCTCTCGGCAGTCGTGATCAAAAGCAACAGGATCAATCCCTTGCTCCATCAGCTGTTCGTTGAGCACATCCATCATTTCCAAAAAGGACATATCAGGAGACACGCCTTTCAATGAATAGGTTTGCATACTCCCTTTTGCAGTGGCATTTTCTTGTCGCCAGATTTTTAGTGTTAGTTTCATTGTTACTTGTATGAACGTGTTTTCAATTCGATGTTTTCATAAGCCAAATCCTCTTTATGCAGTTTGGCTTTACTCGGTTCCCCATTGTATTCCCATGCAGAGACAAACGTGAAGTTTTTATCATCTCGAAGTGCTTCACCCTCAGGTGTTTGGGATTCTTCTCGGAAGTGACCTCCACAAGATTCTGTGCGTTCCAAGGCGTCTTTGGCAAAGAGTTCACCCAACTCCAAAAAGTCTGCTACTCGAAGGGCTTTAGCCAATGGCTCGTTAAATGAATCGGCAGTGCCAGGCACAAAAACATCTTTATAAAACTCTTCTCGCAGTGCTTTGACTTCTGCTATGGCTTCTTCAAGTCCTTTTTTGTTGCGTGACATTCCACATTTATTCCAAATAATTTTTCCGAGTTTTCGATGGAAATAATCGACCGTTTTTGTTCCCTTATTATTGATAAAAGCATCGATTTGTGCTCGCACATCAGACTCTGCTTTTTCAAATTCAGGGGTGTCGGTAGAGATTGATCCTGTACGAATATCATCTGCCAAATAATCTCCGATGGTGTATGGCAATACAAAATAACCATCTGCCAAGCCTTGCATCAATGCAGAGGCACCAAGTCGGTTGGCGCCATGATCGGAAAAGTTGGCCTCCCCTATCGCAAAACAACCTGGTACTGTAGTCATCAGGTTGTAATCAACCCAAACACCACCCATGGTGTAGTGAACAGCTGGGTAGATCATCATAGGGGTTTCGTATGGGTTTTGATCGACAATTTTTTCATACATCTGAAACAAGTTGCCATATTTGGCTTTGATGACTTGTTTACCAAGTTTTTGTACAAGTGCATTGTCGTTTTCGTCCAGTCCTTTGACGTGTGCTTTTTCTTTGCCGTATCGCTCAATAGCTGCAGCAAAATCTAGAAAAACAGCCTCTCCTGTTTTGTTAACACCAAAGCCTTCATCGCATCGTTCTTTGGCTGCTCGAGATGCCACATCTCGTGGGACAAGATTTCCAAAAGCAGGATAGCGACGCTCAAGATAATAGTCTCGATCATCCTCTGTCAAGTCTGTTGGTTTGAGGCGTCCTTCACGAATCGCCTTTGCATCTTCTTTTTTCTTGGGCACCCAAATCCGTCCATCGTTACGTAAAGACTCCGACATCAGTGTCAATTTGGACTGGTGATCACCAGAAACAGGGATACAAGTTGGGTGGATTTGCGTGAAGCAAGGATTGGCAAAATAGGCCCCTTGCTTGTGAATTTTCCAGGATGCAGTGACATTGCTCCCCATCGCATTGGTTGATAAATAGAACAGATTTCCATAACCCCCTGATGCGATCACAACAGCATGTGCAGCGTGTCGTTCAATTTCGCCAGTCACCAAGTTTCGAGTGATAATTCCTCTAGCCTTGCCATCAACTTTGACGAGGTCGAGCATCTCATGGCGACTATACATTTTTATTTTGCCACGTCCGATCTGACGATTCATAGCCGAATAGGCCCCGAGGAGCAACTGCTGACCTGTTTGTCCTTTGGCGTAAAACGTTCTTGAAACGAGTACACCCCCAAACGAACGATTGTCGAGCAAACCACCATAATCTCTCGCAAAGGGAACACCTTGTGCAACACATTGATCAATGATATTTGCAGAGACTTCAGCCAGTCGATATACGTTTGCTTCTCTCGATCGATAGTCTCCCCCTTTTACAGTATCGTAAAACAAGCGATGAACTGAGTCTCCATCTCCTTGATAATTTTTAGCTGCATTGATTCCTCCTTGTGCAGCGATAGAGTGTGCCCGACGTGGCGAATCTTGAAAACAAAATGCCTTGACATTGTATCCCAATTCGGCTAAGGTAGCAGCAGCAGACCCTCCTGCCAAACCAGTTCCCACGACAATCACATCGATCAATCGCTTGTTTGCAGGACTGACCAAACGAATGTTGTTTTTATGATTTGTCCATTTATCAGCTATTGGACCTTTGGGGATTTGTGCGTTTAGTTTGGTCATGTTAGTGATTTAAAAAATGAAAAATCGCAATAAAAGCAAAGCCAGCAGGGATCCCAATCGAATAGACTTTCCCAAGAGATTTCACGACTGGGGTATATTTATTGTTAAAGCCCATGGACTGAAAGGCAGATGAAAAGCCATGGGAGAGGTGAAGGGCTAAAAAAACAAAGGAAATCACGTAGAGAATTACTCGTGTTAGGTCTTCAAATTTATGCACCAACTCCTCGTAGTATCGGTCTGGATTTTCAGGTAAAAACTCGATGTATTTATAATTCATTTCAGGTACCCAAAAGTCGTAAAAGTGCAAGGCGAGAAAGGCAAGTACTGTCCCCCCTGAAATCAGCATATTTCTAGAAACCCAACTCGCATTTGCGCTCCCTTTATACACTGCATAGCGAGTACCACGCGCGCTTCGATTTTGAATGTCGAGGATAAAGCCCATGACAAAATGAAAAATCACTCCGAAAATCAAAATGGGTTGCAGGACAAACTGCACAATGGCGTTGGTTCCCATAAAATGAGAAAACTGATTGAAGATGGTTTCACTAAAAACAGAAGTGATATTGATTGCGAAATGCTGAAGCAAAAACAGCATTAAAAATAAACCCGACAATGCCATCGCAAACTTTCGCAGTATCGTAGAAGACAGGACAACCCCCATAGTTATTGGCTAAATGTTCATACAAAATTAGGTGCTGCACGTCTGAAAGCCAAAGGTTTTTGATGATTTTGAATGATTCTAACAAGTTTGACCTGAATTGCATTTTTTTTGATCATAAATAATGACCCTTTTTTTTGAAATCAACTGCTAAGTACCTGTGATGGATTTGCAGCAAAAACACCTATACAAGGTTGGATTGAATTGTGCAACAACAGTCGCTAGTACGAATAAAAAAGTAATAGCTTTATGTAAAGCATTTTACTGTGAGGATAAATTTTTTTTACTTTACCATATGAAATATATAAGCCTACATCATGGTGTCTTTACGCAACATCGTCAGCGTTTTATGGCACAACTCAAGCCCAATAGCATTGCAGTGTTTAACTCAAACGACATTTACCCTGTTAGTGCAGATAGCACCTTGCCCTTTGCGCAGCACCGAGATTTGTTTTACCTCACTGGAATCGACCAAGAAGAAACCATTTTGGTCCTATGCCCAGACGCCAAAGACCCCGCTTTGCGAGAGGTCGTATTTGTGCGAGAAACCAATGACCATATCGCTGTTTGGGAAGGACACAAACTCACCCAAGCCGAAGCAACCAAAGTGTCGGGTGTTGCGACTGTGAAGTGGACGAGCGAATTTGAATCACATTTTTTGGCTTTGGGAAAAGAGGTTGAACATATTTATATCAATACCAACGAGCACTATCGTGCCAAGGTCGAAACCCAAACGCGTGAAGATCGATTTATTGAGTGGTGTAAAGGCAAATTTGCTACACACAACTATGAAAAAAGCAATTTGATTTTGCAGGGTCTACGAGCTGTGAAGGATCCAGAAGAAATTGAACATATACAAACTGCATGTGAAATCACTGAAAAAGGGTTTCGGCGTGTGTTGGGCTTTGTCAAACCAGGGGTTTGGGAGTATGAAATTGAGGCTGAATATGCGCATGAATTTCTTCGCAATCGTTCAAAGGGCTTTGCCTACACACCCATCATTGCTTCAGGTGCCAATGCAAATGTGTTGCATTATATAGACAACAACCAACAGTGTAAAGCAGGCGATCTGCTGCTGATGGATGTGGCTGCTGAGTATGGCAACTACTCTTCTGATATGACACGTACGATTCCTGTTTCTGGTCGATTTACAAAGCGACAACGCGATGTATATGATGCTGTTTTGCGAGTCAAAAACGAAGCCACCAAACGACTTGTTCCAGATGCTTATTGGAAAGCATACCATGTGGAAGTAGGCAAACTGATGACTGCCGAATTATTGGCATTAGGGCTGTTGGATAAGGCTGATGTACAAAATCAAACCGACAAAAATCCTGCTTATAAAAAATACTTTATGCATGGCACTTCCCATCATTTGGGCCTTGACACCCACGACTATGGCTTGCTCGACCAACCCATCACTGCCAATATGGTCTTTACTGTCGAACCTGGGATTTATATCCCACAGGAGGGGTTTGGCATTCGGTTGGAAGACGATGTGGTGGTACAACAAACAGGCGAACCCCTAAACTTGATGAAAAACATTCCAATCGAGGCTGAGGAAATTGAAGCGTTGATGAATCCCTAAAACGCCTTCCAGCCTTGTGCTTTAAGTGGTATCACCTCTTCGGCACGAGTGACCAATGAAGGGACATCCCCATCAGCAGTCATATGACCAATAACAGTCAAATTGGGATTGCCTTTGATGCTATCAAAGTCAGATGGCTTGATCGTAAACAGCAATTCATAGTCCTCACCACCACTCAGTGCGATGGTCGTGCTGTCGAGGTTAAACTCCTCACAAACACTTATCAACTGCGGATCAAGGGGAATTTTGTTTTCATACACCCGACATCCAATGCCACTTTGCTTACACAAGTGCATCACCTCTGACGATAAACCATCACTGATATCAATCATGGAGGTGGGTTGTACTTTTAAATCATGCAGCAGTTGCACTACATCTTTACGTGCTTCGGGTTTGAGTTGTCGTTCCACCAAATAGCTGTAAGGCTCCAAATCGGGTTGGTGTTGGGGATTGGCTTTAAACACCTCGTTTTCACGAGCCAGCACCTGCAAACCCATATACGCTCCTCCAATGTCTCCACTGACCACCAACAAATCGTTTTCGCCAGCACCACTGCGCAATACTGCCCCTGTTATGGGAGCTACGCCCATGGCAGTAACAGACAACTGCAAGCCCTGTTGGGAAGAGGTGGTATCGCCCCCAACCAAGTCCACACCATAGGTTTTACACGCCAAGTGAATGCCTGCATACAGCTCCTCAACAGCTTCGAGCGGAAAGCGATTGGACACTGCTATTGATACCAATATTTGTGTGGCGTCAGCACCCATTGCATAGATATCTGAAAGGTTGACCACCACTGCTTTGTAGCCCAAATGCTTGAGTGGCATATAGGCCAAATCGAAATGAACTCCTTCGATAAGCATATCGGTCGTAACGACCGTTTCACCCTCGTGATTGATCACAGCAGCATCATCGCCTATGCCCAATACAGTGGAGGGCAAGGCAGCAGTTGCCAATTTGGTCAGGTGTTCGATGAGGGCAAACTCCCCCAAGCTATCGAGTGGGGTTTTGGATGCTTTTTTGTCTTCTAACATGCGGCAAAATTAGGGTTTTTTAAGCGCATTTAAGTCATAAGTAGTGATGACCAAGCATACGATCATGAATTAAAAATGAGACCTCTCTTTTTTAATTCTAAATTATTTTTAAAATGACTAAAGAACAGAAAAATAAAACATAAAAATCGCCAAAAAACGAATTGCAATTGTGTAAAGCCTGCTATTGGCGACTATATCTTTGGAATGTACTATATTTGTATTCGAAAACACCTTAGAATTATCATTGTGATAAAAGTATCTACACAAGCTCGAGAACAAGTGAAGCAGATGATGCAGTCAGATGGCTACACCCTCAGCGATTCCTTTGTGCGTGTGGGTGTCAAAAGTGGTGGTTGTTCGGGTCTGTCATACGATTTGAAGTTTGACAATGCCTTAGGAGAAGATGACAAACTGTTTGAAGACAATGATGTGCGTATCGTTGTCGATAAAAAGAGTTTTCTTTATCTTGTTGGTACAACCCTTGAATATTCAGGTGGTCTCAATGGTAAAGGGTTTGTGTTTAACAATCCCAATGCCAATCGCACTTGTGGGTGTGGTGAGAGTTTTTCGCTATAAAAAAACAGGTTTGCTATGGCCTATACAGAAGAAGAATTAAAAAAAGAACTCGAGTCCAAGGAGTATGCCTACGGATTCTACACCGACATCGAGTCGGATACCTTTCCTGTAGGACTGAATGAGGAGGTTGTTCGTGCGATATCCAAACGCAAAAACGAGCCTGCTTGGATGACCGAATGGCGACTAGAAGCCTATGAGGCATGGAATGCCATGGAAGAGCCCGACTGGGCAAACGTGGACTACGCCAAGCCAGATTTTCAAGCCATTTCGTACTATTCAGCACCCAAAAAAGCACCCAAATACAACAGCTTGGACGAAGTAGATCCTGAGTTGCTCGACACCTTCAAAAAACTCGGCATCCCTGTCGAAGAACAAAAAAGACTTTCAGGCGTGGCAGTCGATATCGTGATGGACTCTGTTTCTGTTGCCACAACATTTAAAGAAACCCTTGCCGAAAAAGGAATCATTTTTTGTTCTATTTCGGAAGCGATTAAAGAATATCCAGACCTGGTGCGCAAATACATCGGAACAGTGGTGCCACGCAAAGACAATTATTACGCAGCCCTCAACTCGGCAGTATTTTCTGATGGATCGTTTTGCTATATTCCCAAAGGGGTTCGTTGCCCAATGGAACTCTCAACCTATTTTCGCATCAATCAGGCAGGCACAGGTCAGTTTGAACGTACACTCGTTATAGCTGATGAGGGGAGTTATGTGAGTTACCTCGAAGGTTGTACTGCCCCTGCTCGAGACGAAAATCAATTGCATGCCGCTGTGGTGGAGCTGGTTGCGCATGACCATGCGGAAATCAAATACTCGACTGTACAGAACTGGTTTCCAGGCGATGCCGATGGTAAAGGTGGGGTGTTTAATTTTGTTACCAAACGAGGGATATGCCACAAAAGCGCTAAGATCTCATGGACACAAGTGGAAACAGGCTCGGCAGTGACGTGGAAGTACCCCTCTTGTATCCTCAAAGGCGATGATAGCATAGGGGAGTTTTACTCTATCGCTGTGACCAACAATCGCCAACAAGCCGATACAGGTACCAAAATGGTACACTTAGGCAAACGCACAAAAAGTACCATCATCTCCAAAGGAATTTCTGCAGGTACTTCTCAAAACAGTTATCGTGGACTGGTCAAAATCAGCCCTAGAGCAGATGATGCTCGTAACTTTTCGCAGTGCGATTCACTGCTTATGGGCAACAAATGTGGGGCACATACGTTTCCTTACATAGAAGCCGGAAACAAAAGTGCCCAAATTGAACACGAAGCCACAACAAGCAAAATCGGTGAAGACCAAATTTTTTACTGCAACCAACGTGGCATCGATACCGAAAAAGCAATTGCACTCATCGTCAATGGCTTTAGTAAAGATGTATTAAATAAACTCCCAATGGAATTTGCTGTGGAAGCACAAAAACTCCTCGAAATTTCACTAGAAGGTTCTGTTGGATAAATTCAAAAAGATGAAAAAAAACCTACAACTTATCATTGTACTGCTATTCGTAGCAGCATGTACCACTCAACCAAAATCAAAAGCCGAAAGTATCACAGGTGAGTTTTTGTTTTATGACAACAACGCTGTGCTCAACACAGGAAGTGAAATTTATGGGGTAGTGGTGGATGACAAACTACACGAACTTCACGCCCAAGCCGCACCCATTCAAAAAGATAGTTTTGACATGGTGCAAGTCTATATCAAAGGACTGATTTCAAAAAACCCCAACGCTGAGGGATGGCCAGAAGTCATTACGATAAAAGATATTGACTCTGTTGCACCTTCAACCCCATTTGAAAATCAAATGATAGAAATTCGAACAGAATAATATGCTGAGTATAGACAACCTCCATGCCCAAGTAGAAGGCAAAGGGATTTTAAATGGAATCAACCTCGACATCAAGCCGGGAGAAGTCCATGCAATTATGGGGCCCAATGGCTCAGGGAAAAGTACGCTTTCCACAGTCATTGCAGGGCATGAGGACTATGAAGTCACCAAAGGAAGTCTTCTCTATCAGGGGGCAGATATCAGTGATCTGAGCGCCGATGAGCGTGCTCACTTGGGTATCTTTTTGTCCTTCCAATACCCAGTCGAAATCCCTGGTGTAACAGTGACAAACTTTATCAAAACAGCTATCAACGAAACCCGAAAAGGGCAAGGGCTTGAAGAAATGCCCGCCAATGTGATGCTGAAAAAAATCAAGGAGAAAGCAAAATTGCTTTCCATCGATACGCAGTTTTTTTCACGTTCACTCAATGAAGGGTTTTCGGGAGGTGAGAAAAAACGAAATGAGATCTTTCAAATGGCGATGCTAGAACCAAAACTCGCCATACTCGACGAAACAGATTCAGGGTTAGACATCGATGCTATGCGTGTCGTTGCCAATGGCGTCAATACGCTTCGAAACGATGACAATGCAATTATTGTCATTACGCATTATCAACGCTTGTTGGACTATATTGTTCCTGATTTTGTTCACATACTTCACGAGGGTAAGATTGTGAAGTCCGGTGGTAAAGAATTGGCAATCGAACTCGAAGAAAAAGGATACGACTGGATCAAACAAGCAATCTGATGGATT
>CEWH01140675.1_pt1 | contig 17704 bp, 8 predicted proteins | sample 531231 | NCBI WGS metagenome assembly CEWH01 (sample SAMEA2622316, study PRJEB7988) | marine metagenome | biome: marine biome (ENVO:00000447); feature: surface water layer (ENVO:00002042); material: "saline water (ENVO:00002010), including plankton (ENVO:xxxxxxxx)" | depth 5 m | reverse complement strand
CATCAGTGACGAGTCTATCCCTTTGCAAAAAATGGCTGGGAGTATTCCAAAAACTGTACATACCACGCCAACAATGACAGCCATGGTCCTCACCCCTTGGGCTGGATTGTCGAATGTATTTGTGTCAGGGATTATAACATAAAGCCAAGGAACGATGATCCATGCAATTTGACCCATAGAATTGGCAAAGCTCATCAATCGTGTTCGCTCGTTGTAGTCCGATGTCATCTCATAACCCAAGCCAACAAGGGGGGTTGCAAACATGGTGTTTCCAACAAGGAACAATATTTGCAAAATCATCACGTACCAAAAATTGAAGGTTTGTGATGCGTTTTCGTCAAGTTGCCACATCAAGATAAATAGGATACCACTTATGATAGCACCCGAAAATATATAGGGTCTTCTCCTACCCCACTTCGATGTGGTGTTGTCAGAAATAAAGCCCATGAGTGGATCTGTTAAGGCGTCAAACACTCTTGGCAATCCTCCCAAAAGGCCTGCCCAAACAGGATCCATCCCAAATGCAGTGAGTATAAATACTTGTAGATAAACCCCTAAAACGCCAGGTAAAAGATTGAGGACGAAATGCCCTGCGCCAAATGCAGCCTTTTGTTGAAAAGGCACTTTGGTTCGTGTGTTGTTGATTGATGACATGAGCGTTGGTTTAATTGACTAAAATTGTTTGTATTGCTTGTGGACTTATACTTATGTTTTTGGCAAAATCATTGTGTACGAGTTTGAAGTTTTTTGGTGTTTCCCTTTCGTTAAAAACCACTACTGCTATGCTTCCGTCTAGATTTTTAGCAGCAGCGACCATGAGGTCTTCATCTGTTTTTTTGGCTTCAATTACCTTGGCTTCTGGTCGAATGAACTTGCTGAAATGCGTCATCACATAGTAGAGTGGTGTGTAGTAAACCTCATCCTTTTCTGGGTCCACAATTACAGGGGCAATACACCAGTTGTTTGCCCAGTTGGGGCCTCCTTTCGTGTCGAGAACCATATTCCAATCAACCCAACCATCAACCCAATTGTTTAGGCATCCGATGATGTCGCGAGCATATCTATTGACAGGAGCGTATTTGGGGTGTAGATATTTTTTTTCTTCTTCTCTCCAGTCATATCCCCAATCGGTTGCTTCTTTCTTCCAATACCATTTATCATCTTTCCAAACAGGCACTTCGGCATCTACACAAGCTTCTGTTTGAATGAGATATTTATCTGGCGCCTTTTGGTGTGCGTATTGCAATTCCTCTGGGAAATAATCATAGGTGCTTTCGTACCAATGAATTGCTGTTCCATCATAATACTTGCTCGAAGCTTCGTCTTTATACATGACATCCACCCACTCACGTAATCCCTCACGATTTTGGTCATAGCCTAAAATTTTCAGATGACCTTTACCATCAGCCTCCAACTTTGGGCCTAAATAGTTTTGAACAAAGTCAGTCATTTCTTCAGGAGAATAATGCATACTTTCCCAATTCTCACCATTTCCATGTGGCTCATTTTCAACTGTAAATCCCCAAATATCAATTCCTTCTTCCCTATAGGCATCAACATATTTTGAAAAAAACAAAGCCCAAGTGTCGTAGTACTCTGGCAGTAGTTTTCCTCCAACCCAACTGTTGTTGTCCTTCATCCAAGGAGCTGCAGTCCAAGGCGATGAGAAAAGTTTAAACCCATCCTCTGAGATCGCCATCGCATCCTTTATCATAGGTATAATGTCGTCTTTATCCTCATCCACAGAAAAGTGCGCCAAGTTTTTATCGCCAGCTACAGGGGTGTAGGAGTAGTTATTTAATGAAAAATCACATGAGTTCATGTGCGTACGTGCAAGGGAATAGCGCGCCCCATCTTTGGCAAAATAGGCTGCTAAAATTTCATTGCGTTTCTCCTCGCTCATCTTGTTGAGCAAATAAGCTGAAGATTCTGTAAATGCGCCCCCAAAGCCACTTATGGTTTGGAGTTCTTTTTTTGGATTCAGCTCGATTGTTGATGGCTCTGCGTCTTGTTCGAATGTTGTACGCAAGTGCAATAGATTGCCGCTTTCAGAGGTTTCATAAACTTCTACTTTTGTGTTTATTGAATTGCACGAAATGGCCATAAAAAGAATGATTGAAAAAAGTGTTTTATTGTACATAACTTATTGGTTTATTTCAGGTTTGAGGATTAGAGGAGGTAAGACAGAATCCAAGAGGTTTTGCTCACTTCCATTGAATGTTTTTTCGATTGTATTTCCATCTCTTGTCAATCCAGAAAAAATTCCTTCATCAACAGAACTCCACAAGGCATACTTTGCTTTTCCATCAATAGTAAACAGTCCAAAATGATTTTCAGATCCTTGACTGTTTGAGGCGTCTTTCCATATTTCATCAAACGCCTCGAAGAAGAAACAAGAGATATTATTTTTTGATGTCCAATCACGCATATGGTTGTAGTACAATGCTTGCTTGTACTCGTCAGCTGCTTGGGAACCCTTGCTGCCATATAAGCCGCTCGAAACAGTTGCCCAACCCGTCTCTCCTATATGGATGTGCTTGTTTATTCCTAAATTAGTGACATAGTCTTTAACGCTATTGTACTGAGAAATTGCATAGTCTATCGCACGTTTCATGGCGTCATCAATCGATTCAAGTTTTGTCTGATTTTGGGTATTTTCTTGGCTTGCTTCCCAATATTTTTTGTTGTAATGCGTATCGTGAAATGGGTATGTATGAACAGAAATATAATCTACTGCTTTGATAAGGTTGTCCAAATCCTCATTGTGATAGGATACATCACCACCACCCCAAGAGGCAAAATTGTCCGAGCTTGTTACCCATAAATCTTCAGGTAAGTCGCCATTTGCCTTGAGATCTTGAACATAATTGACATATTTTAAAATCACTGATGGAGGTACAAAATAGCTTGCAGCCCAATGTACCATGGCCTCGTTTCCAACAGCAATGATTTTAATGATTTCAGGATATTGCTGCGCATATTGCACTGCACGTTCGATCTCTGCTTTGTTGAATGCCTCATCCTCTTGGGTGTGGTCAGGACTGTCTGTAAAAGCACCTTTACAGTTGATCCATGCCCCCATCATCACATACATCTCAAATGATGAGTCCTCTTTTTTTAGTGCAGTAATGGCTTCCAAAAGATTGGGCAATTCAGCTAGCTCTGTATTGTAGGTACGAAGTGTTTTGATGCCCATCGCAGATAATATTCGCATATCATCCTTGATTTGATCTACAGTTGGTACTGTATCACGAGATGTCGTTCGATACCCACCATATGAAATTGCCTGTTTGTTTGGATTTCCTAAAATATCAGCTGCTGTTGCGCCTTGTTGTGAAGGTGAGCAACTTGTCCAGAATAAAGAAATGCTTGCCATAAATAATATAATCAGTCGGTTTGTTGGGAATTGATTCATGAGAAATAAATGTGGATTTGAGAAATTTCTCCACTCCGGCGAAAGAGTTTTGCTGCCTCAGCAGAATGGAGATGGTATTGGTCTATTTTATTTTGTTCTCCGTTGGAATAAACAACTTCGATCCCTTTGGTGTTGGATGCTTTATGATACACTATTGGCACTTGGCAGTAGGTAAAACAGAGTGCGTGCTTTGGAATTGTAATTGATTGTTTTTGATTCTTTATATCGTAGAATTCAAACACCTTATCTTCTTCCAAATACTCTTCTGTTCGAACAATTGAAGGGTTGAAAAAGAGTTCTCCTCCTTGTGCATAAACGCCAAACTCACCCCAGCGACACAAGATGTCTTCCTTAACCTGACCTGTCATTCCAGGCTGTTGTGCCCCACGACCAGCAGGTGTATGAGAATACGGATCTGTTGGGATCGCCCCATATGCTTTTGGTGTTTTGTGTGCGCCAATGCCATCAACAATCTCATAGTAATGCTGTCTTAGCGATTCGATGAGTTTAGGGTCTAACTGCTTGTGAATGGATTCCCAAAGCACCTCTTGCGCAGCCAATGCCAACTTGGATACCATATGCCAATAAATTGAGCCTAGCCCCTCAAAAGCGAAAAATGTTCCTGATCGACCTGTGAATGATTTGTGATCAAACAAATCCTCAAAGAGGTGAAATAAATGATCTTTTTCGTTAACCAATTGATCATATTGAGCTGGTAATTCAGATATTGCTGCCTCTAGGCTGTAAACATTTCTAAAATTTCCATTGAAATGATACGCCCCATCGCAATCTTTTTGAATCACTTGCTTGTTGTCATCATCGATAAGTGCTTGCAAAAGTGGAGAGCTTTCAACAGCTGCTGCAGGTACATTATTTTTTTCAAAAAAGCGAGGTAAATCCTTGTTGGGATATAAAATATAACTGTTTTGATCTTCTCTGTAAAGTTTGCTTTTCCGCATTTGATTGAGCACCTGATCTGCTTGCGCAGGACTCAAATAACCAGAACTCAGCACTGCGACTTGCCCTTCGAGCATTTCGTCGAGATAAGATATCGATACGCCACCTTGCGCTTCAAATGTGATGAGATTATAGGCATGATACAGTCCATCTGCTCGTTTGTTTGCATCAATTGAGTGGTCAATGTAAGCCAAGCTGATGCCTATAAACGACTTGAGGTCGGCTGTACTGATATCCGATATTTTTGAAGAAAACCCATTGTTGTAAATCTGATTTCGATAACTACTTCCTGCTTGTCCAACTGCATCTACAAATGATTGACGTTCTTGATCACCAATCTTGTTGGCGAGTAAACTTTCGTGTTTTGTGAGTTGGGTGGAAATTTCTTTGAAAAAATCATATAATTCCTCAGAAATGGGAGAGGAGCTAAAATCAACACTATCGATAAGGTTGTCGAAAAACGTAAAGAAACGACGCATATAATACAGGGTCACCATCGATGTTCCATTGCCTACTAATGCATTGTTTGCGTCATTCCACTCAGGTCGCTGGGTGTTTAGCCAAATGCCTGCCTCAGGAACAAAGTTTGACATTTTGGCAAGAACAGTTGCCAAAAGTTTTTCAAGCATATTGACGTGATATACATCACCTTTTGGTGTTTTGAGTAATGCCCCATCAGCACCCAAATCCTCTTTTTGCCTGTCGATTTGATTGTGCAGCTCTTCATCAAAAACAATCGTATCCTTTGGATCCTTAACGATGTCTTGATAGGATTTGATGATGTAAGGAACATGCGCATAAACAAAGTGATTTTCTGTCAAACTATCCTTGAGCTTTCCTGGGTAGTGTTTTTGAATAAATTCTAAAAACTTGAGCAGATAAATAATTTGGTGATCCCCCCAATAGCCGATATAAGACCAAGGATCATGGGCCTCGATAATCTCCCAATCAAAGCCATCTTTGGTCACACGATAGGGGTTATATCCATCAAAGGTTGACGCATTGAGGAATCTAAAAATCATCCCTTCAATAAAGGATGGATAGGCATGCGCAAGTGCTTCCCAGTTTTGGAAAATATCGCGCCAGTTGCCTTGATAATCTAAAATTTTTGACCCATCATTTTCGTTTTGGGTATTGATCGAAAACCAGTTCCACGGACGACTCGGATCACCATGCCGGCGACTGAATTTGAGTGGCAAGTATTCTGTCGCCAATCGTTTGATTGGAACTGAGGGGATTGAGCTGATATTGGTTGCCAATTGCTCGAGTGAAAACAGCTCATCCCATTGGTTGAGCTGATCTTGATATTTTTCAAACTCCACCCTGTTTGCTTGTTGAAGATAGGGGATAAAATCTGCTTTTTCGATTTGATAATTGGCATCAAAAATTCCTCCACGCATGATATTGAACATGGTATTGGAATAGTGGCGCATGATGGTTTTTTTGTCATTGGTGAGCTGCATGGCATCGGCTGCTGCGCAAAGCTGTATTAGGTGGTCAGTGCCCTCTTGAATGTCTTTATTCACATGATCGATAATATCGCCCTTGGCCATGTCTTTGATCAACGATCGAATGCAAACCATCGATTGGTTTACATCTGCTATGATATACCAATCCTTGCTTTGAGAGGCTTCTAGAGTGATGGTATCAACCAAGAAATATGCTCCTTTTTCGCCTTTGTTTTCATTCTCTTCTGAAAGCTTTTGCCCACGTCGAAAAGCCTCGAGTTGGAAAGACGACAATAAATAGGTTGGGTTGCTCAGACCTGATGACCAAACTGTGGTTGCTTTGAGTGCCTCACTAGGCTCGGCGCGATCAACAATGATGGCACTGAGGGCATAGATACCCAAGGCATATTCTTTTTCCAATTCACTTTTCTTATAGGCATCAACAAGATTGCTTTTGCTGTTTTGCAAGTCAGCTTCAACTCCATAAGGAACTAGATTTTGAATGCCATCCAAGACATGAACAACTTTTTTGGTTTTGGAGAGATTGTTCAAAGTTGCATGTCGCACAAATCCATATCGGTTGCTCGAACTCCATTGGTATGTAAATGAAAGCTCTAAGTCATGATTGATTTGCTCAAAGATAATAGTGTTTCCATATTCGCTTTTGTACAAGTTTGTTTCGGTTTGATAAAGCGAATCTGTGAGTACTGAAAAGGGTTCCCACAAAAAGGATTTTCCGTCTTTTTCGACTTGTAAAATGGTTTTACTTCCTGTGGATTCCAATGTCTCTAAAATTTTGTCAACTGTGTAGTAGGGGAACAATGCCTGATCGCAATCTTTTCTTCCTGCAGAAAGACCACCATTGCTGCCAATAAACATCCAGTGATTGGCGTCACTCACGATGCTCATAAAAAAGGGAGGCATATTGTCAACATTTCTGATTTTGTAAAACCACTTTTCTTTGATTTGAATCAGTTCACCTTCGGGTTCAAGGATGTTGGAATGTCTTATGTTTTTGTCGATGTACATATATAGGATGGTCGTTAATTTGTTTTTTTTTATTATTATGCATTGACCAGTTCGTATTCAATTTCTTCTAGTGACTTTCCTTTTGTTTCAGGAAGTATTTTAATAAACAATAACACTCCTACTGTGGCAATCATGCCATAAATAAAAAATGTTAAAGCACTCCCGAGATTTGAAATTTCCCAGGGAAATATTTGTTGAACCAACCAACTTGAAAATGAGTTTAAAAAGCCAATCACACCAATTGCCAAACCACGATAGAGGTTTGGGAAAATTTCAGAAAGCATCACCCACATCACTGGTCCTAAGGAAAACGCAAAACAGGCGATAAACCCAAGAATTCCGATCAGTACTAGGGTTGCATTCATGTCAATTGCAGCTTCTAAAATGGCTCCTTCGTTAAGGGCATAGACTTGATTTCCGATGGCAGCTTTGATGTCACTTTTAAAGACCACATCGCTGTTGTATGTTCTGTCTTGAAATTCTGCTAGCTTGTAGGTGTCAATGTTTTCAAAGGAATTGATTTCAGTAGCTGATAGCTCATAGGTTGCTTGATTAAAACTATAGGCACACAACAACAAGCTCACGGCAATTCCTGCCATGCCAACCAGTAAAAGTGGTCGTCTTCCCATACGATCAATCAAGTAGATGGCAAGTAGTGTGAATACCACTGTTGTAAAACTCAGCAATACACCCGACGAAAAGGCTGCGTCGGTTCCGATTCCTGTTTGTTTGAAGATGGAGGTGGCATAGAAATAAATTGCATTGATACCTGTGACTTGCTGAAGGATACCTAATGTGATTCCCACCAGCATAATAAATCGGAGTGCAGGGTTGAGGAGTTCGCCTATGGAGACATTTTTTGTAACATTCGACTCTTCAATGTTTTTTTCTATCGATAGAATTTCGACATCTGCTTGTTCAGCACCATGAATACGTTCTAGCACTTCTTTCGCTTGTTCGATCTTATTTTGGGTATAGAGCCAACGTGGGCTTTTTGGCACAAAAAATAAGAGTGTAAAGTAAGCGATGGCTGGAAAAAATTCAACCCCCAACATCCATCGCCAAACATTTTCGTCGGTGAGTATTTGACTACCCGAAACATTGAATTGGTTGAAATAATAGTTACTCAAAAAGGCTGCAAAGAAGCCCAATACGATATTCAGTTGTTGGATGGAAACCAGCTTACCCCTATTTTCAGCAGTCGAAATTTCAGCGATGTATGTTGGTGCTAAAATGAGTGCTGCGCCAAAGGCCAAACCTCCCAGCATACGAGCGATATACAAGGTCTCATAAGACACTGCAAAAGCAGAGGCAATGGCAGAGAATGCATATAAAAAGGCTACAAGGATGAGAATCTTCTTTCGTCCAATTCGATCACTCAAACGACCTGCGATTAACATCGCAATCATCGCTGCAAAAGATGGGGAACTCACCACCCAACCCGTTTGGGCATCATTGAGGTCAAACTGAGGGCCTGCATATGAGATTACACCAGAAATGATTCCTGCATCAAACCCAAAGAGAAAACCTCCAAGCGATACAACAAAGGCAATAAAGAGCGTTTTTCTGTTCATTTGTTTTGGTTCATCTTAGGTTCAGTTGACTTATGATTATTGATAAATTCTGATATAATCTATTTCCATGGCTGAGGACGTAAAGCTCGATGCGATGGATGGCTGAATGGCAACATTCAGCAATAAATACTGATCAGAATTGAATGGCCATGTGCTTGCATCTTTCACTGGTGGATTGTAGATATAGTGTGCAATATTATCTACCGAAAAGGTCATTTTCTCTGCTGTCCATTCGAGCTTATACACATGAAATTCTGAGGAAACTGTTGATATGGATCTACCATCCTTATTCACAGTATTTCCATGGGAGGAGGGGGTATGCATGGCACTTTGGATAAAGTTTTGATTGCTACCCCAATGCTCCATAATATCAATCTCTCCACAAGCTGGCCACGAAGCTGAGCCAAATCCTTGCTGTTGCCAATAGGCTCCATTTTCATTGATGTTTTTACCCAAAGTCCAAATGGCAGGCCAAGTACCAACACCTGTAGGTAACTTTGCTCTGATCTCCACCACCCCATAAGTGAAGGCATACTTTGCGTTTAACCTTGCTGAAGTGTAGTCCTTTGTATGTCCTTGGTCAGAAAAAACCTCTTTTTTTGCAACAATCTTCAATGTACCATCTGATACGTAGGAATTATCAATTCGGTTTGTATAATGTTGAAGCTCATCATTGTACCAACCCCAGCCATTTGGCAACTTGGTTTGATGAAACCATTTTGAATCATCAACAGGATTGTCAACTCCTGACATATAGGTAGTGCCATCATCATCAAACTCATCAGACCATACCAAGGTTTTCCCATCTAGAAGGTCATCTTGAGGGTTGTACACCCCTTCATTCTTGCAGCCAACAAACAATACAGCTAGAGCCAGCTGACAACAGATCAACTTAAAGTAATACATAAATAAAACCTTATTTACAGTTTCAATACTTCAAAATCATTCCTTGTAGAAGTAGATATTGTCTAAGAAAACAGTACTTATTTTAGATGCACCACTACTATTTTCATAGATTAATTGTCCTATGCCTGTTCCAGTGGTAAACGTCAAAGGAACGCTAACACTAGCCCACCCATTAGACGTTAACTGAGAGCTGTTGATCAGCACCACTTGTGTCATATCATCGCCACGACCACCATTATCAGCTTTGTTGGGACCATAATCTTTAATCGTGATTTTTAACTCATCATTTGGTTGAACATCGTTTGGTATAAACACATCAAGATGAAAATGAGTCATTTCAGAAGCATCTACGAGTGGATCTGTGAATTGTTGTCCTACAAAATTGAAGTTTTCGTAAGCTAAAATATTATCCCCATTATAGACAAAATCTGCAGATGTTGTTGTTTGCCATGGTTTCCAATACCCATTGTAAAAATCAATGTTGACATCTTCATAGGCATCACTAAAAATAGATATTACATTTTCAGCAGCATGAGTTGGAACAGGAGCCGATTCAAAAAATCCTTTAGACTCAACGATCAGTGAGCCTGTGGCATCAACCCCATTTAAACTTGCTGTGATTGTAGATGTCCCTATTTCAAGAACAGTCACTACACCATCTTCATCAACAGTTGCAACTGCTGTGTCTGAAGAAGTGTAATCAAAATAGGCTGCTGCTGCTGAGACAGTTACATCCGAGCCATTCCCCAAACTTAGTGTTAGTTTTGTTTCTTTAATATCAATCTCTGAACCAGTATAGCCAGTAACTTCTTTTTCCATACCATCATATATTGTCGGTCTTGGTTGGGTAAAATATCCCAGTTTTTGAAACCGAATTTCATCGATCCAAAAGGTATACCCAAGCCCGTCAGTTGAGTCTGTTCCTGCAGAAAAAGCAAACATCCCTTTTTCTTGCACCAGTTTAGCAGGGTCTGGAAATGGAATAATGTATTGTTTCCATGTTGTTGTGAGATTGATTTCTTCCAAACCAACATTGAATTTGTCCCCTTCAAAATCAGTTCCAAACCCAAATAAGCCAATGCTTGCTGTGGTTGTACCCTTCGCCCAGAAGGTTAAGGCATCATATTCAGTAAGGTCTCTCCCAAGAAAGCGATCTTTAAAAATCCCGCCGATAAAGCCTCCTTCAGGATCTTCAGATCCAGGAACATCTATGCGAATTGCACTCGATCCTTTGTAGGCGTTATTATCAACGTCGAAACCATTGACATTGGCACCATCTGCAGGATCATAAGATATAAAAAACTGATCTGTAAGACTCACTGGGAAGTCTGTAAAAACTTCTGGTGTGTTTGGATACTTTGCCAATGAAATATCATCAGACAATTCTCTTTCACAACCAAACATAAGTGCAACCAGTAGAGCTGCAGCAATTGAGTTGATTTTTGATGTATACTTAAATTTTTTCATTGTCATTCATTTATTATTTACCAATGTTTATGTGAACATATGTTCTAATCTCCCATTCTGATCCTTCAGAGAATCCACTAAAATCGAGTGTTGGTGGATTTAAATCACCTACAGCAGTGGCTGCTGGAGCATATCTTGGAGAGTATTGATCCAAAGACCTCCATGTTCCTCTAATACCTATTTGTGTATTGGGAAGTCCAAACCAGTCTTGTTTTCCAAGCGAGGTTGAAAAATCAACCATCAATTGGAGTGGGAATGTGAGGTTAAAGTCACGATGATAATCGTATGGTCCCCAATCATTCACTTTTACATGTGATATCATTTTCATGTTTTTATAAATCATTCTGACATCACCCCCAAATCGTGTAATGGTACGATCTGAATCACCATTTGCTTGACCATTTCCATAATAGAAATTACCAATCATCCCGAGTTCAGGACTGAGTTTTGAAACAACTCGCGTGTGCGCTTCCCAGAGATCTTCTGCTGGTGCACTTTGCCCAAAGGCAAAAAACTGTCGATTTGCCAAAAATCCAATGTGAGCATCTTGCGTGGTGGGGAGATGTTTATAAACAAATCCAGCACTCATCGCAAACTTGGCGTCTTCAACAACATCGTTGTTCCACTCATACATCCAAGTTCCTGGCGTTGGGTCAAATGTGAATAATATTTCTCCAGATGACATTTCTCTATTCCCGCCACGTACTGCAAAAGGATCGTCAATTACATTGCGTAATCTTCCTGGTCCAGTAAACGCACTTGGGATTGGATCAATCAGTGGTTTTTGGTATAAAAAGTTTGGTGCAATCTGTAGGTTTCCTAATAGATATGTGAACCCAGAAAGCACGTTGGTCATGTTTCCACTACCAGAGTCTTTTAGTTTCCAGCCTGTAAAGGTTTTGGTTTGGTCAGCACCACCATTGGCAACCAAGCCCATGTATGATCCTTGTGCATACCAATTGATTCTACCTTTTTGATAGGTGATTTTGGCTTTCGCACCCCAGTTGTCATCAGCAATAATTTTATCGACAAATACCTTGTCAAGCTCTTCGTCATAAACCTGAAATGAGCTTCCGTTGAGAGGACTACCGCCCCAAATTCCGCCGAAAGTAAAGCCGAAATCACCAATCTTGCGCTCAAGAGCAATTGTCGCTCGCTCTGTTGGCCATGCTGGGATAACCCCACTGGTCAACTGATTTTCGTTCAATACACGTCTACCACTTTCGTCATACTCCAAATTGGTCACAAGGTCTCTGTGGTATACCCCTGTTACTTTCCATTTGAGTAAATCCTTAGTATACTTTAGTAATACTGCAGGATTGGCACCCCACCACAACTGAGGACCAAAGGCAGCTTTAAGACCACTTAATGCTCCTTTGCCATCTATTTCTGCACCTAAAATTTCGCCATTGTAGATGTCCAAGTTCGGACCATAGTTTGATTCAGAATAGAGATTGAATACGTCTCCTTCATATGCCCAGTGGTAATGCCCTGTTCTGTAAAACCCTCTTAGGTCGAAATTCTTTGCATTCCACTCAAAATCAGCATTGTATACCTGTACTCTATATGGGTCATTGACAGTAATCACTTCACCTGTTTCAGAGATAACTTTCATAGGTCTTCCACGATTTTCGTAGAAAATTTCATCAATCGCATTGTCAGTCACATTACCCAAAACACTGACATTGACCTCGGCACGCATGCCTGGAGCAGGTTTTCCTTCGACACCTACAAAATAAGATTGCATATGGTCAAAGCCCAACTGATCGGGATAAACTGTTTCTTCAGAACTCGCTGTTTCTGGAGTTGTCGTTAAATCTCCTCCAGTGTTAAAGCTGGTAAACTCAGCCCTGAGCCTACTCACACGAAGTTTTTCACCACCACCCATGGCTGCTTTGTCTCCACGAGCACGAAGCATCGCATCCATAATTTGGATATTGTCAAAATGATTTTCGATGAAAGCAGCATCAACTCCACTCGCATAAGGGTTGAGTGCGTGTGCCTCTTTCAATGCATAATATGCTGCTCTTGGGTACAGTTCATATAATCCACGAGCGTCGTTTGGACCTTTTGCACAAATCCCAAACCACTCTTCATTCATGTTGTTTTGTCCTGGCTTATAGTCAAATTGATAGCCCCCATTCGACCAAGAAGCGTTGTTGTCATGAACTTCCAGGTTGTCTGTTTGGCCAAATTTCCACCAACCATCGCTAAACTGGAAGGTACATCCACCAATTGAATTACCAGCTTTTCCAAGACCAGAAGCATTGGCATAAATTTCTTCCCACTGACCAACCATATACGTTGCTTGTGCTTTTTGATCTTCTTTGTTTGAAAGTGCGTTGAAAGCATCTGAGCCAAACTCTGTGAACATGACAGGCTTTCCATATTCATTTTTAACACGCTCGAAGGTGTCGCCAAAAGAAATCCCACGATACATATTGGTTCCGTAGATATCTACATCTTGACATTCTTGCGCGATAATGTCCATGAACAATAAGTCTCCATTACAAATAGCCACTGGGTGTGATCCATCAATACCTTTGATTGCTATTGCTGCATCATTCATGAGTTTGTACATGGGTCTTCCGCGGTTTTCACCAACAGCTCTAATTTGGTCTTCTTCATCTGGAAAATCTTCTGTTTCAGCTCCTGCCCAAAACAAACCGTAGTTGTTTTCGTTTCCTAACAAAAACATCAAAAGACCAGGAGTATTCTTAAACTCCTCTGCTAGGGCAGTTATTTCTGACATCAAAAGTTCTCTGACCGCAGGGTTACTGTAGTCTGTAACTGGAACCCATGCGCCATCAAGCGTCAAGCCATATCGTCCAAAAGAGTGATTGAGGATGGTATGAATGCCATAGTTTTCATAAATGTATTGTACCCATTTGGGTTGAATACCAGTGTATGTTCGAATGGTGTTTACACCCATATTTTTGAGGAGTCCCATCTCTGAATCAAGCGCCGCGATGATAAAATCGTCGGATTGATTCCAAAAATTGAAAGAGTAGTTTGTTCCTCTAGGAAAGTAGTCCCAGTTCATACCGTTGATCATGAAGTCTTTTCCATCGACAACAAGTTTCAACTGATTGTTTTCGTTCTGAACGACAACATTTCTTGCTTGTGAATACATAGAAATAGACACCAGAACGAAAAGGATATTAAAAAATTTGATTTTCATAAATGTAGATTTACTTTTAAAACATTTACACAGAAAAATGATTGTGGTAAATATGTTGTTTTTAATGCGTTTCTAAAATAAAGAAGTTGTATTGACAATTATGCAAAATATAACTCTACAATTTATATACTCAATAATATAATCATTGTAAAATTTTCAAAAAATCATTTTAACCTGATAATAGATGATTCCATAGCCATATTTATCAATACTGTATAGGTATCGTATAGGAAAAAAAAGGGGTTAGAAAAGTACTATACAGAAAGGATATAGGAGATCAGATTGGTTTTGTGTTCCAAATTCATTCTTTTTCGCAAGCGATAGCGTTTAATTTCGACGCTTTTAGAAGAGATATTTAATAGAGATGCTATTTCCTTAGATGAAAGGTTCAAACGCAAATAAGCACACAAGCGTAAATCATTGGGGGTTAGTTTTGGGTGAATTTCTTTGATTTTCTTTAAAAAGTCCTTGTCAGCATTGTTAAAGGCCTCTTCAAAGTAGTTCCAGTCATCATCATTATTGATGCTTTTATCAATATTTCGAACAACATTTTTGACTTCTGAAATATTTTTAAGGTTCAATAATTCATCTTTGATCGAGCCCAACAATGTGTTTTTCTTAATCATGCTCATGGTAGAAATGGCAAGCTCTCTGTTCTTATTTTCGATACGTTGATTCAACTGTTCATTTTTTGCCTCAACCAAGGCTTTTGTGTTTGAAAGCTCCTTTAATGCAAGTTCTTTTTTGGTTTCTTCCACATATTTCATTTGTTGTCTTCTGTAGTAACGAGTGTAGTAGTTATTGATCAGAAATGAAATAAATACAAGGGCACCAACATAAAAGGAAACTGCCCAATAGGATAAGTACCAAGGAAAATCGATGGAAAAGGGGTAACTCACAATATCGCCCAATGGTTGCTGACCACTTTGCGCACGAAAATAAAAGGTATAATCCCCAAAGTCCAGATTTTTAAACGCTACCATAGACGAATCATTCCAAGGAATCCAGTCTGTATGATAGCCATCTAAAAACCACTGGTACTGTATACTGTTGAACTCGCTGTAGTAGGGGACAAAAAACTCAAACTGGATATTGTTCATTTCAGATGACAAATCAATGTTTCCAGTCAATGAAAGGTCTGATTCTGCAAGGTCTAGCGCAGATGAGGTTGCACGACTCAAAAAAAGTTTGGCCTGTGGGACTTCGTAATTGTTGAGTTTAATGTTTAAAAATCCATTCATTGTCCCAAGCAAATAGGTGTTGTTGTTTTGCTCAGAGATGTTTTCGAATCCTAAATTTGTTTTTCTATAGTCATTATGAACTGGTATTTTCTGAATGGAAAAAGAGCTGTCAAAAATATTTTTTTCCAACAGCACTATGTTTTTTTCAAAAAATGTCCAAATGCGATTGCGTTCGTCTAAAATCATTTTGCCACTCAAGTACGAATCATTTGCAAACATGGCCGAAGAAATGGAAAGTGGTAAAAAGTCTTTCAGCTGTTTGTCAAAGGCAAAAAAACCATCTGGACTCATATAATACACCTCATCATTAAACTTGATAAGGCTGGCGTGCCTTCCTCTTTTTACATTGAGAACACGTACGTTTTCAACCTGGTCTGCATCAGCAGATAAGGTCACGTGATAAACCCCCTTATATTCATGGCTAATTAAAATTTCATTGTCATTGACCATTTCCATATGTCGTGCGGAAATATCAAATCCAGTAATTTTATTGGCATACTGCCATACCCCATTGAAACGTTTGAGTACATGAATCCCATCATAACTACCAACAAAAATGGTATTTCGGTCGATACTTTTGTGTGTCCATGCACCTATGTATGAACCGATCCGAATTGCTGTATTGCCCTTTAGCATAAAGGTACCTCGATCATGACCAACAAATAACACATCATTAATGACTTCCAAATTCCAATTTTGACCAGACAAGCCTTTAATGGATTCGAATGTTGCTGTTGGCTTATTGATTGGGCGATAAAACAAGCCTCGGTTGGTCGCCAAATAAAGACTGTTCTGAACCCTTTTGGATGCATAAACAGTTCCAAGTTGCCCTTTGGAATCATTATAAAATTGGAAAGGAGAATCAATCAAAATACAGTTGATTCCACTGTCCAATCCCAGCCAAAGATTGTTGGCTCGGTCTTGAAAAATTGACAAAATGGTGTTGTTGAGCAGTCCCTTTTCGAAGTTATAATTCGTTGACTTCCTTCCATCCTCAGAAATGGTGTACAGCCCATTGGTGACTGTTCCAATCACATAATCCCCATTCGTTGACTGCAAACCACTGTAGACAAGTTCATTGTCAGTAATGGTACTTTGGATCTGCCAAGGACGAAGGCTTTGATTTCGGTAGGTAAAAAAGCCTTTTGATGAAGTGAGAATTCGAAAACCATCAAAGAGAGGAAAGATTTCGATGACTTCTGTGTTGCTAAATTGTTTTCTGCCAAAAAGGTATTTGATGCCATTCAAATCATATGTATAAATCCCGTCATTTTCCAAATGGAAAAAAAGCTGTTCATTCACAACAAAGGATTTTATAATTGGCCTATCGGGCTGGATTTGTTTAAACTCATTTGTAGATTGGTTGAATAAAAAAATACGATTGAGGGATTGAAAAATCAGTGTGTCTTCAATCTGATAAATCTGCCAAAACTGTTCATCTTCAATGAGTTGGATTTCATATTGCTCAACCAACGATTGATAAACCAAATTTCCTGTTGTTTGCTTTTCCCAGTACCCAAAATCCATGTAGCTTCCCGAGTACAATACGCCATCAAAAAATGCAACTGATCGAACAATAGAGTTCATGGGGTAGAGTTTCCATCGTTCTGCGTCATACATCAAAACCCCTTCGTTGTTTGCAATGTAGATTTCATCGTTTCCCCCTTGGGTAAGTGCCCAGTTTTGATTTCCTGCCGCATACTCCTCCATAAGAAAACTCTGTATAGGAGGAAGTGCCTGGGTGTATAGTGAAGATGATATGCATAAGATGCATATAATCAGATATTTATGAATAAAACTAGTCATTTGATGATATCAAAAAGTCATCAAATGTAGTGAATTTATAAAACTACAAACGAAAAGAAATGTGTTTAATTAATGACCAAACGACGAGTTGATTGCACATTTGGGCCCTTCATTTCAACCAAATATATGCCTTTGGGTAAGTCTTCGGAAATGCTGAATTGCTTTTGCATTGGCTGATGATGTACAATACTACGCCCTTGTAAATCGTAGATATTCAACTCATGAATTTCAGTTGCAGATCGAATATAAAATCTTTTGGAGGTGGGGTTTGGAAAGAGTTGAATTTCAGCGTGATTGCTTTCATCAATTGACATGGGCTGTTCTTGGTAGACTCTTATATAGTCAATTTCCATGGCTGAGGATGTAAAGCTTGATGCTATGGATTCCTGTATTGCAACATTCAGCAATAAATACTGATCAGAATTGAATGGCCATGTGTCACTATTTTTTGCTGTTGGATTGTAGGTGTAATGCTCTACATCATCTACCGAAAAAATCATTTTATCTGCTGTCCACTCGAGCTTATACACATGAAATTCTGAGGAAACTGTTGATATCGTTCTACCACCATGATTGACAGTAGCGCCATGGGATGAGGGGGTATGCATCGCACTTTGGACATAGTTTTGATTGTTACCCCAATGTTCCATAATATCAATTTCTCCACAAGCTGGCCACGA
>CEWH01079705.1_pt1 | contig 17893 bp, 12 predicted proteins | sample 531231 | NCBI WGS metagenome assembly CEWH01 (sample SAMEA2622316, study PRJEB7988) | marine metagenome | biome: marine biome (ENVO:00000447); feature: surface water layer (ENVO:00002042); material: "saline water (ENVO:00002010), including plankton (ENVO:xxxxxxxx)" | depth 5 m | reverse complement strand
TATTGGAATTACTGATCCAAATCATACTGGTAACGCCGCTGCTGTCACAGTTACAGTTGGTGCTGGTGGATCTCTATCTTTCAATGTAACTAACGGAGGAACTGGATACAGTAATAATCCAACTATCAATATTCCTTCACCTTCCTACGAAAATCTCCCAATTGTCGGAGTTTCTCGTCTTGGTCAGGGTGCAACAACTGATTCTGGTAGTGGTCTCCTTCTTAATGTTGAAGTTGGTTCTGCGATAACAGCAGTTGGAATTGGTTCTACTCTCTTTGAGGTTAAAAACTTCAATATTGCTAGAAATGGATATGGATTTAGAATTGGTGATAAGTTCAAACCAGTTGGTCTTGTAACTGCCAAAGGTCTTCCTTCTATGGTAAATGAACCAGAATTTGAAGTTCTGGACATCTTTAACGACAAATTTGCCGCTTGGCAATTTGGTGAACTTGATTACATTGATTCTATCTCTGATCTTATTAATGGATCTCGTGTCAGATTCCCACTGAATTATAAGGGTGAACTTCTAAGTTTTGAAGTTGATAGGAATAATCCAGACTCTTCGGTAATTGATCTTGAAGCAGTTCTTCTAATCTATGTAAATGGTGTTATCCAGCAACCAAATGTTCATTATCAGTTTGTTGGTGGTACGTCAATTGTATTCACAACTGCACCAACTTCAAACGATAATATTGATATCTTCTTCTATAGAGGAACTAGAGGAACTGATAGTGTCATCGTAAATGTTAACACTACCGTTGAAACTGGAGATCTCCTGCAGATGCAGAAGACTGATAATAGTCTTGCTCAAGATCCTAGAACAACTTACAATATCAATAATTCCGACACAGTAGAAACAAACATCTACGCTGGTCTTGGTATTGATGAAACTAACTTTAAACCACTTACCTGGATTAAGAAGAAGGTGGATCAGAGACTTGGTGGTGAACTTGTTAATAAGTCAAGAGATTCCATTGAAGGTCAAGTCTATCCTACTGCAAGAGTTATTGGTGACATTTCTGCATCTGCAACTGAAATATTTGTTGATGACGCACAATTATTCAATTATGAGGAAAATGAGTCTTCTATCAATATCACCAGTGTCAATGGATTGCTTGTAAACACGTCAACAGAACATGTATCTGCCGCTGTCACTGCTGTAGTTTCTTCCACAGGAACGATCAGTTCCTTGGATGTAACTGAAGGTGGTGCTGGTTATTCTGGTTCAGCAACACTTAAGATTGCTGCACCGAAGGCAGTGGGTGTTGGTGTTGGTACAACTGCTACAGGCACAGTCACTATTGTCAACGATTTTATTAACTCTGCTTCCGTAACTAACGCTGGTTTTGGTTATACACGCACAGCACCTCCACAAGTTCTGGTTTCTACACCAGCACTTTCTGTTGAAAGTTTGACTGGAATCACTGCCGTTGCTGGTTTTGCTGCAACGATTACTGGTATTGCCACAGCGGTCGGAACTGGCGGAAACGCTCTTGCTCTTGCGTTTAGTTTTACAGCGTCTAGCACCACAGGACTTCAAGAAGGTTATCCAATCTTCGTCAAGAACACTAGTGTTGGTGATGGTGTTATATCCATCAATGGTTCCGACAATTCAATCGTTGCCATCGGAACAACGTTCCTGGACAACATTTATATTGTTAATGATCTTCATACAACTGCGACGACTGGAGTTGCTACTTGCAATATTCTTTCTACGACTACACATACTGGTCTTACCACCACAGGTAGTTTGACAGTCCCACAAGGAATACTTTCCTGGGGCAGACTTTCTGGATTTAATAGAGCATCTTCTCCGATTGCTATTGGTGTAACTGGTTTGAGAGTTGATGCTGGATTGTCAACATTCCCCACTATCCAAAGACGGGGATTCGGTTTGAGAGACAACGGATCTCTCAGAAAGGACCTGGGATAGTTATAAATATAGAAAAAAGCTAGCAACAATGGCGGCAATTGTAACCGATCAGTTTAGAATATTAAATGCGGGAAACTTTGTAGATTCCGTCACTAGTTCTGCAAACTCTTACTATGTTTTTGTTGGTCTATCCAATCCCTCTATAGTTGGATTTGGAAGAACTACAGACTGGGACACAAATACTCCTAGTCCCACTGACAATATTGATTATGCCAATTTTATTGGCGACAATATGTCCTTTGGTAAGAAAGTCTCCTCTGCTAATGTCAGAAGACTGGTAAGGAGAGTTGATTGGACTAGAGGGACAAAGTATGAGATGTATCGTCACGATTACAGTCTCAATAATCTTTCACCCACCACAAAGTCTGCAAGACTTTATGATGCAAACTACTATGTAATGAATAGTGAGTTCAAAGTATATACTGTTATTGATAATGGTTCTTCTGGAATTAGTACAACAGGAAATGCTTCTCTTGATGAACCAACTTTCACTGACCTTGAACCATCAAAAGCAGGTGTAAGTGGTGATGGATATGTTTGGAAATATCTTTTCACAGTATCTCCAAGTGATATCATCAAGTTTGATTCTACTGAATATATTTCACTTCCAAATAATTGGTCTACATCAACAGATGCTCAGATAGTTGCTGTTAGGAATAACGGTGATTCTGATACTAATGAGAATCAGATTAAGAAAGTATATATTGACCAACAGGGATTAGGATATTCTCAAGGTTCTCATGAAGTCAATATTTTAGGTGATGGAACTGGCGGTAAAGTTATTGTTGATGTTGATGTCAACGGTAAAATTACAAATACTGTAGTTTCTTCTGGTGGAAAAAATTATTCTTACGGAATTGTTGATCTTGGATCAATTAATTCTAACTCCAGCACTAAAGCAAAACTGATTCCAATTATTCCACCATCAAAGGGTCATGGTCATGACCTTTATAAGGAACTTGGTGCGGATAAGGTTCTTGTTTATGCAAGATTTGATGATTCTACAAGAGATTTTCCAACTGATGTAACTTTCGCACAAATTGGTATTGTTAAAAATCCAACTTCTATTGGATCTACAACAGTATTTGATGAAAATCAGTTCTCTTCATTAGGTGCCTTGAAATTTACTTCAGTTACTGGAACAGTATCTGTTGGTGATAAAATTAGTCAAAGTGTTACAGGCGGGACAGCAGTTGGTTTTGTTGCTTCATTTGATAATGAAACTAAAGTATTGAAGTATTTTCAAGATAGAAATGCTTTCTTGAATCAAACTACATTTGATCAAACAGATTATGTTGGTGTTTCTACCAACGGTAAACTGTATGAGTTTGCTTCAAATTCAAACGCAGTCACTACCACTGGAGGTTTCTCGGGTTCTATTGATACTGGATTTACTGGTATTACTACAAACCCAACAGGAACAAAACTTATTTCAATTGGCACCCAAATTACAAACGGGATTGCCAATCCTGAGATAAATAAAGGGTCGGGAGATATTGTCTATATTGACAATCGTCCAGCAATCTCCAGAAACTCAAGACAAAAAGAAGACGTTAAAATCATCCTGGAATTCTAAACGATGCCACAGAAAACTAATCTCAATATCAATCCTTATTTTGATGATTTCAGTAAGGATGATAATTTTTACAAGGTTTTATTCAAACCAGGATTTCCAGTTCAGGCTAGAGAACTGACGACTCTACAGACAATTCTGCAGAATCAAATAGAATCGTTTGGAAGTCATATGTTCAAAGAGGGATCAATGGTGATCCCAGGAAATGTTGCGTATGATTCTGAATATCCTGCTGTTAAGTTAAATGCTGATCATTTAGGTATTGACATTTCAGTATACGGTAAAAATCTTGTAGGAAAGAGATTAAAGGGTCAAACATCTGGCATCGTTGCAAAGGTTGACCGATATGAAAATGTATCAGACTTAACTGGTATAACGAATCCAACCATATTTGTAAAGTATATTGAATCTGGAGATAATAACCAGGTTGAACCGTTCCAGGACGGAGAAGTTTTAATTACAGAAGATTCCTTCACTTACGGAAATACTTCTGTAAATTCAGGTGAAACTGTAGCATCGCTGATTAGTGAAGATGCTACGTCTGTCTCCAGTTCCGTATCAATTGGTTCTGGAGTGTATTTTATCAGAGGAACTTTTGTAGATGTTTCATCTGATAAGATATTTTTAGACCCATATTCCAACACATCATCTTATAGGGTTGGTTTAACTATTAATGAAGAGATCATCACAGCGAAAGATGATGATTCTTTATATGACAATGCTAAAGGGTTCTCTAACTATGCTGCTCCTGGGGCAGATAGATTAAAAATAAGTCTAACATTATCTAAGAAACTCTTAACAGATAATGATGATAAGACTTTTGTAGAACTTGTTAGAATTCAGGATGGTGAATTAAAGAAACTTCAAAATAAATCTAATTACAACTTAATTAGGGATTATTTTGCTAAGAGAACTTTTGAAGAATCTGGAAATTATTCCCTTGATAACTTTGATGTTGAGGTCAAAGAGTCTTTGAATGACAGACTTGGTAATGAAGGAGTATTTTTCTCAAATCAATCTACAGATGATGGAAATGTTCCATCTGAAAACATGATGGCAATTTCTGTTTCTGCAGGAAAAGCATATGTAAAAGGATATGACGTTGAAAATACTGCCAATAAAATTATTGATGTAGAGAAACCAAGGGATACCAGAACAATATCTAATTCTTTGGTTCCTTTTGAAATGGGAACTCTGATTCGTGTTAATAATGTTCAGGGAACTCCATTATTTGGTGTAAATAATAATAGTAATATTGTAAGACTTCAGGGTCAAAGAAGAGGAACATCTACAACTGCTGCCACTGGAACTGAAATTGGTCAAGCAAGAGTATATAATTTTAGTCTTACAGATTCTGCTCAAGTAGATCTTTCTACTTCTTGGGATTTATATCTTTTTGATGTTCAGACATATACTACTATTAGTTTGAACGAAAATACTTTGACTGCTGACATGCCTGTCAGTTCTTACATTAGAGGTGTAAGTAGTGGTGCCTCTGGTTATGTACAGAGTGCTCCTGCTGGAACGACTGATATTACCCTGATGCAAACATCAGGAACCTTCATCGTCGGTGAGCAGCTTTTAATTAATGAGAGCAAAGAAATTTCTCGCTCCATCACGAGTCTCACAACTCACACTATTGAAGATGTCAAGTCAATTTATCAGGATTCAACAGCACTGAATTCTGAACTCAAGAGAGATTTTATTGCCGATACTATTCTTGAAAGAAAACTTCCTACCGGATTTGGTATAGCAGACACAGTTCAAATTAGTACTACTGGTGCTATGACTTGCCCAGGCAAGTTCTTCAACAACATTAAAGTTGGAGATATTGTTAGATATCAGATCGCTGGAACTAGTGATGAAACGTTTAATAGAGTTTCTGCAATTAATTCTGCCAAAACTCAAGTTACTTTAGTTGCTGAGCAGGATAGAACTAATGTTTGTGATGGTAGTCTTCCAGGTTCTACTTTTACAGGAACATTTACATTAGGTGTACCTATTGTTAGAGAGCGTGGTGGATTGTTTGCACCTCTTGAAGAACAAAATGTTTCTTCAGTTGATTTAGGATCTTCTAATCTTTTAGTTTCCAGTCAAATTAGAGAGCAGTCAACCAGCTCTACAGGATCTCTTTCAATAAACGTTACTACAACTGGTATTAGTAGTTCCCTCTTTGAGACATTTGATCAAGAAAGATATAGCATTCATTATAATGACGGATCTATTGAAACTTTAACAAGCGATCAAGTTTCTCTCAGTTCTGCAGGTCAAGTTATTACGTTTACTGGTCTCACTGCATCTCAATCAAGCAATGTGACAGTAAATACTACTGTCAAAAAAATAGGAATCACCAACAAAGACAAAGTATATACGAGAAGCACAAAAGTAGAAGTAACCAAGTCTGCTACCGGAGTATCTACATCCATTTCTCAAACTTCTAAAAGTGATTTTTATGGAACTAGAATTCAGGATAGAGAAATTTCTCTGAATGTTCCTGATGTTGCAGAAGTTGTCGCTGTTTATGAATCATTAGGAACATCTATTCCAACCTTAGATTCCCTTGAGTTCCCTGCTGGATTAGCACTCAACACAGCATCAATTTTAGGAGAAAGAGTTGTTGGATCCACAAGTAATGCCATCGCTCAAGTAGTCACAAGATCTTCAGCAACTAAAGTTGAAATTGTTTACTTAAATGATGATAAATTTACTGTTGGCGAAAACGTAACATTTGAAGAATCTGGTATTATTGCACCATTACAAGTTATTGGACTTGGAAACTATCAAGATGTTACAAATAACTACACTCTTGACAAAGGTGTTAAAGAACAGTTCTATGATTACTCAAGAATTGTACGTAGAGAAAATTTAAATTATACACCATCAAGAAAACTGTTAATAATTTACAATCATTATACAATTCCAACTAATGATACGGGTGACGTATATACAGTTAATTCTTACGATGCTGCCAGGTTTAAATCTGACATCCCACTAGCAGGAGAACTTAGAGCATCAGATGTCTTAGACTTTAGACCTAGAGTTTCTGATTTTACTTCCACTACACTTTCTCCTTTTGATTACACTGCAAGAACTTTCGCTACAACAGGAACTAATCCGACTCTTTTAGTTGCTCCAGATGAAAGTTCTTTAGTTGGAATTAGTTACTACCTCCCAAGAATTGATAAAGTGGTGTTTACCACTAAAGGAAATGTTGCTGTTGTAAGAGGAACTAGTGCTGAGGATCCAAAAGATCCTGAAATTGGTGGTGACATGATGGAATTGGCAAGAATTCAGTTGCCAGCATACTTATATGATACTTCTGATGCAGTATTAACCTTTACTGATAATAGAAGATATACGATGAGAGATATTGGTAGGATTGAGGATAGAGTTGAAACTTTAGAAACTCTCACATCGCTATCTCTCCTTGAACTTGATACAAAAACACTTCAAGTTAGGGATACTGACGGTTTAGATAGATTTAAGTCTGGATTCTTTGTTGATGATTTTGCTGACAATAAAAGAATGGAAGACAAGTCCGAGTCTGGAATTAAAAATAATGAACTCGGAGCACCAGTTGATTACTTTACTCTTAAACCAGAGATTGCTTCCGGTCTTCCCACTGTTGGTGGTTTTGACTTAAACTTTGACCTTCTTGATCCAAATACTCAGAAGACTGGTGATCTGATTACACTTAAGTATGACAATAAAGAGTGGATTAAACAACCTCTCGCATCTAGAGTTGAAAATGTAAACCCATTCAACATGGTCGCATTCACAGGTGCGATCAACATTTCTCCTGCTCAGGATAGTTGGACACGAACAGTTACAATTAACGGTGGCGAAAGAGTCACTAGAGTTTCTACTGATTGGAGAAATGGCAGACGAGGGAGAGAACTATCTAGTATTAGCACTAGCGTAGAGAGTAGAACTGCTGATACACATATCAGATCTAGGAACGTACAGTTTGAAGCAACTGGTTTAAGACCTCTAACAAGACATTACAATTTCTTTGAAAGTAGTACAGATTTGGATATTATTCCAAAATTAACTGAAATTTCCATGACATCTGGGGTCTTCCAGGCAGGAGAGACTGTTAGAGGTTTTATTGGAGCTAGACAAATTTTCTCTGCAAGAATTTGTAATCCTGATCATAAGTCTGGTTCAATAACGAATCCTTCTACAAAATACACTTTAAATCCATACAATAGAAGTTTAACTTTACCTGAAGTATATTCTGCGTCTTCCACAGTTCTGAATATTGATATTAACTCTTTGATGGAAGATGTTCTTGGAGCGTTTAATGGGCGTATCGTGAAGGATATGGTCCTTCTTGGTGTAACAAGTGGGGCACAAGCAAAAGTATCAGACATCAGATTAATAACTGATACTTTTGGTGATGTAACAGGATCATTCTTCTTCAGAGATCCCCTTGCTTCTCCAACACCCGCAGTTACATTTACTACAGGAGAAAAGACTTTTAAACTTACATCAAGCTCTTCTAATGCTGAACCTCTACCTGGAAGTTTGAGATTTAGTGTTGGTGAAGGTACTTATACTGCCAGAGGAACTGTAGAAACTGTTCGCAGAACCAGAAATGTCACGGAATTCTTCCGCAGACCAAGACCTCCTGTACGAAGGGAAGATCCTTTAGCACAATCATTTACGGTTGACGAAACTGGGGCATTCCTGACAAGTCTTGACGTATTCTTTGCTAACAAAGATGAAAATGAAAAAATAAGATGTGAAATTAGAACCATGGAGTTGGGCACACCAACAGATATATTGGTTGCTGATTATGCACAGGTAACTCTTGAACCATCTCAAATTAATGTTTCAAGTGACGGTACAGTTCCAACTAAAGTTACTTTCCCTTCTCCAGTATATCTTGAACCAGACACTGAGTATTGCTTTGTTCTTCTTGCACCAACAACTAACGAATATGAAGTTTGGGTGGCAAGAATGGGAGAGAGGACTGTAAATCTGTCTACTCTACCTGACGCTGAAAGTGTCATCGTAACAAAGCAATATATTGGAGGTAGTTTGTTCAAGTCTCAAAACGGGACTATCTGGACTGCAAGTCAGTTTGAAGATGCGAAGTTCACGTTGTACAAAGCAAACTTCATTACAGAACCTGGTATTGGTTACTTCTACAACCCATCTCTGCAGATTGGAAGTGATTTAACTGAAAAACTTATTAATAATCCAGTTAAAACTCTTCCAAGAAAACTAAAAGTTGGTATCACAACAACTTCTGTAATGGATAGTATTTTGACCATTGGTAAAAAGGTAAGTGATAATACATCTTCTGCTGCTATTACCGGCAATATTGAGCAGGTTGGTGGAAACATTGCTAACACAACTAGCAATTTAGTTGGTGCAGGATACAGTAATGGAACCTATAATGGAGTCAATTTCTACTCTGTCACCGGATCTGGAACTGGAGCTATTGGCATTGTCACGTTCTCAAGCAATAGACTTGATGGAAATCCACATGTGACGACTGCTGGCAATGGATACGTTGTTGGCGATGTACTTGGAATTACAACTTCTGATGTTACCAGAGGTCGTGGTGCACAATTCTCAGTTAAGAATATCACAGGAAAAGATACCTTATATCTGACTGATGTTCAGGGTGAAGAGTTTACTGAAGGACAGAATCTTGTCGTTTATAGTTCCCCTAATGTTGCGGTTGCATATGCTAATACAACAATTAGAAATTCTAGTGTAATCAGTAATCTCTATGATGGTAGAGTTCTTGAGGTTCAACAAACCAATCATAGTCTTCATGCAGACAACAATGTTGTTGTTCTTGCAGATATTGAACCCAATACAACTCCAACTACTCTAAATGCAGCACTTGGATTGAGTGATACAACTATTTCGGTTGCTAATACATCACTCTTTGCGACATTTGAGGGCATTTCCACTTCTACTGGTTATGCCAAGGTCAATAACGAAATCATTTACTACAACTCTATTATTGCCGGTGCTGGTGGTGCTGGAACACTTGGAATTGGCACAAGAGGTATTGATAATTCTCTCAAGAGATCTCATGATCTTAATGATCAAATCTTTACTTATGAGTTGAACGGAATCTCTCTTCACAGAATCAATAAGCAACATAATATGCCTAGTGATGCTACTTTGAAGAATGCTAGAGACTTTGATACTTATCATCTGCAGATTGATCGTGGATCAAGAACAACTGGAGATAATCAACTTAGTTTCACTGATGAAAATAGTGTTGGCGGTCCAGTTGTGTTCTCTTCAAGTAATATTCAGTTTGATGAAATTACTCCAAGGTTGAACGTATTCACGCCAACAGAGAGCACCACCGCAACTTCTCAAATTAGAACTGTTACAGGAACTAGTTCTGGTGGTTCTGAAGTATCATTCCTTGACCAGGGATATGAAAATATTTCTCTTAACAATGAGAATCGGATGAGTACTCCAAGAATGGTTGCTTCTAGAATCAACGAAATCACAAGACTATCAGATCTTCCTAATAGTAAGTCCCTGACTCTTGCCGTCAGTATGAACACGACCGATCCAAATCTATCTCCAGTTATTGATGTTCAGGGATCTGGAATTCTGTTTGGTAGAAATAGGTTAAACAATCCAATTTCTGATTATGCAAATGATGGAAGAGTAAATTCTCTTACAGAAGATCCACATACTGCGTATTATATTTCTAAAAAGACTGATCTTGCACAACCAGCAACATCTCTCAAAGTCCTTGTTTCTGCATACCGTCATTCTTCAGCAGACTTTAGAGTTCTTTATGAACTCTTTAGAGTTGATTCTAATGGTATTGAACAAGCATTTGAATTGTTCCCTGGATTTGATAATCTGACAGATACAAATGGTGATGGATTTGGCGATGAAGTAGTTGATTCTGTTCTTAACAATGGCAGACCAGACGCTTTCACTCGTGCGAGTGCAGATGGTGAATATATAGACTATCAGTTTAGTGCTGATAATCTTGCTCAGTTTAATGGATTTAGAATCAAGATTGTTATGAGTGGAACTAATGAAGCAAAAGCACCGAAGTTCAAGGACTTTAGAGTTATTGCTCTCGCATGATGAAAAAGGTCAAAGATCATAAGCACCTGTACCGCACAGATACAGGTGCCGTTGTCAATAATGATACAACTGGTTATAATGAGTATGTTAAGATGAGATCTAACCGCGATCGTCAAAAACAAGAACTTGATGAAATGCGGAAAGATATAGATGAAATCAAGTCCCTTCTCACGGAGTTTATCAATGGATCCCGATCAAATCAAACTTGAAACAATGTCTAAAATGTTTGCTTATGAGCAACAAGCAAGACTAATTGACGAGTGCGATAATATTGGTGAACTTCAAAACATTTGTAAATCTTACGCAAAATTATATTTCAAGCAACAGGAAGTTGTCAGTGTAATAGGACTGCCTTCCTAAATACTTAAAATACCTTTGAAAGATGGCAGTATACGTCAGTAATATTCAAATTGATCAAAGCACAGATTTTAGTCAAGTCTTCACACTTGAAGACGGGACATCTAACTCTGTCTTAAATCTGACTAACTATACATTTAAATCCCAGATGAGGAAGCACCCAGGTGCTACCACAGGTGTTACTACGTTTACTTCAACTGTTTACGGTGCCGCAACAAACGGTCAAGTCAAACTTGGTTTGACGACATCCCAGACTGCTAACCTGAAAGATGGTAGATATGTCTATGATGTTGTGATGACTGATAATACTGGTATAATGAGTAGAGTAATTGAAGGTATGGTCCTAGTACGCGCTGGAGCAACGAAATTCTAATGGCGAATATTAGAGTCAAAACTAATAACAATACCACGACTGTAAGAGTCGGACAAACAAACGCTGTAAAAGTAGTAGCATCAAACCAATCAGCTACTACAGGAACACTTGATAAGTTGCAGAATGTTGGTGATATAAACACTGATGCTAGAGCAAATAATACTTTTATAATGTTTAATGGCACCGAATATATTCATGTTCCTGCACATCAAATTGTTGACCTTGCTGATGGTAGTGATGATGAAGCATATGATGCTGGAACTTTTTAATAGTAGTAATTTTTTAACTAAATAGATAAAAAGGTAAGAATTTTACAAGATGGCTGCTCCTGTATTACAGTTCAAGAGAGGTCTCTTTAGTAATTTGCCAGCATTGAGGGCAGGTGAGCCAGGTTTTACAACCGACAAATATGACCTCTACGTCGGTATTGACTCGACGACTTCAAACAATCAATTCGTAGGTTCAGGGAGATTCTGGACTATTGAGGGTGCCACCAGTGGATCTGGTGTCAACCTCGTAGAAGGTACGAATAACGGTACAAGTTATATTACACTTGCATCTCCAGCATCTCTTGCTGGTATCGTTACTTACTATTTCCCCGGAACTCAAGGTGGGGCAAGTAGTGTTCTTACCAACGATGGAAGTGGAAACCTTAGTTGGGGCAGTGGTTCTGCTGACCCAATCTTCACAGGTATTGCTACATTTAATACATCTCTTGTAGATATTAATAGTAGCACAAATATCTCAGGTTTCACAACCTTCTCTAACACCACTGACAATACTCTTGGTAATGCCGATACTGGTGCCGTTCAAATTGACGGCGGTCTTGGCGTTAACAAGAACGTAACTGTTGGTGGAAACTTAAACGTTCAGGGATATGCTGAATTCGTCGGTGTAGCAACATTCAAAGGTGGAACAATTAACCTTGGTGATGCTGATACTGACGATATCAACGTCGGTGGTGAGTTCATCTCAAGTCTTGTCCCTAATGCAGATAAATCTGTTGACTTGGGTGAGTTTGATAAGCAGTGGAGAGATATCTACGCAGGTGGTTCTGTTTATGGATATGAAAGTCTAGTAAGCACCGAAGCTGCTAATACTACAGTTACATACACTGTTACTGTTGCTTCTAAGACTGCTAATCACAGATATAACGGCAGTGGTTCTGGTTCCGGATATTTTATTGATGGATCTGAGTCTCCATTTATCACTCTTGTTCCTGGTGTAACCTATCGCTTTGACCAAGCAGCAGCTTCTAACAGCGGTCACCCACTTCGCTTCTATCTAGAGGCACAAAAAACTACACAGTACACCACAAACGTTACAACCAACGGTACTGCTGGTAGTGCTGGTGCTTACACTGAGATTACAGTAACTGATACAACCCCTCAGGTTCTTCACTATCAGTGTTCTGCCCACGGTTTGATGGGTAATGCTGTTGCCACACAGTCTAACGTAGTTCATAACAACTTCCAAGCAACTTTCCTGGAAGGTATTTCTGTAACTGGTGTTTCTACCTTTACCGGTCAGATTGATGGTAATGGTGGTGCTAACATTTCTGGTGGAGAAACAGTTCTTTCGTCCGCAACAGTTAGTGATCTTACAGATAACAGAGTTGTAATTGCAGGTACTTCCGGTGCTCTTGAGGATAGTGGTAATCTTACTTTTGATGGTACCACTCTTGCCGTTACTGGTGCTGCAACAGTTGACAACTTAAGTCTTGATGCCAATACACTTACAACTAGCTCCGGTGGATTAACTCTTGATTCTGCTAGTGGCACAACCACAGTTGCTGATGATTTGACTGTCAACGGTACATTTACAGTTTTAGGTTCTCAGTCCATTATCAATACTGAGACCTTAAAAGTTGAAGACTCTCTGATTGAAGTTGGTCTTGTTAATAATGGTGGTTCTCTCGTAGCACCTTCTTCTGATGCCAACATTGACGTTGGTGTTGTAATGCACTATTACAGTGGTTCTGCAAAGACTGCTTCTATATTCTGGGATGATAGTGCTGGAAGAATTGTCGTTGCTGATGAGGTAACCGAAAGCAATAGTGTAATGGGAAGTATCTCTTACGCTACTCTTGAGATTGGAGCACTGACCGTCAGTGATTGTCAAGGAAACAGTCAAGCAGTTATTTCTTGTAGTGGATCTACGAGAAGTCTGGAAAATATAACTGTAGATGGTGGCTCGTTCTAAGGTTAAACACAACTTATAAATACAGGTGGGCGAGTCCCACCTTTTTTTATATCAATTATGAATGAAAATGAGATTAAAAATTTGATAGTAACCTATCAAAAGAAAGTAAATGATTTTTTATCGCAATCAATTGCTATGGAAGCAAAGGTTCTAACTTTAACTCAACAAGTAGAATCTTTAACATCAAAAATTACTGATCAAGAGAATGAGTTGGTGAAGTTGAGAAAACCCAAAAGAATTACCAAAAATATAGATTCTGAGGCATTCTAATGGCAAAACCGTCAACACGCCAAGGGCTGATTGATTACTGTAAAAGACAACTTGGTGCTCCTGTGTTGGAGATCAATGTTGATGACGACCAAATTGACGATTTGGTTGATGATGCTATTCAGTATTTTCAAGAGCGTCACTATGATGGTGTTGAGAGGATGTACCTCAAGTATAAGTTTACGCAGGCAGATATTGATAGAGGAAAAGCAACTAATAATGCTTCAAGCACAAATACTGCAGGTATTGTAACTACCAGTGCAACATCCACATCCATTAGTGGATATGGAACAACAACCTCAAATTTTTACGAGACATCTAACTTTATTCAAGTACCAGACTCAGTTATTGGTATTGAAAAGATTTTTAAATTTGATACTAGTAGCATTTCTGGAGGAATGTTCAGTATCAAGTATCAGTTGTTCTTAAATGACTTATATTACTTTAACTCAGTAGAGTTGTTGCAATATGCGATGACTAAGACATATCTTGAGGATATTGACTTCTTATTGACACCTGATAGGCAAATTAGATTTAACAAGCGTCAGGATAGAATGTATCTTGACATTGATTGGGGCAGTGTAACTGAGGATGATTATATCGTTATTGACTGTCATCGTGCATTAGATCCACAAAGTTTCACACAAATCTACAATGATAGTTTTGTAAAGAGATATCTTACTGCATTAATTAAAAGACAGTGGGGAGCAAATATGATGAAGTTTGGTGGAACCAAATTACCAGGAGGAATTGAACTCAACGGCAGACAGTATTACGACGACGGTGAAAGAGAAATTGCTGATATTCGTAGTCGTATGGCAATGGAATATGAATTACCACCTCTTGACTTTATTGGCTGATGGCACTTAATCCCTTTTTCCTACAAGGTTCCTTTGGGGAACAAAGATTAGTACAGGAGTTGATCAACGAACAACTCAAGATATATGGTATTGAAGTAACGTACATTCCCAGAAAGTATGTTCGCAAACAGACCATCATTAAGGAAGTGCAATCTTCCAAGTTTGACGATAACTTCTTATTAGAAGCGTATGTAAACACATATGATGGTTATAGTGGTGCCGGTGACCTTATGACCAAATTTGGCGTCAGTCTCAGAGATGAATTGACAGTCACAGTATCTAGAGAGAGATTTGAAGATTTTATTTCACCTTTCTTGGATGATGAAAGTGATCAAGAGGTTGAAGTTGCAGGAAGACCTAGAGAAGGTGATTTAATTTATTTCCCACTTGGCAAACGTTTGTTTGAAGTCAAGTTTGTAGAACATGAGAACCCATTTTATCAACTGGGTAAGAATTATGTCTATGAACTCAAGTGTGAACTCTTTGAGTATGAGGATGAAGTCTTTGATACCTCTATTGACTCTATTGATACAGTTCTTGAGGACCAGGGTTACATTCTTGACCTTACGATGTTCTCAACGGGTTCTGGTGCCTCTGCAACAGCATCTGTAGGCACAGGATATATTCAGAGGATATTCCTTGATAATGATGGTTCTGGATTTACTAGCACACCAACTGTTGCGATCACAACAGCACCTTCTGGTGGAACTGACGCTACAGCAGTGGCAATCACAACAACCAGAAATAATATTACCTCCATATCAGAAATCTTGCTGACTAATGCAGGCACAGGATATACTGTAGCACCGACAATTACGATTAGTGGTGGTGGTGGAACTGGTGCTGCTGCTACTTGTGGAATTATTACTGCTCATAGAGGTGTCATATCATTTACAATTACGGACGGTGGTAGTGGATTTACTACAACACCTCCAGTGACAGTTTCTGTTCCTCCACTATCTCCTACAATTAATGCTAGTGCTAGAGCAGTTGTATCTGCTGCAGGAACCATCAGCGAAATTAGAATTGTTAATGCTGGTGCCGGATTCTTAGGATCTGCTCCAACAGTTACAGTCGGATCTGCCGCGACAACTGGTATTGGAACTTTCTGGTTCAACGAGGTCATCACTGGATCTAGATCTGGTATGTCCGGTAGAGTCAAGAGATGGGATGCAGACACCAATATTCTTCGTGTAGGTCTTACATCTGGTTACTTCTTTGCTGGCGAAACCCTTACTGGTGCTAAGTCTGGTGCTGCCTATGTCATTAAGAATCCTGGTGTAGCAAACACTGAGACGGATAAATACAGAGACAATGATGAGTTTGAGACACAAGCAGATAGTCTAATTGACTTCAGCGAAACTAATCCCTTCGGAACATACTAATGTTAGGATCTTACTACTACCACGAAATTATCAGAAAGACTATCATATCTTTCGGTACTTTGTTTAATGATTTAAATATCAAGCACAAAGACTCAAGTGGTGGTGTTGTAAGTCAACTGAAAGTTCCCTTGGCATATGGTCCAACACAAAAGTTTCTGGCAAGATTAGAACAGCAGGCAAATCTTGATAAACCAGTTCAGATCACGATGCCTAGAATGTCATTTGAGATGACATCTATTGCATATGACTCAACTAGGAAGTCTGGAATTACTCAGACTTTCAGAGCGGTTGATGACAATGATAAGATGAAGAAAGTCTTCATGCCTGTCCCATATAATATTGGATTTGAACTGAGTATCTTCGCAAAATTAAATGATGATGCTCTTCAAATTGTAGAGCAAATACTCCCATATTTCCAACCATCTTTCAACATCACTGTGGATTTGGTTGAATCAATTGGAGAAAAAAGAGATATTCCTGTAGTATTAAATTCAGTCAATTTTCAGGATGACTATGAAGGAGACTTCTCTACACGTAGAGCTTTAATATATACTTTACGATTTACAGCAAAAACTTACCTCTTTGGTCCTGTTGCTGAGAATTCCGAAGGTCTTATCCGTAAGGTTCAAGTTGATATGTATGCTGACACCAACACTCAGACAGCGAAGAGAGAGGTAAGGTACACTGCTGTGCCCGATCCAATCACTGCTAATCCAGGTGATGATTTTGGTTTCACCGAAACTTGGGAGACATTTACAGATTCTAAGTCGTATAGTCCTACAAAGCAGTCTGATATTTGATACTTATGTCTGATTTTGATGCGATTGATGAGGCACTTAACGTGGAAAGTAGTATTGTTGAAACAGAAAAACCATCTCCTATAAAGAGACCGGTAGAAAGTAACGATATCAAAAAAGACTACGAATATACAAGAGCAAATTTATATTCGTTGATTGAAAAGGGACAAGAGGCAATAAATGGAATAATGGAACTGGCAGGAGAAAGTGCTAGTCCTAGAGCGTATGAAGTTGCTGGACAACTTATCAAAAGTGTGGCAGACACCACAGACAAGTTAGCAGATTTACAAAAGAAACTTAAGGACCTTGAAGAAGACGGAGCAAAGGGTCCTAATAGTGTTACCAATAATGCAGTGTTTGTAGGTTCTACATCAGAACTGCAGAAACTTCTGAAACAAGGATTTCTAAATAATAATAACCCAGAAAAAGATAAATGAAGAAGTGTAAGCAGGGGTATTACTACTGCTATAAAGATAAAAAGTGTAAGCGAATCCCTGGTGGATATCGTGTAGGTCTGGGCGGGTATCTCCGTAGGGAGAGAGAAGAAGAGAGATCTGAAGATAGTAGCGAAACCGAAACCAAGAAAAATGGTAACGGAAATGGTAATGGTGGAAACGGTGGTAATGGTAATGGTGGAAACGGCGGTAATGGTAATGGTGGAAACGGTGGTGGAAATGGCGGCGGTGGTGTAAGTGAAGCAGTAATGAGTCCTGCTCAAAAGAAAAAAGACACCATGCTTAAGAAAAAGTATGATAAGTCTGATATGAAGCAGAATATGATTGATCAGTATGGTAAAGAAGAGGGCACTAAGATTTACTTTGCTACAATTCGTAAGCAGGCGATGCAAGAGGAGTCAAATCCTCGTATTCCTAGAAAAAAAGGTCAACCTGCCAATTCTAAAAAACACTCCGACCTTTATACAGATGAAAACCCAAAAGGAACCATTCATGGTTTAGGTTTCAAAGATGTAGCAACTGCAAAAGCAAGTGTTGCTAAGATAAAGAAATCAAGTCGTTCTCATGCCCATAAAATCCAGGCAGCAGTTGCTATGGAACAGAGA
>CEWH01003387.1_pt1 | contig 18381 bp, 16 predicted proteins | sample 531231 | NCBI WGS metagenome assembly CEWH01 (sample SAMEA2622316, study PRJEB7988) | marine metagenome | biome: marine biome (ENVO:00000447); feature: surface water layer (ENVO:00002042); material: "saline water (ENVO:00002010), including plankton (ENVO:xxxxxxxx)" | depth 5 m | reverse complement strand
TTTTTTTAAAGGGAAGGGCAAGAGAGACTCGATCTTTCAGGAAGGTAGTGATGCTCGGCTTGGCTATCTCGTCATGATGGCTATTCTAGGTAGCCTTATTGGGGGCGGCAGCGAAGAGGCCACAGCGACACTGATTTAGCCATTCAGCGTAGTTGCCCATCAAGGTAGTCGAGGCTCCACTATCTTGGGCTAATGATAGCTCCGCGGCTTTGAAGTGGGGGAACTGAGATGGGGATAGCGCAGGGAACTGTTGGACCTGTCGTCTAGTCTCGCGGCGAAAAATCACTCTTCTCAGCCAGTTTCTGCCAGAGTTCTTTTTCTTCCTCGCTTGGCGAGTCGGGAAACTCTACGGCAATCTCTACGTATAAATCCCCGTAGTCGTCCTCTCCCTTGGGAAGGCCTTTACCCTTTAGTCGCATGTTAGTGCCTGGTTGGGTGTTGGATTTGATAGATAGTTTAACGCTGCCATGTGGCGTCGGGATGGTCACAGAAGTTCCCAGAACAGCTTCCCAGGGAGCAAGAATAAGCTCATTGGTTAGATCTCTGCCAGAAACCTGATAATCGGGGTGGCGTTCCAGCCTGACTTTCAGATAAAGGTCTCCATCGGGCCCGCCGTTTATGCCGGGATAACCAAGGCCAGCGCAGCGAATCATCTGTCCTTCACCAACTCCTTTGGGAACTTTGACGCGAATGGTGGATTCTTTGGCTGCGCCGCCTCCGGCGCCGGGGCGAGAGAGACGGATCTGGCGGCTGGAGCCCTCCATAATTTCTTCGATTCTCACGAGAAGATCGGCTTCGATATCCTGGCCCGCTAGAGCTTGGTTGGATGCACGCCGCCCTCCGCTGCCGAAGGCACCAAAGGGGTCGCCTGAGGCTCGACCGCCAAACATGCTTTCGAAGAAGTCGCTGAAGCCTGTGCTGCCACCAAAGTGGTATTCGTAAGAACCGCCACCACCTCCAAAGTCACTGTAGCCGCCTCCCGGGAAGCCCTGGCTCTGATCCCAGTTGGGACCGAGGGTATCGTATTTCTTCCGCTTTTCCGGATCTCCTAAAACTTCGTAGGCTTCGTTGACCTCCTTGAATTTCTCTTCCGCGTCAGCCTTTTCCGCGGCGACATCAGGGTGGTATTTGCGCGCCAATTTCTTGAAGGCGCGCTTGATGTCGTTCTGCGAGGCAGACTTATCAACAGAGAGGATTTCGTAATAATCGCGATACTGAACGCCCATGACTTTAAAAATGGTCAGCCAAGCTCGATCTTATTTCAATTTCGGAGTTCTTCGAGGAGAGCCCGATTTAAACGAATCCCTGCTTCGAAGTTGGTCACCGTGAAGTTCTCGTTGGGTGCATGAATCTGGCAATCCGGAAGCGCCAGACCAAGGAGGAGAGTGTCGGCTCCGATAATGTCTTTGACCGATTGTATGATTGGAATGCTTCCACCCTCACGGATCAAACGCGGCTTGTCGGAAAAGGCCCGCTCAAGGGCTCGTTGAGCTGCTTGCCCATAGTTGGAATGGGGGTCCATCACATAAGCAGGTCCGTGGTGGCCCAATTCGATGTCGATCCGACACGAATTTGGGCAGTGCTTTTTAAGATGGGCAGAGGCGAGTTCAAGAATCTCTTCTGGATCCTGTTCTGGAACAAGGCGGAAGCTGAGCTTCGCCATGGCTTCGCGGGGAATTACAGTTTTGGAACCCTCTCCCTGGTAGCCGCCGCCTACTCCATTGACCTCAGCGGTTGGTCGTCCCCAGCGCTGCTCGAGAGCGGTGTGACCTGCTTCTCCCAAGAGTCCGGCAGCCCCGGTTTCCTCAAGCGTTGTTGCGTCTCCATCAGGCAGGGATGCCCACATGTCTTTTTCCCAAGGTTCGAGAGGAGTGACTGAATCGTAAAATGCCGGAATCTGAATAATCTCATTCTCGTCGTGGAGAGAGGAAATAATCCGCGAAACAATCGTGGCCGGATTGGGGACAGCGCCTCCGTAGACTCCAGAGTGGAGGTCAAGAGATGGGCCGTGAATCTTAAAGTCGAGACAGGCAATACCCCGCAGTCCGTAGGTCAGGGTCGGAATGCCGGGGCCAATCATCCCGGTGTCTGAAACTGCGCAGATATCGCAAGCAAGCGATTCGCGATGTTGTTCAAGGAAGGGAGCGAGATTGGGGCTGCCGATTTCCTCTTCGCCCTCGAGAAGAAAAATCACGTTGACCGGAAGGTCTCCGTGTTCCTTGAGGGTCTCTTCAACCCCTAATATATGGGAGAAATGTTGTCCCTTGTTGTCGGTGGCTCCTCGGCAGTATATTTTGTCCCCCTTGAGAGTGGGCTCGAACGGATCAGTCTTCCACTCGTCGACTGGGTCAACTGGCTGAACGTCGTAGTGCCCATAAATGAGGACTGTAGGTCGATCTGCCTTGGTCTCACTCCGCGCGATAACGACAGGATGGCCAGGGGTTTCGTGCATCTCCGGCTTCAGCCCCATGGAGGTGAATTTGTTTATTAACCAGGTGGCACATGAGCGAACATCGTCTCGATGTTTGCTGTCGGTAGAAACGCTTGGAATGCGGAGGAACTCGAAGAATTCGGTAAGTTGGGGTGACATATTTTTCAAAAAATTAGAGGATGCTCCCTGGCTGATAGGTGTCGGCACCGTCTATTTTGGTGGTTTCGGAGACCTCCAGAATGAATGCGTCGATCTGCGATTGAACCGCGCCAGCGTTGGCTTTGCCTTCATCGAGGCAGGCTTGTAGTTCGCTTTCATTCATTCCCAGACTTCCGTCATCAGCAAGGCGTTTCACCATATCATTACGATCTGATTGGCCGCTTCGATAGGCTTGAGCTGCGGCAATGGCATGTTCCTTGATCACTTCGTGAGCTGTTTCGCGGCCGATTCCGTTTTTAACGGCTGTCATCATGATCGTGGTGCTAAGCAGGAAGGGAAGGTAATGCTGATTTTCGCGCTCAATAACGGCAGGGTAGGCATCCATTTGGTCAAGGATTGTCACCATCGTTTCAAGAAGTCCGTCGACTGCGAAAAAAGCATCGGGCAGCATGACGCGACGAACAACAGAACAGGAAACATCGCCTTCATTCCACTGGTCTCCTGCGAGGGCCGAAGCCATGGTGAGGTAACCACTGAGGATGGTCTTGAATCCATTAATTCGCTCACAACTTCTGCTGTTCATTTTGTGGGGCATTGCGGAAGATCCTACCTGACCCTTAGCAAATCCCTCGCTGGCAAGTTCATGGCCAGCCATAAGCCGAATTGTTTTCGCGAAGCCAGAGGGCCCCGAGGCAATTCCGTTGAGGGCAGAAATCACCTGAAGATCGAGGCTGCGGGGATAAACCTGCCCTACGTTTGCGAAGATTCGGGAAATACCGAGGTGGCTTGCAATACGGGATTCGAGTTCAAGGACTTTGGCAGCGTCACCTTCAAAGAGGCTGAGCTGGTCGAGTTGGGTGCCGACAGCTCCTTTGAGGCCGCGGACAGGATAGTCTTCGATGAGGGTGTTGAGTTGGCGCTGTGCGACAATGAGTTCTTCGCCGAACATGGAAAGGCGTTTGCCCAAAGTGGTGATCTGAGCAGCAACATTGTGAGTTCTCGCTGTGACTACCAGATCACGGAAATCAGCGGCTTTTCGAGAGAGTCGGTGGAGAACTGCTGCCGTCTTGAATCGAGTGACTTCGAGCGCCCGATGAACCTGAAGCTGTTCGACATTCTCGGTGAGATCGCGCGAGGTCATGCCCTTGTGTATATGTTCGTGTCCAGCAAGATCGCAGAATTCTTCGATACGGGCTTTGACATCATGACGGGTGACGCGTTCGCGGGCATCGATAGATTCAAGATTGATCTCGTCGACGGCAGCCTCGTAGGCATTGATGGCTTCCTGGGGAATATCGAGACCGAGATCTTTCTGGCCCTTCATCACAGCAATCCAGAGCTCACGTTCTAGGCGGACTTTGCCCTCAGGTGACCACACCGCTTTCATATCAGCGGTGGCGTAGCGTTCGGCGAGGATGTTTGGAATCATTTGGAAGTATTAATGAGGTTAATTCGCTTCTGATGCGATCTCCTGAAGATAGTCGTAAGTGTAAATTCCGGTTTTATGACCGTCAGAGAAGCGGAACTGAAGGGCATACCCTCCCACCTGTTGCCACCCTGTCACGGTGACGCCTGAAAAGTCCTTACCCTTCTCGTTGTTTGAAATCGGTTTACCTAGGAGGTCATTTTCCCCCTGAGTTTCAGCGCTAGGAGAAAGGGCGCGGAGGCGGTCCATCTTGTAGAAACTGTCGGCACCGTCTGCCCAGCGGATGGCCACCTCGTTCCCAATAATCTGGATGTCACTAATCCCTTTCATCTCTGTGGAGGCATGGTTAGCACGGACGTCTGCTCGTCGCAACAGGTGAAACCGTGGCAAAAGGTCTGTGGCGTGGTCTGCGAATAGGGGCGGTGAACTCTTGCCGATAAAAGATCGCTATGGCGGGTGTATCGACTTTGCTTTTTAGGGGAAAGCAACCAGACTTCAGGGAGATCTAAGTTAGTTGAAGCTTTTTAAGATTCCTGCATGAAAATCGCAAAAGACGGTATCCGCTCCATCGTGAAGGTAGGTTACGACGGTCGTGTTTATAAAACCTTTCGGGGAAGCGACAAGGATGAACGATTCGCGAATGAAGTGAGGGTGCTGAACGTGCTAGAGGCCCGAGGTTGCGATTACGTTCCCCGTTTGCTCGACAACGACCCGCAGACGCTCACGATTGTGACGACCAATGCTGGATCGCCCGCCGAAAACAGCATTAGCAAGGCGAAGGCTGACGCTTTATTCAGGGAGTTGGCGGAGGAATACGGTGTGGTTCATAATGACCCCTTTCCCCGCAATATCACCTACAACCAGCGGATGGGGCGGTTTTGTATCATCGATTTTGAACTGGCCGAAGTGAAGGCTGATCCGAAGCAACTCCACGAAGAAGAAAAAGCTCATCGAAGTTTGAGTTGGTGTGGTCTCACTCGGTCGGGTCGTCGGAAGCCAGAAAATCAAGATGCGCTTTCTGTTTTTTCGTCCAGCGGCGGATGGGCGAATTCTGTGGAGCTTTGTGGCGACCAGTCAATCGACGACAACGGTCTTGTGTTTGCGGTTAGTGATGGCATGGGTGGGCCTGCTGGTGGAGCGGTGGCCAGTAGTCTAGTCGTAAGAGATCTGCGGCGATACCTTCCGGCCATGATGGGGGATTTTCACGGGGCGGCTGATCCCGAAAGTGTTTTGGAAGCATCTATCAGGTCACTGCACGATTTCGTGACTCGAACGGGGGACAATAATGACGATCTCTGTGGAATGGGGGCTACCGTGGTGTGTGGACTATTTTTTCGGACTAAGGTTTACTTTGCCCATGTTGGAGACAGTCGTTGTTACCAGTATCGAGAGGGTGAACTGGCTCAGTTGACTCACGATCATACTTTTTTGGGAAGCCAGTTCCGTCAGGGAAAAATAAACGAGCGCGAAATGCGAATGCATCCGCGGCGCAATGTTCTCAATCAGGCTATCGGCGGGGGGTGCCAATTTGTCAGTCCGCAAGTTGATTCCTCCACACTTGATTCGGGGAACTGGTTCCTAATTTGCTCCGACGGTGTTATCGATGGGCTCTGGAATAAGAATATCGAACGCTGCTTCTCGGAAGCTGATGAGTATGGTCACTCAGTGGAAGAAGTTGCCCAGCGGATGCTCGATTGGGCTTTCGAAGAGTCCGGTCTTGACGATACCACTCTATTCGTGGTGAAGATCGTGTGACTGTTGGTTAGTCGGAAGCCGCACGAATAAGGAGAAGCGCATTACGGCCATTTTCTTTCCACCTTTCGCGACGGCTTTGAGGCAGTTTCTCAAGATTATCGATTCTTTTGAAGCCCTCCCGTTCGAGGTAACCGGCTGCTTGAGTTGAGAGGGCGAAAATCTGTTCGGCTTTCAGCTCTCCTGATTGCTTAATTGCCGCGCTGACAAGGGCACGCCCATAGCCTTGATCGGTGTGGCCCTTTTTGACAAACAAGCAGGCGAGTTCTGCTTGAGTCTCCTCTGGGTAAAAATGTACTGCGACACAACCAACAACGTTCCCATCGACTTCCATAACGATGTAGTCATCGATGTGACTGATGATTTCCGCTCGCGTCCGCGTGACCAGTTGGTCCTCTTCCATCGCTCGGTGTATTAGCAGGTAGAGTTCGTCAACATCGGATCTGGTAGCCTTTCGAATCTGCCGGTAGTCATCGGAATAGATCATGACGCCGACGCCCTCGTTGCTGAAGAGTTCAGCAAGCAGTGCATCATCGCTGCGAGACCCGATCATGTGGACACGGGTGACACCGTCCCGAGTCGCATGTGCTCCATGGTTTAGTTTAGATGCCAGTCCAGGAGGAAGGGATCCCGATTTAACGAACGTCAGGGCGTTCTCGCTAGAAAATTGGCGCTCCTCGGCAAGATGGATGCGAGGATTTTCCGTTGAGATAAAAAGCATCTTTGCTGCACCAAGCGCGGTAGCCACCTCGCGGGCTACGGCATCGGAATTGACGCGCAGGGTCTGGCCGTCCGCGTCGAACCCTAGGGGAGGAACCACCGGCAGGATATCTTGTTCGATGAAGCTCTGTAGAACGCCGGCATCAATGCGCTCAATTGTGCCGGTAAGGCCGGCGTCGATGCCTTTAATGATTCCGGCGGGATGAGCGTGGATCGCGTTAGCTGTTGCTGCTTTCAACTTAGCAGTCGTTAGGCTTTGCATGACTGAGCTACTCAGTCTGGAAATAGCATCGATACTTACCTCAAGAGTTGATTCGTCGGTGATACCAGTGCCGTCTACATTTGAGAGTTCGACACCCCGTTTTTTTCCCAGAGACTCGATTTGAAAAGCGGCTCCGTGGACGAGAACTACATTGATATTGAGAGAGCGCAGAACAGCGAGATCGAGCAGGATGTTAGAAAAATCGGGTGAATCGACCACCGCCCCGTCTAGCGCGACTACGAAGGTGCTCCCCCTAAATTGCGGGACATACTGAAGAATGGCTCTTAGGTCGCTGAAATTCATCGGACGAAGGTGCCATAGCGGTATAAAGCACCTCAGTTAAGTTAGTCGAATCGGGGCGAAATGCATGGGTTTTCCTAACGAGGAAGGTGAGGGCAAAATCCTTTGATGCGGTGACATCTCACCATTTGCCAACTTCGTAATCTATTAGTACTGGTTCGTCTCCAAAGATTCATGGAAGATTTTGCGTTCATCAAATTGGATTCCGGCCGCTATCTCTGCGGGATGGGGCCATTTGTTTCTGCGGATAATCCGCCGGAGGATGGACAGTCTGCATTTTATCGAAACAACTTTGAATTGTCAGACGAATTACCTTGGAAAATACCTGCGAGGGTGTTTGAGACAGCTGATCTGAGAGTGCTTCTTCCCGATAATGGCGCTACACCTCTTCCGGAAATAGCCTGGTCTGGTCTTGGCGATGCTGATGTGCGCTTGGTGTTCGACGAGATTTTGAGCCAGATTCAACATGGTGACCTGAAAAAATCCGTGCCCGTATTGACTGAGCGTGGCATCTTACATCGGGGAGAGCCGTCAGCCCTCGTAAAGGCTATTATCGGCGCGCCCGAAAACCTCTGGGGATACGGTTACCGTGAGGGATTCGAGGGCATGATCGGCGCGACACCAGAGCAATTGTTTACGGTTGAAAAGGGGGTACTCGAAACCATGGCTCTGGCGGGGACAGCCCCTCGACATGAAGTCGCTGACTTTCCCAGTGATCCCAAAGAGATTCGAGAACACGAGTTGGTAGCTGACTACCTCGAAGAGCTCCTATCACCGTTCGGCAGAGTGGAACGGGATGAGCGCGGTTTGCTTGACCTGGGATCAATTGTTCATTTCATCACCCGTCTGAGTGTGGTGCTCGATAACGGGAACGGCGATTTGAATGAGCTGATCCGTCGGATGCATCCGACCCCAGCGCTTGGAGCCTGTCCTCGCGGCGAAGGTGCTTTGCGTCAGTTGGTGGGTTATCGCGAGCGGTTGGGTGTGCCTGAAGATTTTGGTGCTCCTTTTGGAGCTCTGCACGAAGGTTCGTTCCAAAGTCTTGTTGCTATACGCAACGTTTCTTGGGTCGGGCGTGCAGTTGCTCTGCCCAGTGGAGTGGGGTTGGTCGAGGGGAGTCGATTTGATAGGGAATGGCGAGAGTTGGCATTGAAGCGAAATTCCGTTAAGTCTCTGCTCGGTGTATGAGTAGAAATTCTGAACTGGCCGCGGCCACCTTAGGGCATCTCACGGGGTTGGGTATCAGTCAGTTCGTGATCTGCGCTGGTGCCCGCAATGCGCCGCTGGTGACTTCGTTACTCGCCGCCGGAACGGGTCTGGGGCTAAAGGTCTGGCATCACTTTGATGAGAGGGCTGCAGCCTTCTTTGCGCTGGGTCTTTCAAAAGCGGAAGATGGACCCGTGGCGGTTCTGACCACGTCAGGAACGGCTGCTGCGGAGCTATTACCGGCCGCGATTGAAAGCTACTACACCGGAATACCGCTAGTCCTTGTCACGGCAGATCGGCCTGAATGTTATCGGGGTAGCGGCGCTCCGCAAGCCATCGAACAGCGAGGGCTTTTTGGGATCTATGCTCCGCTATCTATCGACGTTCAGAATTGTGAAGACTTAAGCTGGGCGGCCAGGTGGGATCGAAAGTCGCCTCTGCACCTCAATATCTGCCTCGAAGAGCCGCGGGCTGATGATCAAGTCGACGACTTCAAGGTAGTAAACATGCCCGGACCTGAATCCGAAAATGATGACGAACTCCCGCGCCGTCTTACTGAGTTTGTCAGAGCATACCCAGATGCCGTCTGCTTACTCGGAGCTTTGCCTCTGAATTGGAGAAGGGCTGTGAGAGAGTTTTTGAAGCAATCAGGTCTCGCCTTCTGGGCGGAGGCGACGAGCGGTTTGCGAGAGTGTGATGATTTAAAGGCTCAGCAAGTGGTGCGGGAGACTGGTATCGCGTCGATCGAGGTAGGGGCTGTCCTACGAATTGGAGGGGTGCCCAGTTTGAGGTTCTGGCGGGAGTTGGAGTCCCGGCGGGGAGTCGATGTGCTTTCAATATCGCCTTACCCCTTTGCTGGTCTGGCGCGCCGAAGTGATCTGATTGTGTCTTCTTATTTTCCGCTGGAGATCGAGGTGGCGTCACAGAAACGTGAAGTGGATCTAGGAACGAGCCAGCTCGAGGCAGCGCTCTTAAAATTTCCTCTTTCCGAACCGGCCATGATGAGATCGGTAACCGAAATAATTCCGGAGAAGGCGATGGTATTCCTTGGAAACAGCATGCCGATTAGGGAGTGGAATCTTGCAGCCACCATGTCCCCACATCCTTATTGCTTTGCCAATCGCGGCGCCAACGGGATTGACGGGGAAGTGGCCACCTTTTTGGGATTGTCCGTTAAGGAAAAGGAGTCATGGGGGATATTCGGAGACCTCACGGCGCTCTATGATCTCAATGCGCCAGCAATTCTTTCGCAACTGCCAAATGGGCGGCGGCGTTTCGTTGTAATGAACAATGGTGGTGGTCGGATCTTTTCCCGACTGCCTGCAATGGAGCAACTTGATACCGAGGTGAAATCAGTGACAGAAAACCACCATTCCCATCGGCTCGGAGCTTGGGCTGAAATGTGGAAAATGAATTATGTGGCATGGGGGGCAGGTAAGCCTGCGCCGGAGATCGAAGGAGATAACGTTGTGGTCGAAGTGCTGTTGGATAATTCCATGACGGAATCATTCTGGAAAGAGCTGGCATGAGTGCTCCCACAGTCATTGCGCTACACGGCAATCTAGGATCGTCGAATGATTGGCAACGGTTGGATATCGAGGGGTTGGTTGCCGTCGATCTCTGGGCGTTTTCTGGTATGTCACTCGAGGAGTTTGCGCGTTTCTTGACTGAGGAAATTCGCCCCGAGGGTGAGCGGGTGGTGATAGCTGGATATTCTCTGGGGGGGCGCCTTGCGCTTCAGGCAATGGCTTCGTTCCCTGAGGCCTGGGCTGGGGCGATTATTCTCTCAGCTCATCCCGGATTGCAGAGTGATATGGAAAGAGAGAATCGCCGTGCTATTGACGAAGAGTGGGCCCGAAAGGCGCAGGGAATCCCTTGGCCTAAATTCCTCGAGGAGTGGAATTCGCAGCCCGTTCTATCAAGTTCGCCGTTTAGCGAACAGCAGTTGGGCTTGGAAGGTCGACGATCGGCAATTTCAAAGGCTTTCCACGACTGGTCTCTGGGCACTCAGAGCGACCTCCGTGAGCCTTTGAAGGGGTTTTCTCCTCCGGTCCTCTGGATTACTGGCGCTCGAGATAGGAAGTTTCATCAGTTGGGAGAAGAAATGTCGGAGGTTTTTTCTCGGTTTGAACACATCAGTCTTCCAGGGCGAGGTCATCGAGTTCTTGACCCTCTTGCTGCCGTGAAGATTCAAGACTGGCTCGCCCATCTCTGAGATCGTAGCGTAATCTCTTTGCGCGGGGTGGGTTTCCCGCTAGGATTTGTCTCTCATGAACTGGATTTCTGCTCACGATTTTGAAGACCTCCGTTACGAAAAGTCGGCGGATGGTCAGATTGCCAAAATAACGATCAATCGACCCGAGGTACGCAACGCGTTCCGCCCTCTGACGGTTCGTGAGATGCTGGTGGCGTTTGAACTCGCTCACGAAGATCCCGAGGTAGGCGTGATTATTCTCACAGGCGAGGGCGATCTGGCTTTTTGTTCGGGGGGTGACCAGAAAGTTCGAGGTCACGCCGGGTATGTCGGCGACGATGGTGTTCCACGTCTTAATATCCTCGACGTGCAAAAGAAGATCCGTTCTCTGCCGAAACCTGTGGTGGCGATGGTGGCGGGATATGCAATTGGTGGCGGTCATGTGCTTCACGTCGTTTGTGACCTGTCCATTGCCGCCGAAAATGCGAGGTTCGGTCAGACTGGCCCGAAAGTCGGATCGTTCGATGGCGGTCTCGGGTCAAGCTATCTCGCAAGGATTGTGGGCCAAAAGAAGGCCCGTGAAATTTGGTTTCTTTGCCGCCAGTATGATGCCCAGCAAGCTCTCGATATGGGGTTGGTCAACACCGTGGTGCCGCTCGAACAATTGGAGGAAGAAACAGTCAAGTGGTGCCGCGAAATGCTGGATCACTCACCGCTGGCCTTGCGCTGCCTGAAGACGGCCCTGAACGCCGATTGTGACGGCCAGATGGGACTGCTGGATATGGCTGGTAACGCGACTTTACTCTACTACATGTCGGAGGAGGCAAAGGAAGGTAAAAACGCCTTTGTCGAGAAGCGAAAGCCAGATTTCTCAAAATTTCCTAGATTGCCGTAAGGCGAAATGTTCGCTTGAAGATGAAGGCCTGGATCCTCGCCGCCAGACCGAAAACGCTCCCCGCAGCGTTGGTTCCGGTTTGGATTGGTTCGATGCCTCTACTTATCGACAGAACTGCCGAAACCGGCTCTTGGTTTCTCTTTCTCGGAACACTTGTCAGTTGCCTTTGTATCCAGATAGCGACCAACCTATTCAATGATGCGATTGATTTCGTTAAAGGGGCAGATACTGAGGAGCGACTCGGGCCCAAACGGGTCACGTCTTCGGGTTTGCTTTCACGGAAGGCCGTTGTCGGTGGAGCCTTAAGTTTCTGTGTGCTGGCAGCAATTGTTGCTATCCCGATGGTTGTAGAGCGCGGATGGCTTATTGTGGTGATTGGTATTGTTTCTTTGTTTTTCTCTTATGGATACACTGGCGGGCCTCTTCCGCTTGCTTATCGCGGGTTAGGAGAGCTTTTCGTTATTCTTTTTTTCGGCTTTGTCGCCGTCCTCGGGTCCCATTTTGTGCAGACGGGTGAATGGGGGAATAAGGAGATGTGGCTGCTCGCCGGTCAGTGCGGGCTTTACTCTGCGGTATTGATTGCAATCAACAATTTGAGAGACCGTGACGAGGACGAGAAAACCGGAAAACGAACCCTTGCGGTAAGATTTGGAATGAAGTTTGCCCGCCTCGAAATTGCTGTGATGGGAACGCTCGCTTCAATCCTCATTATTCCGGTGGGCATTTGTTCTGGCTGCAGTGCACTGCTTTCAATTGCCTTTGCAATCTTTCTTGCCGTCTTTCACTTAGCTTTATCTTGGCGGGTTTTTCGAACCGAGCCTTCGGCCGTCTACAACGTTCTCCTCGCCCGGGCGGCGTTGCAGTTGCTTTCCTTTGCCGTCCTAACAAGCATCATGTTTGCATTGAAATGAGCGATATTTACCTCTGGCATTACACACTGAAGTCGCGGGGGAACTTAAACTCTGCTTCGAAGCGGTCGGAACATCCCGGAGCTTTGGTTCGTGTGGGTGATGGGTTTGCCTGCCTGCACCCGTGGCCGGAGCTCGGGGATTTGCCATTGGCCGACCAGTTGCTTCTCCTGAAAAACGGGGGTTCGTCGCCTTTGGTTTCGCAGGTCCTGCGGTGCGCCGCTGCTGACGGAGAAGCGAGACGCGCCGCGAGATCGCTCTTCACTAATCCGGTTCCAGAAAGCCATTGGCTTGTCCTTCCGGGTGATGAACCTGATAAAGTAAGAGCGAAGGGGTTTTCGGTAGCTAAGATTAAAGTTGGTCGGGAACTTTCGGAAGTGGTAGAGCAAGTCATGCTTTGGGCTGGTAGCGGTTTTCGAATTCGCCTCGACGCCAACGAAAGGCTTTCGATGTCTGCTTTCCTCGAATTTTGGGCCTCGCTCAAGTCGGTCGAGAGTTCAATTGATTGTATTGAAGATCCAACGCCATGGAATCGCGAGCAGTGGTCTTTTTTGCATGAATCGGCTATACCAGTGGCTGTCGATCGTGATGTGGGGGCGCGATTCGAATCGGGTTATACAGCGGTGGTAAAGCCTGCCGTAACGGGCTGGATACCTCCCGAGAGTGAGACTTTTTTTGTGACTTCATACATGGATCATGGAGTGGGACAGGCATGGGCCGCAGCTGAAGCTGCCCGGCTAGCATCCTCCCCTCGGGGCATGCAGATGAGAGAAGGGGGGCTCCTGACCCATCGATGTTTTGAACCTGATGATTTTTTTGATCGTTTGTCTGTCAAAGCCTGCCGACTTCAGTCCCCAGGTGGGACTGGACTCGGGTTTGATGATTTACTGGAGGGATTGCCATGGAAACGGCTGGATTAAACAGCGCTGAATACTGGGAGTCAGCAGATATTGATATTCGATTGAACCCAAAACGCTCGATTGATGACGCCGGGTTGGGTGACTTTCTCAGGGAAGATTGCGGGATAGAAGCTGCCGTGGTCATGGCTACCTCCGGTAGCTCGGGCCGCTTTAAGTTTGCTGTGCTGCCTAAAGTGGCGCTGTTGAACTCAGCTGGCCGTGTCATCGAGCATTGCGGGCTGACTCGAGAAGATATCTGGCTCGCGGGTTTGTCAGGCTTTCATGTAGGTGGATTAGGCATCTATGCCCGCGCTTACATGGCGGGAAGCCGGCTCGTCGAATTTCCCGGAGAGTGGGAACGTGACGGGCGTCGTTTGGTCAACGCGATTGAGAAGACCGGTGCGACACTGATTTCGATGACACCGACTCATTTGCATGATCTCGTGAGTCACGGAATGGAAGCGCCATCGTCATTGAGAGGGCTGTTGTTGGGTGGTGGAAAGATGGAACCGATTCTGGTAGATAGCGCGAGGCAGTTGGGGTGGCCGGTATGGCCGAGTTACGGGATGACCGAGGCCTGTTCGCAAATCGCGACTAGCACTGATGGATCGGTGGACTACTTACCCGTGCTCGATGGTTGGGAACTGAAAACGGATGGGGAAAAGAGGCTGGCAATTCGAGGAGAGAGCCTTTTCGCCGGTTATGCTATCAAGGAGACTGGCGGATGGCGTTTTGACGAAGCGAGAGACGGAGAGGGTTGGTTCATTACCGGTGATCGGTGTGGGTTAGAGAAAGGGGTTCTCCAGTTCCTTGGAAGGGTTGATGACTTGGTGAAAGTGTCAGGAGAGCTCGTCTCCATATCGCGGCTTAACAGCCTCGCGGGACGGATTGCCCACGATCACGGCATGGACGTGGCTGTGGTTGCCGTGCCTGATGAGAGACGTGAGAACTTGCTTGTTCTCGTGGTAGAGGCATCACGTTCCGGAGGACATGAGATGCTGAGCTGGATTAATGCGGAGCTTGATCCAATCGAACGAATTGGGCTAGCGGTTTCGGTTGAAAAACTGCCTCGCACAGATATTGGCAAGCTAGATCGAGACACGATTCATTCCGAGGTGATGGCCGCTTTGAAGGATTAGTCCTTCAGTGTTGCTTTTACAAAATCGGCGTCGTTGATCGGTTTGGGGTGGGCCAGTCTTCGACCAGCCTTCTGACCACGTGAGAGATGGCCTGTGTTGGCTTTCTTTGCATCCTTTCCACTAGCTTCTCTTTCGGTGAATCCTACTAAAATTTGCTGGCCGGATTGTTGATAGATCAGAGTCCTGTGTCAGCAGGCAGAGTGTTTCCTTGAGGAGGTTTCCATGGTCTAAGTGGTGTAATTTCGGCTGGCTTCTGTTGCACCATGCGGGATCACGAATGATTGAGACAAACCAAACTCTAGGCGAGGGCAGCTGCGATTGGGTCAGCAAGAGCTTTGCCGTGACGAGTTAGAAGTAAACGCCCGCCTTCTTCGACAAGTAAACCCTGCCTCGCTAGGGTTTTTACAGGACCGGGGGTCTCAATGAGGCTAAGTGGAACTCCTTCTCTGGTGCGGAGTTGTAGCGCGAGCGCTTCAAGACGTTTGTCCTCATCAGTGAGAACCTCGATGTCAGTCCTTGTATCCAGCCCCGCAGCAGAGGCTTTGATGTAGGCGGCGGTGTCAGGAAGCGTTTTCCAGCGTTGTCTGTTCAATGTCGTAACGGCCCCGGGGCCAAGCCCAAGGTAGTCGGCGCCGAACCAGTAGGCTCGGTTGTGTTGAGATTCTCCGTTTGGTTTTGCGTAGTTGGAAATTTCATAGTGGTGGTAGCCGTTTTCCTCAAGGTAATCCAGGCCAAGGTAAAACTGATCGGCGTCGCGGTCTTCGTCGATATCGAGTTCCCCCGTTTCGTGGCGTTTCAGGAATTCGGTATCTTCTTCGTAAGTGAGGTTGTAGGCGGAGATGTGATTCGGTGAGAGCGATACGGCGGTTTCGAGGTCATACTGCCATTGCTCTAACGTCTGACCGGGGATTGAAAACATGAGATCGAGACTGACCTGATTAAAATCAGCCGTGCGAAGGGTTTCGAAAGCTTTGATAGCATCTTCGCGGGTGTGATCGCGATCGAGGGTCTTGAGCGTTTCAGGGGTAAAAGATTGTATGCCGAGGCTGACACGGGAAAGACCAAGTTCCCGCATCAGTTTTGCTTTCTTCAAGTCAAAGGTGGCAGGATTGGCTTCGATAGTCCACTCGCGGCAATCCGAGAAATCAAAGATACCGGTTAGGCCCTCGCAGAGGCGGGTCAAATGAGAGCAGGAGAGAAGAGTTGGGGTACCTCCGCCAAAGTAGGCGGTTTCAATTTTGCCGGAGACATCAGGGAGACGCTTCTCCGCTTCAGATAGAACTGCTTCGACGAAATCCTGATTCGCCAGCCGACTCGGGGTGTGCTTATAGAATCCGCAGTAGGGGCAGATATGATGACAAAAGGGGATGTGAACGTAGAGATGCACAACGGGTTCACTTTTTTAGAATACCAAGTGCCCCGACGATCATCAGGTAGATGGCGAGAACGTTTTTCATCGACTCAAGAGGAACGAAAAAAAGAGCGATTCCAATGAGAAGAGTTACAACGGGAGCGGCGAGATTCATGCCTCGACGATAGCTATTGGTGTTATCAAGCGTCAAGCTTCCGGACAATGATTGAGGGCCCTCGGGTTGCAGTGATTTCAACTTGAGACCCTTTTGGAATCGAGGGCCCTTCGGTCATTACGTCGATTTTTTTGCCATCGATGATGGCATGCCCTGAAGGAGTAATGTCGGTCACTGTGGTTCCGATTTGACCCATCATGTTTTGCAATGAATCCCGTTTTTTGTCACGACCAGTTTCGTCATTGAGAATGAGGCTGCGGGTCAGCGGGAGCTTATGGAAATATTTCATCCAGATGTTTAGCGTTGCCAATCCAAAGACAAACAGCACGGCGACAGCGATTGTTCCGGCTGTCATTCCAAATTCGGCAAAGGTCATGCCGACCGCTCCGAGAAGGCAGAGCATTCCGATAATGCCGAGAATTCCTCCAGGAAGGACGAGTTCCGCAATGACAGCGAGGATACCAACGATGCTAAGTACGATAATGGTAACCATAGTGATCGATTCGCTCTTTGAGCTTTAGCCGTTGCGGCCGCAACATTGCTTAAATTTCTTCCCGCTCCCGCAGGGGCAGGGGTCGTTCCGTCCAACTTTGGGCATCTCCCGTTTAATTGTCTTCGGTATTTGAATTTGCGGCGCAGTCGCCTCTTTCTCGACTTCTAAACCTGCCAAAGCGTCGGGTCTGCTGGTCTGAATGCCACGAAGTACGCGATTGTAGTCTTCGGGACGAACTGTTGTTGTGCGGAAAAGGTTGCCGAGAACCTCGCTCTTGATTCGATCCATTAAACCTACAAAGAGCTTATAGGCGGAGTGCTTGTACTCGACGAGGGGATCCTTTTGCGCGTAGCGGTAGTTTCCAATCGAGTCGCGGAGGTTGTCCATTTCGTATAGATGTTCCTGCCAGAGTTGGTCGATACTGTTAAGGATGACCCATCGTTCAAGACCCTCGACACGCTCAGGGTCTTCGTGCGCAGTCTTTACCTCGTATGCGGCTTTGACCTGATCGATGATAAAATCAAGGACCTCATCAGGGGATTTGTCTGTAAAATCAACATCCCCTTGATTTAATCCGAGAGGGAAGTGGGTGTTCACCTCACTCATTACAGCATCGGTATTGAGTTCGCCGGTTTCGCTATCGAAGCAATCCTGAAGCATTGCAGGCAGGGCATCCTCTATAATGTCGATGACAAGGGCATGTGGGTTTTCGGTATTTAGAACGTCGTTGCGGTAGCCGTAAACTACGCTCCGCTGATTGTTCATCACGTCGTCGTATTCGAGGATGTGCTTTCGAGCAAGGTAGTCACGCTGCTCAACTTTCTTTTGAGCGTTCTCGACGGACTTGTTAAGCCAGCTGTGTTCCAACTCCTGTCCTTCTTCAAGGCCGAAACGGTCCATCATTTTAGTCATGCGCTCGGCAGCCCCAAACTGCATCATGAGTTCGTCTTCGAAGCTGACGTAAAAAACAGAAACACCATTATCACCCTGGCGGGAACAACGGCCTCGGAGTTGACGGTCCACCCGGCGACTGCGGTGGCGCTCGGTCGCGATGACCATTAGACCGCCTTTTTCGTTTATGCCTTCACCCAGTTTGATATCGGTACCTCGACCGGCCATGTTTGTGGCAACGGTCACTGCTCCCGGTTGACCGGCCCGGGCTACGATTTCTGCTTCCTGCTCGTGGAACTTGGCGTTTAAGACGGAATGGGGAATTTTATCTCGCTTGAGCATACGCGCCAGAATCTCAGATGATTCGACGCTGGCGGTGCCGAGAAGAATTGGCTGCCCTTCTGTATGATATTCCCGAACAAGGTCGATGACGGCTTTAAACTTTTCACGCTGTGTTTTAAAGATCTTATCGTTAAGATCGACGCGGTTGATTTCCCGGTTCGTTGGCACCACAAGGACGTCGAGTTTGTAGATATCGCGGAATTCGGCAGCTTCAGTTTCAGCGGTGCCAGTCATGCCGCCAAGCTTCTCATAGAGGCGGAAGTAATTCTGGATCGTGATAGTCGCGTAGGTTTGAGTCTCACCTTCGATCTTAACGCCTTCCTTTGCTTCAACAGCCTGATGAAGTCCGTCAGACCAGCGACGTCCTGCCATCTTGCGTCCGGTATTCTCATCAACGATCATGACGCGGTTATCTTCGACCACGTAGTGCACATCCTTCTCGTAAAGCGTGTAGGCACGCATTAACTGAGAGATGGTATGCATTTTTTCCGCCTGCGCTGACATCTGCTGCTGCAGTTCGCCTTTCTTCTCAGCTTTTTGGCGATCAGAAAGAGAGTCGTCACCATCAATGACGGAAAAGGCATCAGACAGGTCAGGTAGGATAAACGCCTCAGGATCGTCAGGACTCAAAAACTGGCGTCCCTGTTCGGTCAGTTCTGCTTCGTGAGCTTTTGGATCAAGGGTGAAAAAAAGCTCTTCCTTAAGGGCGAAAAGTGCCGTCTTCTGGGGATCGCGATAAAATTCAAGCTCGGCTTTCTCCATGGCGCGGCGCACTTCGGCGTCTTCCATAGCACGAAGCAGCGCACGGTTCCGCGGCATGCCTAGCTTCACCTTGTAG
>CEWH01147196.1_pt1 | contig 18567 bp, 10 predicted proteins | sample 531231 | NCBI WGS metagenome assembly CEWH01 (sample SAMEA2622316, study PRJEB7988) | marine metagenome | biome: marine biome (ENVO:00000447); feature: surface water layer (ENVO:00002042); material: "saline water (ENVO:00002010), including plankton (ENVO:xxxxxxxx)" | depth 5 m | reverse complement strand
GATGGTCCTGCGGAATACGAATGACCTTCTCTTCCACAATCTCCTCCCCTTTTTTCAGGCGAACCGTCGCTCGGCGACCACGATATCCGTCGAATTTTACGACTGCCGCAACCCGAAGACGGTCCCCGAGATAAATCGCATCAGGCGAACGGACATCGAGAATTGCGGCATCCCGTGGAGCATCCTCACTCCCAATTCCCACAACCCCAATTGGAGCATCAAGAATCCCGAAGCGACGCGCGACATCTTCAACCCGGCCCGGCCGGTTATGCCTTCCATCCGTCATCATGACGAGGCCGGCGAGATTATCCGGAGGCACCTGTTCCAGAACCGTAGTCATCGCGTCTGCAAGGTCCGTGGCCTGGTCCCATCCCTCAGCAGCCTCCTCATCCTCCTCAAGAGCCTTCCGGGCCGCTCGCATCAACCGTACCCCGACCTTACCTTCGAGTTCTTCGAAAAGACCACTGGCATTGATGGCGTCCGCAGCAATGTCGTAGCGAGTGGAGGTTTCTCCCGGATCGATAAGATTCATTGAGGCCGATTCATCAAGAACTACCACGATCTCCTGCTCCAGTTCCCGGTTCACCTTTCGGCTGAAAACAGGCTGGAGAAGCATCCAGACCAGCGCCACGAGCGCCATGAGGCGCAGGGTTGTGAGCCAGCCACCCTTCCTACGACCAACTGCACCCTGCTCGTAGCGGTAGAGCCGAAGAATAATCTCGACTGCTACAGCCGCGATAAGCGCGACCGTCCAGAGAGGCCATCCCGTGCCGAGATGTAAAACCCTTCCAAGCAGGAATATCAGCGTCCACGCCAATCCAAAGATCAGCGGCCCGCGAATCCATGTCAGCACTATGCTCATTCCGCCTTCCTGACTCCTTTCATTCTTTCCAGTATTTCGGGATCAGGCCCGGACTTCTCTTCAAATTCCACCTTCACGTCCTCGGCACTCCGACGCGATTTTGAGATCCAGCGCGCAAGGGCTACCTCCAGAAGGAGGAGGAAGAACGCTGCTACCGCGAGAAATTTCCAGAGCTCTTTTCCAAAACCCTTTCCGCTGAGCACCGCCAGCAGGTCCGTTACATTCCGCGCCTCAACGAGGTCGATACTTTTACGAATTAACGCCTTGTCTACTTCCTCCAGAGGATCGAGTCGGCTCTCCCTTACATCGCGCCTTACGACCAATGGCACCTTGGATCCCTCAAACTCCTCGAGCTCCTCGCCAAGCTGATCAGGAATATTCACCTGATACAACCCCGGGATAGCAGCTCCCTCGAGCTCGAGAAGCCGTCCCCGGCGACCTACCGAGACGTTCACCTTACGTTCTTGCCCCCGCGGATCAACCGCCGTACTTCTAGCCACAATCTCCTTCTCACTATTACCTGTAAGCGGGAGAAGAGCTCGGGAAGGAATAATCTTCATCTCCCCACCAGGGACCTGCCAGAACAGCTTCATACTCGCGAAGGAATACTGCTCCTGATAAGTAAGTGAGATCGGCACTGGCGTTCCTGCCTCAAGCCTGACCTCGCCACTTTCCCGCTGTCCTGTCGCAACCATTCTCATGACCGTGCGGCCGTCAATCTTCAAGGTCGCCTTGTCATCTACCTCCATCCGGAAACGATAATTTCCACTGACTGGCGGAACGAGGTGCCCCTCCCAGAGAATCTGGAATCGGTCGCGATTCATCCCCTTATAAGGCTGCTGATCTTTCCAATCGAATTGAATAGTTGGATCCACCCTCTCGATGGCAATTCCACGGCTCTCATCCATTGCTCGAAAGTATGTGCCCTTAAGCCCTCCACCTCCCGGCAGCGCCAGAGCCGGCTGCCAGTTTGCATCAACATTCAATTCCACACCGCCAGCTCCGGCAAGCCATGTCACGAGCTCATGAACCAAGGGCACAAAGGATTGTCTGGTTGTCAGATTTCCAGTCCGAACATCAAATCCGGAGGTCGCAAGCAGAACCCTTCCCTTCCCATAATTACGCCCGGCCAGGAATGGCTCACCATTGGAGTAGGAAGCCGCTATCGAGCCCCCATCCCGGCGCTCGGTCACTGCTCGAAATCCGGAGAGACTTGCCTTCCCCAGATCACTTTTTCGCTCGTCCTTGAAGAGCACTAGCGTTTCATGATCAAAAGTTGAAGGAGCTGGCTGAATTCCCTCCGCGTCAGCCCGCAGAGCACCCAGACCTACAGGGCTCACCGGCCCACCGGGCCCATCCCAGCCATTGTAAAAGACTTCATCGATCCGAGGCCCAGCGAGAATCAGCAGACCTCCGCCGTTGGCTACATAAGCAGCAACTCGATCCGCTACCGCTCTGGGAAGTCGGGCCACATCCGCGAGAACAACCACCTTGTGCCTCTCCAGGTCCTTAAGAGTGGTGATCTCCGGAGCCGGCAGGACCATTGGCTCCATCAGATAATTATCAGAGGCCTGATTCCCCTCGACCAACTCAGGTGATGGCGCCAGAGCAAGAGCCGTAAAACCAGCTGCCCTTTCAAAAAATCCGCCACTGGGATTTCCATCCACAAGAAGGATTGGCAACCGGCGCTTCACCGTGACAACCCGCTCCCGCGTATCATCCAGAGGAAGGTCATCTCTGGCATCAAGCAAAGCCTTCACCACCGTTGGGCCTGATTCCCTGAAAAGATGTCGCATCTCAATGGTTTCTTCCTGACCGGGCGCTAACTGCCCAATCGCTGCTGGCTCAAGAACTTGCTCTCCTACCGTTACTTGCAGAGGCTCGGGAGTAACCGCTTCGGTCCCCGTATTCTCGACAGTTATCCGTATTGCAGCCTCCCTGTCTGTTCCAACAACCTCTCTTGAGAGATCGATCCCGGATACCGCCACATTCCGTAGAGCCTCGGGCGGAGGAAAGCTCCGCACCATGAGCTTAGGCGCACTTGGCAGCCCTTTCACGGCATCCCCGAAATTCGTCCACGCAGAGGGGCTGTCCAGGCGCCAACCGAGTCGCTGACTGTCCGTGAAGACAACGATCTCCTTGGCTCGGTGATACCCTTTCTCGAGATTAAGCAGACTGACCCCCAAAGCATCATGTGCCCGAAAAGGGCCTCCTACCGGGCGGAGCTCTTCAAGAACCTTGATGACATCAGCCCGGTGAGTCAGAGGCGCACCCGTCACTGCGTCTGGAGCGGGACCTCCCAGAATGACCGAGAATGCTGAGCCTCTGGGGGCTTCCTTCACCAGAGTAATCGCTTCCTCGATAGCACGGTCAAAGGACTTTTTTCCTGCCGGCCCGGGAATCTCCATCGAGCTCGAGGCGTCGATCACAAGAGCGATATCCCGGCTCCCTGTATTCTGAAAGCGGGCCAGATTGAGTTGCCGCTCGAAAAGAACCAGTGCGAACCCTGCGAAAAGGAGCAGGAACGCGAGCCCTCTGACAACCCAGCGGCTTGAGGCCTTCCCTAGAACAAAGGATGCTCCGAGAGCCCCTACCCCAAGAAGAGCCAATGGCAGCACGAACACCCATGGAACCGTCGAATCAGGCGGCACGAAGGGACGAGCGAGAGCAAGGGCCAGCAACGCAATCAAAAGGCAGCGAGCCGCCATCAGCAGCATGTCTTCCCATTCCATTCGACGGCGCCGCATCGCTACCGTGTCAAAGAGAAAGCGCATCGCTCCCCAATCCAAGGGCTTGGCCGACTGCCGACGCATCATATGCAGAATGATGGGCACCAGAACTCCTGCGAGTCCGATGAGCAGCCAAGGATTGAGGAAGAGCATTCTGAACTACTGGTCAGCTGTTAATTTTGACTGTTCTGCCGAATTCATGAGACGCTGGGACAAATATTTCATTCCGTAATCTACCGCCTGGCGTGCATTCTCCGGCCAAGGTAGCGCAGCAGACTGTCCCGCAAGGGCGTCTTGGTATTCACGGGCACGTAGTCCGCCTGCAACTTGCCACTGGCTGTTTCCATGGACTTGATAAAGGTCCGCACTTTCTCGAGATAGGCGGCCCGAACGGCCTGCGGATCGATTCGAAGCATCGACTCTATCCCTTCAAGATCCCGGAATCTCTGGAAGTTCTTAAAGGGAAAGGTCAGCTCCTCATCTGCCAACACGTGCAACAGTACGAGTTCGTGCTGTCTGAAGTCAAAGTGGTGGAGAGATTCGATGATATCCTGTGGATCATCAAAGAAATCACTGATAAGAATAACCAATCCACGTTTGTGGATTCGCTCAGCTACCTCATGAAGCACATTACCCACTTTGGTATCTTCCCCGGGCTCTGAATGATGCAGCGTTTCCACGATACGACGCAGGTGGCTGGGCCGGCTGCCGGCACGCAGGTAGGAACGCACCTGCGAATCAAAGGTCACCAACCCTGCTGCATCTCCCTGCTTGATGAAAAGGTAGCTCAACGCCGCTGCGAGATAGCGAGCACAGGCAAACTTGGACATGGCCTTCCCGTCCACCTCAGCAGCTTCGTCTCCCTCAAAGGCCATCGACCCGGAAACATCCACCGCAATCGTAACGCGCAGATTAGTCTCCTCTATATATTGCTTGATGACATTACGGTCACTCTTCGCCATCACCCGCCAGTCCAGATTCCGTGGGTCGTCCCCCGGGGTATATTCCCGGTGTTCGGCAAACTCGACCGAAAAGCCCTTATCCGGACTGGTATGCTTTCCCGTCAGGGTTCCTTGCATGCGTTTACGCGCCAGCCATTCCAGCCTTCGCATAATCCCCATCGTCTCCTCTGGGAGGAGCTTCATGGATTCAGGAACTTCGATGGAAGACATGTGCAGGAGTCTGGACGCCTCTAAGCCAATTCGATCATATTACTGCGAGCACGAACGATGAACTAGATCTTGATCTCTTCCTTGGGCTGCAGATGCTCCAGCAGCATTTCGACGATACTGTCACTCGTGACGCCTGAAGCCTCAGCATTAAAGGTCGTCAAGACACGATGCCTCAACACCGGGGGAGCCACCGCAGCGACATCCCCGGTGGTGGCGTGGAAGCGACCGCGTAGGACCGCATGAGCCTTCGCCGCTGCGATCAGGGCAATCCCAGCTCGAGGGCCGGCCCCCCAGCCTACCATGTCTTTGACGAACTCTGGAGCTTCCCCGGAGTTTGGCCGCGTCGCCCTCGCGATATCCGCTGCAAAATCAATCACATGGTCCCCAACTGGTACTCGCTTCACAATATCCTGAAGCTTGAGAATTTCTTCCGCCGTCATAAGGGCATTGACCTCACCCTCACCAGGGCTGGTCACCCTCCGGATAATTTCCCGCTCCTCCGTATCGTCAGGATAGTCCACCACGATATTAAACAGGAAACGATCCAGCTGTGCCTCAGGAAGTGGATAAGTTCCTTCCTGCTCAATAGGGTTCTGTGTTGCCAGTACAAAGAAAGGATCGGGGAGGTGACAGGTCTTTTCACCCACGGTGACATGATGCTCCTGCATGGCTTCCAGCAAGGCTGCCTGAGTCTTCGGCGGAGTCCGGTTGATTTCATCTGCCAGAATCATGTTCGCGAAGATCGGCCCCTCCAGAAAGCGAAAGCTCCGCCTTCCCGTCTCTTGATCCACTTCGAGGACATCCGTTCCCGTAATGTCAGCCGGCATCAGGTCAGGAGTGAATTGAATCCTCTTGAAACTGAGGTCCAGCGCTTTAGCTACCGTTGAGACAAGAAGAGTTTTGGCGAGGCCCGGAACCCCGACGAGAAGAGCATGACCCCGGCAAAAAATTGCCATCAAGACCTGCTCAACAACCTGCTCTTGTCCTACGATAACCTGGGCCAGCTCCTCCTTCATCTGGCCATAAACCTTATGGAGCTTCTCCACGGCCTCTTTTTCATCCATACTCATTAAAGCTTATTCGGCCCTCCAAACCCGATTTTCTCAAGAGGAATTTCGCGAGAGTCCTCGAAAGCCAGGGGACTAGAGGTTGTTGCTTAACTTGTACAAAGTTCTTCCCCCAATGAACGCCTGTCCATCCAACGGCAACAGAGCCGAAGCGCTCCCGCGATCACCAGAGCACGAGGCCAATCTTCCCCTCCATGGGAACCTTTATCCTTCAACCGCCCTTACACCCCAACTGGGTGCCAAGTCGTCTTGATCTCCTGGAAATCGAGAATGTGATAAGGGTCCTCTTCCAGCGGACTATCAGGATGAGAAACCACTCTCTTGAGGTTCTCCGCCGCTCGCTTCCCAGCCATCTTGGCCTCCTCTTCTTCGTCAGAGCAGAGAAGAAGGGCGTTCACATCCATATGCTCCGCAAACTGGGGCAGTAATTCATCCCGGAACCCGGTGAGTATATTTACCACCCCAGCCGGAACATCCGAACTGTTGAGTACCTCCGCAAGTGTGATCGCACAAAGAGGCTTTGAGTGTGATGCAAGAACGACACTGGTATTCCCTCCAGTCAGGATCGGCGCAATGGCCGAGCACAGTCCAAGCAGGCTGCGGGCCTCCGGAGCCACCACCGCAACAATTCCGGTGGGCTCTGGCACCGAAAAGTTAAAATGCGGGGTTGATACCGGATTCACGCTGGAGAAAAGGGACTGATACTTGTCGCTCCAGCCCGCGTAATGAACCAGAAGGTCTACGGCCTTGGTAACTTCCTTTCTCGCAGCAGAAGGGGTAGACCCTTGGAGCCGCAGCTCCTCCTCAAATTGCTCGGTTCGCCCCTCCAGCATTTCTGCAATACGATACAAGATCTGTCCCCGGAGATAGGCCGATGTATCGTTCCACCCTGACCATGCCTTGCGGGCGGCCACCACCGCATTGCGAAAATCTTTACGACTGGCTCTTGAGGCATTCGCCAGAAGAGCGCCTTTACGCCCCTTGACCTCATAATAGCGCCCCGACTCGCTACGCGGAAACTTTCCTCCTAAATAGAGCTTGTAGGTCTTGTTTACTACTAATCGATTCTTGGCAGCCATGATCCGAGGTGTTGTGTGATGAATTCCTTTTGCAGGATCTAATGAAGATCCAGATATGGTGCCAGACCTTGAAGGCCTCCCTCCCGGCCCACCCCACTTTCCTTATATCCCCCAAAGGGCGAAGCCGGATCGAACTTGTTAAAGGTGTTAGCCCAGATGACCCCAGCACGAATCTGACTCGTAATCTTGAAAATCTTCGAACCCTTATCCGTCCAGACTCCACCACTCAGCCCATACGGTGTATTGTTGGCTTTTTCAACGGCTTCCTCCGGTGTTCGGAAGGTCTGAATCGCAAGGACAGGGCCAAAGATTTCCTTTTGGACAATCTGGTGACTCTGGGCGCATTCGGTGAAGATCGTAGGCTTAAACCAGAGCCCCTTGCGCGGAAGCTTCTGACCACTCTGCCAGCATTTTGCTCCCTCCGCCTTCCCGGAATCTACCAATACCTTGATTCGATCCAATTGTTCCTGCGAATTGATCGCGCCCACGTCCGTATTCTTATCGAGGGGGTCACCCAGGACCAGATTGTCCATCCTGCGCTTAAGCTTTCGAACCACTGTATCCGCGATTCCTTCCTGCACGAACAGACGCGACCCCGCACAGCAGACATGACCCTGGTTAAAGAAAATTCCGTTCACGATACCCTCCACGGCCTGATTCACCGGCGCATCATCAAAGATAATATTTGCGGCCTTGCCACCCAGCTCGAGGGTGTAGCGCCTCCCGGTTCCCGCAAGATCCCTCTGGATCATTTTCCCCACTTCGGTCGATCCTGTGAACGCGACTTTGTCGATGTCAGGATGGCGGACAAGATGACGCCCGGTCTTTCCTCCTCCAGTGAGGACATTCACAACTCCCGGAGGGAAGCCCGCCTCCTCGATCAGCTCAGCAAGTTTGAGAGCCGTCAGGGGGGTCGTCTCCGCCGGCTTGAGCACGACCGTATTCCCACAAGCAAGTGCTGGCGCCAGCTTCCACGCTGCCATGAGAAGAGGGAAATTCCACGGAATTACCTGCCCGATAACACCAATGGAGTGAGCGGTCCGACCGGGAAACGCGTAATCAAGTTTATCCGCCCACCCCGCATAGTAAAAGAAATGCGCAGCGACCAGAGGCAGGTCGATATCCCGACTCTCCCTGATGGGTTTACCTCCATCCATAGTCTCCACCACCGCGAATTCACGGGACCGCTCCTGAATAAGACGGGCCAGACGGAAGAGGTATTTGCCGCGCTCACGCCCGGGCATTGTGGACCACGTCTGCTCATAGGCCTTCCTCGCGGCAGCTACCGCCTTCTTGACCATTCCCGGGCCGGCTTCACCTACTTCGGCAAGGAGTTCACCTGTTGCGGGATTCCGGGTCTCGGTTCGCTTGGGTGCTCGCAACCACTCCCCACCGATATAAAGGTCATAGCTCTCTTTCAGCACAACGTGCTCGCTGTTCTCAGGAGCCGGCGCATAGCGATCTCCCTCCACGAAATCGTGGCGGCTCTTGTTTTTACCCGGGCTCGCGTTCTTGGTCTTAGATCCTGCAGCCCCTTTATCCTGTGCTTCTGGCATTCTATTCAGTCCTTGGTAAAATAATCTGCCGACTGGTAACGGCCCGTTTGCTGTTTCCGGATCTGCATGAGGAGGTCATTTGTCAGGGAACTGGCACCAAAGCGGAACCAACGACTCGTGAGCCACTCCTTACCCAGAGTCTCTTTCAGCATGACAAGATAGTGTATCGCGGTCTTCGCATCACTTATTCCCCCTGCAGGCTTCATCCCCACCATTCGACCTGTCCGGTCATAGTAGTCCTGAATTGCTTCCAGCATAACAAGGGTCACGGGCAGGGTTGCCGCAGGCTGAATCTTGCCCGTTGAGGTCTTGATGAAATCCGCTCCTGCAGCCATCGCAATCTCACTCGCAATGCGTATGGTATCATAGGTCTGAAGCTCTCCCGTCTCTAGGATCACCTTTAGGTGAGCCCCTCCACAGGCTTCCTTACACCGGACGATCTCGTCGAAGATGCTTCGAAAAGCCCCATGCAGGAGCTTTCCCCTCGAAATCACCATATCAATTTCATCAGCACCCGCTCCAACGGCATAGCGGATCTCCGAGAGGCGCTCCTTCAAACGACTCTGGCCACTCGGAAAACCCGTAGCAACACTGGCGACCTTGACTCCACTTTGCCCCACGGCCTCCTTTGCCACCCTCACCAGCCGGGGATAGACACAAATTGCCGCTGCCGGCCCAATGGACGGATCCTCCGGCAATGGCCGCTTGGCCTTTGCACACAACTGCTTGACCTTCCCTGGGCTGTCCTTGCCCTCCAAGGTCGTGACATCTAACATCGTGACCGCAAGTTTCAGGGCAGAAAGTTTGCTCTCACTCTTGATGCTTCGCGTCTGGAAACGCCGCGCACGCTCTTCCACTCCCACCTGATCGATGGTCGAAAGCATCCGGAGATCCGGAAAAATAGGCGAACTGGCAGACATGCGCGGAGAGGGAACCTAGGTAAGGGTTTAAAGAAGGGCAAGGCGATAGAACTATCAGGGAAATTTCAGGAAAGCGCATTAGCTCAGATCCCCGACCTTGCCCGTAGAAGGGTTTCGCAGGTCCAATCTACTTGCTGCAATAGCTCGATACGAAAAAGAGGGCAGTCCGAAGACCGCCCTCTTTTTATCGCACAACGCACTCGCCTTAAATTCTGTGGGACTTATTCGGCCCTGAGACCAATTCGAATCGGCCTCCTAATTAATTAACTTACCTTAATTATTTGCACTTCAAGCACCTTCCCACAAGAAAAAACGGGGTATTTTTTAGACCCTGAACCTCTTTGGGCGAATCCCGTGGCATCGCGCCCTGCTAATGAAACAGATACTCATCCGGCAACCTATACGAGAGTGATGAAATAAAAAAAGGTGCCACCTCCCGGGGGCACCTTCTTATAGAAATTGTAATCTTTCGCCCTGAAGACCCTACACGAAGATACTCTTCACGGGCGTTCCAAGGCCCTTCTCCGCACCAGCCATCCGGAACGGACGCCCACTCGGAGAGTGGAGGATCTTGTGAGAATCAATCCCTAGCGCATACCCAATAGTGGCATTGAAGTCCTGCACTGTTACAGGGTCTGAATCGGGGCGACGGGCTTCCTTATCGGATTTCCCGTAAGTAGTTCCACCGTTGACACCTGCTCCGGCCATCACAGCTGAGAAGCAGGCTGGGTGGTGATCGCGTCCATTGTTATGCTCTGTTACAATGTGCGGTGTCCGACCAAATTCCGTTCCGATCACCACCAGAGTGGTGTCGAGGAGTCCCTTATCCTCCAAGTCAGCGATGAGTGTTGAGAAACCCTTGTCGAGGACTGCTGCGCGGGCCTCTACGGAATTGAAATTATCATAGTGGGTATCCCATCCCCCAAGACCGACTTCGACAAAGCGCACTCCCACTTCTACCAACCTGCGCGCGAGAAGACAGCCTTGGGCAAAACGGTCGTTCCCATATTTCGAACGCGTAGCACTTGGTTCACGCTTGATGTCAAAGGCCTTCAAATCTTCACTCTTCATGAGATTCACGGCCTCATCATACAGACTGTCATAGGACTTCACGTCAGGGGACTTATACGTCTCATGAAACTTCTTGTTCAGAACGTCTGCAATGGCGAGACGCTTGGTAAAATCTTCCTCACTCACTGAATTCGGCCGTTTCGAATCCTTCAGACCCTCATCGGGCCGCCCCAGCGGGACTCCTTGGAACTCGGCGCCGAAGAAACCAGCCGAGGCATTCTTGGGGTTGGTTCCAACCGTAACAAAACCGGGAAGAGTCGCATTTTTGCGCCCCTTGTGCCGGACGATCCATGAACCGATGGCAGGATGAACGATCGTTCCCCGCGGCTGGTAGCTTCGGTGAAGCATGTATTGACCCTGCTCGTGCGCACCCTGCGTGGAACTCATCGAGCGAATCACACAAGCCTTGTCCGCAATCTTGGCAAACTCCGGAAGGTACTGCGACACCTCGTAGTCGCCACTCGTTGGGATCGCCTCCACGGGACCCTGCACCTCTTTGTTGCGGGGCTTGGGGTCAAACGTATCGAGATGACTCATGCCACCCTGCATGTTCAGAAAAATGACATGCTCTGCCACCTTACCTGGTCCAACTCCTTTCTTAGGAGCTCCCAGTGCGCCGGTTGCAAGGGTTCCTCCCAGCATTGGGGCGACTGTGACTCCGAGGTATGAACGGGCTGCATTCGCCATGATCTGGCGACGGGTCAGCTCATCCTGCTTCTTGAATACTTGTGTGTTCATCTGCGGTTGTGATGGGTTAGAGTGCTTACTGGACAAAAATAAATTCGTGGGTGGAAATCAGGGCCGAAGTCAGGTTTTCATAACTCTCTGTGCTGCCGTCTATGACATCGCGCATCAGAAGAGCCATCTCCTCGGGCGTGGGAGAGCGACTCAGGATTGAGTAATAGAGAAAGCGAACCTTGTCGCGATCGGATGTCCCCGCCTCAAGAGCCTTATAAACAGCTGAACTCCGGTTGCTGACCACCATCTTCTCTACGTAGCCATTCATGATGGAGAGCACCTGCGCCATGTTGGGTTCCCGAGTTGCCGAATCGATCAGATCACGATCCGAGGAACCAAACATGCGGAGGAGGTGGCCATTCGGCGCCGGAGCCGGAAGCTCAGACGCTCTTGCCATGCCGCTCGCAGGCCCCGGGCGCCCAGCGCGCTGCATCGCCATCATGGCCTCGCTGCTTGCTCCCGAGTTACCCGCCTTGATCGAGGATAGTAACTGCGAAACGTAAGATTTGTATTCGTCAACCTTCTGGATCGCGAGGAGCTCCTTACTGAGTTGAGCCATAGTCTTCTGCCCTACCAGCACGGGCTTGCCCCTGTAGTATACTGTGTCACTGAACCGCCTCTTGGGAAGCTGATCAGGATTTCCAGCGGTCAGGGTGACCAGCGAGTCCCAGACCTGCTCCGCACTCATGCGTTCAATCTGGCGGCCATTGAATGCCTGCGGCATTCCAGCTTCAAAAGCCTGTGGGTTAGCAGCAAACTGAAAATTCTTGGTCAGCAGGAGCACATGCTGAAACGCCCGGAGGTCGTAGTTCAGGTCATCCCTCATCAGGCTGATGAGATAATCCATGAGCTCCGGGGTAATCGTCTTCTTCGACTCTTTGTATTCGTCTACAGGCTCATAGATTCCCTTGCCCATGATGCGCTGCCACATCCGATTCACGATGACGGACGTGAAGTTATCATTAGCAGTCACCATCCAATTCGCGAAGTCATCACGGGCAGTGTCGTCATCCCGGCGCTCCGAAGAGCGGATCCTTTTTCCGAAATGCGTCTTTCCCCCAATCATCTCTCCGGGATCTCCATCACGGTACTGATAATCACTGGGAAGCTTGATCCGACCCTTACCCCCACCTTCAAGAGTGAAGTAGTTCACATTGTCTCCAATCCATTCTACGAGACGTCCGAACTCTGTTCGCTCCTCTTTTGCATCCCGCACCTCACGCCACACGCTGTTCCATGGACCCCGGTTTATTTCCTGCTGTCCGTTGGTAAAGGCCGCTAGCTCGTAGAACTGAATACGTTCCCACTTGTTGAAGGGCGCGTCATGACACTGGGCACATTCCATGCGCTCCCCCGTGAAAATCCGCATGGTATTTGAGAGGTTATCGAGGGGCATGCCCTTATCTCTGACAAAATATCCCACCGCTCCATTACCCTCGCTCCATCCACTGCCCTTCGCGCTGAGCAACTGGCGAGCAAAGTCATTCCAAGGCATGTTGTTACCCATGGCTTCATGAACAAACTCCACGTAAGGAGCTGCCTGACCTTCGTTGAACTCGTCGGTGAGACGGAGGAGGTCACTGACCCAGTTGACCATTGAGCTGCGATACCCGTCATTCTTATCGCTCATCAGGTAGTTGGCGAGCATCCTCCGCTTATCCTCGTCCTCGATCTCCAGAAACATACGAGCCTCCGCCAGAGTCGGGATTCTTCCTGCCGCCACCAGAAAGCTCCGCCGGAGAAAAGTCGCATCGTCAACAACCTCAGGGACCTTCAGCTTTTTCCTCTTGTAGAGGTTAGCGACATGTTTATCGATATTGAAGGCCGCCTTCTGGAGCATGGCCATGTCAGGGCCCTTGTTCTCTGATTGTTGCGCGAGCGCCGGGAAGGCGAGCCCAACAGCGAACCCTGTCGCTAGGAAACGGAAAATAGAAGTCATGAGAGCTTGCAGACGGTTGATAGGTTAGTCCCTCCCACGAGGGCACCGCGCACCGGCAGTGAACGTTGTTCGAGTATCAAAGTCAATATACTAGGAAAAAGGGGGTTTCAAGCACGCGAAGCCCACAATCAAGCACTCTTGCTACCCAGATTGGGGGAGAAATCTGGTCTACGAAGCCATCTCACCTGCTTCTTGCGTAAAAATTAGGGTGCGTCCGCCCTATGACACGAGTGCTCTCACCAACCCAACTGGAATCATCCTGCCCGATTGACCTCTCTTTCTCGGGCTGCCACCCTCCCTGCGAGGAGACAAGATGGCTCATTACTAAGCCTCACGGAGCCCTTGGATTCTTAGCTCCATTCCATGAAACTACCCATCTCACTCCGAATCTTAAATAGCTTCGCGGTGGCTCTTTTTGGCGCCTTTGCAGTATTTCAGTACAACGACATCGACCCGGCGGTTTATCACCGTGCCTCAAGTCTCGATGCTGCCCTGTGGCTTAGCTTTTACGCTCTGGTATCCATACTTTTCGCCCTGACCCTTATAAGGCGTTCCGCCTCGCCATGGCTTCTTCTGGTCGGGGCCGTCGCCTGCCTCGCCAAAATGGGACAAACCGGCTGGGGACTCTGGATCAACATTTTCGGTCAGGAAGAATTCACCATGATGCAGGTCAGCATGTCCTCAGCTGATCCCCGGGTTGAGCTATCCCGCGAGTTCTTCGGCGCGGTGATCGCCCTTGCGGGAATAGCCGCGCTCTGGTGGCAGGGACGGCGGTTCGGACCCGAGCGCCCCCAGAAGCAGGCGGCTACTGAATAGCAGAGAACAATGCTCCTCACTTTTTTTCCTTGTTGTCGAGGCCTGCTCGCTTCTTGAGCTGCTTGATCTGGTCCCGGAGATGTGCCGCCCGCTCAAATTCCAATTTACCCGCCGCCTCCTGCATCTCTCCCTCGAGCTCGCTCAGGACATTCACCGCATCGTAGACGGAAGCCTCTTCCGCTACAAGTGACCGATTCAGCTTCTCGGCCCGGCTTCTATCGTCCTGGTACTGCTGCAGACTTTGCTGCACCGCACGGACAACGCTATGGGGGGTAATGTTATGCTCCTCGTTATACGCCTGCTGCCTGCTGCGACGGTCCTCCGTCACATCAATCAATCGCTGGATTGAATCCGTCACTTGGTCGCAGAAAAGGACGCATTCACCCTTCACGTGACGAGCAGCTCTTCCAGCCGTCTGAATCAGGCTCGTCTCATTTCGTAGAAACCCCTCCTTATCCGCATCAAGAATACAGACGAGCGACACCTCTGGCAGGTCCAGCCCCTCCCGCAAGAGGTTAATCCCCACCAGGATATCAAATTCGGCGGCCCTGAGCTGCCTGAGAATTTCCACCCGCTCAACAGCATCAATATCTGCGTGGATGTAACGCACCTTCAACCGGGCGCCCTGCAGATACTCACTGAGGTCCTCTGCCGTCCTCTTGGTCAGGGTCGTTACCAGCACCCGCTCTCCCCTCTCACTCCTCTGCTGGCATAGCTCGATAGTCTCATCGATCTGTCCCTTGAGAGGCCTGAGGGTGAGAACCGGGTCCAGCAGGCCGGTAGGTCTCACGATCTGCTCCACAATCAGGGAATTGCCCTTACGCGACACGTCAAAGTCTTCCACGGGCTGGTCTGTAGGGCTTGGAACGATCCGAAGCTGCCGGAGGCGAATGGGGTCGATGCCCCTGTCCTTGTTCCCATAGACGGGAATGCATCCCTTGTTATCGGGTCGAGAATTGACGACCTCAAAAGGACCGGGAGTTGCACTCACATAGACTCTCTGGGTAGTCATCTCCATGAACTCCTGAAACCGCAGTGGGCGATTGTCGAGCGCACTCGGCAGCCTGAAACCATGGTCGACGAGTGAACTCTTCCGACTCAAATCACCCTCGTACATGCCACGGATCTGGGGGAGGCTGACGTGGCTCTCGTCCATGAGGACCAGAAAATCATCGGGAAAGAAGTCGAGAAGTGTGTAGGGGCGCTCCCCGGGCGCCCGACCTGTGATATGTCGCGAGTAGTTTTCTATCCCCTGGCAAAACCCCATCTCGTGCATCATCTCAAGGTCGTACTCCGTTCGCATCTTCAATCGTTGGGCCTCGATGAGCTTTCCCTTCTCCTCAAAAAGGGCAATCTGCTCGTTCATCTCGGATCGGATGGCGATCATGGCCTTCTTCATCTTATCCCCCGAACTGACAAACTGCTTGGCAGGAAAGAAAGTGTGCTTGTCAATGCGCTCCATGACCGCCCCGGTCATTACGTCAATGGTGGAGATTCGATCTACTTCATCCCCGAAGAATTCGACCCTGATGGCAGTGTCCTCAAGATAAGCGGGATGTATTTCCACGACATCTCCCCTCACCCGGAATTTCCCTCTGCCGAAGGCAATATCGTTACGCTCGAAGAGGATACCCACCAAGAGACCAAGGAACTCATCACGACCCAACTGCTGCCCCTGCCAGACCGGGACCATCATGCCCTCGTAGTCGTCAGGAGATCCCAAGCCGTAGATACAACTTACCGACGCAACCACCAAGACATCTTCGCGGGTGAGAAGCGACCCCATCGTACTGAGGCGCAACCTCTCGATCTCCTCATTGACGGAGGAGTCCTTCTCGATGTAGGTATCACTCCTTGGGATATACGCTTCGGGTTGATAGTAATCGAAATAGCTGACGAAATACTCAACTGCATTGTTCGGGAAGAAATTCTTAAACTCCGAATAGAGTTGGGCCGCCAAGGTCTTGTTATGGCTCATCACCAGCGTGGGCTTCCCCATCCGCTCGATAATATTGGCCATGCTGAAGGTCTTCCCAGACCCAGTGACCCCGAGCAGGGTCTGGTGGCGATTACCAGCCTCCAGCGATCGGACCAATTTTCCAATGGCCTGCTCCTGGTCACCCTTGACGCCATACTCGCTGACCAGTTGAAAAGACACGGAGAACCTCTACGCGCAGCTGCACCTCATTGCAAACTCCGGGACCTCAAGCTCTCTCTTCCTCGAGGAGCCAACAATAAGAGAGGCGCCACAGCTTCGAAAAAAGAAACCCGGCGCCCCCCTTACCTTGCCTTGTCAGTCGAATAAGTGCCCGCTACCACCCGGGCACGTTCTGCTATGATTACCGGGAAGAAAGTCATTCTTCCCAGCTGGGTTCCGTCGGGAGGACTCAGGTTGACTGCGCTCTGGAGCCCCATGGCATACCCGGATTAAGGAGCTGCTCACGAGTTCCAGTAGACAGCCGAGACCTGCATACTGTCCTGCCATCGAAAATTGTTTTCCCTTTCCCACCTGCCTCTTTCCTCGTTTGACCAAAAGCCGATTCCGACACTCCTCGGTGATGCCCACGGCTCCATATCCGGGGATCTTAGAAGTTGGTCTGAGCACAAGATTCAGCATACGAGGGAAGAGGTCTAGCTGCCTCCTCTGCACAACCTGTGCCAATTTAGTAAATCTTTACCTTAAGGCATTTATTATTAACAATCTGTATATTTACTAAGGAAAAGTTAATATAAATATCCTCACCCGGTTCTCTGTAGTTTTTACCAGATCGCCTGACCTCAATTGTAAATTTTACAGGAGAGCAGAGACAGGTTAGGGAACCATTCCCATTTCCTGCAACGCGTATTCTACATCGGCGGGCCGAAGGGGCTTGGGAAGGTATCCGTTCATCCCCGCGCTGAGACAAGTCTCTCGATCGGCCTCGAACACATTTGCCGTCATCGCGATGATTGGAATGGTCGCGGTCTCACCTCCGCCCTCGCCAGCCCGGACCAATCGGGTCGCCCCAACCCCGTCCAGCTCGGGCATGTTCATATCCATGAGGATCGCCTCGTAGTCGTGCCCCTCCTGCAATTTCACAATTGCCTCCCACCCGTTTTCAGCCGTGTGGACCTCAAATCCAAACCTCTTCAGGATCAGGCTGGCTAGCCGCGCGTTAATCGGATTGTCCTCCGCCACCAAAATGAGACGAGTCCCCTCCGCTTCCTCCTTTCCAGTATCTCCCGAAGATGGGGAGGCACGGACTGGCACCTCAAAATCCAGAACTGACGTAAGAGCTCGGAACATATCGCGCTGTCGCACCGGTTTAAACAGGACCTGACGAAATCCAGCAGCCAAAGCATGCTCCTTCTCTCCACTCAATCGCGCAGAAGTGACCAGAATCATGGGAGGCAGGAGGGACCCGGCGACTTCCGCTGCCAGCCGGGCAAACTCCAGCCCATCCATGGTCGGCATCATCATGTCGCAGAAGATGACATCATAATGGGCGCTCCCAAGCTGCCGCAGTCCCTGCTGCCCACTGTCCACCACATCACTCTCCATGCCCCAGGTAAAAAGTCGCTTCTGGAAGAACCGTTGATTGATCTCGTTATCATCAATTACAAGCGCCTTTCTGCCATGGAACTGACCCTTGTCTTCAATCACTGCAAATGCACTCGACTGCCCGGTCTGCAGAGGAATCGTAAATCGGAACTCGGCTCCCTCACCAAGCCGGGAACTTGCCGAGATTTCACCTCCCATTCGTTTCACGAGGCGCTTACAGATTGCCAGTCCTAGTCCAGAGCCTCCGAATTTTCTCGTGGTAGAGACATCCTCCTGCTGGAAGGGCTCAAAAAGGCTTTCCACTTTGGATGGTTCAAACCCCACTCCTGTGTCTCTTACTGCAAGCTCAAGGAATGGACCGGGAACCACTCGGCCATAAATTGCTACCATCCCGCGGGCTGTAAATTTCAGGGCATTCGACACCAGGTTCAGGAGAATCTGCTTCACCCGAGCTACATCCCCGGACACTACCGCAGGGATTTCGTCGTGCAGATCATAAGTCAGCTCTACCCCTTTTTCAGAAGCTTTTGCGGCATGAAGACCAAGAACCTCCTCCACACAATCACTGAGCTCGAAATCAACCCGCTCAAGCTCGAGGCGACCGCTTTCAATCCGGGAGAAGTCGAGAAGGTCATTGATGATATTCAGGAGTAAATCCCCGCTTTTGTGGATCAATCCGAGATTCTCTCTTTGTTCCTCCGTCAGTTGCGAGTCGAGCAGTAATTCCGTGTAGCCGATGATGCCGTTGAGTGGAGTCCGGATCTCATGACTCATCATCGCGAGAAACATCGACTTTGCCTTCTCCGCCCGTTCTGCTTCCTCTCTCGCGAGGTGAATTTCGCCCAGGGCCTTCACCCTCTCCGTCACATCACGCACGATGCCATGCACAAGGGTTCGCCCCTCATATTTGACCCGGCCCCACACTACCTCTACCGGGAGGAAGGAGCCGTCCGCCCGCCGCAGCTGGGCCTCACTCCGGCTCCGGCCTGTCTGCTGAACCTCGTTCAGGGCCTGCCCGGCCACCTCAAAGTTCATCAAGTGCGAAACATACATCCCGCGTAATTGCTCGCGTGAAAA
>CEWH01026770.1_pt1 | contig 18690 bp, 15 predicted proteins | sample 531231 | NCBI WGS metagenome assembly CEWH01 (sample SAMEA2622316, study PRJEB7988) | marine metagenome | biome: marine biome (ENVO:00000447); feature: surface water layer (ENVO:00002042); material: "saline water (ENVO:00002010), including plankton (ENVO:xxxxxxxx)" | depth 5 m | reverse complement strand
GCTCTCCAAAGTCTCGCGAATCAGTCGGGACGTCGAACTAACCGGGTGCGCCACCAGAACCTTTATGGAATCCCTACTCGTGCCAAACTCATCGACAGTCTCTGGCTTTTCTACCCCCACCAAAGCATCCGTATGGCAGGCTGAGAGCTCAGTTCTGACAATTTCTTCTTCGTTCGCGGGCAAAGCCACCTCAGACTCCTCTTGCGGGGAGCTGATCTTCCTTAATGTTTTCCACGTTTTCTGGGAACCACTTTCCATAAATGGGTGACCAAGCAATAATAAAAATCCAAGGTGCGCGACAGCATAACCTCAAAAACCTCGATTTGGAAATACCGAGGAACCGCTTTGTTGTGATTACAGGGGTATCCGGTTCCGGCAAATCCTCGCTTGCCTTCGATACACTCTATGCTGAAGGACAACGCCGTTACGTCGAATCGCTCTCTGCTTACGCTCGCCAGTTTCTGGATCAGTTAGAAAAACCCGATGTGGATTTTATCGAAGGGCTCACTCCTGCGATTGCGATTGAACAACGCACCTCACAGCCAAACCCTCGATCAACGATTGCGACGGCCACCGAGATCTATGATTACCTGCGGATTCTTTACGCGGCATTGGGACAACCTCATGATCCCGAAACCGGGACGCCTCTTGTTCGCCATACGGTTAAAGACATTGTCGATGAATTGACCACCCATCCTGAACGCTCCCGCCTCATTCTCCTTGCTCCCGTCACGTTGGATAAAGGAGAAAAACTCAAAGATGTCCTCGACCGCTATCGTGCTCAGGGATTTCTTCGCGCCCGCCTCGACGGAGAAATAGTCGAACTCGAAAATATCAGCGAAAAATTCAAAGCCAAGTCGATCGACATTGTCATTGACCGCCTCGTCATCCGAGAAGACATCCGAAGCCGGCTGGCTGACTCTCTCGAGACAGCACAAAAGCTCTCTGATAATCGCATCACCGTACTCATCCAGCCACCCGATGCCAAAGACTACGAGCCCTACGACTTCACCTTTCGATTTACCAATCCGGAAACTGGCTTTTCCCTCCCGAGACTGACGCCGAAACACTTTTCCTTCAACAGCCACCTCGGAGCCTGCCCCACCTGCCATGGGCTCGGAACCATGCTTATTCCCGATGGAGAACTCATCGTGCCTGACCCATCCAAGTCGATTCGTGAAGGAGCCATCAAGACCTGGTGGACGGGTTCCAAAAAGCGAAAAGGATTTCACCAGCGTGCGATTGAAGATCTCGCCAAGACCTACAGCACGGATCTCGACGCGCCGATCAGCGATCTCTCTCGCGATTTCAAGAAGGCACTCCTTTATGGTAACGAGGATTTCGAAGGACTCTCCAACCAAGCCAATCGACTTCTCAAAACGACCAAGAGTGAAGTAACCAAACGTAATGTGCGTCGCTTCATGTCACCGAAATCCTGTCCGGACTGCGAGGGCAAGCGCCTCAAGGATGAAATCCTTGCCATCACCTTGAATCATCGCGAAAAACCCCATTCCATCGAGGCCTTTACCAATCTCAGTATTGCTAATGCACTCGCCTGGCTCGACGGTGTTGAGCTAACTCATCTCGAAGCGACCTACGCCACTGAGGTGCTCAATGAGATTCAAAAGCGCCTGACTTTCCTCACTACGGTCGGGCTCGGCTATCTATCGCTCGATCGTCAGAGCGGAACTCTTTCCGGTGGCGAAAGTCAGCGCATCCGACTCGCCACTCAACTCGGTGCTGGACTGGCGGGAGTTCTCTATGTGCTCGACGAACCGAGCATTGGTCTTCACCAGGCCGACAACGAGAAGTTGATCGAAACGCTCAAGGATCTCCGTGATGTCGGAAACACCGTCGTTGTCGTCGAGCACGACGAAGACACCATCCGCGCTGCCGATCACCTCATCGATCTTGGGCCAGGTGCTGGTGAAAACGGCGGAAAACTTCTTTCGCAGGGCACACCTGAAGCGGTGCTCGCCGATAAGAACTCCATCACCGGAGCCTACCTGTCGGGATCGAAATTGATTCAAATCCCACCCCATGATCCCGTCGATAGTGACACGCTCACTCTCACGGTTCGCGGCGCGAAGGAGCACAACCTGAAAAATATTGATGTCACCTTCCCACTCGGGAAATTCACCTGCGTCACCGGATTGTCTGGCAGCGGGAAGTCTACCCTTGTCGATCGCGTCCTGAGGCGGGCTCTCTTTCGGCACTTTCACCAGAACAAGGATAAGCCGGGCGAACATGAAGGAATCGATGGCACCGAACACATCGATAAGGTCATCGTGATTGATCAGGCCCCAATTGGACGCAGCCCCCGCTCAAATCCAGCCACTTACATCGGGGTCTTTGGTCCAATTCGTGATCTCTTTTCCCAATTACCTGCCTCAAGGGCTCGTGGCTACAGTCCGGGCCGTTTCAGCTTCAATGTATCAGGCGGCCGCTGCGAAACCTGCGCGGGGGACGGCATGATAAAGATCGATATGCACTTCCTCAGCGACGTCTACGTCACCTGCGAATCCTGCAACGGACGTCGTTACAACCGTGAAACACTCGACGTGACCTACCGCGGTAAATCGATCGCCGATGTCCTGGAAATGACAGTTGACGAAGCCCTTTCCTTCTTTCAGAAAATACCCAAAATCAGTCAGCAGCTTCGGGCCCTTAAAGATGTCGGACTCGGCTACGTTCGCCTCGGCCAATCCGCCACCACACTTTCTGGCGGAGAAGCTCAACGGATTAAGCTAGCCGCCGAACTGGGCAAGACAGCGACAGGCAAAACCCTCTATCTGCTCGATGAGCCGACTACCGGCCTACACTTTGAAGATATCGCCACTCTTCTCCATGTATTTTACCGACTAAGGGACCAAGGAAATTCGCTCATTGTCATCGAACACAATCTCGATGTCATCAAATGCGCGGACTGGATTATCGACATGGGACCAGGTGGAGGTGAGACCGGAGGCTCTATCGTGGCCGAAGGCACTCCCACAGAAATCACGAAAGAAAAAAAGTCTCTTACCGGAAAATATCTGAGGCGGTATCTTTAAATCTACACCCACCAGGAATCGAACCTGGACTTTCGGCTCCGGAAACCGACGTAATATCCATTTTACTATGGGTGCTTTTCAGGCTGTTTCAGTCGAAGATGACCGCGAGCAGCCGACGGCCGGTAAGGTGTCGCTTCTCGTCAACCTTCGCAACCCCAAACCGGTTATTTTGCCATGGAAACTGGCGCTTTACACCCCCGCGACACGGCCATATCGTCCCGCCCGTCATCGAATTGCAACCCGTTCACGGAAAAAACGGATATGGCAGCTGAAAACACAGGCAAAAGAGTGGTCATCAAGATCGGTACCGGCGTTCTAACGCGCGGCTCCGGAGGCGAAATCAATCACTCCGTCCTCGCTGGTCTAACTCAGGCCATCTCCGACCTGAATCGTGCCGACAACGAAGTCGTCATGGTCACCTCCGGTGCCGTGGGCGCCGGTCTTTCCACCTTCGGATTCGAGGAACGTCCCTCCGCCACCAACCAGCTCCAAGCCTGCGCCGCCGCGGGGCAAGCCCGACTGATGCACCTCTATGAGAGCCAGTTCAGCCACCACGGTCTCAAGGTCGCTCAACTACTTGTTACTCAAGACGACCTTGAAGATACCCGCCGTCGTAGCAACGTTCTGGCAACGCTGAATGCTATTCTTCCCCACCGTCAGGTGATACCGATTATTAACGAAAACGACTCAGTTTCTGTGGCCGAGCTCAAAGTCGGTGACAACGATGTTCTATCGTCTTTCGTTGCCCGACTGATTGACGCCGACTTGCTGGTGTTACTCACCAGCGTGGATGGTTTATTGGGACCGGACGCGACCTCTGAATCCGATATTATTGAGCAAGTTAAAGATGTCGAATCGGTGATCGATTTCGCCCGCGACGAAAAGGGCGAGCTCTCCGTCGGTGGCATGGCAAGTAAACTGCTCGCCGTTCAAACCTCTGTCTCAGCGGGGATCGAAACGATAATCGCCAGCGGTCTCCGCCCCGACAATCTCGGAGATCTTATCAAAGGTGGCGGCATTGGCACCCGCTTCACTGTTTCCTAAAATCCTTTCCACTCACCCTCAACGATGACTTCTGAAGAAATCCGTGACCAGGTCTGGCAAATGGGCAAGCAAGCAAGAGCCGCTGCCCACGCACTCACCAGATTGTCGACCGATGAGAAGAACTCGATCCTCATCGCCATGGCCGAAGGTATCATGGCCCGCGAAGCAGCGATCACTGCCGCCAACGAAAAAGACCTAGATGGTGCTGACGAACTTGGCCTGACCGAAGCGATGAAAGACCGCCTTCGCCTCGATCATAATCGCATCAAAGCAATGGCCGATGGCATTCGCGAAGTCGCCGAACTCCACGACCCAACCGGCGAAATCATTCGCGAGTGGGACCGCCCCAACGGGATTAAACTCCGAAAAAAACGGACTCCCATCGGTACTATCGGTATCATTTACGAGAGCCGCCCCAACGTCACAGCGGACGCCGCCGTGCTTTGCTTCAAGACTGGTAATGCGACTATTCTTAGAGGCGGGAAAGAAGCCATCCACTCCAATCGCGCCATCGCCGACGCCCTGCAGGCAGGCGGAGCCAAGGCCGGCCTTCCGGATCACAGTATTCAACTCATTCATTTCACCGATCGCGAGAGCGTTCAGCACCTCTGCGAGATGGACACTTACCTCGATCTCATCATTCCGCGTGGTGGGGCTGGTTTAATTGAGGCTGTTGTAAGCATGGCTCGCATGCCGGTGATCAAACACTACGACGGTATCTGTCATGTCTACGTCGACAAAGACGCCGATCTCGATATGGCCGAAGCGATCGTGGTGAACTCAAAGATCCAGAAGCCTTCGGTATGCAACGCACTCGAAACACTGCTCCTCCACCGGGATATAGCCGAGAAGTTTGCTCCTCAGATCGCTGAAAACCTAAGTGCCAAAAACGTGGAACTGCGAGGTGACGAAGCCTTCCAGAAATTTGCTGGCGTCGAGGTGAAGTCTGCCACGGCTGAAGATTGGACTGCCGAATACCTCGATTACATTCTCTCCGTAAAGGTGGTTGAGAATCTCGATGTGGCTATCGCTCACATCAACGAATTTGGATCTCACCATACCGACAGCATTGTCACTGAAGATGAGGCTGCTGCCGCACAGTTTCACCTCGAAGTGGACTCAGCCTGCGTGTTTTGGAACACCTCAACCCGTTTCGCCGACGGGGCTGAATTTGGCTTCGGAGCCGAAATCGGAATCAGCACTGACAAGCTTCACGCCCGAGGCCCCATGGCTCTGGAAGAGTTGTGCAGCTACAAGTATCTCTCCTTCGGCACCGGTCAGTTGAAGTAATTCAGCTGACCACAATCGGCTAAAAGACAACCCATCCGGCCACACCGGCAAGTATCACGACGAGCCACGACGGCCAGCGCAGGACAAGAAGCGCCGCTGCTACCCCGAGCAGGAAAACGAGGTCGAGAGCACTGTGAATGACACCAGTCCAAACTGGATTATAGAGCGCCGCCCCGAGCAAACCAACCACTGCCGCGTTAGTCCCCGCAAGCGCCGCACCCACTCCAGGACGACGAACCGCCCCTTGCCAGAAAGGCATCACCCCGAGAACGAGGAGCCACGCCGGCAGAAATATACCGAGCAGACAGATTAAAGCCATTCCCCAAGCGCCTCCAGGACCATCAATGAGGGAGCCAAGGAAAGCTGAAAAAGTAAACAACGGGCCCGGCACCGCCTGAGCGGCACCATAGCCGGCGAGGAATTCCTCTTTCGTCACCCAGCCGGGGCCGACCACTTCTTCACTTAACAGTGGAAGCACCACATGCCCACCACCGAACACCAGAGAACCACTTCGATACAACCCCGTGAAAGCCTCCAGAGGTTGCCCTGGAAATAGCTTTGTCAGGATCGGAAGACCGAATAATAACGCAAAAAACAAGGTAAGGCAGACAACACCAAACAGCTGACTAGACCGAACGGAGTTAAGTCCTTCGTTCAATCCTTTTGAATCATTCCGGTTATCTTCTTCTCGAAGAAACAACAACCCTGCGACTGCACCGAGCGTGATGACCACGATTTGCATCCAAGCAGGAGAAGTCGCGAGGACGATTCCCGCCGCTACCAGAGCGATCAGCTTATGCAGTTTTCCAGGGCAAAGTGACGTCCACATCGATGCGACTGCGTTGGCTATGACAACAACCACGGCAATCTGCAAGCCACGCAGCCACCCCGCACCGTTGAGCCCTTCTCCAAAAAAGCTGACCCCGATTCCAAAAGCAGCGAGAGCAATCGCCGATGGCAAGGTGAATCCTGTCCACGCAGCAAGGGCTCCAGCCCAACCAGCCCGTCTCCAGCCAATCGTCAACCCCAACTGGCTGCTCGCCGGCCCCGGGAGGAACTGGCATAGGGCGAGCTGATCCGCGAACTCCGATTCCGTCAGCCACTTTTTCACCCCGACAAAACGATCCCGAAAGAACGCGATATGCGCGGTTGGGCCTCCAAATGACGTCAGCCCAAGCAGGAAGAATTCGCGCAACACTTCGAGAACGTTTTTCATGGTCTTTCATCGAACGGTTTCACCTTCGAAGCAAACTGAGTTTGCAGGCAAAACGAATCCGTCACAATGTTCCAGTACTTGCCAAACGATCAAAATTTGGATTCAGTTTAAGATCCTCCACCCTTCCCCGTTTTAGATTTATGATGAGAGTCATTCCTCGAATCCCCTTCCTATCGGCCCTGCTGGTTTCTTACCTTCCATTTCTAGCTGGCGCTCAGTCAGAATCGGTGCTCGAGGGCGCGGTAGAAGCGCGCCTCATCTCCAGCCACAGCGCGATTGCTCCCGGCCAGATTTTTACCGTCGCTCTCGATTTCCAGATTGATGACACATGGCATACCTACTGGATCAATCCAGGGGAAACCGGAAAAGCAACCACTCTCGAGCTCACACTTCCAGAAGGTTTCAAAGCGAGTCCACTTCAGTTTCCCGTTCCGAAGCGCTTCATCACTGATTATGGTTTCAATATTCTTGAGGCAGGCTTCGGCTACGAAAAGGAAATCCTTCACCCCGTAATCGTGACTGCCCCGGACACGATACAACCCGGCGACACCGTCACCTTCACCGGATTAGCGAACTGGCTCATGTGTGACCCCAGTGAGTGTGTTCCGGGAAAAGGGCAGTTCAGTCTCACACTCAATGTCACAGACACCCCGGTCTTGTCGAATCAGTTCGCCAGAATCGATACCTACAACAACAAGCTACCTAAAAAGGTCGATTGGGCCACCACGATTGCTCTGGAAGGTGACAACCTCGTGTCCACCGTTGTGATCCCGGAGGGCGCCTTCCCCAAGAACGCGGACCTGAAGTTCTATCCCTATGAGGTCTATCAATTCGACCAGCTGGCCGAAACGGAGATCAACGAGATCGAAAACGGTCTCTCATTTACGACCCTCAAGCATGCCGACCTCGAAACGGTGCCCGAAACATTCGATGCCCTTATCATCGCGGAAGTGGACGGTCACAAAGCCGGCTTCCATGTTAGCACCGAACCACACAGTTCCACCACGCAGACGGAAGTCTCCTCAGGCGCCAGCGAAGCCTCGACGGCAGCCGACGAACGGTCCATGCCCTTCGGAGGAGGCATCTTCGGAATCCTGCTCGCTGCTTTTCTCGGTGGCATGATTCTCAACGTGATGCCCTGTGTCTTTCCTGTAATTTCGCTCAAGGTACTCTCCTTCGTGGGACAAGCCGGAGAAGACCGGAAAAAGGTTTTTGCCCACGCTCTCAGTTTCACCCTCGGCGTCCTCGTCTTTTTCTGGATCCTGACGACCGGACTGCTCATCGTGAGAGCCTCCGTGGGGGAGGTTGGCTGGGGAGAACAACTTCAGCAACCCGCCTTCGTCATTGGTCTCATCTTCGTCATGATTCTCGTGGCACTGAACCTGTTTGGCGTCTTCGAAGTCGGCACCTCTCTCACTGGTGTCGGCGGTAGCCTCACCAGCAAGGAAGGCTATGGTGGCAGTTTCTGGAGTGGCGCCCTTGCCGTATTGCTGGCAACGCCCTGCACCGCTCCGCTGATGGCACCGGCAATCACCTTTGCCCTCTCCCAGCCGGCACCGTTCACAATCATGGTATTCACTTCGCTCGGCCTCGGTATGGCAGCCCCTTATTTCCTCTTTGCCATTTTCCCGAAGCTTCTCGAGGTCCTCCCGGCACCCGGTGCCTGGATGGAAGCGTTTAAACAATTCATGGGCTTCCCTATGCTGGTCGTCGCAGTCTGGCTCATCGGTGTGCTGTCCAAGCAACTCGATGTAGCCGGCTTGCAATGGTCTCTTGCCGCGGTCGTCCTGCTCGCTCTCGCTTGCTGGATCCTTGGACGCTACACCGGGTTCGACAAGGCCGGGTCCACCCGCTCGAAGGGTCGCATCGCCGCCGCCCTCGTTTTCGTTCTCAGCGTTAGCATGGCGTATCAAGCTTCAGGTAAACGTGCCACTCCTTCCCAGATTCAGATACAGGACGTCATCGCCGCCAAACAAGCTGAAGGCAAAAACGTCTTCGTCGACTTCACTGCCGAATGGTGCGTCACTTGCAAAGTGAACGAACGAACCACTGTCAAAACCGAGAAGACCCAGGCATTCTTCGAAAAAAACAACATCGAACTCGTCTTTGCTGACTGGACCAACCAGGACCCCGCCATCACGAAACTGCTCAAAGAGCACGGTCGCGCCGGCGTGCCACTTTACGTGATGTATTCCGAAGATCCTGACAAAGAACCCATTGCTCTTCCAGATGGCCTCATCACTTTCGGGCAGATCGAAAAGGCCTTCGAGAAACTGGGAAAATAGTCGTTTCGCCTTCGCGGCGGTGTTTCACTCCGCTATGGCCGCATCGCTCATCGTGTGACGCTTCTACTAGCGATCCTGCGCTGGTTTGATCCCTTCGACCATATCGTAGGGATTACCTACCCTTAAGCCCAACAATCACCCGGTAGATCAGTAGGATCACCATCACTCCACCTACCGAAACAGCCATACTTCTAACGTCCCAGCCACTTCCGGCCGCCCCAGGATCGATCCCTACTTTTTCGGCAACAAATCGGCCGACGGCAGCACCACCAACTCCAAGAATTGTTGTGATAATACAACCTCGAACGTTTTTGCCAGGCATCAGGAAGCGGCCCAGAGCGCCTGCTACAAATCCAATGGCAATAGTTGCGAACCAATCCATATCATCTATATCTTAAAACTTCCCGCTATCGAGTGCCAAATCCGTTCCAAAATAAGCCAGTATTAGAACTAACGCTTACCACTTCATAACCCGATCGAGGAACTGTGTCACCTTCGGTTCACGTGAGGCCTCAAATAATTCCTCGGCTTTCCCTTCTTCCAAGATTTTCCCCTCCGCGAGAAACACAACATGATCCGCAGACTGACGGGCGAATCCCATTTCATGTGTTGATAACACAATTCTTTGACCGGCATCACAGAGTTCTTTGATCAAGTCGAGCACCCCTGCTTTCATCTCAGGGTCCAAGGCCGAGGTCGGCTCATCGAGCAAAAGAAGAGCGGGCTCGTGAGCGACAGCTCGAGCGAGGGCGACGCGTTGCTGCTGACCCCCGGACAGCTGTTCTGGATGCTTCTCAAGGTGCTTCTCAAGATAAAACCGCTTCACCACTTCGTGCGCCCGCTCCTCAGCTTTGTGACGACTCCAGCCATGGACTTCAGTCAGCGGCAGAATGATGTTATCAAGCGCCGAGAGATGGGGAAACAAGTTAAATGCCTGAAAGAGAAACCCGTTTGATTTGCGATAATCAAGCAACCCCTCCTCTTCCTTCGGCAGCTCCTGATCGTCAACTATGACAGTTCCCGAGGTCGGTGTCTCGATCCCACCAATCAATCGGAGAAAAGTTGATTTCCCTCCTCCAGAAGGACCGATCAGGGCCAGCACCTGAGCCGAATCAGGAAGTTTCATACAAACTCCATCGATCGCCCGTGTCTCACCATAATGTTGGTGCAAGTTGTGAACCTCAATGCTCATAGGAAAAACGTTTCTCCAAGTGGCGACTTAGCAACGAGATCGGGAAAGTCAGAATAAAGTAACCCATTACGAGCGGAAGGTATGCCTCAAAAGTCGCGAAACTGTTGGCGTTCGCCTCACGAGCCTGCATCGTGAACTCGTGCACGCTGATGACAAAAAGCAGGGAAGAATCTTTGATTAGGTTAGCAAATTGGCCGGCCGAAGCGGGAAGCACCCGACGAATCGCCTGCGGTATCACCACGAAACGGTATGTTTGTCCTTCCGACAGTCCAATCGCCCGAGCTGAGAGCCATTGAGACTTCGAAATAGATTCGATACCGCCGCGGAAAATCTCGGACAGGTAAGCCCCCGAAAAACAGGAGAGTATTACCAGGCCAACACCAAAACGACTGTCCCAACCGATAGCATCAGCAATCAGGTAATAACCAATGAGTATCTGGGTCAGCAGCGGAGTTCCCCGAACAATTTCTACGTAAGCCCTCGAAAGCACTCGCGGAACCCGATGAGATGACAACTGAGCGACCGTCAGAACGGCCGCCACAACCACGCTCAACGCCAACGCCGCCAGCGAAATTCCCACTGTCACCAACCAGCCCGAGAACAAGTTGCCAGAATAAGGAGCGATCGCGGCCCAGTCATAGTCGTGATCCAAGATCACCCAGAATCCAAAGAAAAACGTCACGGCGAGGATAACCGAAACCAGAGCGTTAATAAAAGACTTCAAGACTCACTCCCCAACAATTCTAGACGTTGTCCGCTGTTACCCGATGAGTTGGCGTCGGCATACCCGGCCGGAAGTGCTCCAAGTGAGTAATGCGGAAGAGGAGTGACGAATCCATCGCAATAGCCTGTTCAAGGCCGGCATCTGCGGCACGTTCCAGCGTGTCGGGGTCAACTTCTGCACGAATATTCAGTAACAATTCCCCTTCATCGAGCGGTTCATAGAGCCGATGCGACAGCTCTGGTTCGGAATCACCCCGCACAAGATTAATGGACGCAATCTCCATTGGGTCGCCTAATGGATTCAACGTCATCTTAAGATGTGCCACCTCAGCCCCAGCTTCTTCGAGCTTTGTTCGCAACGCGGTAGCGATCGACTCGAGAAGCTCGTTACCGTCAAATTCATCGACTCGGCGACCGTCACATTTAATTTCGACAGCTGCGTTGAGCCATCCTAGCAAGGCCTCTCCTTGCCCGTATTTCTCGTAGTCGATATCGAGAAAACGCTTTGAATCAATTTCGGCAGAGAGCACCGCTTCGAACCATTCCTCGCAGCCGTTGCCCTCACGAGCTGACAACTCAAACACCTTGGCTTCCGGAAATTCACGTTCCAATGCCGCCCGGAGGTCTTCAATGCCCTCGGGATGCAACAAATCCAATTTGTTAATCACAATGAACTCCGCTTCCTCAAGCTGCTTGCGATAAATGTAGGTTACATTATCGGAAAACTTTTTCCCCTCAATGAGGCCTAGAATCTGTCCTGCCCGCACTGGATCAACAAGGACACTCAAAGGCGAAACGCGATAGTCATCACCATAGATCTGCTTCAGAGGCAAGCTTACCGTCGCAACGAGGTCGGTGCAGCTCCCCACCGGCTCCGCAAGGAAGACATCAGGTCGGTTTTCTGCCGTCAAAGAGGTCGCAGCATCGATCAGCGAATTAAATCGGCAGCAGAAACACCCTCCCGAAATCTCCTCAACAGGAAACTGGTTGGATCGGCCAATCATAGAATCCACCAGACCCGCCCCTTGATCATTGGTGATCAAGCCAACCTTACGTCCTTTGCCATCGATGTACTTGGCAAATCGTTGGATCAGGGTGGTTTTACCGGCACCAAGAAATCCACCAACCATGATGTAAGAAGAAGGCATCCGATAACATTCAACAATCAACGTCAAAGATTCAACGTCCAAATTTAGCCGCAAACCGGCAGAACCACTAACTTCCATTCAATCTGCATGGTAAGAACCGGGTTCAATAGCCCTCCTGCTGCATTTTCTCGATCAAAACTTCAAGATGCTCCACGTAACCATGCACATCGACGCTACCCTCTTCAGGTTCGCCCTTAACAGAATAGAGCCAGCCGTCGACGTAAGGTGAGCTCTTCACAATACAAGCGTCTTCTTCAAGAATCGGATTACCTCTTTCAAAGGTTCCATCTATGACGCAGAACAAGTCACTCGCAGCTTTGAAACCCTCTACGTATCCGATCTGCTGTCCCGATGAGACGATGCCGCCTTGCTCGACTTCGTAGCGAGCTTCAACCAATTCCCCGAGCATGCGAGTAGCAAACTTGGTAAATCCGACTCGCCAGACATCTTCACTTTCTTCTTCGGGATACATCCAATAATGGCTCAGAGAATAGCGAAAGTCTGCCGGAAGGCGTGCCGAAAAGCGGGCATGTTTGAAACGAACAAAGTCCATGCGAACTAACCAACAAATTTGGCGTGGAGAAATTCCATTATCATGCGGGCTTTGGAGAGGCGGTATCGTTTTTCAAAGACGTGATACCCATCTGCTTCCATGCGATCGAGAATCGCACTATAAATTCTACGCATCAGCTCGGCAGATCGCATCGATTTTCGATCCTGATCGGGCAGGGCACGCCTAGCGGATTCGTAAAAGCGACGAGCAACAAAAGTTTGGTCCTCCATCAGGCGAAGAAATGCCGCCCTATCAGGATTACCAGAAAGCACAGATTCTGTTGTCAGACCAAACTGCTCCATCACGTCCTTTGGCAGAAAAACCCGCCCTTCGCGTGAATCTTCGCCGACGTCTCTGAGGATATTAGTCCATTGTAACGCATAGCCTAGCTGCTCAGCATAGTCTTTGGTGGCGGGGTCCTCGTAACCAAAAATCTCGATACTCACCAGACCCACGGCACTGGCAACGTGGTAACAGTAATGCTTCAGATCTTCATGGGTTTGAAACTCCTGTGGATCAAGATCCATTTCCACTCCGGTAACAATCGCTTCCAGATCATCGACGGGGAGCGCGCGGCGGTGGCAAAGTTCAACAAACTCAGTTTCAACTCCCCGCAAAGGTTGCTCTATCTCCCCGTAGATTAACTTTCTCCAGCGCTCCAGACCCTCTTTTCGATCATTGGTTGAATGATCCAGATCATCAGCAAGGTCATCCACGACTCGACAAAAAGCATAAAAAATGCCCATATCGCGGCGCTTTCTGGCAGGGAGAACCGCAAGCGCGAACGCAAGATTGGAACCGCTGCGGCGAACGATTTCTTCGGCGGTGTCCGTGATGAGTTTCAATGTCTGAGCCTCCTACCAAGTTAATCAATCGGGCCAAAGTGATGCCCAAACGGATAGTAAACGAAGGCTGCCCGCCCCACGATATCCTGCTGCGGTACGGTGCCCCAGTCGCGCGAGTCAGAACTATTAGCACTATTATCCCCAAGTGCCCAAAACTTACCCTCTGGCAGGGTCACCTTGCTCATTCCCCGTCGAACGTAGCCGGTATAATAACCTTCCTGCGCCATTACACGAAGAATACCCGCTTCCGAGGGTGCTTCACCGTTGATCAGGAATCCGGGCCCTAGAATTTCGATAGTGTCTCCAGGTTCTCCGACGAGACGCTTGATGTAGTGCTGCGAACCTTGCCGTGGCTCGGTCGCCCAACTTGGAGAAATACCATTTCGCCTCTCCTCGTTCAGTAAATTGCGCTGGATACCCGGAATCCCCTGCGTGTTAAAAACATAAATATCATCGCGCTTGGGCAGAACCCAGTGGTAAGCAAATTTGTTTACCACAAGTTGGTCACCGGTGTCCACGTAGCCTTTGGCTATCGTCTGCCCCTTCTCGACCGAAAAGACGAGGGAGCGCCCCGGAACCCTCTGAAGGTTGCGGTTTAACAGCATCTCAACCCGTGACTGCGTTCCGGGAGCGCTGAACTTCTGACCATTCTCAGTGACGAGATAGGTTCGCGGAAAAAAGAGGAGGTGCGTTTTGCTGTATAGATTCTCAGGCTTGAGGATCAGGATATCGTCATCGTCAACGACCCAGTCGACGTGACTGCGACCAAACCAGAACTTATCCCAGAGGCGCTGCGGAAAAGACGGGCGCTCGTAACCAGAGGGAGCATGGCGTTCTGACAGGGGGTTCATATCCTCTGTTGGATAGGCAATTATTCCGTTCAGTGTCGGCTGCATCGAACCGGTCGGAATTTTGAACTGTTGGATAAAATAAGCTCGGATCCCCATTGCAATGACGACAGCAACGAAAATGATCTCGATATTTTCTTTCCAAGCGGAAGCCTTGTGGTCCTTGACTGACTTTTTGCAGGTCTCAGTGAGATCTTCGGCCAATTTTTCGAGGTCTTTGCGCTTTGATGAGCGATCGCTCAGGGCCTTGGAAAAGGCAGTCCGTTTCTCGGCGATCGATTCTTTACTCTTATCAGCAATGAGATCGTCGTTATATCGAAGAAATTTTCGAATGCCCTTAATGAGAGCTTTACCTTCCTTGCGACCCTTGCGATCGAGGGGCCTTTCGCCCAGTTCTTCAGCGCTCACCTTCTTGAAAAAAAACATGTTATTAGGGGGGTATTATCCGGATTAATAAACCGTAAAATCAGTCGGTCTTTAGAACCTTAATAAAGGCATCTTGGGGGATATTCACCTTACCGATAGCCTTCATCTTCTTCTTACCTTCTTTCTGCTTTTCGAGGAGTTTGCGCTTTCGCGATATATCACCGCCATAACACTTCGCGGTCACGTTCTTACGCATCGCACTGATTGACTCTCGGGCAATGATTTTACCTCCGATAGTCGCCTGAATCGCCACGACGAAAAGCTGCTGGGGAATGACATCCTTCAATTTGGCCGCCAGTTGCCGCCCACGGGATTCAGCCTTGTCGTGGTGAACGATGACTGAGAAAGCATCGACCGGCTCTCCGGCAATGAGCATATCCATCTTAACCAGCTTGCCGGGTTGATAATCGGAATGCTCGTAATCCATGCTGCCGTAGCCCCGAGTCATGCTCTTGAGGCGGTCGTTAAAGTCTACCAGGATCTCGTTGAGCGGCAAAATGGCTGTGAGGAGCACACGATTGGCATCGAGCGTCTCCGTGTTCACAAGCTGGCCACGCTTTTCGGCAACCAATTTCATCATGTCGCCGATATAATCGTTTGGCACCATGATATATGCTTTCACGGTAGGTTCGAGGATCTCCTCGATCAGTTGCGGCTCTGGAAGGAAAGTTGGGTTGTCGATTTCGATCTCCTCACCATCTGTTTTCTTAACCTTGTAAACAACCCCAGGGTAGGTCGAAATCACATCCATGTTGAACTCACGACGAAGTCGCTCCTGAACAATCTCCATGTGAAGCAGCCCGAGGAATCCACAGCGAAAACCAAAGCCCAGCGCAGTCGAGCTCTCCGCCTGATAACTGAAAGCTGCGTCGTTGATCTGCAGCTTGCCCATAGCGAGCTTGAGCTGTTCGAAATCGTCAGTCGTGACGGGATAAATACCGCTGAAAACCATCGGCTGAATATCCTTGAACCCGGGAAGTGGTTCAGATGAAGGGTTGCGGGACTCAGTTATGGTATCGCCAATCTTGACCTCGGATGAAGTCTTCATATTGGCGATGAGGTAGCCCACGTCTCCCGCTTTAAGCGAATCGCGAGCAGTTTGCTTTGGAGTAAACACGCCCACCTCTTTGACCTCATAAGTCTTACCAGTAGCCATCGTTTTGATGCCCGTGCCACGTTTGACCTCACCACTTATGACGCGGACATAACTGACCACACCGCGATAGGTGTCGAAGACGGAGTCAAAAACTGAAGCCCGAAGTAGCTCATCTTCCGGTTCGCAGGGAGCGGGGATGCGCTCGACCACGGCCTCGAGGATATCTTCGATACCAAGCCCCATCTTCGCGCTGGCTTCGATAGCCTCTTCTGCCGGAATTGCGAGGATGTCCTCAAGCTGCTTCTTAACCGCCGGGACATCCGCGTTGGGCAGATCAATCTTGTTGATCACAGGAATGACATGAAGCTTAGCCTCGTGAGCGAGATGAACGTTGGCAACGGTCTGAGCCTCGACTCCTTGAGCTGCGTCTACCAGCAGCAAGGCACCTTCGCAGGCAGCGAGGCTACGGCTCACTTCGTAGGAAAAGTCAACATGACCGGGGGTATCCAGCAGATTGAGCTGGTAAACTTTGCCTTCATTCGCAGCGTAGCTCATTGTCACCGGATGCGACTTGATCGTAATCCCGCGCTCCCTTTCAAGCTCCATGGAATCGAGGAGTTGATCTTGCGCCTCACGCTGAGAAATAGTCTGCGTCGACTCAAGGAGACGATCCGAAAGGGTCGTTTTCCCGTGGTCAATGTGGGCAATTATTGAAAAATTTCGTGTCAGTTCAACAGACATCGGGAGAATCGGAAACCGAAGACCGGCAACCTAGATGGATCCTGTCGAAAGTAAACGCCTTTCCGCCCCGCTCGGGACTAGCTACCAACAAATTAAACCGACGCCTCGGTCGGCTCGTTCTCAGTAGCGGATGCCCTCGTGGGTTAGGACTTTTGCGAGCGCTTTCTCCATATCGAAACGGCACTGAGCAGTTGTCAGGTGAAGGAAACCGTGCAATTCAGCGTCTTCAACATTTTTGCTCTCACACTTTCTGCTATACTCCTCAAACGCGATCAGGCTCCGAAGAATTGTGGCAAGATGCCGCGGACACTCGCATTGCAAGGAGGGTGAAATCTTGGAAAATCGCATCAAATCCTCTGAAGAAAACATACGAGGGGGAATGTTTTCGTCGACGTGAAACGATATCTCACGCGTCTCTCCAGATGATACAGGTTGCAGTTGAACCCCAAGGGCTAGCTTGACGCCGGCCGTCTCTATGGGAGCCCGAAGGGCTGTGATTCCACTACCCGGCGTAGATTCGAGAACCTTTCCCTCGGCAAAGCGATAGATCACAATGGCTCGCCCAGCACCGACGGATTCGATCGAGTGACGGATCATGGGCAGATCCTCCATGAAAAGTGTGTCTTTTTCGTAAAAGATGATTTCGATCGAACCTGGTTGGAGACTTTTTTCGAGATCATCTAGATCTTCAAACTCTCCAACGATCCTAAGATTTTCGTCCGCATCGGCCGCTTCGCGGACGGATTGTCGGATAGAAGTCCCGATTAGACCGATTCGCTGTACAGCGTTTGTCGAATTTATCCCGATTTGTCCATGGTCAGGACCAGACTCTTCCAATTTCTCGATTCGCTCCTCCAGTTGGTCCATGCCGAGCCGGGCGATGCTTCCGATGGCGTGGCCACTGTCGACGAGGCGTTTCAGAAGAATTAAACGATCCACGTCCGTCTGGGAATATTGACGGCGTTGATTATCGCTCCGCCTTGGTTCTACAACGCTGTAGCGCCTCTCCCAGACCCGCAGAACATGTGAAGAAAGCCTCGTCATGCGGGCCACGGCACTAATTTCGTAGTATTGCTCTTTCGTAGGCATCTTAGCTGGAATTGCGCTTCTTCCTAACTCTACGCACCACTGGAGGGTAAGCGTTCCGAAATTTTCTAAACTTTTTTCTTGTCTATGGTTTGTTTATGGACAACTATTCGTCAAACAATCGAAAACTGTATCATGTCTAACTCAGAAAAAACTCTCGAACGCGAAGCCGAAGCAGAATTGATGCGCCGGGTTGCTAACAAAGAACAAGACGCCTTTAGCGAACTTACCCAGAAGTATTCGGCCTTGATCTTCTCGACAGCTTTCAAAGTCCTAAACCACTACGAGGACACTGAGGATGTGATGAATGAGGTGCTGGCTACGATTTGGAAAAAGGCTGATACCTATCACTCCCAAAAGGGCAGCCTTGTGACCTGGATCTGCACGACATCGCGCAACCGGGCCATAGATAGAGTTCGCAGCGTTCAACGTCGCAGCGCTCTCTACGACAAGTTTGAGGCCAAATTGGAAGGTGAAAAGCCGGATGGGCGCACCACGGGGCGTGAAGTTCTCTACCGATCAGACGCCCGTCAGGTGCTGCGTTCGGCCGTAGTTTCACTCTCTCCCGATCAGCGCGAGGTCATCGAACTGGCCTATTTTGAGGGCTTAACTCAAAAGCAAATCGCAGAGCGAATCGACAGCCCCCTTGGCACTGTAAAAGCACGCATCCGTCGAGGTGTGGAGCGATTGCGGTCGTCCATCAACGACAGGTTGAAAGGCGAAGGTCAGTTGTTACTCAGCAGCGTCACTGACTGAGCCGATATTAACCGGTTTTGTAAGTGCGGACAGAACACCATGCAGCATCTTTACCTCCGAATCGTTGAGTCGAGCCTTGGAAAAGATGGAACGCAAGGTTTTCGCACTATGAGGTTTCATGTCGCTGGTCAGGAAAAAGCCCTTACTCTCCAATTCTGACTCTAACCGCAAAAGGAAAGCTTCCAATTGACCTCGGCTTATTGCTTCTGTCTGAGAAAAACTCTCCACATCCTGTGAACTTCTTCGCCATTCCCATCCCAACAGTAAAACGGCTTGAGCGAGATTGAGGGAGCTGAACTCGGGATTGGTTGGGAACTTCAGCAGCCGATCTGCCCGGGCAATCGCCTCATTGGCGAGGCCGGAGGCTTCTGGTCCAAATAGAAATGCG
>CEWH01100221.1_pt1 | contig 19042 bp, 10 predicted proteins | sample 531231 | NCBI WGS metagenome assembly CEWH01 (sample SAMEA2622316, study PRJEB7988) | marine metagenome | biome: marine biome (ENVO:00000447); feature: surface water layer (ENVO:00002042); material: "saline water (ENVO:00002010), including plankton (ENVO:xxxxxxxx)" | depth 5 m | reverse complement strand
GGGCTTGAGCTCTCGATTTCCAAGGCCGCATTTTGAGCCTCCACCGAGTTTACCCAAGTTACGGCATAGGCTTTACCATGCCTTTCGGAATCAAGTGCTCTCCGGAGGTCCGAAAAGTGCTTCTCGGTGGGTTGGACTTTTTTCCAGCGCAAGGTTTGCCCATTGAAAGAGTAATTTTCGCGCAATGTGATTTTACTGAGCTTGTCCGGGAGTTTCATTCCCTGTGTCTCGATTTCATCAAAAGGAAAAGGTCCGATTGCGTGCCAATCCTTCACGGCAATCTTTGGACTATCCCAATAATGACCACGCAACCCGTCGTACACCGCAGATCGGGGAATCTTCGCCGATCGGCTGACAGCCTTGACTACGTTAAAACTCTTCTCCCAACCCATCTTACCCAGCCGAGATCGAAAAAGCGTAAGAACCAAATTTCTCATATTGGGGTTTTCAGGATGCCTGTGCATAAATTGAACGATTGCCTTAGTCCGGTCCAACGGAGAAAAATCGGCCCGACTTAAGCTTCTCGAAAAGGCCCTAAAACCACTGGCGGTATTACCGACAATGGGAATGACGTTGGAAATCAAGTGTCGGGCCCTTTCGCTTGTCAGGTTGTCAAAATCGGTTTCATCCAAAACTTTCCCCGCAGATTCCTGATCAGCGGTGAATTCGTTGATAATCAGGGGGAGTTTCCTCCAGAGGTGAGTGGGAGGAACGGTTTGCGAGACATTGCCTCCGTCATCGTAATAATCCACTCTCAGGAAAAGATCATCGAAATTCTTAGGGAGGGAGGAAAGGGGAATTGCCAACTCGAAAAAAGTTGCCTGAGACGCAAGGTCATGACGAAAAGCGGCCCTGCAACCCGAAGAATTTTGCCCTTCGATGACACCATGCTTGTTCACTCCCAATTCCCAAGTGGGATAATCCACTTCGTTTTTATTTGCCCCGGTCCAAGAAAGCTCAATCTCCATTCTTTCCGAAGGCAGGGGTTGATGAGATGGATTGGGTATCATCACCAACGCCAACAAATGCTTTTGGTCATGCGATAACTGGAGAATCCCCTGGTTCGCGGATACTAGTTTCGGCACTTGCTCGAGGTTTTTCCAATCTCCGTCAAGACCATCGAGACGAATTTCCTCATTTGCAGGACGTATCACAATTCCTCTCGAATCGCTCAACTCCTTGGCCAATTTTCGGGAACTCTCGTTGAAAGTGGTCAAAGGCAGGGTCACCCTTTTCCCATTCCAATCCAACGACAGGTTCACCTCATCAGCCTCAATGAATCCAGCCTCGATGGTCCTTCCCCTCGCATCCGTCCAATTCCTCAGTTGCGTCCATTGGTACTTCGACTGGATGGTTGTTTCCGAGGATACCTCTTGCGCTTCGCATTCCGCAGCGATTCCCTTGCAAAAAAGGATCACAAGACACAAATGGACAGTTTTTTTCAATCCCATCGAAAAACGAAGGACTCGAGACTGGGATGCAAACCAAGAGCTAGGCTTCATCGCTGAAAAATGGGAAGGAAGCGGTAAGGAACCCCGAGAACCAGAGTCGCCACGGCCGTGCCTCCGTGAGGCATATCGCCGTCACCACCGATTTTGCCACTCGCCTCCTGAATTCCAATCATTCTTTCAGCGGCTTTGGGATACCAAAACCTGATGTGGCGGTCTCCGGATTGGTAGCAGGCTTGAACACAATAGAATTGATCCAGCCAGTCTCTTCTTTCCTTAAAGGCCCAGCCGTTTTCCACGCCCTCACCCATGAGAAACTTCCAACCCCGATCAAGGGATTCGGAGCTCAGGTCACCCGCAAGTTGCAACCCCAGAAGTCCGGCTCCCATACGGTAGGCATTGGTCTCATCGGTGCGGTTCGGCTTGTACCAGAAGGCTCCGGTCTCCTTGCTTTGGCAGGCATAAATGAAAGACTTCGCCCTTTCCAAGGCAAGATCCGGCACCAACACTCCCGCTTCCTTAGCGGAAACCAGTGCCTCAATTCCCATAATCGTAATCGAAAGATCCCCGGATTGCCTTGGGTTGGGATTGTATCCCCATCCGCCCTCCTCATTTTGACTCTTCAGGATTACGCTGGTCCCAGCCCGGACCGCTGGCCCGACTCGCTCATTTTTGGACTGCCCCCATGCCTCCGCCAAAGCCATCACCGCCAAGGCGTGCTGATAAAAGGTACCACTGGAAAAATCGACAATGTAGCCATCGGATCTTTTCCCGGCTTGCCTGACCAGATAATCGATTCCACGCTCCAAGGTTTGTCCGTAACGGCCCTGTCCCGGAACGTGACCTTGCACCATAAAAGCCAAGATTGAAAGCGAGGTGTTCGCAACCCAGTATCGTTCCTTGCCCCAACTGCCATCGGGCCTCTGCTCTCTTTCAAGGTAAGCCAATGCCCGGTCGATCGCTCTCCTTGCATGCGGGGTCAATTCGATTGAAGTGACCCGCTGGTTCTCCGCCAGCAGGTGGTTGGCGGTTGAGAAAATCAGCGCGAACATGCACAGCGGGCGGATGAACGCTTTTTTGAGTTTGGCTTGAATCGTCATGATTGAAAAATGATAAGGGTTATTCCTCCAATGATCCAAGCAGTTCAAAATACTCGGCGGTCATGATGCGGTACTCCGCAGGAAGCCGCCTTTGATAATCCTGCCGTATGGCTTGTCTAGCCACCTCGGCCAAATTGCGCTTGGACTGATTGGTTTTGAGATAGTTGCCGGAAACGGGACCACCTCCACCCTTAATCTGAGTGGTTTCATAATGGGTCCCATGCGGCTTGTCGAAACTGGCGGTTGACGAACCGCTGCCTTGACCGGAAGGACCACCCCCCGGCATCATCACGGGAGGGCCAAAGGGATTGGAGGAGGACGATGAACCGCTAGAAGGCTTTGCATTGCCGGGGGAAGATTGAGCGGTCTGCTGACCTTGTTGGTTCGGATCATTTCCCTGATCCCCGTTGGGCTTACCCTGATCGTTGTTTTGGCCCCCTGATGGTTTTCCGGCTTGAGAGGTCTGTGCGGCAACCGATTCGCTCGTTTCGGCCCCGAGGGCTTCTCCCTCCCCCTCGTTCCCGCCCCCGCTCGCGCTTTCCGCAGGATTCTCACCACTCAACAAGGCTTCCAAGTCCTCGTCCCCAATTTCGCCGCCACTTGAGGTTTCGCCGAAGGTCATTTCTTCGAACAATGTGGGGTCATTCATCGCCGGTTCTCCAAAGGGACTGTTTGAAGCGCTTGGCTGATCAAGATTCGTCGGCCCCAATGGTTCCGGAGTGCCTTGGGCAACCGCGGAACCCATGGCCTCGAGGGCTTGGCGGAGAAGTTCCTGAAAATCCTTCTGGGCCTCCAGGGCTGCCCCGGGGTCATTTGCGCTCAGGGCTTCGGCGCTCTTTTTCAGAACGCTTTCGGCTCCTCCCCGGTTCATTTCCTCTTTGCCCGCTTCCCTTGCGTCCCCTTCTTCGTTCTTGGCAATCTCTTCTTTTGCTCCGGCTTGGTCCTTGCCGTTTTCCATTGGGCTCGGGGCACTATCCCCGGGCAATTCCCTTTCCCCGGATGGGGTCGGGTCATCGGACGAGGCGACCGTTTCAGTCTGATCCTGGGGCTGTTGGGAAGGGTTCTCCGCTCTTTGCGGTGTAGCCGAATCCTCAGATTCCGGGTTTGGGAGATTGGCCAACGCCTCTTGTCCCAACGGATTCTCCGGTTCGGGCAAGGGATGGAATCCGGGCATTTCCTCATTCATCCCCGCAGGTTGACGATCAGCCATTTCCTCCAAGTCAAAGCCTTCCAAAGAATTCAAAACATCCTCCAACTCTTCTTTGACGACCTGATCATTCTGATTGGGAATTTCGTTCTCAAGCATGTCTTTCAGGGCATCCAATTGAGCTTCGATTTCGGATTGTTTCTCCATCGCTTCCTGTTTGTTCACCTCGGCCAAATCTGGAGCCAACAGTTGCTCCTCACCCCATTTCATGGTTTGTTCCTCCAGGATCTCGGCATCGGTGAACAATTGGGTGAGGATTTGTTCGAAGGCAGCCCTCTTCTGCTCGTTCCCAACGTCTTTGGCCGTCTTTTTCAATTCGCCAAGAATGACGTCGATTTCCTTGGTCGCGACTTCCAAGTTATCCAAACGGCCCAGACTGCCAATGGCAGCTGCCCGTAGCCTTGCCACCGCTTCGGGAATATTCCGGGAATTGATTTGGTTCAAAACCTGGCGAGCGGCATACATTTTTTCCGCCATGGCATCCTGAATCAGTCCATTGCTTTCCAGATCCGCAATGAGGGCTTCAAGATCCTCAACCGTGTTTTGTATGGTTTTGCCGACTGCCTGCTGAGCCCGTGACTGCGAAAGCAGTTCCCGGTCATGGCCGCTCTGCGCAGACAGGAGAAGCAAGGGCCAAAGAAGGAGGGCAAGCTTGAGGAAGGGATTGTTGATCTCGTGTTTCATTCTTATTCGGATGGTTCGGAGCCGGATGCTTCAATCGCATGCTTGATGAGCATTTCTCGTCTTTCGGACTCGGCGAGGTCGCTTTGCAACTGATTGAATCGCGTGGTTATGTAAGTTTGGTATTCTGCAACGGAGAGGATTTCAACGGAACAGGTTCTCGTCACCGCCTTTCGGGAAGAATCGGAATCAGGCGCAACCTCGGAAACTTCCACGGCGATCTCGATCAAGTCGCCACTCCTCAGATCGGACAAATCCTCCTGGATTTTCCAGCGGAGTGGCCAAGTTCCCGAACGCGGAAACGGCAAATCCTTCTGGCTATCGTTGGTTGGCGGAGTTCCCAGAGAAATGCGATGGCGATTCTTCTCTCCATTCAATCGGTACAGAATTGCAAATTCATACAGTCCGTAATCATCCGATGCCCGAACCGTCAAATCCAGGGTCTTTTGAGGAGTTGCCTGCACCGTCGAACCAGGCGAAATCAGGGTGACCCTAGGCTCGAGATCTTCCCTCAGACTAAGCTTATGAATTTGCCCCTTGAATTCCATACCCCGTTCACTTTCCCTAAAATTAAGTTGGTAAACGCCTGATTGCCTGGCGATCCAAGAGAACTTCACGGCCATTCCTCCCCTCTCAATTTGACCGGCAAGGGAGAATTCTTCAGGGCCATAAAGAGTGGCTTCCGAAATCGCCGAACTCATTTCCACAAGCCAAGTCAAACGAGAACCTTCCGGAACCGCGCTGGAGAGATTTTTCGTCTCATAAGCGGGCAAACCCGTGTAGGATGGGGGTGAGACTGCGAGACTTTGCTTCTCCACGACAGGGGGGGACACCACGGTGACCGACCCCGGATCCCTGCGAGAATGGGAAAACGCATCCCCAATCTCAAAAAAATACTCGAAGGACTCCTCCACCTTATTTACGGAATAGGTGAAACCTCCATCCTCATTACGGACGAGCTTGATTTGCCTCCAGGATTCACTGCCCTCGGATCGTACGAAAACCATCCCCTCTTCGGGCACTTTTCCCCTGACTCCCAGCGAGAGCGAAAGTTTCGACCCCTTGGCTACGGTCGTACCACCGGGAATTTCAAAAAGGATCGTCTCCGTGGGATAGGCTAGATTCCATCCCAGATAACGTTTCATCGCGACGCTCATCGAATCGCCGAACAGGAGACAGAAGAACAAAAAGACCGAGATGGAAACCGTGGTTCGTTTGAGACTCTTCCTCAGGTCCGTGAAATCAACCGTTTTGGAAAAATCAATGGAACCGGACGCTTGCGCGGCTTGCTGGCTGACCAGACCAAGCAACTCCTGAGATCCCGATGCCTTGGGGATGGGGGAAACGATCTGGACGTAATTGATCAAAAGAGAACCCATTTGCGGAAAGTGTTTTTCCACCCGACTGGCCCAATGAAGGGCATCGAATGGTTTCAGACGAAGAAACCATCGCTTCCTGCCCTGCCAAACGAAGAGGGCCAAAGCCAGGAGCAAGAAGGACCATCGCCCCATCCGAGGCAGGTCGAGCATACGGTCCAATCCGAAGAGAACCAGAAGCAAGGGAGGAAGGAAGAGCAAGGCCCAGGCAAGGCCCTTGGCATGAACGCGCAAACGCTCACGACGCCATAACCGCATCAACCTTTCTTGAAGCGGATCGTCGTTTGCCGTTTTCTCGTTGATACTCATCGTTTACACCAAACGTAACCTTCGACGAAGCCACCACTCCGATCCGGCGACAAGTAAAAGAAGAAGATAAAGAAGGGGATGATCCCATAGGCGGAGCGTAATTTCGCGAACCGACCGGGGGCGCCTCTCTTCGATTTTTGTGGAAATCGTACCTAGATCATCGAGGCGAATCACTTCTCCCGAAGACTTTTTCGCAATCTGCTCGGCAACGTCCAGACGCATGCCCGGGCGACGCATTTCCAGGGATTCCTCAAAGACGGAAAACCGAATGACGTTTGCCTTATCCTTGTCCAGACCCGTAGCGACGATCTCATAATCACCGGGATCCGGAGGCAGATAGTATGCCTGAAAGAAGCCTTTGGCTCCCGGTACCGGGCGTAAATCCAACTCCCGGTCCTCGAAGGAGGAATCATCGACCTTAGCTACGGTTACGGTGAATTTTTCATCTTCCACCGGTTCGAGATAATCATCCAAGACATCCGCATGGAGCCGGACGGACTCCCCCGCCGAATATCGATTGCGATCGACTTCCAAGGTGATTCTCTCATTACCGCCAAGCAACCGGGACAAAGTCATGAACTGGATCGTAGTGGACCAGAAGCTTTCATGGTATTGGCGACCCACTGTTTTTCGCAAACGCCAAAGTAATTCAGTGCCGACGAACATCGATTTTCCGGCTCCGAACCTCTGCCAGGCGACCAAAGGATAAGGCAAGCCATCCACTCGCTTCCGCCCAAGCGTCACCAATACGTTCGCACCGGGTTTGGCCGTGACGGATGGGGCCTGATACAAAGGCGAAATCTGAGACCACAACTTGCGGGCCATGGACTCCTCCACTCCGAGCGTGGCGATCCTTCCCAAAAGACCTTCATCAGTGGGCGAAGCAACGAGCTCGTTCGGAACCGGCACCCATTGGTCTCCCCTCAGCTTGACCGGAAGCAGGTCTTCAATGGGTGAGCCTCGATAACTTTGGGGCGTATGAGCCGCCCCCCCCAACATCAGCATGGCTCCGCCCAACCGGTTCACCTGCTTGACCATCCACTCCATTTGCTTTCGCTCGAAATACCTGGAATCGACGTCCCCGAGGATCACAAGGTCAAAATCGAGAGTGGATTCGCCAACCGCCGGAAATTCGCTGATGTATTCCGGCGAATACTTGGCGAGGTCGGGATCTCCCTTGGTCATGAGAAACTTGACCTCCAGCCTTGAATCCCTCATCAGCACGGTTCGCAGGTATCGGTATTCCCAGCGAGGGGCTCCCTCCACGTAAAGAACCTTCACCTTATCGTCCAAAAAGGTAAGGAATCTTTCCTCCTTGTTATTGGTCAAGGAGATTTCATTTTCGACACCCTCCAGTTCCAACTGCAGCCTGACCCGCCCCTTGCGAGTCTGTCCCTTCAGGGGGATTTCCACAATTTGCTGCCCCCCCACATAGGTGATCAATTGGCGAGAGACCTCCTCATCTCCCAGACTGATTACCAGATCGGTCGACATCCCATCCAACTCGGGCGTGGAGGACAACTGAACCTTGAGCGGGATTTCCTCTCCGGGGAAGACCCGGTCCCGAAAGTGAACCGAAAGGATGGCGGCATCGGGAGAATTCGACTTTCCAATCGGCACGGGGAAGACCGCCACCCCTCTTCGACCAAGCTTACCGGCAACGCCAACCGGATCAATGCCTTCATTCCAAGCCATGTCGCTGAACAGGAGAACTGCGGACACGTCCTTCTCCTTCAGTTCGTCCATGGCCGATCCGATCGCAGAGCCGCCCGCTTGGGGAGCCTCATCCCTTAGGCCCTCCACGCTTGCCGACTTCAGCTCATTTCCAACTGTCAACACCTCGATTTCATGATCATCCCCCAGTTGCGCAAGAACACTTTCGGAAGATCCCGAAAAGGCCTGAATTGCCTTTCCCCACCTGCTTTCGTCGCCATCGTCGCTTATGCTCATGCTCTCGGAACGATCCAGCAGGGCAAAGACCCGGCTTTCGCCTTTTTTTTCAAATTTAAAATGAACCTGAGGCTGCAGGAGAGCCAACACCAGAAGCGCAAGCCCGCTGAATCGCAGAAGAACAAGCAGGCCTTTCTTGCTCGGAAAAGATTCCCTGTAACAGGACCATCCCACGAAGACGAACGCGCCGACAAGGGCAAAACCGAGGAAGGTGGGGGGGAGGGCATTTCCAAGTTTCCATTGAACGGCGCTGATTTCCTCAACCCCGATCATTTTACCCAAAGCGCCGTATAGAGAATCAACCATAGCCAACTATTGCTTCACTCCGACTCCGAAACCGGTTCGAATGACGGGAGCTCTCCGTTGCTTCCTTCTGGTTAACTCCGTGGACAATGCGGACTGCCCGGCAAAAAGGAGCAAGGCCGCCAATGCGAAGAAACTACCCAAATGCGTCTGATTCACCGAGCTTTCCGTCGAATTCGGATCACTGATCACCTTAACCTCCGTTCCCTTGAGGAATTCTTGCAATTCGGAGACCGTAGCGGGCTCGAGATTGCTCTCTTTGGAATCCAAATTCGCTGCAAGCAATTCGACCTCCGCATTTTCTCCAAGTTGCAACTCATGAAAACCAGGCAACTCCGCTTGACTCAGGATGAGTTCGAGGTACTTCTCGTCTCCCGCCACTTCCCGTCGCATGGGAACGCTGACCTGCCCATCGGGATGATGAAGTTTGGGCTCAGCGCCCAAACGATTCGCCTGGACGGTGATGCTCATGGATTCACCGATTCGAAGCACTCGCTGGATTCCGCTCCCCGACAATTCATGAAGCAAAAGATGAAACAGGATCGGACCAACCGGATTCAACGGAAGCGAACTCCATTCACGCCCGGGGCCTGTGGTGAAAAGAGCCACCTTTCCCCTGCCCGCCTCATGCATGAGAAGAAAGGGTTTGCCGTTGTCCAAAGTGAGCAGAATCTTAGAGTCCGCTCCGACGGCAACGTCATGATAACCGGCAACCTGAAAATCGGAGATTTCCGCTTGCAACCGATTCAACTCCAGACCAAACGGATCGGATTGACCGAAAACTCGGACTTGGTGACTCTGACCCGCATCGGGCGTGACCGAAGAATTCCAAGTTAGGGGAACCAATGCGCCAATCGTTCTTTCGGCTGAAAAAGCGTCCATTTCACTTCCGGCATAGACCAAGAGACCGCCGCCGCCTCGAACCCCGTCCCGGAGGGCTTCCAAGTTTTCTTCGGAAAGATCACCCACGTTGGCCAAGACGATCACCTCACTTTGCCGGATTTCGGCGGGAGAGACCGAAGAGGCGGAAACGATGCTGCATACCAGACCCTCGGCATAGCCACTCCTTTGAAGCCGTGAGGCAAGTTCCAGGTAACGCGCTTCCTCGGAACTGCCCTCGACAATCAAAACCTTTACCTTCTCCGGGACGTCAAGGGCGAGGTAAGCCCGGTTATCATCCTCGAGATTGTCGGACTCCATGGAGAGCTCGAATCCATTGGGTCCGGCAGATTCCAACTCCACGCCAAAACGAACGAGTCTTTCCTCTTGCGGTTGCAAAGGCCCCACGGACAGAACGTCCATGACTCTCCCGTCATGCAACAATTCGATCGAGGTGGAAGCGGAGTTTTCACCGTAATTGCAGACTTTTGCGGAGAGACTTGCGAATCCTCCGACCCGGCACACTCCGGAAGCCATATGAAAATCAGACACCGAAAGATTCTCATGGGACTCTTCGAACAGCGGGAGAACGGAAATCGAGGCTTTTTTACTCAGTTCGGCAAATCGTTCCGTGATTGATGGCGAATTTCCTTCCCAGCCTCGCTTTTGGCCGTCCGTAAGGAAAATGACTTCACGGTTTGCCAAATCAGACTCGTCCACCAATTCTTCGATTGCGGATAAGGAAGCCTCAAGTTCGAATCTTTCCGGTTTTACCCGAAGGGAGGAGAGGTATCTCTCCATTGAAAGCTTACTTGGATCCTTATGACGGATCAGGACATCGGCTTGGGACCCGATCGCAATCAAAGATAACCTGCTTCCCGAGGGAAGCGACTCAATGAGCTTCATGGCCTTCTTCTTGGCACGTTCGAAGCGACTCTCATAAGGACCGTGGTTCATGCTGTAAGAGGCGTCAATCGCGACAATCAGTTCCCGCGAAGAACCCGAAAAGAGATCGCTCGCATTGACCAGGACCAAACGCATCATGGCCAATGCGGCAAGCAGTAGCGTAAGGGAGCGAAGCAACATGAGCAGCCAATCCTCGAGCTTGATTTTTTTGGCCTGTCGCTGGGTCGTCTTTTGCAGGAGTTCCATGGCCGCCCAATTCACTTTTTTGGGACGCGCCTTATTCAGAAGATGCAACAAAATGGGGATGGAAACTCCCAAAGCCGCAAGGGTTCCCCACAAAGGTAACGAATTTAAAGCAATCACCCTTGCCGGTTTTTCAGGATTACCAAATCACCAATCATCGCCGAGGCTCCCGCTTCGGGACTTTCTATGCGAAAGGAAATCTTGCTTCCCTCTCCAATGGAAAAAACCTTTTTGATCCAATTGCCCTTCAATTCAATACCGATCACGTCCTTGCCATTCCTACTCACCACCAACTTGGCGCTCGAACCGGAGAATCGCTTGGCATGGAGGTAAAGGACCCCATCGGATGGGGCCGGCATCCGAACGCTTTCACCCGTCGAAAGAAGAAGGGCGCAGCAACAGTACTCCTTTTCCTTTTTTCCCAACCAATCCTGGGTTGCCTTGCCCGACGTCCATATGGGCAACCATTCACCGAAAGCATGGGTTCGAACGTAGCGAATGGCATTTTTCGGCACGCTGAAAACCGGTAAATCAGAAGTCCGAATCGTGACCTTGTCCATGCCCCCGGATGCCTGACCGTGAAAAACCGATCCATCGGTCAACCCGATTTCCATTTGAGCGGAACGAGCCTCAGGACTTTCATACCCGTGGGAAATCACGTAGCTAAGCAAGGAATGGGAAGGCAGAGCGGTCTTCCCCAACTGGGTTGAAAAAACGATCTTCTCGGCAAAAACACCCTCCAATTGACAGGGCACCGGACCTCCCCCCTTGCGAATGAGAATTCCCGAATTCGACGTCTTTGGGAAATCCGCGGGAAGAAGCCTGTCCACCCGGCGAGAAAAAACAATTTCCCGAATGCGTTTCCGGGAAATCACGAGCGGCTTTCCCATGGGTTCGATCCGCAAGGTGAGGGAATCCCGATCCGCGGCAAGAAGCTTACCGAGATAAAGACTCCCATCCTTAAGGAGCACCTCGTGTGCGGGGCCGACCGTGGCGGGATGATCGGTAATCCACTGCAGGACTTGTTGGGGGGAATAGGTTTTGCCATCAATCGCGAAATGGCCTTGGGCATCAAGACTTACCTTTTCGTAAATCCGCGTTGCTCCGTTCGAAAACATGACCTGATCCGCTTTGAGCAAGACCACGGAGGCCAGAAACGCAAGTGCGGCAATCGATTTCATTAGACTTGGGCAAGAGAGCGGGAAGCCAGATAAGAGGCCAGAATGGCCCCAACCGATTCGCTCGTATCCACTAAAACGTGATCCACTCCTGCATTTCCCAAATTCACCCGGTAGCGGTCGATCATTCCGCCAAGCGCATCAAGATATTCCTGCCGGAGTCGGCCCGGCTCGACCACGACCTCATCATCCGATTCCAATCCGATGAACCGGGTGGATTGATCGTAGGGAAAAGTCAACTCGTCATGGTCGAGAACTTGGAAAACGATGACGTTGTGGCCCGCGCATGCGAGCTGATGGATTCCACTCAGGAAACTTTCTTCATCCGTAAGCAGATCACTGATGAGAATCACAAAACCACGCCTTTTCATTCGGCTCGATATTTGGGTAAGAATGCCTCCGACCTCGGTTCGAGAGGAATTCTCAGCCCGGTTCAATTCACGAACCAAGTCAACCAGAACGTTTTTGGATCCCTTGGGAGGAACCAGCCCTCTCAGCTCATCGTCAAAGACCGCCAGTCCCGCCGAATCTCGGTCTTCGACGATTCGGTAGGCAAGTGTGGCGGCCAAACGCTTGGCGTAATCCAGTTTGCTCAATCCGTGGCTTCCCGCAAAGGTCATCGAGGCACTTGCATCCACCAGAAGATATGCCTCATAGTTGGTTTCGGCCTCGTATTTGCGGACGAAATAACGTTCCGAACGGCTGTATACGCGCCAGTCGATGTGACGGATCTCATCCCCGGAAACGTAAGCCCGATGATGGGTGAAGTTCGTGCTCAGACCGGACAAAAAACTGCGATGGCGACCGATGCGCGCCCCCTCAACCGCTCCGCGGGCAATCAGTTCCAAGCCGGAGACCTCTTCCAGCGTAGCGGCGTCTATACAATCCGAATCAAGGACTGAGGAACCACCACTCATCACTACTCTTGGCCAGGCTCGGGTGTGGCTTCTATAATCTGGGTTATGATGTCATCACTGCTCAAGCCCTTGGCCTGAGCCGTGAAATTGGTAATGATCCGATGACGAAGGATCGGATGAACCACGGCCTTCACGTCATCGACGCTCACGTGATATCGTCCGTTGATGGCAGCTCGAACCTTGGCCGCGATGACTAAATTGATGCTGGCCCGGGGACCTGCGCCCCAGGAGATCGTTTCGCGCACGAAATCAGGCGAGGACTCCAGCCGAATCCGCGTAGCTCGAATCAGATCGGTGGCGTAACCGACGATCGCATCCGAGACAACGACTCGGCGGACGACCTCTTGCGCCGCAAGCACCTCTTCCTTGCTCATCACGGGCTGAGGCTTGTCGACTCGGTCCGAACTGATCTGTTTGACGATCTGTATTTCCTCATCGCGAACCGGATAATCCACCATGATTTTATAGAGGAATCGGTCCAATTGGGCTTCAGGCAAGGGATAGGTCCCCTCTTGCTCCACTGGGTTCTGCGTGGCCAAAACGAAGAACGGCGGATCCAGTTTGAAATCTTCGGTACCGGTCGAGACCCGCTTTTCCGCCATGGCCTCAAGAAGAGCTGCCTGAGTCTTGGGAGGCGTACGGTTGATCTCATCCGCAAGCATGATGTTGGTGAAGATCGGCCCCTTGACGAATTTGAAGCATCTCTCACCGGTCTCCGGATCATCCTGCAAGACTTCGGAACCGAGTATGTCGCTTGGCATGAGATCCGGAGTGAATTGAACTCGGCGGAACCCGAGATGCATGCAGTCCGCCAAGGTACTGATCAAAAGAGTCTTGGCCAAACCGGGCACGCCTTCCAAAAGGGCATGGCCCCGGGCAAGCAAAACAACCAGAAGCTGTTCGACCACATCCTCTTGGCCAACGATTACCTTGGAGAGTTCCTCTCTCACCGCCTTGCAGGAATTCATGAGCGAATCAATGGCTGCCTGATCCGAATGCTCATGGGTACTTTGTGATATCGTTTCTTCCATACTACTTATTATTCTCGGATATGAAAATTTTCTCTTTTTTGTTATCTAAAAGATCGAATTTGGTCTGTTTTTTATATTTTGGGCAAAACCCAAAATCCATACCCGCGATCTCAGTTTTAAACAAGTGCGAATTTCAAAGCCAAGTAAGATTGAAGGGGGCGAAAACAGACTTTGAATCGGCGCCTTGTGGACTTGATCCGAAAATAAATAGGGCGAACCGCAGTCTAATTACCCCGAAAGGTTTCGCTCAGGACAATCTTCTTCACCAAATCCCGCAAACCATTTGAGGACTCCTGCATCTCATCGACGATTCCATCCACCACCAAGCGGTCTCCGCTGTTGGTTTGCCGGCCGATTGCATAGGTGAGCATCTTCTTGGTCAGGCAACGCAAGAAGGTTTCCTTTTGCTCAATCACCAAATCCCTGAATTCCGAGGGATTGGAGAAGGTTTTGCCATTGGGAAGTCTACCGGATGAATCAACCTTCAACTTGCGGTCGTAACTCAATCGCCATGCTCCGATGGGATCGTAGTTCTCCAAGGCAAAGCCAGCGGGATCGATTTTATTGTGACACTGGGCGCAGGTGGCGTCCGCCCGGTGCCGGACCAACTTTTCCCGAAGAGTGGTGGCGCCGGTGACGTCGGGCTCGATCTCCGGCACGTCATCGGGGGGAGGAGGTGGCGTGTAATCGAGCAGCTTGTTCATGACGTAGATCCCTCGGATCACCGGGGAAGTGTCCACTCCATTGGCCGATGCGGTCAGGAAGCTTCCGTGGCCGAGTAGTCCGCCGCGTTCAGTTCCGGACAGACTCACCTTCCGAAACTCATTCCCCTGCAACCCAGGCATCCCGTAATGAGCCGCCAATTCTCGGTTGATGAAACTGTAGTCGGCGTTCAACAACTCAATGGGAGAAAGATTTTTTTGAAGCACATGCTCAAAAAGAAGTTCGGTCTCCTTACGCATGGCAAACTCCAGGTTATCCCGATAAAAACTGACGAATTCCTTGGATGGGGGCATCTTGCCGATGTTATCCAACTCCAGCCAGAGCCTCAGAAAATTGTTGGAGAATCGCTTGCTCCTGGGATCGGCCAGCATTCGCTCCACTTGCTTGGTCAGGACCGCAGGATCCTTCAGACTCCCCTGCTCCGCCGATTCGAGGAGCTCGTTGTCGGGCATCGATGACCATAGGAAATAGGATAACCTCGAAGCGAGGGCATACTCATCCAACTCCCCCTCCCCTTCGTTTAAGTAAAGAAATCCGGGAGCGGAAAGAATGGTTTGAAATCCTAACTGCAAAGCATTCAGGGGAGCCAAACCCTCCCGGAGCTTGCCTTGCACCATATCGAGGATGGGTCTGAGTTCCCCCTCCAACGGAGGTCGACGGAAGGCAAGTTTGGCAAAACGAACCAATCGATCCTCGATTACCTCCCAACTCAAGCTCTCGGGGCTCAGATTACCGTAAAGAGTATCATGTCCCACGGGTGGCCACTCTTCAATGTGAGGACCATCCACTTGTATTTCCCAGACCCTAAGCACTGGTCCTTGATAGGCTTTTAAGGTGCCATGCCAACGCTCGTACCCTTTTTCACCCGAGGATTTCATCTGGGCAAACGGTTGAAACTCTGGGAATTGATCTGCTTTGTTCAATAACAGACGGACCAGGCGTTTCGCCGCCGCCGTACCGTTTCGAAATCGGACCTCGGGTTCGTAACCTTTTTCCAGATAACCGGTCCATTCGAACCACTGGGGCTCACTCTCGGTCAGCTCAAAGGAAGAAAGAGAAACCGATTTGGTTACGTTGCCGATGCCCACGGCACTGCTCCCGCGCCGGTCCACTGAGGCAAATTCCATCACCAACGGGTCACCGTTTCTGAAATCCCCCAGAATCTTACCGTATGGATGGATTCGATTCACCGCCGCCGCCTTCACCCGGATGGTGTACCTTCCGCTGGCGGGAAATCCCCCCGTTCGGTTGAAATGCTCGAATCCGAGATGCCCTCCCCTATAAAAACGCCCGTACAAATCCGTGTAGGGGGTCTCGGGAAGAAAACGATAGCGGTCGACTTGAAAAAGCTTGGGCATTCCATTGGATTCCTTCCCCCTGAAATAGAACGGGGATTTCTGGGCGTAGCTTTTGCTTTCGGGGCGCCGTTCAAATTTCGTGGCACGGGTAATCGCCTCCTCTGCTGCGGGAAAATATTTTTCGAGCAACAATCCGGACGTGACCAGCTCGGCTCCGTCATTATCAAAACCATCCACGATCACATCCGCAGGGAAATCCGCGGACGGGTTCCAGGACTCCGTATTCAGTCCGAGCAGATCGCTGACTGTGTTGGCATACTCAAACTTATTAAGCCGGCGCAGCACGGTGTGGTTGCTGATCCCGGAAAATTTTTCGCGGGCATCGGCGATTCCGTTGGTGATCAGTTCGATCACCGCCAATCTTTCCTCCTCACTCGGCTGACTTTCATCTTCTGGGGGCATGTCCCCTAAATTCAACTGATCCACAACTTCCTGCCACAATTCCTGTTCCCGAAAATCTGCGATTGTTGAGGACAGCATGTCGAAACGCCGGTCCGCTTTCTGCTTTTCCGCTCCATGGCATTGGTAACAATACTTGCTCACAAATTCGTGAGGCATTGCCCTGGGGTGCACCGGTTGATTGACAGGACCTTCGAGGGTATTCCGGACATACGCTTGGTCTTGCTTCGAAAGCAGAGTGAGTGGAAAGAGGAACTGTTTGGAATCACTTCTTTCAACCGTGAGCTTGTCTCCTGACTTACTTATCAGACGGGCTTCAATTTGCTGACCACTGCTCGAAGTCCAAGTACGCAATGGAAATTCAGCGGAAAAACACTTGGCTCCGAAAACCAATGAAAAAACAACCGAAAGAAATACGTTTCTCATGGAAGACCGAACCACAAACTCCAAGTGAGCCAAGTCAAAACATGCGAAGCTAAACATCGCTCAAGAAAAATTCAGTCCGGAAAAGGTGCCGTTGCTCTTACCAAAAGTATCACGCTCCACTCCAAACCATTGGAGGGCGGACAGCCACAGATTGCAGAGAGGCACTCGTTTATGATGTTCGTCCGGACTAACCAAGTGACCCTTATGTTGCAAGCCACCCCCTGCCATCAGTACAGGCAAGTCCTTGTTGCTGTGCTTGGATCCGTCGCTCATTCCACTACCCACGATCACCAAGGTGTCGTCAAAGATCCCCGCTTCCTTCAGTCCATCGAACAAGCGATTGACCTGGGTGAAGATATAGTCCTCCGCGAGCTGAAGTTCGGTCAATTTATCCTCGCCCTTGCTATGATGGGAAAGCCCGTGATAACCATAGGTGACTCCATCCAGATCGGTCGTCGAAAACCCGATGGGAATCTCAAAGGTGGCGACGCGGGTGGAATCGGTCTGCAAGGCGAGAGTGAGCAAATCGAAGAAGAGGGGCATCTCCTCAATGTCCATCCGCTCCTCATCGGTGATGGGTTGCATGCCCGGTTTGGGCTTGGGCCGGTCCAACCATTCCTTGGACATCTGCAAGCGTTGTTCCACCTCACGAACCGAGGTGAGGTACTGATCCAGTTTATCCCGGTCAAAACCATCAAGCCTGCCCTGCAAGGACTTGGCGGATCCCATCAGGGCATCCAGCACACTGCTACGATGAGTAAGTCGCTCACGCTCGATGTTGCGTTCCGACAACGGAGCTTGGGTAAAGAGAGCGTTGAATAAACGGGACGGACTGTTCACCGGCGGAATCCGAACCCCGGTTCGTGTCCAACACATATCCGTCCCCGCCCCGATCCCCGCAGTAATGGAAGGGAAACGGGAGACACTGCCCACATGTTCCGCAGCAATCTGGTCGATGGAAACGTTCTTCTCAGGAAAGCCCTTTGATTCCTGCTTTCTTACTCCTGAAAGAAAAGCGTTCACCCCCCCATGTCCACCACCCACATCATGATCAAGGTGGGAAAAAACCGTGAAATCCTCACGGTGTTTCTCAATGTTTCTGAGGGTTGGACTACTGATGTAATCCGAACCTGCATCCTTGGGAAAGAACGCCCCTGGGTAGAAGCCCAAATGATTGCCAATGGCAAGAATTCTCTTGGTTCGAGTGGGCTCGACCGCAGCAAGTGCCTTGCAAGCACCACTTTCAAGGAAAGGAAGGGCAAGGGACAGACCTGCTCCCTTAAGAAAATTGCGACGATTGGAAAGGTTCGTAGATGACAGGTTCATACTTTTTCTGAGGATCGACTTTATTGTACAATATCCTTTTTCTTATTTAGTGGAATCGTAATCCGAGGCAACTAAGTCACGAATTTGATCGGCATTGGGGCTGAGGTCAAAACTGATTTGGGTTTGCCAAACCCGCCGAACGAAATCTCACTCTTATCGGAAGCTGTACCGCCAAGCATGTAACGATAAGGGTGCGAAAGGACCGGCTGCGCTTTTGACCGCAGCCAGCTGAATGATTGGTGTAGGAAAACGTCCGTCATCCGACATATCTTAACCGAATTTACGTAAACGTGTAATGTTTTTTCAAAAAAAAGTAATAAAGATTGAGAAAGAACCTCATTGTAGAACCGAAACGAAAGGTTTCGCATTCGACTCAAACGGGAGAACTCAACCCCGGCTTGTTCGAAAGCCACTTCTTTTAATATCGTAAAAAAGTAAGTTAATTCTTTCAGAAAGCGCTTTCAGCAGTAAGAATGGAAATCTTCACCTTGTTTTGAGAACCTGCCTACATCATCTTCGTTATCCCGTGCTTTTGTTCTGGGTGCTGACCGCCCGAGCGGAATCCCCGAAAAACCTTTTCTTTGAGGAAAAGATTTTTCCCATCCTCGACAGTCACTGCATCAAATGCCATGGACCTGAAAAGCAAAAGGGAGATCTCCGCTTGGACCTTTTGTCCACCGACTTCCTGAACGACCGAGGGGCGGCGGAAACCTGGCACGACGCATCGGATCAGATCAAATTGGGAGAAATGCCTCCCGAAGACGAGAAAGCCCTTTCCTCGGAACAACGCAAAATCATCACCGAATGGATTGATGCCAACCTGAAGGAAGCAATCCGAAAGATGCAGGGTGAGCATACGGAAGCCGTGATCCGCCGCCTGAATCGAAACGAATACCAGTATACCATGGAAGACCTCCTCGGCTTGGACATGGATTACGTCCTTGGCCTGTCCAATGATCCGCTCTCACCGGACGGATTTCTCAACAACGGCAAATCTCTCGGCATCTCCCCCCTGCAAATCGAACACTACCTGAAGACGGCCCGAAAGGCCCTTGGGCTGATCCTTCACGAGGGAAACCAGCCCAAACCCGCTCTTTCCGAAGTCATCTGGAACAAGGGCAAGGTCCGTGGCCCAAGCAGCAAGTTTTACCTCGGCAAATCCTCCGACCGTTTGGGCCGGGTCAATTACTGGCATGGAAACTTCAAAAGACCTCCGAAAACCGGAAGGTTCACCATCAGGATAAAAGCCCGCAAGGAGAGTCCGCCCGGGGCGCCTTCTCCC
>CEWH01029921.1_pt1 | contig 19131 bp, 15 predicted proteins | sample 531231 | NCBI WGS metagenome assembly CEWH01 (sample SAMEA2622316, study PRJEB7988) | marine metagenome | biome: marine biome (ENVO:00000447); feature: surface water layer (ENVO:00002042); material: "saline water (ENVO:00002010), including plankton (ENVO:xxxxxxxx)" | depth 5 m | reverse complement strand
GCTAAGCGCAACATGATCTCGCCAAAAGTTAAAACTTTTCTCATTGATTAGTTTTAGTTTGTCTTTATCACTTTATGAATAGACATCAATTTATCTACATTATCAAACAGCTTAACCACATACAAACCCTCTGTAAAATGACCAATATTGATTTCATCATTATAAGTCCTCAGTATAAGCTTGCCATTTAGGTCGTATACCTTAGCATAATTATAGTATTGAGAATTTATAGTTATTGTTCCAGATGTTGGATTTGGGTAAAGGACTGCTGGTCTACTGTTGACGTCATTGGCACTCAAACTACTCACTTCTTCAAAACTAAAGTAGGAGAATAAAACTTCTTCATCTCTAAGGTCTTCGGAGTAAACCAAACTTCTATATATCCCCCATTTGGGACGTACAAATTCCCCTCCTGGCCGCCAATTGACTTTAGGCTCGTCAGCTGATGTATTGTCATAATAAAACAATTCATTTTCAGTATCCATGTCAACAATTGAAATGGAATAAAAACCTGAAAATGAATAGTTAATTTTTTCTGTAACCTCGACCCAATTGTTTAAAAATGGACTTAGTGGAGTTTCGGATAGTGTGATTTGAGAAGTTGTTTCAGCATAACGAAGCTCTAGTTTGTCAGGAGAGCCTTTTCTAGTTGTTAACGTGTACATCGGCATACTTTGAAAATCTCCTCCGACTGATTTAAGTTGATGTATATGTGTAAACTTAGGAGAAGATTGAAAGCCGGCAGGGAGTTTAAATGCCCATTTATATATGACATTCTCCCCTTGGGTTCCCTTAAAATTTGAGGGAGATGGATTGTAGGTTTTAATTTCATTGCGCTGGCGATCATCGATTTCATCAATACAACGATCATTATCAGGAGTAACATGAATAAAAAAACGATATGCATAGCCACCAATACTGGTATCATATACCTCATCTATATGATTACCAAAACTAGAATGATTACAATCTGGCACCTCAATTGGATTGTGACCGGGTGCTAAAAAAGCTGTTAATTCTTCATAGGTATTTCCCGGGCCGTTTGCTTCAATAACATACTGTGACCATGACAGGTGATGTACAATAAATAAAAATATAAACGAAGCAACCCCTCTTGTATTTAAAGTATAAAACACTAAGCTGAGATTAATATGGATTTTAATCATTTGATTTTTTAAAACTAAAGATCAAAAATTGATGGAAGCCAAAGGGATAGTGCAGGAATATAAGTGACTAATAAAAGGGAAACGATCATAGCTAGAAACAAAGGGATTAATGGCTTAATGACTTTCTGTATGGACGTATTTGCAACACCAACTCCGACAAACAAAACACTTCCTACAGGGGGTGTACATAAGCCTATACATAAATTTAAAATCATAATAATTCCAAAATGAACCGGATCAATTCCTAACTGGGTTACAATGGGTAGAAAAATGGGAGTAAATATTAATACTGCTGGAGTCATATCCATGAAAATACCAACAAATAATAAGGTTAAATTAATCAACAATAAAATCACAATTTTATTGTCGCTCAGTGATAAAATACCACTACTAATCATTTCTGGAATATTCTCAAAGGAAAGTACCCACGACATACTCATAGACGCTCCTATCAAGAACATTACAACAGATGTTGTTATAGAAGATTTTAGCAAAATATTAGGTAGAGACTTTAGCGTAATTTCTTTATAGAAAAATCCCAAAACAAGTGTATAAATAACGGCAATTGCAGATGCTTCGGTAGCTGTAAAAACTCCTGAAACTATCCCACCAATTACTACAAAAAGTAACATCAAGCTTGGAAAGGCTTGAATGAAAGAGTTTAAAACTTTTTTTAACGGCTCACGCTTTCCTGTTTTTAGGTTTTTTTTCTTAGCCCACGACATAGCAACAATCATCAGAAACAAACCCGTTAGTATTCCAGGAATATAGCCAGCTAAAAACAAAGCAGCAATGGATGCGCCGCCGCTAGCCAATGAATATACAATTAGGATATTACTCGGTGGAATAACCAGTCCAGTAGTTGCAGAAGTTATATTTACTGCTACTCCAAAACCCCTAGAGTATCCTTCTTTTTCCATTTCAGGACCCAAAATACTTCCCATTGCAGAAGCTGATGCCATAGCTGAGCCTGCAACTGAACCCATTAACATTGCGGAAATAATATTAATGAGGGCTAATCCTCCAGGTAAAAAACCTACTAATGCCTTAGCGAATGCAACCAATCTCTGTGCTACTCCTCCACTATTCATCAATTCTCCCGATAATATAAAGAATGGTATAGCCAATAAGGCAAAGCTATCGATTCCAGTAGCCATACGCTGGGATATTGTAGTCAAGGTTGGTAGAAAAGGAATACTAACAAATAGAGTGAAAAGAGATGATATGATTATACTCCATGCAACTGGTGTTCCTATTGAAAGTAATAATAAAAAACTAAATAATAATATGGCTATTGAAAAGACTTCCATTATGATTTAATTGATGTTAGATCACAGAGCTTGTAAAAAACAATACATATCCCGCTTATTGGTATGCACATGTAAACAAGATAAAGCGGAATTTGTAATGCGGCAGATTTTTGACCTAGCACATAACTTAAATATACAAGTCTTGAGCCACCAATGATAAAAATCAAAACGGTAGCCAAAATGATAATCGAAAATATAATTTTTTGTAAGGCTTTTTGATGAGACGAACTCAATTGACTGGGAAGAATGTCTATGGCAACATGAAGTCGTTTTCCAGAAACATAGGCGGTACCCATAACACCCAACCATATCATAAGATAGCGAGCCAATTCGTCTGTAAATGAGCTTGGGTTAGACAAGACATACCTTGAAAAAACTTGCCAGCTTACATTAAGAACCATGATGCCTAACAAAGATACCAAAATAATCTCCAAAATGCGATTTAATTTATCTTGCATGCCTTTCATTCCTATTGATTTTTTATTTGATTAATCAACACATCCATTTCCCCATTTGTGCGGTAATAATCGTAAACAGGCTTAACCATGTCCTCAAACATTTTCTTGTCAGGATAAACAATTTCTACACCGGCTTTTTTTAGTTCACGCAGTGAATTTGCTTCGGATTTAGCCCATAATTTTCGCTGATGAACTACAGAAATTGCAACAGCCTCCTCTAGCCACATTTTTTGATTCTCATTTAAACTTTCCCAAAAATAAGATCCACTTACCAAAACATCAGGTAAGGTTGTATGCTCATCTAAAGTGTAGTATCTACAAACCTCAAACTGTTTGGATAGGAAAAAGCTTGGTGGGTTGTTCTCTGCACCATCCACTACTTCTTGTTGAAGCGAGGTATACAGTTCACCCCATGAAATTGGCGTAGGGGAACCACCCATGCTTTCAACCATTTTCATAGCTGTAACACTTTCCATGACTCTTATTTTTAACCCCTTTAGGTCTGAGGGTGATTTGATGGGCTTAGACTTCGTATAAAAGCTTCGACTACCAGCATCGTAATAAGCCAAACCTTTGATTCTGAAAGAAGAAGTTTGGTCAAGTAACTCTTTACCAATTGGTCCGTCTAAAACTGAAAACGCATGTGCTCTATCTCGGAATAAATATGGTAACCCAAAGACTTTCATGTTTGGAGAAAAATTTTCAAGAACACCCGTTGATACTTTGGTGATGTCAAGACTTCCAATTTGTAACAATTCTAGGCATTCACGTTCAGAACCCAACTGTTGGTTGGGATATATTTTAATTTTCATAGTTCCAGAAGAAATACGGTACAGTTCCTCTCCCATTTTCAACATTGCCTTGTGTACAGAATGATTGGTGTCAAGTCCATGGCCTAAGCGAATAACAAGATTATTATTAGCTTGTTGACAGGCAATAAACAAAAGCATTGAAAATAATAATATTACTCTTTTCACTGGCTTGAATAAAAATTAAAATAAGATTTAGCATTAAGATAGCATATGTCTGATACTATGGTTCCAATGGTATCCAAATCGCGAGGTAACAACCCCTTTTCAACATCTTCTCCAAAAATATTACATAACACCCTTCTAAAATACTCATGTCTTGGATAAGACATAAAACTTCGTGAATCTGTAAGCATTCCTATAAAAGTGCTCAAAACACTCATGTTTGACAAAGTGTTAATTTGATTACGAATTCCATCTAATTGATCTAAAAACCACCAGCTTGCACCAAATTGAATCTTGCCACTCATGCTACCATCGTTAAAGTTTCCGGCCATGGTTGCAAAAATTGCATTTTGAGCTGGATCTAAATTATATAAAATGGTTTTGGCCAATTTATTTTTACTGTCAAGTGTATCTAAAAACCTTGACAGGCTTTGTGCCTGACGAAAATCACCAATAGAGTCACAACCCATGTCATGACCATAGCTTTTAAGTATACGGCTATTATTGTTGCGTAATGCGCCAAGATGGTATTGTTGTACCCATCCGCGCTCATGATAACTATTTGCTAAAAACAGTAAAACAGCTGTTTTATACTTTTCAATATCAGTAGGATTCAAGACCTTTCCTTGTGCTTTTTTTTGCATCACAGCATTGGCTATTTCTTCTGAGGTTTCTAAATATGGAATCTGCTCCAGCCCGTGGTCTGATATTTTACAACCATGTGCTGCAAAATAATCCATTCGATTGTTTAAAGCTTTTTTTAGCTTTGAAAATGTATCTATCTTGTAACCAACAATCGTACCCAATTCAGCTAAATGGGGGGTAAATTCTTCTTGCTGTATTTCAATGAATTTATCTGGTCGAAAGGATGGTAAGAGAATAAGATTATCATTTACACCAAATGCTTTATGATGTTCTAAACTATCGTTAGGATCATCAGTAGTACAAATTATCTCGACACCAAATTTTTTAATAAGATTCAAACAACTATAATCTGTTTGTTTAAGTAAGGTACTAGTTTGTTCGTAAATAGATGCTGCATTGTCAGCGTTGAGTAATTCATCAATACCAAAGTATCTTTTAAGTTCGAGATGTGTCCAATGGTAGAGTGGATTACGAATAAGTTTTGGTACGCAAGAAGCCCAAGTAATGAATTTTTCTTTTGGCGAGGCATCACCTGTGATGAATCGCTCGTCAACACCCAAAGTTCGCATTGCACGCCACTTGTAATGATCACCCTCAATCCATATTTCGGTTATATTTTTAAACTGATAATCATTGGATATTTGATTTGGTGATAGGTGGCAATGATAATCAATAATTGGCTGGTTAGCAGCGTAGTTCACATAAAGTTCAAGCGCAAATGCGCTATCGAGTAAAAACCCCTGATCAATAAAAGATTTGGATTCTCTTATCATTGCTCATTGTTTGGTTTTCCAATTGTTGCCAAAATGCCACCATCAACATAAATAATTTGTCCGTTTACAAAATCACTTGCTTTTGATGCAAGGAATACTGCAGTCCCTTTAAGGTCTTCAGTTTTACCCCAACGGCCAGCTGGTGTTCTATTGATAATAAAATCATTAAATGGGTGTCCATCCACTCTAATTGGAGCCGTTTGAGAAGTCTCAAAATAGCCAGGACCTATACCATTAACTTGTATGTTGTATTTAGACCATTCAGTAGCTAGATTTCTTGTAAGCATTTTTAGACCACCTTTTGCAGCTGCATAAGCACTGACAGTGTTACGGCCCAACTCACTCATCATCGAGCAGATATTGATAATCTTTCCTGACTTGCGTGCGATCATAGGAGCAGCAAAACGTTGTGCCAAATGAAATGAACCTGTAAGATGCACATCCGTTACAGATCTAAAGTCCTCTGGTGTCATTTCAATTGCAAGAGTTCTTTTTATTATACCTGCATTGTTGACTAGGATATCAACTCGTTGTTTTTTGAGAATTTCAGTAGTCACTGTTTTGACCTGTTTATCATTGGTTACATCCAATACATAACCAGAAATTTCAAAACCCATTTTTTTGTATTCATTTAATGCATCTTCTAACTTGTGTTTGCTTCTACTTGATATAATCAGTTGTGCCCCTGCCTCCGCAAGCCCTACGGCCATTGCCATCCCAAGTCCGTGGGTTGCGCCAGAAATAAATGCAGTTTTCCCTTTTAAATCAAATAAATTCATATTAACGAAGTTCATTGATGTCTACGCCATCCATATCTCCATAGTCTAAATTCTCTCCTGCCATTCCCCAAATAAAGCTGTAATTTGAGGTGCCACATCCACTGTGGATGGACCAGGGTGGTGAAATTACCGCTTGTTGGTTTTGCATAAAGATATGTCTTGTTTCCTGATGTTCGCCCATGAAATGGGAAATGGAATTATTAGCATCAATGTCGAAATAAAAATAAACCTCCATTCTTCTAAGGTGCGTATGTGCAGGCATGGTGTTCCACACGTTACCCTCATACAACATTGTAAGGCCCATCTGCAGTTGGCAAGTAGGAATAATTTCTTGAACAATGAGTTTTTTTATGCGTCTTTTATTAGCATTCTTATCGTCACCCAACTCAACATATTGTGCGCGTTCAGATGAAATTTTTTCAGTAGAGTAGCTCTTGTGTGCAGGGGTTGAATTAAAGTAAAACAAAGGAGATTTTCCCGAAGTACTCTCAAAAACAACATTTTTTGTACCCCTTCCAACATATAATGCCTCATGATTTTCAAGTGTATATGCAATTCCATCTACAGTAACAACACCAGTTTCACCAACATTTATGATACCCAACTCCCTGCGCTCTAGAAAATAATCAGCTCTTAGTTCATTTATTGACTTTAGGCTGAGTGATTTAGCTTCAGGCTTTGCACCACCAACAAGGTACCGATCATAAGTTGTATAATACGAAGTAATTTCATCAGAGATGAAGATTGTCTCAATTAAAAAACGATTTCTCAGCTGTTCTGTATTGAAATTTTTTGCCTCTGTTGGGCTTGTCGCTAGATAAATATTATTTGCTTGCATTTAAAATTGTAATGGATTACAAATATAAATAAAATGATAAGATATTTTAAATTATCATTTTGAGTAACAATTACGTTTTTTGGGTACTCTTCAATGATGAATCCCTAACATAAAGTTTAGGTTTTAGCTTAATAGAGTGCTCAATAATAGCATCATTTGTATTAACTTGGTCCAAGAAAACACGTGCAGCACTTTTACCTATTTCATATGGATTTTGCTCAATTGAAGTCAATGTCAAGTCCAACAGGTCAGTAAAAGGTTCATTGCTAAATCCAACTACTGATATATCTTCAGGAATATTAACATTATTGTCTTTAAGCTCATGTATAACACCAAGTGCTATATAATCACTTGAGCAAAAAATAGCATCAATTTTGATATCGCTGGACAATATTTGACGTGCTGTTTTCCTACCTGAAATGACATCGCTGTTGGCTTGGAAAACAAGGTCAGAATCAAAGTCAATATTGTTGGCTTCTAGAGCTACTTTATAGCCTTTAAAACGATTTTTATAAATACTTAGATTTAGATCAACAGAAACATAAGCTATTTGACTACAGCCTTGATCAATTAAGTGTTGCGTAGCAATTTTTCCACCAAACTCGTCATCTGTCTCTACACTACTTGAGTTTTCAACGTCAGCCTTTCTGTCAAAGAAAATAAGAGGTAAATTATTTTCAATAATTTTGTTGAAATGATTTTTTGTGCGAGTTGTTTTAGAAACAGAAATAAGCACTCCGTCAACTTGATTCTTTAAGAGCGCCTCTACAATATCTTGTTCTTTTTTTTCAGATTCATTTGATTGAAAAATCATGACTTGATAACCTTTGGGATATAACTCTTCCTCAACACCCATGATAATATTTGAAAAAAAATGACGATTAATAAATGGCACAACCAAACCAATCTGATTTGTTCTCCCGCTTTTTAAGGCCAGTGCATGCCGATTTTTAAAATAATTTAATTCATGAGCAGATTCCAAAACCATTTTCTTGGTTTTTTTACTTATCAACTCACTATCATTTAAAGCACGCGATACCGTAGCAGCTGTAATATTAAGCTTAGAGGCAATGTCGTAAATGGTGGTTTTTTTTTTCAAATTATTGAAAGTTACTCAAAATTATTAAAAATGTTTTGAATTTCAATCGAAAACATGTATTTTGTGCAATCCATTGCATAATTTTATATGAATAACTTAAAATACAGTTCTCTGATGTTTGTTTTAGGACTATTCTGTTCATCTCCAGCTATTTGGTCACAAGATATGTCCTTCATCAGTTCAGGTGTAGATGTTGATGATTCAATATTTATTCCTGATTTTAGTTATGCTGGTTATCACAATGGAATAAAAAAAATCCCTGAAATACACGGAACTGTCGTACAAGCATCAACTCTCAATGTTTTAGCAAACGATAATCTTGATGATACATCAGCTATACAAGAAGCCATAGATGAAGTTAGTAAATTAAAAGGTCCTGTCACGCTGCAACTTCCACCAGGAAAGTTGATTGTTAGTGGTATATTATATATTGAACGAGACAACTTTGTATTGCGTGGACATGGTACAGATGAGTATGGTACAGAAATATATTTCCCTAGACCTTTAATGTATTGTAATGACCCGGAAGATCTTAAAGAACTACGAGAATATCTAATTGAATTTGATAAACGACAAAAGGAAAAAGAAAACAACATAGACTTACCTTTTTCTCAATATGCTTGGTCAGGAGGTTTTATATGGACGCGAGTTCCCGGAGAGCGTGTGAAGCCATATTTGAAAAAATATGATCTCCCTCACGAAGTATTAGCGAATGTTTTTGAGGGAAAAAGGGGTGGTAAAACTTTAAAAATTTCAAAAGCACAAAATCTAGCTGTCGGGGATGTTGTTGAGTTACAATTCTTCAACAAAAACGGAAAAGAGGGTAGGATTTTAAAAGACCTTTACAAAGAACAAAATCTAAAAATTGGCAGTCATCACTGGAACTTTCCTGACTTACCATTAGTAAGGCAACAGGTAAAAATTCTTTCTATTACTGATAATAATGTAACTATCAACTGTCCATTAACAATTGATGTTAAACCTGAATATAAAGCTCAACTAGTACGTTGGAGACACTTAAAAGAAGTTGGTATTCAAGACTTTAGTATTCGGTTCCCTAAGTCACCTAAGATTGCTCACCACGTTGAGCAAGGTTTTAATGGCATCTATCTTACACGTGTGTATGATAGTTGGGTAAAAAATATCTCAATTGAAAATGCAGATAGTGGAGTTCTCACTGAAAATATTGCCAACGTTACAATTGAAGACGTGATTACAAAAGGCGAAAATATTGCTCACTACACTGTTGCAATGTCTGGCACTTATAATGTGTTGGCAAAGGGCATCAAGGTGTATAACAAAGCTGTCCATCCTTTAAGTTTTAACACACTAGCAACAAAATGCGTTTACTTGAATTGTGAAGTTTTTAAAGATCCTATTTTAGATCAACACTCAGGTGCAAATCATCAAAACTTATTTGACAATACTACTGTATACATTACACCAGATGAAGAAATGAGTTATCCATTGTTTAAAGGTGGGGGTGCCGGTTATTGGAAACCTTCGCACGGTGCATTTAGCACTTTTTGGAACACTAAAATTAATGTATTGAATGACATCAGTTCGTCAAAAAAAATAAAGTTATTTGGAATGAAAGATGGTCCTTTTAGTCGTATTATAGGAATCAATGGGGATCGAAATTTTAAAGTTGAATACCAACCAATGGCAATGATAAAAGACGTTAACAAAGTTTTTGAAAAATTCCCATCACTTTATGATTATCAACTAACAAAACGTAAAAAAATTAAATCCGCGGGAGTTGATTTAGACAATTAATAGGGTAAGATTTAGCAAAAGCATAAATTAATAAGTTAATAATAATATGTACACTGGAGAAGAATTAAAAATTAGAGGGCAAAACTTAGAATACTTAATAGCCCAATCTGGACACAGAAATGAATCACTTAAAGAGCAAGTGCGAAAGCTATTCAAAGAAGTAGTTATACTAAGGTCAAGAATTGAATTTCTTGAAAGGGAAAACAAGAAGCGATTAACAAAGGAAAATGACAAACAAGATGTTTTTCAGCCAAATGAAGTATCTATCCCCTCATTTGATGAAAAACTATTTAAAAAAGCACTTCAAATTATAGAGGATAATATCAGTAACGAACGTTTTAACATTTCTATATTTTGTTCCGAACTAGGTGTAAGTCGTACATTGTTGTTCTTGAAAATTAAATCATGGTCAAACTTTACTCCAAATGAGCTAATAAAACATTATCGTATGAGACGCGCCTTACAATTACTCGAAAAAGGCAGTATGAATGTTTCTGAAGTAAGTTATCATGTCGGCTATAAAAACCCCAAATACTTTAGCAAGTGTTTCAATCAAAAATTTGGATTAACCCCCAGTCTATTTCAAAAAAAATATACGATCAAATAGATATTAATCTAGTGACATTAAATATGTACTCAAACTAATTCAATCACGACCATAATGTTGTCTTACTTTTATAAAAATTATTATTCGATCTTGGTTTTCTTGGTCGTCATGTTTTCAGGATGCTCATCAAAGAAGGGGGACTCAGAATTGAATATTAATACACTTTTGCAAAAAAGGTATGAGAAGTTACTTACTTATGAGATTGATTCGCTGGCTTTCCCAAGAAGCTATTCTTACAAAGATAAGTTAGTTAAAAAAGTTCCTTCGAAAGATTGGACAAGTGGTTTTTTTGCAGGTAATCTTTGGCAATTATATAACTTAACAGGAAAACAAGCTTACATTAAAAAAGCTGAGGTATGGACTGCTTTTATTGAAAAGGAAAAGTTAAATGATCGCACCCATGACATGGGATTTAAGGTGTACAACAGTTTTGGCAATGGAATCAAAATAAAAGAAAATAAAAAATATGAGGATATAATTGTTGAAAGTGCCAAAACATTAAGCACTCGATTTAATGAAAATATTAAAAGTATACGTTCTTGGGATTTTAATAAGAGGGTGTGGCAATTTCCTGTAATTATTGACAATATGATGAATTTAGAACTGCTCTTTGAAGCAACTAAAATTTCAGGCGACAGTAGCTTTCATAAGCTTGCAGTAGCTCATGCAAACACTACACTTACACACCATTTTAGACCGAACAACAGTTGCTATCACGTGGTAGATTATGACACCCTGACATACCAACCTAGAATGAAAGTCACCCATCAAGGGATTAATGATGAATCTTCATGGGCACGCGGTCATTCTTGGGGGATTTATGGATATACACTTGCATATCGATATACCAAAGATTCTAGATACCTAGATCGTGCCATTACTACTGCTGAATATTTTTTAAATCACAAGAATTTACCAAATGACGGAATACCGTATTGGGATTTTGATGACCCGGCCATTCCAAATGCGCCAAGAGATGTTTCCGCTGGAACAATAGTTGCCTCTGCAATGGTTGAAATTTATGATCATACACTAGATGAAAAGTATTTAGATTACAGTAAAAAAGTGATTACTAGCTTAAAATCAACAGACTATATTTTAAATTCGGATTTTGAGGCTCCTTTTATCCTGGACCACAGTACTGGGAACTGGCCCAAAAACGATGAGATAGACGAGCCCATTGTATATGGGGACTATTATTTCCTTGAAACCCTAATTAGACTAAAAAATCTAAAATTATGAATTATAATTGTTGCAATTTAACTTTAGCATTTAGTCTGTTACTTGCAATTATTACTGTTTCATGTAATCCGGTTTCTGAAATAGGATTGCGACAAAAAGTTAATATTAACAATGGATGGCAGTACCTCGAGCATAATGCAAGAACAGTTGATGAAGCACTAACTCATCCAGCATGGCAAGAGATTGATCTCCCCCATACATGGAACGCTAAGGATGCTACAGACTTAACTCCCGGTTACAGAAGAGATGGAAGTTGGTATCGTAAAGAAATTAAAATCTCTAAAAATAGTGCTGATGAGGTTTATCAACTTCATTTTGAAGGTGTAAATATTTCTTCTAAAGTTTATGTAAATGGAAAAAATGTTGGTGAACACATCGGAGGATATATTGGATTTAATGTTGATATTTCAAAGGCTATTCGTGAAGGTAAAAATGAAATTTTAGTTTATGTCAATAATGGATATAATCCTGAAATAATCCCTTCTCAAAAGAGTGATTTTTTTATTTATGGCGGCATTACAAGGGATGTTTGGTTAAAAAAACTTCCCGCTCATCACATAGAGGATATAAAAATTACCACCCCAGAAGTGACAAATAGTAATGCAAAGTTAAATGCAAAAGTATCAATAGCTAAGCCCATTGAGGGTAATATTTCGATTCAGGCAGTGCTCTCTGATAGTGACAACAATGTTGTTAAAACAGAAATATTTGATGTTGTTGATAATACTGCCGATATAAACTTTAACTCCATTGCAAATCCCAATCTTTGGGATACAAAAAACCCGTATCTATATGGACTAACTGTCAAGCTTATTGAAAATGAGAAAGTCATTGATCAGGTAAATGAAAACGTTGGTTTCCGTTGGTTTGAGTTTAAAGATTATGGTGCATTTTACATTAACGGAAAACGTTTAAAGCTAAGAGGTACCCATAGGCATGAGGAACACGCAGGGGTTGGCTCAGCAATGAGTAATTCACAACACAGGGCAGACATAGAACTCATAAAGGAGATGGGTGCTAATTTCATTCGCTTAGCTCATTATCCTCAAGACCCTGAAATCTATAAGGCTTGTGATGAATTGGGTATACTTGTATGGGATGAATTGCCATGGTGTCGTGGGGGTTTGGGTAACGATACTTGGAAAAAAAATACGAAGAATATGCTTAAAGAAATGATATATCAAAATTACAACCACCCCAGTATAATTATTTGGTCTTTAGGCAATGAAATTTATTGGTTACCCGATTTTAAAGGAGGTGATAATATTGATGGACTTAAAGAATATCTATCAGAACTAAACGATTTTGCACATAAGCTTGATCCTACTCGGAAAACAGCCATCAGAAAGTTTTATGAGGGTTCGGACATTGTTGATGTTTTTTCCCCTTCAATTTGGTCTGGATGGTATTCTGGAAGTTACAAGAGTTACCAAAAAGCAGTTGACATTTACAAGAAAGAGTATAAACATTTTTTACACACCGAGTATGGAGGTTCTAGCCATGTGGGAAGGCACACAGAAAACCCCATTACAGGAGAGGGTAAAATCCAAGCCGATGGTTGGGAAGAAGCAATTGTGCAATCTGATGTTCCTAGTGTAGCAAAGGTTGGTGATTGGAGTGAAAACTATATTGTTGACCTATTTGACTGGCATTTACGTATCAGTGAAAATGACACTGCTTTTGTTGGAAATGCTCAGTGGGCATTCAAAGATTTTGGTACACCACTGCGCCCAGAAAATCCGATACCTTACATGAATCAAAAGGGTCTAGTTGATAGGAATAACAATCCCAAGGATGCTTTCTATGTATTTAAGAGCTACTGGAATGACACTAATCCTTTTGCATATATTGAATCGCACACATGGGATGAACGTCAAGGCCCAAAAGGCTTAAAACGTTCAGTTAGTGTATACAGCAACTGCTCAGAAGTTGAATTGTTTCTAAATGGAAAAAGTGTGGGCGTAAAAAAGCGAAATATAAATGAGTTTCCAGCAGCAGGATTAAACTGGAATGTTGATTTTAAGGATGGTAAAAATACACTTTTAGCTCGGGGGAAAACAAAAACTGGTGATATTGTAAAAGACGAATTAAATGTGAACTATAGATTCGTAAAAAATGGAAAAGCGAAAAGTCTTACACTTGAGTATCAGCAATTGAAAAATGGAAAATATCTAGTTACTGCAACAGCGCTAGATAAAAATGGTCTTCGTGCATTAGATTTTGAAGAACGAGTATATTTTCAATGCTTGTCAGGGGGAGAAACACAAAAAGCAATGGGGACCCCAACAGGAAGTGAAGTTATAGAAATGGCTAACGGAAGGGCATCCATTGAAGTGGTGAGAGCTTCTAAAAACATTCCTTTAAAAATGATGGTACTGAGTCAAGATTTTAAAGGCACTTATTTAACTATTGAATGAATTTAAAAGTCGATAAGTATATAATTAAATTTAAAATATGTACGATTTTACCCTATTTTGATATTATAAATACAGTCTATTAAATTACTTTTAACTTATAAAATTAAAATTTATGAAAAAATATTTACACATTTTAACAACACTTACGCTTGTCTTATCTTTTTCAGCTTTTGCACAAACATTTGATGGAATACCGACAGGCAGTGGTTATTACATTAATAAATTAATACCCAGCCCTTCTGGTGATGATTTATCTCTAGAATATATCGAAATTAGAGGTACAGCAAATGAAGTTATTCCTTCAGATTTATACTTAATTGTTATTGAAGGGGATGGAGAATCTGGTTCTCTTGGCAAAGTTGTTGAAGCAATCAGCCTTGGTGATGGCACAAGAAGCTTTGGTTCTAATGGCATTTTTGCTATTGTTAGCAATTATGAGGAACTTGGTTCTGGTACGACTTATACAAACGGTTATTCCCCATTAATTGACCAAGCTGCTACTGTTCTTGTAATTGAACTTAGCGGTACAGACAACGGAAACGGTAAACTAGCTGACTCCGCTGATGTTTCAACAAAAACACCAGATATAGGATATGATGGAAATCTTTCTGATGGAACAGCAACTTACATGTTGATTAGTTCTGCCTCAAATCCTAAAAATGAACGTATAGATGGTGCAACTGCAGCTGACGCAGATGGCAATATCGATAGTACTGGAGATCACACTTCCTGGACTCTTTATGACTCATATTCTTATATAGATGACGACGGAAGTGAATATGCTTATGGCCAAATTATATTTGTCGAAGATTCTAGTATAACGGGTCCTATTAAAACTACTACAAGTGCGACGGTTGTTAATTTAGATATTACTTCTGAAGCAACATATGTAATTCGTCAAGGTACTAATACAGGTTATACAATTCAAAGCGATTGGGTAGCTGCATGTAAAGGCAGTGGTGGTGGGCCACAATGGGAATTTAGTAACACTGCCGGTAAAGTCCAACCAGTAGAATTTAAAGGTTGGGAAGATTTGTACATGTATTATGGTAAAGTAAATCCTACTGCACTAACTCTTTCTGTTTCAGATTTTTCATCAATTGGAATTTCAGTATACCCTAATCCAACTGAGAGTGTTATTTATATTTCTGGAAAAGAATCAGTTGATGCTATTCGCCTTATAAATATTAGCGGTCAGCTTATTAAGGAAGTTAAAAACGCCAGCACTCTTGACTTAAGTAGTCAAAGAAATGGCCTTTACATGATTGAGATTGAAAGCGAAGGAAGTACAACGACTGGTAAATTAATAAAACGCTAAACTTTTCAATACTTTCATAAAAAAGCACCCATATAGGGTGCTTTTTTTATTTGAGTAATAAGAATTAATAAATCAGGCCTATATTACCTACACCGTTTTTTTCTTTTAATAATGGTGATTTTTCATTTGGGATGTATGAATTCTCATTTAACCACTTTGGCTTTTTGTACAGCACATTAGTATCGATTGCACCCTTAATAAATTTAGGAAATCCTACATCATAGAAAAGACAATTATCCATAATGTTTGTGGCACCAGAGAGTTGCATTGGAATTTGAATTTTATAGCTATTCACAAACACCGAATTAGTAATATTTATCTTATGTATTCCAGTAGCTATTAAAATTTTACCTTTCTCATTATTATACACATTGTCAAATACACAGTGATCAATAATAAGTTCACCCCCGGGTAGGTTTGCATCTAAAGTTTCTCTGTAATAGTTTACTGCGTGCTCCTCAATATCTTTAAAAACCGTATTCTTAAGCATAATAACATTTGCATTGTATTTGCCAATATTATATTTATCATAAGATAAATTTAGGCCTCGATAACTGTTTACAAAACGAGTATTGGAAAAACTAAGAGTATCCGCTTTTGTACCTAGATATGCCTTGAAAATACTTCCACCATTTTTGGTTTTAAAATTTTGAAAAATACAATTGTCAGCGTATATACTATACAGTCCAGATTCATTTTCAGAAGGTGAAACTAATGCATACTTAATAGAATTCTGATCCAAGGCATCAAGGGTTAGATTCTTCATTATTAACTTCCCGCCAGGGCTTACTTTAAAAAAATACATAAATGGATTTTCTAAATCTTCCATTGACTTTAGCATGGTTGATCCATCTGCAGCACCTTCAATCGTAATTTCTTTTTCGACCTTAATACTTTTTTCAATTTCATATGTTGCCCCTGCCAAACGAATGGTGGAGCCTGAAGTTGCTTTGCCAATGGCAATCCTTAAATTTCCAGGGCCAGGATATACATCAATAATATCTGGTTTTTTAACACGAATTTTGATATTGGGTTTCCAACCAGGGCCGGCTCTTAGTTTTAATGCTTTTGGAATTTTAGAAGACCCTAAATTAAAGGCACCTACCGCATGATTCGACCTTTCCATATTAAGTATGTCTCGAATAGGGCTTTCAATATTCTTTTCAACATTTAATACCTCGTTATTTTCTGTTGGAATAGGAACTGAAGTGTCATATGACCAGTCAACTGAGGATTTAGTAAAAAATCGATTATCTACTGATGCATTAGTATCAACAATATTTCCGCTAAATTCAATACCATCTACAGTATCTAAGTACTCCGCTATTTCAGCTCCCTTATTATTTAAAAATAAGTTGTTGATAAATACAGAACTAATTGCAGGTAATGACAATTCAGTACTCTTACCTGCGCCAAAAACTATTGGACTGCAATCAATGATTGTATTATTTTGAATAATAACATCTTTAACCTGATCGTAACGGTTTAATGGAGAATTTGGAACACCATTCATAACCACAATTGGTGCTCTGTAACCAGTCCCTTTTAGACCAATCATCAAGTTATTTTGAACCACATGCCCAGCATTAATAACACGAACACCTCCGGTTTTTGGCTTACCATTTCCAACAAATACATTGTTTTCTACAATTGCATTATTACCGTGCCGTAGGGTCAATGTTCCCTCACTTTCAATAAACAAGTTGTTCCGATAAATATTATCTCCAGATTTATTTGAAATGATTTCAGATTCACCATTACAGGCTCTAAAAATATTATTTTCTACGAGTGTTTTAGAAGAGCTGCGCGAAAATGTACTAGTTCCTATTCGAATGGTTTCACCGCCGTTTTCACCTAACTCAGGTCGAAAACCAAAATAATTATGATCAATTCTGTGGTTATTTTCTTGATGCTCTTTTTCTCTTAGAACAACAACTAAAGTAGTTCCTGTTGACTCTTTTCCAGTGAAATTATTGTGATCTACCCGATTGTTTTTTCCATATAAATCAACCCAATGATTACTGATATCATTAACAGTATCGAAGTATGAAATGGTAGAGTTGGTAAAACGACAGTTGTATGCAAAAACGGTTGAGTTTTTTCGAAACTGTACCACGTGTTTTTTAGTGGTTTTGCCGTCTTTAAACCACAAGCCACTAACAATTACATAAGTTCCATAAATATTCAAACTTGAATCACCCGTAATCAACACTTTCCCAGGTGTTTCGGCTTTTACAATAACTGGGCTTTGTTTGGTCCCATTACCATGTGCATTAATCATAACATCTCTCCACTCACCATTTTTTAAAATTACAGTGCCTCCACTACTTACTTTTTTGATAGCCGAATTAAACTCATCTATTGTTGATACCATGATGGGTTGAGCAATAGCAAAAAAACTTGAAAAAAAGATTAAAACAGTTATTTTGAGAGAGAAAAGTTTCATTTATATTTTACTTTTTAAATTAATTCATCAATTTAATTAAAAGTGGTTGAATTTAGATGATTCTAAAATGTTGAATTATAAATATGAACAATTTTAAACAATTTATGTACGCAATATTAATGAAACTTGTGAGGTCAAATTCCCGGTAAAGTATTGTACAAAATTAGTTATGTAATAATGCTAATTGCAATGAAGTCGTGCACAATAAATATGTTTCTATTAAATTTACTTTAGATTTTTAAAAATTTGAATGAGTAAAACAGTTGTAATAACGGGAGCTGGTGGAGTTTTGTGCAGCAGGTTAGCTGAGGCACTTGCGGAAAATGGACATAAAATTGCTGTATTGGACTTGCGAATGGAGGCAGCAGATTCTGTTGTAGCTCGTATAAAAGCAAATGGGGGTACTGCCATTGGCGTGGAAGCAAATGTTCTGGAAAAAGACAATCTGATTCGCGCTAAAAAAAAGGTTAATAATGCCTTTGGTAAAATAGATATTTTGATAAATGGTGCTGGAGGAAATCATCCTATGGGAACAACTTCAAATCCATTCTTTAAACTAGAGGATCTAGAGAATAAAAAGGAAGGGTTTAAATCTTTTTTTGACCTTGACCCCAAAGGCATTGAGTTTACATTTAATCTAAACTTTCTTGGCACCTTACTTCCTACACAAGTTTTTGCTCAAGATATGGTAGGTCAGGAAAATTGTAGTATACTGAATATTTCATCTATGAATTCCTTCACTCCCTTAACAAAAATTCCTGCATACAGTGGAGCTAAAGCAGCTGTATCAAATTTCACACAATGGTTGGCGGTTCATTTTTCTAGAGTCGGTATCCGCGTTAATGCCCTTGCGCCTGGTTTTTTTCTTACAGAGCAAAATAGAGCACTTTTAACAAATACTGACGGAAGTTTAACACAAAGAGGACAACAAATTATTGACCAAACTCCAATGGGGCGATATGGCACTCCTGACGATTTGGTTGGAACTACCCTTTGGCTTTGTGGTGAGGAATCAAAGTTTGTGACTGGAGTAGTAATTCCAATTGATGGTGGGTTTGCCGCATATAGTGGCGTTTAATATTTAATGGCATGGATCTTTCTCTAGAACAAACTTGGCGCTGGTACGGTCCTGATGACCCAGTTTCATTGTTGGATATAAAACAAGCAGGTGCGACAGGCATTGTATCTGCACTTCATCAAATTCCAAATGGAGCTATTTGGCCCATTAATGAAATAAAAAAACGGCAAGAGGAAATTGCAAAAGTGGGACTTAATTGGTCGGT